>FWPV01001457.1_pt1 | contig 65677 bp, 56 predicted proteins | sample 2228371 | NCBI WGS metagenome assembly FWPV01 (sample SAMEA103939776, study PRJEB20133) | metagenome
GGCGTTATAAATAATAACGCTCAATAAATTGAGCTACTACAAACGGCTCCAAACAACCTTTATTATCTTATGGGTAATGATAAGCTTTGGAAAGTGAGACTTTCCTGATTTCGCCTTTTTCAAAGGGGGGTAGGAATTGTATAAACAATTTTTAAACGGTATTATCTGAAACTTAACGAAGTATATACCCCCGATGAACCAAAATTCTCTGTAAATCCCAATGAGAAGCTATTATCAACATGGCTTCAATCAAAAATAGAAAATATATGTAGACCAGCCTTCCATGCCTTATATAATATCAAATAATGTTTTTTGTTCTTCTAAATCAACCTTCTTATTTTTCTTTATTTCTGTAACTTTACCCTCTAATCTTTTTAATATAACCTCATAATATTCCTTTGATATTTCCATTGTGATGAAATTTCGCTTCAATTTCTTAGCAACAGCTGCTGTTGTTCCTGTTCCACCAAAGGGGTCCAAAACTAAATCTCCCTCATTGGAACTTGTTTTTATTATTAATTCCAATAAATCTTCAGGCATCTGGCAAGGATGTTTACCGATGCGTTCCTTAAAAGTGCCACAAACTCTTGAAAATTGCCAAACATCATCAGGAACCTTTCCAGTGGGATTTGCTCGTTTATCATTATAAATAAGTTGTCTTGCAGAAGGAATTCTTATATCTTTATCATTAAACGTAAAGTGTTCTTTATCTTTAGTGAAATATAGAATATGAGTATGGGCACGATTAAACTTTTTTCTCTGATTTTGTCCAAAAGTATAATACCATATAATCCAATTCCTGAAATGAAAACCTGTGCTTTTTAAGATTATGTTTATTTCTGCTGCAAACTCATCGCCAATTGCAATATAAATCGTGCCATTATCTTTAAGTAATCTATAAGATTCTTTTATCCATTTTTCTGACCACTTATAATATTTTTCATACGGCATCTTATCATAATGTGTATCATATTTTATACCTATATTGAAAGGTGGATCTGCAAATATTAAGTCTATACATTTATCAGATAATGTTTTCATGATTTCTATACAGTCACCTAAATATACTTTATTTATTTCCATTTTATATAATGATTAATAATATGAACATCTGTCTTTTTGTATCTTATTAAGATGCTTATATTCTTTTTCGTCAACTCCAAGTTTGCTTAAATCTTTCCACTTTCCAATAGATGGATAGCAAAATTGTGCCTCAGAATATGAAATGAAATTTCCTTTCTTATGCTTGCCTTTGTTTCAAAAAAACATTTGAAATTTACATACATCGGTGTTATAATAGCTGAAGAATTACATATTAAGCTAAAAGTAATTCGGTCTGAATAAATGATAACAAAATTTCTTTTTTATATCAACTACTAAGGAGGATATTTTCAATTTAATGATGAAAAAAGCGTATAACATAATGTTAGTCTGATTTTTGTATTTAACGAAACAATCTAACATAATGTTGGAGAAAAAAGTGATAAATAAAAAAACATTATTTTCTGGAATCACAAAGAATGTGTTTGTTCTTGGAATAACAAGTTTTTTAACCGACTTTAGCACAGAGCTTTCCTATCCATTACTACCTGTTTTCTTGACAACGATATTAGGAACAGGAGCAGTATTTGTTGGTCTTATTGAGGGCATAGCTGAAAGCACGGCAAGTATATTAAAACTTTTTTCTGGTTGGCTTTCTGATAAACTAAACCGCCGTAAAGCATTAGTAATAGGTGGTTACGGACTATCTGGTTTGACACGACCAATTATTGCTATATCTACTATGGGATGGCATATACTTACTGCAAGGTTTGTTGACCGTATAGGTAAGGGGATACGAACATCACCAAGAGATGCTCTTATTGCAGATTCTACAAATCCAGATCAAAGGGGCAAAGCTTTTGGATTTCATCGCGCAATGGATCATGCTGGAGCAGTAGTTGGTCCACTTGTTGCATTTATTATAATTTCTGCCATGGTTTTTGGTAGTAATGTATTTATTGATATATTCAAAAATCCGTCGGGAACCATTCCACTTATGGGTGAAATAGGCAGTAATATTTCAGAAAGAAGCTTTAGAATCATATTTTGGATAGCTTCAATTCCTGCTATTTTTGCTGTTCTGGTTCTTGCTATCTTTGTTAAAGAAATACGCAGAGATGAAAAAACATCACAACCTCCAGCATTCACACTAAAGCCTTTTGACCGATATTTCAAGAGATTTTTACCAATAATTATTCTTTTTACACTCGGAAATTCAAGTGATGCATTTTTAATATTAAGGGCAAAAAGTCTGGGGGTAGCTACACTTTTTGTTCCTATACTCTGGGTTGTTCTTCATGTTGTAAAAATGCTATCGTCAATGCCAGGTGGTATGTGGTCAGATAAAGCAGGTCGTAGAAAAGTTATCATTACAGGCTGGGGTGTATACGGATTAATATATCTTGGTTTTGCCTATGCCAGACAAGAATGGCATATTTGGGCTTTATTCGCATTATATGGCATCTATTTTGGATTAACAGAAAGTGCAGAAAAAGCTTTTGTTGCAGACCTTGTTCCATCTGATCTTCGTGGAACAGCTTACGGTGTATATAACTTTGCCATTGGAATAGCAGCACTGCCAGCTAGTTTATTAATGGGTGCAATTTGGGACATTTTCAGCCCTAAAATAGCATTTACCTTTGGAGCAGTTATTGCAATTATTTCCATGATCCTTATATTAATAGCAATTCCGTCTAATATATCCAATAGAAGATAGATATTATAAGTATGCTTACGTTGTTTTGGATAAAGAAGAGTAGAAATCAAGCATAAACTTATTGTCTGCGTCCTTTAGAAAAAAACACAGAAGCACGTAAAGAAAATTAATCACGAATGGCACGAATAAGACGAAGGACACGAATAATTTTTTTTTATTATATTAGTGCTATTCGTCCTATTCGTGTAATTCGTAATTAATAATTCGTAACATTTGTGAATAAAAATGTAATTTAATATTTCTATAGTAGCTTAATTCATCGGGCGTTCATTAATGACGCTCAATAAATTGAGCTACTACAAACGGTATATTATAGATGTTATAGTAAGTTTGTGAATGAAGACTTTATACCTGGATGTGAGTGTGATTCAAATTTTAGGTAACTGTAAATAATAAAAAATAATTACTCATTACAATTATCAATTATATAAAATCCCTCTAAATCTCCCTTTGGGAAAGGGAGACTTAAATGATTCCTATAAATCTCTCTTTAGAATTTTTAGTGTTTCCAACTTTGCCAGAGTTAATAAAGGTAGGTTCTTAATGAATAAGTGACAAGAATACTAATGATAATGCGGTTCTAAGAGTTCCCCCTTTTCCAAACTAATCGGGGGAAAGGGGGATTCCGTTACAATATATCATATTTCAATTAGTAAATTGATAAATATTAGAAAGAAATTAGCGACAATGACAAGTAAGATCATCTATCAGGATTCATAAGCATAATTATTACCTAAAATTTGAATTGGACTCCCTGGATGTTTTCTCATGATGTTGACAAATGTTATTGTTCATGTTATTATAGGTGTGTCAAATAATAGCTAAAAAACGGAAAGCTATACTGAAGATAATCGGAAACAGATAAATGGCATCATGCAACAGACACCTTTGATGGCAAGATTAGATGTGTATATCAAGATGGTAAGAAAGTGGTAGAGCAAGCCAACCTGTTCCTTCGTAGATAGCACACCACAAAAATTGCTTTGCGCATCGGAAATTCTGGTGGTTTATTATTAGGTAAAATAAGCATAAGGTCAGGGGTTATTGATGGAAATGAAGTAAGATGGAGCGAGTGGATCAGGAAATAGTTCGTGTTGAACCACAATTATCACTGACAATAAAATGGGCTATATTAAAGATTCAAATTAATGGAGGCTTAAGATGGCTTACGGTTATAATGGTAAAATTCTAAGGGTGAATCTTTCAAGTAAAGAAATATCAGTTGAAGAGCCGGAGGAGAAATTTTATCGTCGTTATATGGGTGGGCGTGGATTTATCAGCTATTACCTTCTCAAAGAGCTTAAACCTAAAATAGATCCACTAAGCCCTGAAAACAAACTAATATTTGCAACAGGTGTTATAACCGCAGGTAGAATAGGAGGTAGCGGACGTAACAGTGTCGGTGCTAAATCGCCACTTACCAATGGTTTTGGGGAAGCAGAGGCAGGTGGATATTGGGGAGCTGAATTGAAACGCGCTGGTTATGATGCTATTATATTAGAAGGAAAATCAGATAAGCCTGTATACCTTTGGATAACTGACAAAAATGTGGAAATAAGAGATGCAAAACACTTATGGGGTAAAACTACTCTTGAAACTGAAAATACAATTCGTCAAGAGTTAGGCGATAAATTGATAAAAACTGCATTAATAGGTCCTGCAGGAGAAAAACTCGTCAGATTTTCATGCATAATGAATGATGTTAACCGCGCTTATGGACGTTCTGGAATGGGCGCTGTAATGGGATCAAAAAACTTGAAAGGCATCGCCGTTCGAGGCAGTAGACCACCTGCGGTCGCTGATAATGAAAAAATTAAAGAGATAACAAAATGGTTAAGTGAAAACTATTCCAAGCACTTTCAAGATACAGGCACTGCTGGCGGAGTCAAACATCTTAATGAGTCAGGGGGTCTTCCAACCAGAAATTTCCGCGAAGGTTCATTTGAAGGTTATGAGTCGATAACAGGAGAAGCAATGCGCGATAATATACTTATAGACCGCGCCACATGCTATGGCTGTCCTGTTAAGTGTAAAAGAGTTGTGGAAGTAAAAGACAGATATATAGTAAATCCAAGCTATGGAGGACCGGAATATGAAACCATAGCATCGTTAGGCTCAAACTGTGGAATCAGCGATCTTTCTGCAATTGCAAAAGGCAATGAGTTATGTAATGCCTACTCATTAGATACTATAGGTACTGGGACTACTATTGCATTTGCAATGGAATGCTTTGAAAATGGACTTCTTACCCTAAAAGACACTGATAATATAGAACTCAGGTTTGGCAATGCGGAGGCTATGGTAAAGATGGTAAAAATGATAGCCAAACGTGAAGGTATAGGTGATCTTCTGGCAGAAGGGGTAATGAGAGCTGCGGAAAAGATAGGAAAAGGCGCTTCCGAGTTTGCCATGCATGTCAAAGGGCAAGAATTTCCAATGCATGAACCAAGATTCAAGCAAGGCATGGGTATGGGATATGCTATTTCACCTACAGGGGCAGATCACATGATATCTATCCATGATGATGGTTTACAGGAGCATCCGGGTTGGCTATTAAACCTTGGTGTGTTAGATGGTCTGCCATCTAATGATTTAAGTCCAGGAAAAGTGAGAATGTTCATATATCAACAGCATTGGAACAGCTTTGCCAATTGTGCTGGATTATGCGTTTTTCTTCCTTATGGATTCAATAGAAAAGCAGAAATAGTCGAAGCAATAACAGGATGGCATGTGACAACATGGGAACTAATGAAGGTTGGCGAACGCGCAACAACAATGACCAGGGCATTTAATGTTCGTGAAGGTTTTACAAAGGCAGATGATAACCTTCCCAAGCGCATGCATGAGCCATTTACATCAGGACCTCTTGCAGGAATAGCAGTAGGAGAAGATAGGCTTAGCGAAGCGGTAAGTGTCTATTATGATATGATGGGTTGGGATAGAGACTCAGGAACTCCAACAAGGGGTAAGTTACAGGAATTGGATATTGAATGGGTTGCAGACCTGCTTTAATGTAAGATTTTTGAGGGTAGGTTTTTAATGAATACATGACAAAAATCCAGTAATGGTGCGGGTCTACAAGTTCCCCCTTTTTCAAAGGGGGAAAGGGGGATTCAAGTTTATCAAATCTTAGTTTTTCGCATAATCTCGACAAAAAACCTACCCCTGCAAACTTTAATGTAAGGAGAGTGAATTGAACAAAGTTAAAGTAAAGATAGGTTTTGTCCCTTCTTACCGTTTCGGGTTTGGCTCCTGGACTAAAAAGATGAGGGATGAAAGCCTAATGGCATTTAGTAAAGTTAAAGGAATTGAAGTGGTTGTTCCACAGCCATCGCCCGATGGAAAAATCATTGATGCAGAAAAAGGTTATACTCCTCACGGAGCAGTAAACAATCTGGATCAAGCAGAAGCTGTGGCTGAATACTTTATCGACCATAGAGTTGATGGGTTAATATTGTGTCCACTTGACTTTGGCGATGAACGTTCATCTGCAAAGATTGCCGAAAAATTAAAGGTTCCTGTGTTATTGTATGCAACCAAAGAACCTCCCGCTATGGATGATTCAGGAATGTCTCGCGTTTCTGACTCATATTGTGGTAACCTTTCAATGGCTTCTGCACTTTATCGCCGAAAAATACCATTTCATTACGCTGGGATATTTTTCCCTGATGAACCAGAATTTGTTAATGAAGTAGATACATTTGTCCGTTCAGTAGCAGTGGTTAAAGGTTTAAGGGGTGCGCGCATTGGTCAGGTCGGTGTGCGGCCTCCTACCTTTGAAACTGTTGGATACGATGAATCCGCATTGATACGAAAATTTGGACAGAATATAATATATGCGAATATCTCTGATATAGCAGATAGGGCAAGAAACATTCCAGACGACGATGAACGTATAAAAGAGATTATTTCCGAAATAAGAGCAGGTGTTGCAAAAATTTCTGTAGCCGATGATTATCTAATAAATTCAGCTAAGCTAGAAATAGCACTGACTGATTTCTGGAGAAACTCTCGTTTATCTGCAATGGCAGTTCAATGCTGGCCATCTATCCAAAGGCTGATGGGAATATCTGTATGCGCTCTTTATGGTCGTCTAACTGCACAACACATGTTAACTGCGTGTGAAACAGATATACTCGGTGCTTTAGCTATGTTGATCAACTATCAAGCGGAATTGGGAGAAAAGTTACCTCATTTTATCGATTGGACTATTCAACACCGCGAGAACCCTGATTGGTTTCTTGCCTGGCATTGTGGAAATGCGCCTTTATGTTTAGCCAAAGATCCAGAGATGACCGCCCTTAGGTCGCGTCGTGATATGAAAGGTGAATCCCCTGTTCAAAAAGGCGATCCTATGGCAGGTTTATATCAATTTCAGATTAAGTCTGGCAAAGTAACATTTTGTAGGTTGGCTGAATATGATGATCAATGGAAAATGCTTATTGCTAAAGGTGAAATAATACCTTCTGATGAAACTCTTGCAGGAACATGGGCATGGGTAGAAGTTAATGACCATAAAAAACTATATCGCACCCTTGTTGAGGAGGGATTTATTCATCATGCCAGTATGATACACGGAGATCAAACTAATGCATTGCTTACCGCATGCAAATTTCTGGATATAAAGCCAATACTTGTAGACTAGCTTGATCATTAAAAGGAGATAAAATTTATGAAAAATAAAATTTTACTCATATTTCTATTTATAATTATAATAGTGGTAGCTACAACTCAGGCTCAACAACAGTCAGGTCTGCCAGGAAGAGGTAGACCAGCAAATCCTATGCAATTATCATCTGCCTTACCATTAGAGGCATCATGGTGTTATATATGCTTTGAGCTAGAAATTTTAGATGATGAACTCCCAAAGCTCAGGAAAATTTATCAGGATGCTTATAATAGTAGAAAAGAACTTATTGAAAAGTCTAAAGGGGATAGAAACATTATTATGTCAGGGATAAAGGACATAAAATCCAGACTAGATGAAGAACTAAAAAAAGCTTTAACAGAAGAGCAATGGAAAAAATTTACCGAATGGGAAAAGCAATCGAGACTAATAATGCAAATGGATCCGAGGATGCAAATGCCACCTCAGCTTCCTCCAGAGGCGGGTAGGGGACCGGAACCTCCTTCTGAAAGTAATGATTGAAGACTTTATATTGCTGTCATTCCAGCTTAAGGGATCATGACAAGGAAAATTAGCAGGACAATTTCTTGTTGGGTAGGTAAAAATGGTTAAAACAATAGTAGAAGCCGGTATATGTGGTTTTGTTACAGAAATAGAAGCATATTCTGAAGATAATCAGCATGTTAACATAAAAATAAATACTAATTGCAAAAATATAAGCAAAATATCAGAAAGAATATCAACAGTTGATGCATACAATGAGATTAAGGAGTGTTTTGAAGGTGAAATTTATAGTATAATAAAACAAGAATTAAGAGGTTGTTGCACAGGATGCGCAGTTCCATCAGGTATATTTAAGTCTATGCTGGTGGCATCAATGCTTGCCTTGCCTAAAGATGTTAAAATGCAAATAACAAAAGATGATTAGAGGTTTATATGTATCCTGAGCCAATTAAAGTTGGAGTTATAGGTCTAGGTATTGGAAGGTGGCATATAGAAAACTACCTGGCAATGCCAGATGTAAAAGTTCTGGCAATTTGTGATATTGATGAGCAAAAGCTCAAGTCTATGACTATAAAGTATGGTATACCTAAAATATACAAACACTACGAAGATCTTTGCCAGAATGAAGAAATTGATGCTGTTAGTGTTTGTGTCCCAAATAATATGCATGCTCCAGTAATAATCAGTGCCTTAGAAAATAATAAGCATGTATTATGTGAAAAGCCTATTTCCCATTCGCTTTCTGACGCTGAAAAGATACTTCAAACTTCAAGGAAATTTCCTGATTTAAAGGCAATGATGACAATGAAGTTCCGCTTTAATAAGGACGTAGTTTATACAAAGGGAATACTAGAAAAAGGTGAGCTAGGAGATATATATTATGGCTTTGCAAGCTATATAAAGTTATTGAATGATAATATTGAAAATAGCTGGCGTAAAGATAAGAATCTTTCAGGTGGTGGAACTTTAATGGATAATGGACTTCATATTATCGATCTTATATGGTGGCTAATGGGATGTCCGAAGTTTTCAAAGGTCTCAGGTGCTATTTATGATGAACATGGACGGGCAAATAAATCCGATATAGAATATCTTGCTACGGGAATTATAAAATTTGAAAATGGAGCATCCATGTTTTTTGAAAGTGCATGGGCAAAACATACAGATAAAGAGAATATGGAAGCCAGGATTTTTGGAACTAAAGGTAGCATTTCGCTCTGGCCATCTCGGATTTGCTATTTAGTTGATAATAAGATTGTTTCTAAATCAATTAATACATCGGATTTTAATTCACAGAATCAATTTAAACACTTTATTAGTTGTATAATGAACAACAAGCAGCCGATTCCTAACCTGGAACAGGGAGTGGAATTACTCAGAATAATTAATGCTCTTTACCGTTCAACTGAAACAGAAAATGAACATAATCCAATTATATATGATTTGGAAACTAATTGATGATGGAAGATATTGCTTCAGATTCAGATAAATACAATGGTTGGTTTGTCGCGGGAGCATCGGTTGCTGGGACTTACCATGAAAAAAAATTGCAAAAATGCCAGGATCATTATAATTGGAAAACATTAAATAACAATAATATACTTATTGCTTCTATAGCAGATGGAGCTGGTTCTGCTGAATTCGGCGACATTGGTGCAGAAATTGCATCATACAAAGCAGTTGAAACAACGTGCTTACAAGTTTCTAACATAGAAAATTTTCAGGATGAACAACTATTGCATCTAATAATTATCTCCGCTTTTGAATCTGCGCTTACAGCAATTGAATCAGAATCAATATCACTAAATAGTGCAATTAGAGAATTAGCTACAACACTTATATTAGTTATTGCAACTCATGATATACTTGCTGTTGGTCAAATCGGGGATGGTGCAGTTGTTGCATCCGATGAATCTGGAGAAATCTTTACTGCGATTATTCCCCAGAAAGGCGAGTATATAGATGAAACAAATTTTTTATTATATACCTCCTCCTTAGATCTAATGCAGATACAAATATTTGAAAAGAATATAAATCATATTGCTATGTTCTCAGACGGTTTACAATCACTAGCCTTAAAAATGCCAGGTTATATACCACATGCTCCTTTTTTTAATCCATTATTCAATTTTGTGTCGAATAACAAGAACAAATCAAATATGGATATTCAGATAGCCGAATTTCTTGGATCAAGCCGCATTAGAGAGAGAACGGATGATGATCTAACGCTTTTGCTTGCTACGTTTAAGGAAAAGTGAAAACGGTCATAAAATCAGGCATTTTGACTATTGACGTTTTAAGAATAAAAGAAGTATAATTTATATTGGTAGATGATAAAACTTGAGAATCTTTTGAATAGAGGTGAGGTTACATAACAGCAGGTTTTTTGTATATTACTAACAAGCTAGACAGCTTGTTACTCAAAATTATAATATATTATGATGTAAAAAGCCCGAAAACTTGTTGTTTGGTTCATGTTATATAAAGGATATAAATTAGATAGATTTCAGGAAGAGGCTATCAGATCAATAGACCTTGAGCATTCAGTAATAGTAGCTGCCCCAACCGGCGCTGGTAAAACACTCATAGCTGAATATGCCCTTGAAAAACACCTGCAATCCGGTCAGCAGATAATATATACAGCCCCAATAAAAGCCCTGAGCAACCAGAAATATAGAGATTTCAGTAAAGAATACGGCGATAAGATCGGTATCATCACCGGTGATGTTGTTATAAATGAAAATGCACCTGTGCTTATAATGACAACCGAAATATTAAGAAATATCATCTTCGATGATATCGAGCGACTTAATAATGTCCATTATGTTATATTTGATGAAATCCATTATATAGATGATTTAGAACGCGGGACTGTATGGGAAGAATGTATAATATTTGCTCCTCAACAAATTAGATTCATTTGCCTTAGTGCAACTATTCCAAATTTACGCGAGTTCTCTAACTGGATGCAGAGCGTTAGACATTGTAAAATTGATATCGTCATCGAGACAGAAAGACCTGTTCCTCTTGAATATAAACTGTATTTTCGTGGCTATGGATTAGGATGGCTAAACGAGCTAAAAGAATTAAAGAAAGAGATAAATGTTAATTGGGGAACGTTAAAAGAAAAAAAGGTAAAACAGGAATTTAATATTCAAGATGTCGAGCCCTCCGCGATGGTTTCAGTCCTGGAGAAACCCCAAAAAGGCTTGATAGAATTAGATGGCTCAGATCTAATCGAACATATCCAGCTTAATGGTCAACTTCCCTGCCTTTACTTTTCATTCAGCAGAAAAAGCTGTGAAGAACAAGCATTGGAAAATATTGATAGGGACTTTCTGAATTCAGAAGAAAAAGAAATTGTGCTTTATGAATATGATCATCTATGTGATAGATATGGAGTAAAAAACGATGCCAGTGCCATCCAGATGAGAAAACTTGTAAGTCATGGAGTTGCTTATCACCACGCAGGAATGCTTCCCACCCTTAAAGAAGTCATAGAAAGACTTTTTACCTCAGGATATATAAAGCTTCTTTTTACAACAGAAACTTTCGCTCTCGGAATCAATATGCCCGCATGTTCAGTAGTTTTTGGTAACCTCGCGAAATATGATGGTATACAGTTCAGGTATTTAAAATCAAGAGAATATCACCAAATGGCTGGTAGGGCTGGCAGACGTGGTATTGATGAAAAAGGTTATGTTTATGCCTGTGTGGATGTAGAATATGATGAATACGAGGAGATTAAAAGAGTAGTATCCGGAGATATTGAAAAAATAGAAAGTCAGTTTAATTTATCATATAGCAGTATATTAAACTTATATGATAAATATGGAGATCGTATATATGATGTCTGCGATAAAAGTCTTGGCAATTATCAAAGTGTTAAAATTCTTAGAGAATTGAATCGTTCTATTGAAAAAATAAAGGCTGATATTGAAGAACTCGGTGAAATTAATTGCATTTACAATGACGATATAAAGAAAATATGGGAATATAAAGAACTAGAAGAAAAACTAAAAGAAGAACAAAATCTATTGCAAAATAATTTCGGCAGAAACAAAAATAAGAGAAGAAAGAAAAATAAAAAGATCAGTAAAAGAACAGAAAAAATAATTGCATTAATGAAGACAATAAAATGCCATAAATGTAGAAGCCTTAAGAATTGCTTAAATATAGCCGATAAGATAGTGAAATATAAAGATCGTTTGCTCGAATTCACCCAAAGAAAAGAATTCATTGAAAACTATCAAAAATTACAAATTAAAAATAGGCTTGATTTATTAAGTGAAATAGGTTATATAGATAATAATGGATTACTACCACGAGGCAGAATTGCATCCCAGATATACGGCTATGAGATACAGACAACAGAATTATTTTTTGATGGATACTTTCACCGTCTGGAGCCAGAATGGATTAATGTTCTTGTAACGGCAATAGTATTTGAATCAAAAAGAGATTGCTGGTATAATATGATAGACAAAAGTATTATTAACTCCATACTCCGTGAACCAGCTCAGAAAATTAAGAATATCATTGAAATGGAAACTATTTTAGGCATTGATACACCCCTAAAACCTTTGGATACCAAACTTAGTTACGCAATTTATGAATGGAGTAAAGGATGTGAATTTGAGGACTTAGCTAATTATACTGATGCTCCACCTGGCGATTTAGTAAGGTATTTTAGATTAGCTAGCGATTTATTGAGACAGATAAAGAGGGTTGTTTCTAAGGATGATATGCTGTTTAATAAAATAAATGAGTGCATCTCCAGGATAAATCGTGACGTTGTTGATGCCGAAAGGCAACTCCGTGCAGGATAAGCGCAAGGAAAATAAAATGGAAAGCTTTGGTTTAGTGGTATTGATAATATTTATCATTATACGGATAATGATTGCCGCCGGATTGGTTTACCTTATTGTATATGAAGTGCGCAAATACAAAAGATCCAGAGCACTGAAAGACGAAGAAGGTGATGAAGATGCAAATACAAAAAAGACTGGAAAGCATGTTAACTGAACTCTTGGCAGTTGAAGCAGAAGCTCGTGAAATAGTTGAGAAATCAGAAAAAGAAGCAAGAGATATAAGAGAGAAAACAAGAAAAGAAGTTCAGAAAATTATCGAATCTGCTAGATTACGCGAAGAACAAGAAATAAACCAGGCATTGGAAAATGCAAGAAATCAAGCAGAAATGGTAAGAAAGAATATAATGGACCATGTTGATAAAGAAATTCAACACTGGGAGGAGTTATACCAGAAAAATCAGGGAAATGCTATTAAATTCATCCTTGATTCTATATCACAATGATATTGTTTAGTTTTTAGAATTTTTATAATTAGAGATCTGGAAACATATATGATAAAATATTCGGCTTCCTACGCCAGGATGCGTGGGTTAAAAGGCAAATTAATTGGGCGCGAACAACTTGAAGCGCTTTTGCAGGTATCTGATTTTCGTTCTGTTTTGTCTTCTTTGAAGAATACATTTTATGGTGAGCAAATCCGCGATCTCATGGATATCCATCTGGTTGAGCATGCTCTAAAACAAGATTTAATATTATCCTACACAAAAATTTTAACTTTCCTGAGAGGAAAGCCTGCCGATCTTTTGAAAACTTTTCTAGGCAGATTTGATTTATTTAATATCAAAACAGTAGTAAGGACTCTTATTTATGGAGAGGCTTCTAAAGAAAAAATTGCTCCTTTTATTTTTTCACTGGGAAGATATCACACTTTCCCAATAGATAAAGCCTTAGAATCTGATAGTATCGAAGATTTTATCAAAATTATGAAAAATACACCTTATGCAAGACCATTAGAAATTGGCTATCAACAATATGAATCCGAAAAATCATTATTTCCTCTTGAAATAGCTCTGGATATTGATTATTATGTAAGACTAAAACAAGCTCTTGATAATCTCGGACCAATTGATAGAATTAATTCATGGGAGCTTTTGAGTTTATATTATGATATAATTAATTTAATCTGGATGTTCAGGTTCAGGGAGTATTTCAAGTTTACACCAGAGCAAATTTTCCAGTACATTATACCCTATGGGCAAAATATCAAAGGGGAGATGTTCTGGAAGATAGTCGGTGAGAACGATTTCGTAAAAGCAATAGATGATATTCGTCTAAAACCTTATGATCATTTATTAAGGTCTGCAAAACAGATTGATGGTAATTATATTCTTGGTATTGAAATAAGTTTATTTCGCTACCTGTATAACCAGAGCATTAAAGCTATGATGAAATTTCCACTCCAATCGGCACCGTTTGTAGCATTTTTTTTAATGAAAGAGATGGAAATTAAAGATATAATTACTATTTTAACGTGCAAGAACCTTGGAACACCACAAGAAAAAATTCGAGATTATTTGATTACTGTATGAACAAATAAAAGTTATTTATTTTTGACTGAACCATTTAACAAAATCAGGATATTACAATTATGTTTAGACCTGAAAAGATGTGTTTCGTTAATATATCAGTGCTTGATGAGCATCTTGTATTTGTATTGGACCGTTTAGCTAAGTTAGGAGTTATGCATGTAGTCGATAAATCTGAGATACCATCAGATACAATCAGGCTAAGTGATGTTGATGTTGATCCTTTAAGAAGCAGGTTTACAACTATTACTAGCAGGTTAGAAAAACTATCTACAAATCTTTCAATTGATGGCAAGGTTACACTAATACAGACTGGTATAAGCGAAGAAAAACTTGAAATTGATCCATTCAATATAGCAGATAGAATAGAAAACGAACTTGCAGAAATTGAGGCAATTGTTGAACCAATAGTTCAACAGATAGGACAGATACAATCAGAAATAAGAGTTCTTGAAGAAAATTCACAAAGGCTTCATATTCTTGATGTTCAGGGTGTCAACCTTGATGACCTGAGAAATATGAGATTTCTATATTTTGCTTATGGTGAAATACCTGAAGAAAACTATCAACGCCTTGCAAGTAGTCTTTCTCATTTACCATGTGTTCTGATGCGAGGTAGTGTTTACAATGGAAGATTACAGATAATGGCATTTTCTATGATGTCTGATAAAGAATCACTAATAAGTGCTTTAGAAGCAGCATATTTTACAAAAATTGAACTACCCGAAAGATACCATGGTTCTATTGCTGATATTTTAGATGAAATTGAACTTGAGATATGGACAAAACGTGAAGAGATGGCAGAACTATATGGTCAGATCAGAAGATTAAGGAGAAATTGGCGAAACAGAATTTTAGAGTTGATATCAACGGTTTCTGCTAATCAGATTGTAATTGATTCAATGGAAAAGTTTGGCAAAACTGATAAATCATATTTATTATCAGGATGGGTTCCATATAGGGATGTAAAAAGATTGCAGAAGGAATTTGAGAAGATAACAAATCAAGGCATACTTATGGATGCAAGCGAGCCAATAACAGCTCAGGAAGCAGAAAACCACAAACCGCTTGTTCCTACAAAACTGCAACATCCTTCTTTCCTCAGACCGTTTTCAGGATTAGTTACTAATTTTGGGATACCAAAGTATTCTGATATTGATCCGACATTATTTGCCTCTTTATCATTTTTGGCAATGTTTGGTGTAATGTTTGCAGATGTAGGACATGGCAGTGTTCTTATAATTCTTGGACTTTTGGGAGCTTTATATCCACTTCCACAGCTTAAGTCGATAAAAAATATGTCAATATTCATTTCTGCATGTGGATTTGCTTCAGTCATCACAGGTCTTTTGTTTGGAAACCTTTTTGGAAAAGAGGATATAATCAAACCTTTATGGTTTTCCTTAGAACACATGGACCCTGCGCATGTCAACCGAATGCTTAAACTTGGTGTTTACTTTGGTATTTTTATGCTAAGTCTTGGTGTTATGCTTAATATAGCACAATCATTCAGGCGAAAGAATTTCAAAGAGGCTTTTTGCGGTCAGTGGGGCATATTTAGTCTTGCTTCATACTGGACAGCGGTATTTCTCCTTATTACTGGAAGAAAATTTTCCTGGCAAAAAATCCTGTTGATAATAATACTTATGTTACCTATAGTCCTTAAGGAACCTGTTTCTAAATTATTTAATAAAAAACATCACCATAACAATGAAGAAGAAAGCGAAAGTCTGATAGAATCAGGTTTTCAAGTATATGAAGTTGTTATGGCATATTTAGCAAATACATTATCTTATATACGTATCGCAGCTTTCGATCTTAGCCACGCTGGCTTGATGATGGCTACGTATTCATTAACAAAAGAGCTGGGTGGTAGTGATAATATATTTATTTCTCTTCCCAGTGATATTATGGCAAATGCGTTTGTTATATTATTGGAAGGACTTATTTCCGCAATCCAATGCATGAGATTGGAATATTACGAGTTCTTCTCAAAGTTCTTTGCCGGTGAAGGTGTGGAATATAAACCACTAAAGATAAGTTGAGGGAGGAAAATTTGTAATGAGATTATTGGTATCAATAATAAACCTAATGAAGGCAGGTAATGTGGTTCTTGCAGCTTTAGCTATTCTGGCAGGTATTACAGCAGCTGTGATCATAACTTTTTTCGGTGTATCAGAAAAAGCACTGGCACAGGAGCATTCTAGTGGACAATCGAATGTGGCTGTAGCAAGTGGAGATACTTCGCAATCCAAAAGTTCAGCATTTGGATTAGGACTGTTGGCAGCCGCAATTTCTACCAGTGTATCTGCTATTGCCGCTGGTGTTGCTGTTGCAATAGTCGGTTCTGCTGCTATGGGTGCTGTCGCTGAAAGACCCGAAGTTATGGGAAGATCAATTATATTTGTAGGCTTGGCTGAAGGTATTGCAATATACGGACTTATTATTAGTATAATGATACTTGGTAAGCTCTAAAATTAAACAAACTATTGTGTATGGAAAAATAGAAGATGAAATTTTTCCTTATAGGTGATGAAACTACCGTTTTAGGATATAGTTTAATAGGTATTAAAGGTGTTGTTGTTAAAAATGCTGAGGAAGCTGCTTCCGCATTAAAAAAGGCAACCAGCGATCCAGATATGGGCATCGTGCTTATTACTCAAAGGATAGCTTCTGAAATTCAACCTCTGGTTGACTCTGCCAAATTACAAATGGCTACCCCGGTAGTTCTGGAAATACCAGACCGACAGGGAGTTATAGAAGGTAAAGAGTCAGCATTAGAAATCGTCAGAAGATTAATAGGTATAAAAGTCTAATAACTGGATATGTAGTTTCTTTAATATTTAAAAATATTTACAAAGGATAAAACTATGGGTGGCGTCGGAAGTTTGGATACTTTAAAAGATGAGATACTTAAACAGGCAAAAGAACAATCATTAAGTATCCTGGATAGAGCTCAGAGAATATCAGAGCGTGATCTTGAGTTTGCAAGAGAAGAAGCAGAAGAAATTATACAGCAACAGCGAGCTAAGATACAGCCCTCTATTGATATGGAAATAAAAAAGATAACAGCATCTGCTGAAATGGAGGCTAGGAAAACACTTTTACTAAAAAAGGAAGAGCTAGTTTCCAGGATATTTGATGAAGCAAAGAAAAAAATGGAGGAAATGCGTTACTCTGATTTCTATACTAATTTTATTATTAAATCAATAATAGATAGTGTTTCCACCATTGGTAATGAACTGGATATTGAATTCGGTGAGCAAGATAAAAATATTTTCACTTCCGAAATGATGTCATCAATAGAATCACAGGTCAGTAAGTCATTAAATCAAAATGTAAAGCTAAATTTTAAGTGTGTCGGTGATGAAATATCGGCAGGGATAATTATCAGATCAAAGGATGGAAAAGTCATTTTGGATAACTCCTTTTCAAGCCTTATAAGAAGATTAAAAGAAGAACTTCGTGGTAAGGTATGTGAAATCTTGCTAGAAGATAAAAAGTAATATTATTTGAAAAATTGTATTATATCAAAAATGTTTGGAGTAACTTTAGATGGCAGAACGTGAAGGATATGTATTCAGGGTAAACGGTCCAGTAGTAGAGGCAAACAGAGTAACTGGAATTTTAATGGGTGATATCGTTGAAGTTGGTGAAGAGCGATTGATCGGTGAAGCTATAGGTTTAGAAGAAGATAGAGTAACAATACAGGTATATGAAGACACAAGTGGTATAAAACCAAATACAAAAGTTTACGGAACAGGGTTACCTTTAGCCGCGGAATTGGGACCAGGTCTTTTAACAAATACATTTGATGGAATTCAACGACCACTAAAGCTTATACAGGATAAGGTCGGTAGTTTTATATCTCGTGGTGTAAGAGTTCCTGCCTTGGATAGAGAAAAGAAATGGCATTTTAAACCTAGAGTCAAACTTAATGAAAAAGTTGGACCTAATTCAGTGCTTGGTGTTGTTCAGGAAACTCAGCTTATTGAACATCGTATTATCGTTCCACCAGATGTAGAAGGAGAGATAACTTATATCATAGAGGAAGGCGAATATACTGTAGAAGAAATAATAGCGAAAGTAAAGACAAATACAGGTGAAAGAGAATTAAAAATGTATCATCGCTGGCCTGTGCGACAAAAACGCAGCCAGCTTGCCAGGTTATCTCCATCTGTCCCGCTTTTAACCGGAACAAGAGTTCTTGATTTTATGTTTCCTATAGCAAAAGGTGGTGTTGCAGCGATCCCCGGCGGTTTTGGAACAGGGAAAACAGTTTTACAGCATTCTCTTGCAAAATGGTGTGATGCAGATATTATCGTATATATAGGCTGCGGCGAACGCGGAAATGAAATGACCCAGGTTCTTGAAGAATTTCCACAACTAATTGACCCGAAGTCAGGAAGACCACTTATGGAAAGAACTATTCTTATAGCTAATACCTCAAACATGCCCGTTACAGCACGTGAATCAAGCATATATACAGGTATTACTATGGGTGAATATTTTAGAGATATGGGTTATAATGTAGCAATAATGGCAGATTCAACATCAAGATGGGCAGAGGCATTGAGGGAAATTTCTGGTAGACTTGAGGAGATGCCTGCAGAAGAAGGTTTTCCAGCATATCTAGCATCACGACTGGCAGAATTTTATGAAAGGGCAGGAAGGTTTGAGCTAAGCGATGGAAAGGAAACATCAGTTAGTATAATCGGTGCTGTTTCTCCTCCCGGAGGTGATTTCTCTGAACCAGTAACACAGCATACAAAAAGGTTTATAAGGTGTTTCTGGGGACTTGATCCAGAGCTTGCAGGAGCCAGACATTTTCCAGCTATAAATTGGACTGATAGTTATAGCGAATATATTGCTGACATAGCAAATTGGTGGAGAGAAAGGTCTGATATTTCATGGTCGGAACTCAGAGCAAGGTTTATGGAATTATTACAGATTGAACAGAGATTACAACAGGTTGTAAAATTAGTGGGACCAGATGCTCTCCCCGATTCAGAAAGACTTATATTAGAGACTGCCCGTATAATTAAAATAGCATTCCTTCAGCAAAATGCACTTTCTGAAGAAGATTCTTATTGCGCTCCTGAAAAACAGCTCCGTATGGCTCAAACTATTATGCATTTTTATGATAGGGCAAGAGGTATTATTGAAAAAGGTGCTCCAATATTTACAATAACAGAATTAACTGTTGTTCAAGATATTCTAAGAATGAAATCTAGAATACCTAACGATCGAGTTGATGAATTCGATGACCTGCTAGCAACTATTAATGAACAAATGGATGCTTTGGAAGAGAGGTATAAATGAAATGCAGGGCAAGGAATATATAGGTTTATCGCAAGTCTCCGGTCCTATAGTAATTATCAGGGGCGTCAGTGATGTAGGATATGATGAGATGGTAGAAGTTACTGACCCCAATGGAAATATAAGGATCGGAAGAGTGCTTGAAGTTTCTGAAGACTTAGCCGTTATCCAGGTTTTTAGCGGAACACAAGGTTTATCTGTTTCTTCAACACGAGTCCGTTTTGTTGGGCGACCTCTGGAGTTAGAAGTATCTCGCGATATGATAGGTCGCATATTTAACGGACTGGGCGAACCACTGGATGGTGGACCAAAACCATTTTCTACACTCCGACTGAATATTAATGGAGTCCCCATAAATCCCACATCAAGGGAATATCCTCATGACTTTATTCAAACAGGAATTTCAGTTATTGATGGACTTAACACCTTAGTAAGGGGACAGAAACTACCAATTTTTTCTGGGAGTGGATTACCACACAATTTATTAGCACGTCAGATTGTGCGACAGGCAAGACCTGGTGGTGAATCGGCAGAAAAAGAAGAGTTTGTCATAGTCTTTGCAGCTATGGGCATTAAGCATGATGACGCAGAATTTTTCAGACATAGCTTTGAAGAAACAGGGACATTAAATAACGTTGTTATGTTCCTTAATCTGGCAGATGATCCATCAATAGAAAGATTGATAACTCCACGTTGCGCATTAACTACAGCAGAATATCTTGCTTTCTATGAAGGAATTCATGTCCTTGTTATTTTGACAGATATAACAAACTATGCAGAAGCTTTGCGTGAAATCGCTTCAGCAAGAGAGGAAGTCCCTAGTAGAAAAGGCTATCCGGGATATATGTATAGCGACCTTGCTTCCATGTATGAAAGGACAGGACGTATACATGGTGTTAAAGGAACAATAACACAATTACCCATACTCACCATGCCAAATGATGATATTAACCATCCAATACCTGACCTAACAGGGTATATAACTGAAGGTCAATTGGTCTTAAACCGCGAGTTAAACATGAAGGGAATATACCCACCTTTTAATGTGCCAAGATCGCTATCAAGGTTAATGAAAGATGGTATAGGAAAAGGTAGAACACGACCAGATCATCCTAATCTTCAAAGCCAATTATATGCTGCTTATTCTAATGTGCAATCTGTCAGATCCTTAGCATCGGTTATAGGAGAAGAGGAGCTTTCTGAGATTGATAAGCGATATCTAGAATTCGGAGATCAGTTCGAAAAAAGGTTCATAGGGCAGGGAGAAGATGAAAATCGTTCAGTTGAAGAAACCCTTGATATAGGCTGGGAGGTTATCTCTATATTACCGAAGTCTGAGCTTCAGCGAGTAACTGAAGAAGAAATTAGCAAACATTATATTGATTCTGCATCAGTAGCATTGTCAAAGACATAAGTATACTAAGAGGTTATTATAGATGCCAAGACTTAAAATCGCTCCCACTCGGAGTAATCTTTTAAAAACTAAAGAAAACTTACGATTAGCGAAAGATGGATATGAGCTTCTTGATCAAAAACGCGAAGTCCTTCTAATAGAGCTTATGCAGATAGTTCATGATCTGCATGATCTTGAAGAAGAAATGATAGAAAAATCAGCTAAAGCTTTTTCCGCTTTAGAATCTGCAATAATACATAGTGGCAATGAAGCTATACGCTGGTCTGCATTATCTGTAACTAAGGAGCGAAATATAAGCTTGCTTTATCGGAGTGTCATGGGTGTTCCAGTGGTTACAATGCAAGGAGAAGAAGAGATTATAAGACCACAGGCAAGTATGGATGGAACAAATTCCGCTCTGGATGAAGCATGCAAAAGGTTCGAAGAACTCATATCAGTTATATATAGGTGGAGCGAAATTGAAATCTCTGTATGGAGGCTTGCCTCTGAAATCAAAAAAACACAGCGACGAGTCAACGCTTTGGAGAATATTTTTATACCAGAATTTCAAAGCACAGTAAAAGCAATTGAGGAAGTTCTGGAAGAAAGCGATAGAGAAGAATTTATAAGGAAAAAGAAGGTTAAAACTTTCCTGAAGAAAAAGAATGCTTAAAAAATTTTGAAAGATTGAAAATTGCCAATCAATGAATTTATTAGGAATGTCTTATGTTTGAAAAAATACTCTTACCTGTATCTGGGTCTGATGAATCAATAAGTGCTGCAGAAATTGCAGTTAAAATTGCTTCTGCACATGGATCGCAGATCATTGCTCTTCATGTTGTTGATACTTCCGTAGTGCGTCAGCTTGCACGACATTCTGGTAAAACTCCCGGAGAAGTTGAGATTGAAATAGAAGAAAATGGCTGGCGTTATCTATATTATTCAGAAGAAATAGCTAAAGACAACAAAGTAAAAATAATAATACTAATGGAGCGCGGATTACCACAGGAACGAATTCTAAGCAAGGCTAAAGAATATAATGTAGATTTAATTGTCTTTGGGCAGCCTTCTGGTCGCGGGACCCATGGTATAACCCTCGATAAATCCCTTCAATATATTTTAGAGCATGCTCCTTGCCCAATTTTAATAGTAAAATAAAAATTTCTAAGGAGGGAAAGCCCTAAATATATTTTCATAACAGTTTTTGTCGTTGGAATAGTTCGTTAATATGAAAAAGAAGTATTCCTTTTTAACAATGCCACAAAATGGCATTTTAATCTTTCTGTTAATATTTATTGTTCTTTCATTATTGGCGCAGGATATGCCTATAATGAGAATTGTATCAGAAAGAATACTTGCCGCGGTTAACTATACTTCATGGTTTCCTGACCCGCTAAAAGCTAGTCCAGACAACAAACGATTAATACAGGTTGGATATAAACAGTATATTATTCTTGATGGAAAACCTTACGGAAAACTATATGATAGTATTAGTACTCCAATATTTAGCCCCGATGGTAAGCGAATGGCTTATGCTGCTGAATCAAATAATAAACAATTTGTTGTTATAGATGGAATAGAAGGCAAACGCTACGAATCAATAAAAGAAGATGCTATTGTATTTAGCCCCAATAGTCAAAGGGAAGCTTATCCTGCAAAGATAGGTAGCAAATGGGTAATGATTGTAGATGGGAAAGAAGGCTATCAGTATGATGGTCTCGGAATACCTATTTTCAGCCCTGATAGTAGTAGAATAGCTTATGCAGCAGAATCTTCTGGCAGGCAATTGGTAGTTATAGATGGTAAAGAAGAAACTTATTTTGATAAGGTTGGCACACCGATATTTAGTCCTGATAGTAAGAGGATAGCTTATGCTGCGAATTTGAATGATAAATGGTTTATGGTCGTTAACGGAAAAATGCAAAAGGCTTATGATGGAGTGGGCGCACCTGTATTTAGTCCAGATAGTAAACGATTGGCTTATATTGCACAGCAAAATGGAAAACAATTCATAGTTCTTGGCGGAAAAGCTGGAGACCCCTATGATGCTGTCAGCACGCCAATATTTAACTCAACTGGTGACCATATTGCTTATATAGCTCAGTTATTTAGAAGCCAATTTGTCGTAATTGATGAGAAAAAAGAAAACACGTATGATGCTATAGGAGAGGGAAGTCTTAAATTTAGTCCTGATGGGAAAAGACTAGCATATCTAGCACTTGTGGGTGATAGATGGATGGCTGTTATTGATGGTAGAGGTGGAAAATTATATGATGCTATAAGTGAAGGACATCCAATATTCAGCCCCGATAGTAAAAGAACAGCTTACGTTTCGCAAGTTGGCGATAGAATGACAGTTGTCTTGAATGATAGCGAAGGTAAACATTATGATGACATTGCAGAAGACTCTCTCACCTTTGACCCTGATAGTAGATATGTTATCTATGCCGCAAGTTCAGGAAATAAATGGTTCATAGTAGTAGGGGGAAAGGAGGGTAGAAAATATAGCGATATACTTGCTAATGGCAAAGTTGTATTTGAATCTAGCAATAATTTTCGGTATCTTGCCGAACGTAATGGTTTCATATATGTAGTTGAGGAAAAGATAGCACGTTAAACGAATTTGAGGCATATAAAAATAAAATGGAAAATAACCACGAAGACACAGATAAAATAAGTTTCAAAAGATAAAGGAATTTTTTATTTATTCTTCGTGCATTTTTGATTTTTCTAAACTTTATAATACCAAGTTTAAAAAGTGAGGTATAAAAAATGAGTAAGAAGAGTTTGTTTTTTTTGATTTCAACATTTTCTATTGTTTTAATTATTTCTCTTTTATGTGGTTGTGGTGAAGAAGATAAAGCAGAAAATATATTAGGAGAAGATGGCTCTGATATTTATACGGGATTCATGAAAATGAAAGGCGGAGAATGGGCAGAATATACGACTGAAAATGGTAGAACAAGAAATGAATTTATAGGAACAGATACATACAACGGTCGTAAATGCACAATTATGGAATTTGAATCAATCGTAAGTGGAGAAAAAACAGTAACTCAAATTTGGATCGATTCCGAAAAAAATGAAGCCGTCCTCTATGTTCAAAAAATTGGAAATGAAGTTTACAAACTAAATTTTCAAAACCTACCAAAGGATATACCTTCTAGTGGTGATGAAACACCTGTTGAATATTCAGCAACTAAAAAAGTGCGAAACGATAAATACACCACACCGACAGGTAAAACGGTTAATGTAGCTGTATTCAAAGATGCCTATGGTGAAGATTGGATCAGTTCCGAAGTTCCTTTTGGGATTGTAAAAATTATTGATCAAAATGGAGTTGTAAATACAGAACTCTACGATTTTGGCACATCTGGAGCTAAAAGAGATATATCAAAAGAAGAGGCAGAAAATGCCAAATCAATGTTTGATTTTGACTTTGAATGGTGATAAACTTTCACATTTATGTATTAGTAGGATGTGTTCAGAATTTTCGCTATAGATAATCGGAATATAATTAATTCTATTATTCTAATAATGTGATGATAAAGGTTCATGAGATTGTATGGACTTGCGGACGCAAGCCTTACTTATGGAAATTAGATTTTTGCATTTTTGCCTTTAAAATCTAAGTCTTTGTAAAGACGAAACACGAAGGCACAGAGATATTTAATTATATTTTAATCATGAATGTCACAAATTATTAATCACGAAAGGCACGAATAAGACGAATTACACGAATTTTTTATCGATTTGCGCAAATTATCTACCACTAATTGCACAACAGGCGTTGCACTACGAAAAAGTTACATATCGCAAAATCGACAAAAAATTCGTCATGTTCGTGTAATTCGTGATATTTATTCGTTTTCTTCATGATTAATTTTCTCTCCGTGCTTCCGTGTCTCTGTGTTTTTCTAATACCGTTTTAAAAAATAATTACGATTATCTTTTATTGTAAGATCCCTTTAAATCTCCCTTTGGAAAAGCTTATAATGGTAGGTTTTTTAATGAAGAAACGACGAAAATCCAATAATAGTGCTGGTCTACACCTTCCCCCTTTTCCAAAGGGGGAAAAAGGGGGATTCCATTACATTATATTCCCATGCTTTTTGTTATCTGGATTCTTAGGTCTGGTATACGAAATTATCTGGATAAGAAAATTAGGGCTGATCTTCGGGAATACTATATTTGCAATTACGACTGTATTAGCAGTATTTTTTGGCGGTCTTGCTATAGGCAGTTTCATTTTTGGCAGATTCTCCAGATATACCAATAATCCTATTAAGGTTTACGCTATATTAGAGCTAGCCATTGGTATCTTTGCCTTCTTATTTCCTTCTCTTCTAAAGTTTTTTGGATGGTTTTACGGATCTTTCTATAACTATATATATCAAAATTTCTTTGCCTTAACACTCATTAGATTCATCCTATTTTCAATACTGTTGATCTTTCCTACCACCATGATGGGTGGGACATTACCTATGCTTAGTAAATATTTTATCCATCACAAGGAAAGCATTGGAAGTAAAATAGGTGTCCTATATGCTATTAATACATTTGGCGCAACTTTGGGAGCTTTTATAAGTGGATTCTACTTTATCAGAACTATTGGGGTAGATTCCACAAATTATATGGCTGGAACACTGAATATTATAATTGCTCTGATTGCTTATTTATTAGGCAGAAAAATTGCTCCTTCATCCTCCATCAACATTGCAAAATTAAGAGAGTCTATTAGAATTATACATGATGAAAATATTAAGCTAAAATTATCAGGTATTCCTATATGTTTTTTTCTCTCCGGGTTTGCTTCCATTGGATATGAAATAGTCTGGACAAGGTACCTTTCATTACCATTAGCTAATACTAGATATACTTATACAATAATATTAACTGTTTTTCTCCTTGGAACCACTTTAGGGAGCATCATATTTACTCCTCTGTTTGATAAAATAAAAAATGCTTCAAGATTTTTTGGTTATCTTGAGATAGGAATAGGTTTTTTCTCATTTATCCTTGTGCCTGTTGTATATTTTCTAACTATTAGATTTAAATATTCACTATTGTTAAATGATTTCATTGTTTGTAGTGTCCTGATGCTTATCCCCACAACTTTGATGGGAGCAACTTTTCCCACTGTTGTTAAAATACTGACATCAGATACAAACCTTATTGGTTATTCAACAGGTAAACTTTATGCTATTAATACTTTCGGAAATATTACTGGTTCTATAATGACAGGTTTTCTTATTCTTCCAGCTCTTGGTATAAAAGCTTCGTTAGTAATACTTGTGCTAATAAATATTTTTATAGGCGTATATTGCTTAGTTAGATATGGAAAAAATTGGACCTTTAATGGAGTGTCATTATTTTTATTAATAGTAGCGTTCGTTATTGTGAATATTTCAATAAATGTAAAGATTCCAGATGATTTTCTTAAACTGCTAAAAAAACCAGAGGAAAAAATTACACTTATAAAGGAAGGTCTTGAAAGCACCATATGGATAACAGAGAATCAGCAAAATGGTCAAAAATCACTATGGGCAAATCAAACAGTATTAGGAAGAACACTAGCCAACGAGCCATATAAGGTATCTCCGCAAATAATTGCTGGACATATTCCAATGCTTTTGCATTCTGGTTCACCCCAAAACATATTAGGGATATGTTTAGGAACAGGGCAGACTTTTGGTTCGATATTGTCTTACGATATTAAAAAGATGGACTTAGTAGAAATATCAAAGACAATTACTGATATTGCTATAAAAGAATTCAGGGATTACAATGGTGATCTAGGAAATAGTGACAAAACCAGAATTATAATAGAGGATGGTCGTAATTTTGTCGCTCATATTAAAGAAAACTATGACATAATAACCCTTGAACCTTCTCCTCCAGAAGAAGCAGGTATTGTCAACCTTTATACAAAAGAGTTCTATCAACAGTGCAAGAGTAAACTAAATCAGGATGGCATAATGTCACAATGGCTACCCATATATAACACGCATCCTGATGAAACATCAAGAATAATAAAAACGTTTATATCTGTTTTCCCAGATTCCATACTCTGGTATAACACTGCCGATTTGATGTTACTGGGTTTTAATGGAAAGATACATTTAGATGAGAGTAAAATTAGTTCTTTATTGCAGAAAGATAAAATTTCTAAGGACCTGAACATTTCCTATCCAGGAAATGAAAACAGGCTTAATGATACGGATAGTTTCTTTGCCTGCTTATTAATGGGTCCCGAAGAATTAAAAAAGATTTCAAGTTCAGCAAGCTTAATCACTGATAATCATCCTGATTTAGAATATACTTTCCTGAAATATGAATCACTGGAAAATAGACCAGAATGGCTTGAAATATATAATGCAGAAATAATCAGGGAATTCCTGGTTCCTGTAAGAGTTTTTCTTCCTTTTATGCATGAGGATAGGCTGATAAATGTTGAAAATATAAGGGCAAAATACATTTCACATTTGTTTGCAGATGCATACAATAGATTGGCAGTGGCAAGAGCAAATAAAGACCTTAATGAAGCTATAGCCTTATGTAAAAAAGCTCTGGAATTTAATCCTGAATTTGGCATAGTATATGCAAATCTAGGAATATATTATTCAGGACAAGGAAAATCGTTGGAAGCAATTAATGCATACCAAAAAGCCATTGTTTTTTTACCTGAAAATGCTCAATTATGGTATTATTTAGGCAGAGCTTATTGGTCGGTTAATGATAAAGAGAAAGCAATAGAATCATGGCAAAAAGCGGTGAAAGTTGATCCAAATTTCAGCTATGCATACAATGATATTGGTGTAGCTTATGCCAGCTTGTTCAAATATCAAGATGCAATTTCCGCATATAAAAAGGCAATAAAATATAATCCAAAAGATGCTAATATATATTATAATCTTGGTTTAGCATACGAGGCGATAGGACAATGGGCTGATGCCATATCGATGTATAAGGAAGCGTTAAAGATAGAGCCAGATTTTAATGAAGCACTTGTCAGGCTACGGGAAATTGCCAGATAATTTTAATGAAGCGTTTTAATTTGAATACTAATACCGTTTTTAAAGGATTGTTTATACAATCCCCTAATCCCATTTGAAAAAGGCAAAATCAGGAAAATCTCCCTTTTCCAAAGGGAGATTTAGAGGGATTTTATAATAATTGTAGAGGCGGGTTTTGTTTATCAATCTCAATAATTATGCGAATAAAGACGGCTATTTTGCCATGGAAATTTTAAAAGGCTGAAGAAACCCGCCTCTAAAGTCTGTATATTAGTCTATTTTCTTAATGGCACCCCAATAATAAGCAATTTTGTTATGCGAATCTACTGAAAGAAATAGTGATGATAGCTTCTCAGCACACCAGTTATTTATGAATTCAGTAGTCGCTTTAGCACGGTCTACAGAGTTGGCAACAACAGACTGATTTATGAACACCATATATCCTTTGGTTTCTGTATTATAAAGGACACATGGGTCCATATCTGCTCCAAGTTCACCTGCAAAGACTTCGGCAACTTCCCATGGCTTTTTAACCGCACTGCCAACTATGGGTCTATCAGTCGTCATCGTATTACCGATACTGGGAAGGTATTTTTTGCCAGCAGCTGTTACCTGTAATTTGGTTCCGTCGCCAAACCTTATGATTCCTGGAAGGTTAAGAATATTTTCAGCACCAGCAGCTGCATTATCAGCTCCACGTGCACCAGTCTCGTAAGTGCAGTAAGCAAACCAGTCTGCAACATTTATAAACATATTACCATTTTGTAGCCACAGTTCTGCAAGTGAACCATCAGGCTGTTTGTTTGGATTTGGGTATAATACACTCGGCATGCAACCGTTAAGCCATATAATATCCAGCTCGCTATCTTTAAGGTTCTTTTCTGCCCAAGCTTTTAGATCATTAAGTGCTTTGTCGTCAAATGATTTTACTTCCTTAATCCCTTTAACACCATCAGTTATCTTTTTTGCATCATCGAGCATCTTATCTTGAAGATACCAGCCTGTATTTGGCATACCGATATAAAGTGCCATATCAACGCAGTAAGAATAAATAGGAAAGACAAACAATAAGAAAATTGAAACAAATATTGACCTTGCCATATCCTTTTAACCTCCTTTAATAGCTTAAAATATGATTAATAAATTAAGCAATTAAATAAAATTATTAAATAGTTGAAATGTTTCTCTCACCTCCTTATGTAATTGGTTTGTAGGGGTAGGTTTTATTTATAAATTCAATATTTATATACTAAAGATGATAATTTTTCTTATTAAAATTTTTGCACAAGTAACGAACCCCTACTGTCTTGGTAAATGGATGATAGGTAAATATATTCTTCAGAATGTAATTGATAAAGACGATGTTAATAAGATTTAATATTGCCCCAGGTTGTGCTTAGCTTTCCTTTTGCATCAACAGCCAAAATGTTCTTCGGTCTTGCACCTTTTGCCAATTCTGCTATTTCTGTTTCATCTAATGCTCTGTTCCATATTATCAAATCATCAACAATACCATCCAGGTAAGCATCATTGCCGACAGTACCGCTTACAGCACGACCGACACCAATCTCTATTGGTGATTCCGGGAATATCAAATAAGGGCTTGAAGTAGGCTTAGGATTGCCTTCACCACTTGCTGGTATATTAACTTTTCCATCCTTTTCACTGGCAACATGAGCTATAGCCTGTTTACCATCAGCAGTTAAACATACAAAATACCATTGGTTTTGAGTGATAACATTTGCAGTAGCAAACCAATGCTCGACTCCAGCAGTGCAAACGCCCCAGGTCATTCCTGTGTTGCTAGTTGTGCATATACGGAATAGGAAATTAGCTCCCCAGCCAACCTTGGGACCTTTAAAAGCAATGGCGGAGTGGTCTTTGCCGTTTCGAACATAAATCCATGCTGAGACAGTTAGTCCATTTGCCATAACTTCAAAGTCTTTGCTATGTGGGACACTTATAAATCCATCTTTTCCATTGAAGCTTGCTGCCTTTCCGAACTTTCCATTAACAAATTCAACTCCACCATTTACTTTCCCATGATTCTTTCCTGCAAAATCTTTTGGTGTTCCATCATCAAACGTCCATGCAGAGATAATGCCTTTATTAATATCAGCAAAAGTGACGTTTGTCATTATTACTATTATTATGATACAAAAGAAAACTAAAAATCTTTTATAAAAATACATCATTGCTCAATATCCTTATCATAGAATCAACAGCAGCACAAGTAATCATGCTGCTGTTGATTTAATTTAACCAATTAATATGACTTGATTTCTCCCCAGGTAGCACTCAGTTTGCCATTAGCATTAACTGCTGTTAAAGACATATCCTTCGTCATCAGCTCCTTAATCTCAGCTTCGCTTAAGGCACGGTTATAGATCATTACTTCATCAATTAAGCCATCATAATAATCAATAACATTGAGATCGCCACCACGCCCTTGAGCTACACCAATTCTTACTGGTTGACCTTTCCAGACATTATATGGAGCCGGTGATGGTTTTGGATTGCCTTCACCACTTGTCGGTTTTGTAAGAGTCTTCCCATCCTTTGCCACATAAGCGATTGCTTGTTTACCATCAGCAGTTAAACATACAAAAGCCCATTGATTCAAAGTTATGGCATCACCAGTTGCAAACCAATTTTCGGTTGCTGCTGTGGTTGTTCCCCATGTCAATCCATTGGTTGTTGTAGCAATGCGCCAGTTGAAATTTGCTCCCCAACCTATCTTCTCACCTTTCCAGCATACGCCCGCATGATCAACAAATTTACGAACATTAATCCATGCAGCAACTGTGAGTGCATCAGCTAGTTGTAATGCTGGTTTATCATCTATCGTGACTGCATCTGTTTTGCCATTAAAATCGAAGCATTTGCCCACTTTTCCAGCAACTGATTTTGGTGCACCGACAATCTTACCATGATTTCCAGCACCGCTATTATCTTTAGCTGTCCCATCATTAAATGATAAATAACATATCAACCCTTTAGTAAGCTGTGAGTAAGATACACTGGCAAAGCTTGAGATTAATACCAGAGTTAATACCAATGTGAAACCAAATTTTAATGCTTTCATTTAAATTTTCCTCCCTTAAATTTATAAAAAGAAACAAGAATTTTAACTACTAAATTGTTAAATAATTAATTTGTATTTTTGATTATATTCATTAATCACCTCCTTATTGCTATCATTAGAAATCGTTTTTTTGTAGCTAACATATTTTTAAGATTGCCTTAATTAATTGATTTCATAAAATTAAATTCAACTTTTTTTTCACTTTTTCGTCTAATATGGCGATTTGTGTTAATTTTGAGTTAAATAATAAAAAAGGGCATAAATATAGCTCTTTAAGCAAAGATAATAAAAAATCCGCTCCCAAAGGATTTATTATCTACTCAAATTAACACAAATCATTAACTATTTTTGTTAAAATTTAATTTAAAATCTATTCAAGATCCTATCTTTTGTCCTGTCCTTTTAATTCTTTATAGATATTTTATATCCTGTAAATAATATACAAATTTTGCAATATAAAGTCAACAAAAAATTTTTGGTTCGATGAGATTCTCCATTAACATTAGATCAGCGTGATAATTTATGATCTTCAATATTTCGTAAATATTAAAGTTAAGCACAGAGATATTTATTTCACGAATATCACGAATAATTATTTTTTATTATATTCGTGCTATTCGTTCTGTTCGTGTAATTCGTGATATTTTATTCGTGTTCTTCGTGATTTATTTTCTCACCATGCATCTATGTTTCATAAATTTTATATTGCTTTTATTCATTATTTATTTTATCCTTTTTCTAAAACAATAAAAAATTCGCTAAATTTTCTAATAAATATGACCTTTTCAGTTATATTATCGTAGGGGCGGGTTTTATCTGGCAATCTCAATAATCATACTAACAAAGATGTCTTTTTTGTTATGGAAACGTTTGAAAATGCTGACGAAACCAGCCCCTACATACGACTCCTATGCTAACTAAAAAACTCGTAAATAAATATAATTTTCAAAATTTTTAATTTTTGAAAGGTATGAATCTTTATGCCACAAAAAGGCACACCAATAAATAAAATAGGGAAACAATTCAGCTTATTAATAAAGCCAACTTCTGCTGATTGCAATTTACAATGCGAATATTGTTTTTATCATGGACGAAAATCTGATCCATATAAATCCCATGAAATTCATAGGATGAGTGATGAAATTTTAGCATCCATGATCTCACAATATCTTAGCTTTGCAGGACCTTATACATCTTTCAGCTGGCAAGGTGGAGAACCTCTCTTGATGGGAATTGGTTTTTTTAGAAGAGTGGTTGAGTTTCAACAGATGTATGGTTATCCTGGTCAATGTGTAGGCAATAGCGTGCAAACCAACCTAACTTTGATAACTGCGGAACTAGCAGAACTTTTTCATAAATATAATTTCCTTGTGGGTGTCAGCCTTGATGGTCCGCAAGAATATCATGATTATTATCGAAAGAATTCTGCAAAAAATGGTAGTTTTACTAAAGTTATGGAAGGTATTAAGATACTTCAAAGCCATAAGGTGGAATTTAATATACTTGCAGTAGTAAACAATCTCACTGTAAAAAAGGCAAAGGAAACTTACAGTTTTTTCATAGAAAATGGATTCAAATTTTTGCAATATATACCAGCAGTTGAATTTGATGATAGATCAGGAATCGCAGAATTCTCTGTAACACCTGAAGATTATGAAGATTTTTTATGTCAACTATTTGACATCTGGTATAACAAAGGAAATCCAATAGCATCAATTAGAATTTTTGATAATATTGCAGGTATATATGCAGGAATGCCATCAGAAGCTTGTGTTTTTAAGCAAGAATGTGGGAATTATGCAGTTATCGAATATAATGGCGATGTTTATCCATGTGATTTTTTTGTTGAGGAAAATCTAAAGCTTGGTAATTTGATTGAAACTCCGCTGAAACAAATCATACAAGGACAAAAAATGCAGAAATTTGCATTAAGTAAGAAAGACATTTCATGCATTGATTGCAAGTGGGAATATATTTGCCATAGTGGATGTCAACATCATCGAAAATATGGAGGAAGAGATTACCTGTGCAATTCTTATAAGCGATTTTTTGAGTATAGTGAAAGCAGATTTAAAATTCTTGGTGAAAAGATAAAGAAACAATACATGGAAAAGATGCCCTTAGAGCAAAATGATTTATTTAAAGACTATGGCTCAACTATTAATCATAGCACAATAGGGAGAAATGAGCTTTGTCCTTGTGGAAGCGGAAAAAAATATAAAAAATGCTGTATGAAAAAATAGCTTTTGGTATTTTTTGGGGATATTCTATCATAATATCCGTTCATCGAGAATGTCTCAAGATAATTTCCCTCACCTCAAGAAGTGATATTGGTAAAATAATTATTCATTATAATTATCATTTATTATAAAATTCCTCTAAATCTCTCTTTGGAAAAGCTTATCATTACACATAAGTCTGTAACTTAGCAAATAATAAAAAGTAGGTTGCGTTGAATAAGAGTAGGAAATGCCCCATAAGATAAGAAATTTTGACAATGAACCATTAACAAAAATTAATAAGTGAGTTAACCCCGTCAGGGATGATATGTTTGTAGAAAGTTGATCGTATCAATAATCTAAGCTCCATAGTAAGCTCCATAGGAGCGAAATGTTAATAAGCTAATGAAACAGTAAAAGATTTTCACATACTGCTCCTAGCGGAGCTTGGTATTGTTCCTTCATATTTTCTACAAACATATCGCTCCTATCGGAGCTTAACTTGACGCATAAGGAGCAACGCCTACCTTATTATTATCCTTTTAAAAAACTTATGGGTAATGATAAGCTTTGGAAAAGGGAGACTTTCATGATTTTCCATTTTTCAAAGAGGGATTGGCAATCCTATAAATTTCTATTTATTAGCATAAGCCCTCATTTATCATTAACTTTAATGGTGATTCTTTTTCTTCTAAAGGTAACCTTATTCGCCTTCGTTTTCTTGAAGATTCATATATAGCCATTAGCACTTCATGTGTTGCTCTTCCTTGATATCCACTGGAACGGTGTTCTCTATTTTGTTCTATAGATTCTACTAAGTCCTCTATTGGGTCTTTATATGGAGGTGTATCAGGTATGACCCATTCTCCACCGGTAGCCTTTGTTCTGATTCTAATATCCGGACCGCCTGGAACGCCAAGTTCCATTTCTCCTTCTGTGCCATAGCAATATATGTAATGGTAGCCTGGTGCTGTATCTTCACCGACTTCAATGATTGCGCGCACATTATCGGTAAATTTCCAATAACCCAGTGCGAATTGTTCGGAATCCAAACCGTATCTTTTAAGATTACCAATCCTTTCAATTTGCCCGACCACCCACTCGATGGGTCTATCGCCATAGATAAATCGCATCAGATCGACAGTATGAGTAGCATTATCTTTAAGATCACCACCGCCACAGATAGCATAGATACGGTAAAGTTTACCTATTGCTCCATCCTCAAGCAGTTCCTTTGCAGCAACATAATTACCTGCAAATCTTAATTGATGATCAATTGCTAATTTTACACCATTTTCTTCACAAGCTGAAATCATCTTATCTGCTTGACCGAGATTCTCTGCCATAGGTTTTTCACAGAGTATACCTTTTACTCCTCTTATAGCAGATTCAATTGTTATTTCTGCGTGTGATGCAGGCCATGTGCATATACTGATAATATCAGGCTTTTCTTTTTCCAGCATTTCAATGTAATCTGTGTATGTTTTTTCGATACCAAATTCATCTGAAAACTTTTTTAGGTTACTTTCGCTTATATCTGCCACACAGGTTATCTCTGTCCTGGAATAGTTTTTATACCATCCTGCGTGCATCCTTGATATACCACCACAGCCTATTATGCCTACTCTATATTTTGTCAATTTTGCGGTCCTCCCTATTTGAGTTATTAATATACAAAAATCACAAGCTAGACAGCATGTTTCTTATGTATATGCGAAGCATATACTATTTATTTTTCTTGTATTTGCCCTCATATATATTATGATACCAGGGGGCAGGTTTAGTCTTTTATGTCCAGGTTTTATATAAAATAAAAACCAGTTTGCACGAAGTAGATTGCCAAATAACATACAAAACCTGCCCTACAGTATGTTTACTCAAAAATAGCATAAAGCCTGCTTAATATGTATGGCTATATTGCGTAACATGTTGACCAGCTTGTTTAATCCTACTTGTTAAGTAAAACTTATGTTTTAATACCATTTCTTTTAATTGAATGTGCATTTGTAAACAACAGGGTTTTTAGAAAAAACACAGAGACACGGAGGCACGGAGAAAAATTAATCACGAAGAACACGAATAAAAACAAATATTATATTAGATTTGCCTCATCACAATTCATCGGGTGTTAATTATTAACGCTCAATAAATTGAGCTACTACAAACACCTGCGGTCGTAAGATGCGTGATTAAAAATATAATTAAATATCTCCGTGTCTCTGTGCCTCCGTGTTTTGTCTTTATTATGTAATGATAGTTCATATTTTGAAGAAAGCTAATATACCAAATTTTAAGTTAAAGTTTTAATGGCAGTAAGCCATGCTCTCGTAACGTTTTGGCTATCACTTCAAAACTGCGTTTCCGATGCTCATCAGGAACATTTTCTGTAATACTTATTATAAAGCGATTTCCAGGATATGATTGTCTTAAAAGATCAAGCACATGTTCTCTTATGATCTCCGAACTCTCGATGTGGTAATTTGACGTAAAGTTAATCCACATTACTTTTTCCTTCCATGTGGTCAATGCATCTTCTAGGGTCATATCGAACATCGGTGAAGGAGTGAAAGCCTCCAAAAAATCGAGTCCCGATTCTGCTATCGCATGCTTTAATATTTGGAGATTTCCATCCATGTGCGAACCCAATCGCTTCCCTTTTTCGTGTAGAAGTTCTGCAAATTCGTTATATCTTGGAATCGCATATTTTACGAAACGCTCCAATCCTATCATATCGCTTGTTGTATTATCACCATATATAAAAAATTCTGATGGTGATTCAGCAGAGATTTTATATAGCTCTCTGTCTTTTTCTGTCAGAGCATTATAGAGAGAGTCAAATAAGTCTCTATTTTCATAATAATCTATTGCAAATTGCTCCGGTCCCATATACATAACAAGCATTTGCTGAATAGGTGAATAGCCAACATTTCCGATAATGATTTCATAGTCACTCGCATTTTTTACAGCATTAATATATCCTTCATAGTTAGGTGTATTTATACGGTCACGAACCATGAACTCAACCACTTTATAATCTTCAGGCTTTTTAATTAAAAATTCGCATCGTAGACTTGACCCATATCCCCCACCTGTTCTAAGTGTTTCGTAAACAGAACCGACAGGCGTTTCATAAATATATTTTACGCGGTGTTCTCCGTTTACCCAATAATCTTCGCTTCTTACCTTTACGTTTGGTGTTTGGGTATTATATAATGGGATACGATGCACAAGACCTATATCTCCATTACTGACAAGTGGTTCGCGCTCGTTCTCAGGAAATAATCCCGCGTAACATGTAAATGGCACTCTATCTACCATTTCACCCCTTAAAGCACGATATACTCTTTCTTTAACTGTCATAGAATTTCTCCATTATGGTATTAGCTATTAGATTCATCATCCGGTGCGGTAATACCATGTTTTTCCATTTTATAATTTAAAGTTGGTCTCTTTATTCCAAGTATTGCAGCTGCTTTCGTTCTAACCCATCCTGCTTGCTCCAGTGCTTCGAGTATATATTTTTTCTCAAGCATCTCAAGTTCAGCAAGTTTGCCTGACTTAGGACTTTCGTGATTCATAACAATCTTTGTTGGCAATGTTAAATGTTCTGGAAGTATAATTTCGCCATCTGCCAGAACCATTGAGCGTTCTATAGTGTTTTCTAGCTCTCTAACATTGCCTGGCCAATCATAGCTCATAAGCAATTCGATGGCTTCATCGGAAATATCTTTTATCCTATTTCCGGATTTGCTTGAAAATTTCTTGATAAAATATCTCACTAAATCAGGTATATCTTCCTTACGTTCACGTAATGGAGGGACAAATATTGGAACAACATTAATCCTGTAATAAAGGTCCTCTCTGAAAGTTCCTTCACGGATGGCTTCTTCGAGGTTCTTATTAGTTGCTGCAATAATTCTAACGTCGACATTTATAGGTTTCGTTCCTCCGACCCTTTCAAATGTTTTTTCCTGGACAACCCTTAAGAGTTTCAGCTGTATCGCTGGCTTAAGATCGCCTATTTCATCAAGAAATATTGTTCCGCCATTTGCAATCTCAAATCTTCCCATTCTGCTTTGGTTTGCACCTGTGAATGCTCCTTTTTCATGTCCGAATAGTTCGCTCTCCAATACACCTTCAGCATAAACTGCACATTCCGCCCTGATAAACGGTTTATTTTTTCTATTACTATTATTATGAATTGCCTGTGCAATAAGATCTTTACCAGTGCCACTTTCTCCGCGTATAAGGACAGCAGTATCAGACTTTGCTACCTTTTGCACTATGGCTAAAACATCCTGAAGTTTCTTACTCTTTCCAATTATATCGCTAAAATCGCCACTTATATGTAGTTCTTCCCTTAAAAACTTGTTTTCTTCTATCAGGTGCTTTTTCTGAAGGGCTTTTTGTATCTTCATTAATAGTGCATCATTATTTATTGGTCTTTCAATATAATCTTCTGCACCTTCTTTCATTGCTTCAACTGCTTGCGGAACAGTCGCATAGGCGGTTATAAGGATTACTGGTGTGCCTTGATGATCACGTTGAACCATCCTTAAAACTTCAATGCCACTATCATGTTTTTTCATCTTGACATCTGTTAATACAAGATCAACTGAATTTCTCTTTAAATATTCGATAGCTGAATCTTCATCTTCAGCCTCTACAACATCATAATTATTCCTCAAAAGCATTTCTTGTAAAACTTTTCGCGCACTAGCTTTGTCATCGACAACCAATATTGTACTCACTTCTAACACCTCTTAAATGCCTTCGGCAGGCAAAAATACTCTTACTATAGTTCCAAAACCTTTTATGCTTTCCAGTTCTATATCTCCATTATGGGCATTTATAATTTTTTTCACTATGGAAAGCCCAAGTCCTGTTCCATCACTTTTGGTCGTAAAAAAAGGCTCAAAAGCCATTTCCAGATCTTCCGGGGACATTCCACACCCTTTATCTTCAATTGTTACCTCTATATAGCGTTGATCAATATTAGCATTTTGCACACTACCATTATTTGTTCGTAAGGCAATATTTATCTCTCCGCCATTCTCCATTGATTGGACTGCATTTCTTATTAGATTAATAAACATCCCTCTTAATTGGTCAAAATCACCCATAACCGCAGGGAGATCAGATGGAATATCAGTTTTAACAATAATGTTTCCATCATTTATCTCTTTATCCATAGAAGATAGAGCAGTTTCCAGTATATCAGTAATATCTAAAGGATAAGGCTCTATAACTAACGGTTTAGCAAAATAAATAAAATCAGAAACTTTTGAATTTAATACTCGCACTTCTTCTTTTATATAATTAATATATTCTAGAACTTTTTCATAATTTACATTCTCGCTCTTGATCTCACATTCCAGCAATTCTGTAAATCCTTGTATCGCACTTATAGGGCTTCGGACCTCATGTGCCACAGAAGCTGATAGTTCAACTATTTGTTTGCTATGTTCTGCTACTTCCTCATAAAGCTTTTTTAGATTTTTTGCCATCTGGTTAAAAGTCTGCGCGAAGAATCCTATTTCATCTTTTGATTTAACTTCTACTATTGTATCCAGATCACCATCTGCTATGTTTTGTGAGGCAATCACAAGCTTTTTTATCGGGTTCACTATCGGTTTTGCCATCAATACCCCAAGCAACGCTGCCATTGCTGTAATGATCAGTGCTATTATCATAAGCACCATACTGACTTTATTTGTGATGTCCAAAAAATCTGCCGAAGCCTCAACTCTAACCACAGCTATAACTTTTCCTGTTTTTGTTGTTACAGGAGCATAAGCTGGTTTGTATTGTCTGCCATCCTTGCCTTTATATAACACCGATGCTTCTGAAAATCCATTCCAAACATGTTCTAATTCAACCTGGTCTAGTTTTAGAATATTCAATTCTTCTCCGAAAGAAAATTCCTTATTTGCATCTGCAAGCACTTTATTACCAGTGCCTATTAGAATGATGTTATCAAGATTTGATTTTATTGTTTTAGAAGCCCTTAATTCATCTTGTAAAAATTTTTCCAGCATGACTGTTTCGGATAACCAATCAGCCAAAATTCCAGATTTTAGCCTTTCTGCTATCATTTCTGCTTGATATACTAATACTTTGCCCATCTGCTTATCTAATGCAGATTTAATGATAATATTAGAAAGTGATCCGAAGGTAATCAGCGAAATAAATACAAGAACTCCTAATGCTATGGATAGCTTAGTTTGTATCCCAAATTTATAGATGCTTTCTCGTGGCATGTTTACTATTCACTCTGGTTTGCTAAAACACTAATATTTAATAAACGAAATATTAGTTCAGAGGATTATTAAAATTTAAATAAACTGACAAAAATATTTATTTGTATTATACTGAAATATTATAGTTAATGCAATACTAGTATGATGTATTATGAAAAATCATTTACCATTCCTGTATTATTTGTTATAATATGCAAATCAGATTATTTCTGAAATAAATATAAATCTTTTAGAGGAGAAATGAAAAATGGGAAAAATAAAAACTCTGGTATTTGCTGGCGGTGAAATCCATGATTATAAAGGCTGTGGAAAAGCAGCTATGTCCGCTTTGTCTGAAACAGGAGACTTTGAGCTTACACTGGTAGAAAATGATCTATCTGCCCTTGTATCACCAAAACTCGATCCTTATGACCTTATAGTTTTCTACTATACTGTTGGGTCGATTACCAATGAACAGAAAAATGGGTTATTAAATTATGTAGCAGAAGGCAAAGGCTATGTAGGCTTCCATTCAGCAGCAGATTCTTTTAGAGATTGTCCGGAATATCGCGCCATGGTGGGTGGACATTTTATAACGCATCCTGCCTATCGTCAATATCAGGTAAGTATAGTAGACTCTGAACATCCTATTACTAAGGGATTAGTGGAATTTTTCGTTACTGATGAACAGTATATTTTAGACTATGATCCAAGAGTTCATGTTCTTGCGTCAGCACTCTGGAAAGGTAAAGCAATGCCGGTTGCATGGACCAAGTCCTGGGGCAAGGGTCGTGTGTTTTATCTCGCACTTGGTCATAATCCAGAATCTGCAAGCGACCCAAATTTTAAACTTTTGCTCCAGCGAGGAGCGTTATGGGCAGGAACGCCAGATTCATAAAATTGAAAAACATCATTTCAATTAATTCATATATGGGCGAACGGTAGTTCGCCCGACATATATAAAGTCTTATACAGGTGATTTCTTTATGAATAGTTATGATAGATATTTTAAGATTATTAAAGGTGAATCAGTTGATATTTTGCCACGTCTTCCTATATTGATGGCATTTGCAGCGAATTTTATTGGTTCGAATTATGGTGCGTTTGCTTCTGATTATCGTGTTCTTGTTTCCGCAAATCTCAAATGCATTGAATATTTTTGCTTTGACCAGGTAAGTGCTATCTCTGATCCATTCAGGGAAACACAAGGATTTGGAGCTGAAATTGAATTTGTTAGAGATGGTGTCCCAAGATGTATTGCCCCTCCTCTTGAAAAATCCTATGATCTTTCTTTGCTTAAAAAGCCTGATCCATATTCATCTGAAAGGATGCTTGACAGGATCAAAGCTATAGAGGAATTTAAGAGATTAGTATATAAACAGTATTCGATAATGGGATGGATTGAAGGACCAGCAGCAGAAGCAGCAGACCTGAGAGGAGTGACCAATTTCCTTATGGATCTTGTTACAGAACCAGAGTTTGCAAATGAGCTTATGCAAATCTGCGTTGATGTTGGAATTGAGTTTGCGTCTGCACAATTAAATGCTGGAGCAGATACTATTGGCATTGGTGATGCCATAGCAAGCCAGGTTTCACCCAATATGTATCGCGATTTTATATTTCAGCATGAAAAGCGGCTCATTGATGCTATCCATGAATTGGGTGGTATTGTTAGATTGCATATTTGCGGAGATACTTCGCATTTGTTGCCATATTTTTCTAAAATTTCCGCTGATATAATTGATTTAGACTGGCAAGTTAATATGAAATCTGCTAGAGATATTTTAGGTCCAAACACCGTCCTTGTAGGTAATCTTGATCCTGTTAACTCTGTTATGAAATCATTACCTGAACAAATTGAGACGCAGATAAAGCAAATATATATGGATGTTGGAAATCCATATATGGTTGGTGCAGGTTGTGAAATTCCACAAAATACACCTTATGAGAATCTAAAAGCATTATGTAAGCCTATAAGTTATATAAAGGAAAAGCAAAATTGATCGTTCAGCTAAACAATATATCCTTTTCCTATGGTAGTTCATTGGCATTGGATGAAGTATCATTGACTATTGAAGGCGGTGCTATAGGTCTTTTAGGACCTAATGGTGCTGGAAAAACTACACTATTCAAAATACTGCTTGGTTTTCTAAAACCAGATACCGGCAATGGCGATGTCTTTGGTATGGATATTGTGAAAGATTATATGAGTATCCGTCAAAGAATAGGGTATATGCCTGAGAGCGATTGTTACATTACGGGTATGAGCGGGGTTAGTTTCGTTGCTTATATGGGTCAGCTTTGTGGAATGTCGAGGAAAGATGCTATACAGCGCGCTCATGAGGTCTTCCAGTATGTTGGAATGGATGAAGAACGTTACAGAATGATCGAGACATATTCGCCAGGTATGAAACAAAAAGCTAAGTTAGCCCAGGCTTTAATACACGATCCTGATCTTTTACTACTTGATGAACCAACAATCGGTCTTGATCCTAAAAGTCGCCAGGATATGCTGGAGCTTATAAAAGATATATCAGAAGATAAAAATATTAACATTATTCTTTCTTCCCACCTTTTGCCTGAGATTGAATACGCATGTAATGAAGTGATCGTCTTAAGCCATGGGAAGTTAGCCCTTCAAGGTAAAATACAGGAGCTGAAAAATGCTCAAAAGAGGATGTTCGAAGTCAAAATTAAAGGCGATAAGCATTTGTTTATAAGCGCGCTTGAAAACAAAGGATGTGGCTGGCAAGAATTAGAAGATGGAATATTCAGAGTGAGCTTGCCTGTAGAAGGACAGACAGATATATTCTTCGAAATAGCTAATGAAAAGGGTTTACAAATTAGACAGATCGTTGCAACAAAATATTCTCTTGAAGATATTTTTGTTCAAGCTGTTAAAAATGAAAGTTAAGGTTATATATGCCAATTCATGATCAAAGTTATCGTCATTGGGAAGGCACTTTAAAATCGCATACATTACGATGGTGGACTATAACTAGAGAAGGTTTAAGGATAATATTAAGACGTAAGTTATTTATCCTTATTATGGCTCTTGCTGGAATACAAATCTTTGTTTATGGTGGTATAGTTTATGGAGTAAATACTTATGGGCTTATGTTTAAGCTAAATGTAATCAGTCCAAAGTTCTTTTTTGATTTTACTATGAGACAGAGTTTTTTTATAGCCCTGATATGCATATTTGCAGGCTCAGGCTTAATTGCAAATGACCTTAAAAATAATGCATTACAGTTATATCTCTCAAAGCCTTTGACCAGAGTTGATTACCTGATCGGTAAGGTGATGATCGTGATAATACTTTTGGGATTCATAACCTTAGCACCCGGAATATTATTATTTATTGAAAATGCTATACTTTCACAGGACTTGACTTTTCTTACCGAAGAGTATTGGATAGTATTCGCAGTTATTATATTTTCATTGATCTTAATAATACCTACAGGTTTACTAATCCTTGCTTTATCTTCCATAACAAAAAATAGCCGTTATTCTGCCATAAGCTTTATTGCCATACTTATGGGAACACCAATTTTTAGTGAGCTGATGGTAGTCATACTGAAACTGAAATGGGCAGTATTGATATCTTATTGGTCAAACTTTGAGATAATTGGCAGAAAAATATTTAAATTACAAGAAAAAACAGATTATTGGTATTGGTCAATCTTTATCGTCTTTGCAGTTGTGTGCCTTTGTATCTGGATTATGCAGCGAAAAATAAAGGGAGTCGAAATCGTAAAATGAACTCAATAATTGAGGCGATAAATCTTTCAAAATGGTATGGTCAAGTAATGGGCATAAACGATGTAACATTAAAAATAGGCTCAGGTATAACTGGACTCCTTGGTCCTAATGGTGCTGGTAAATCAACACTATTGAAACTAATGGTAGGTATTCTTAAACCTAGTAAGGGCGAAGTAAAAGTTTTTGGGGAAGATGTATGGAATAATACTGATATAAAAAGGATAATTGGCTATTGTTCTGATAATGATTCATTCTATGAAAATATGACCGGCTTACAGTTTGTTACAAGTCTTATGCAATTGAACGGATATTCAAAACCTATGGCGGAACAAAGAGCATTATCCGCCATTCAGATTGTAAATATGCTTGATTTCAAAGATAGAAAGATCGCATCATACAGCATGGGTATGAGACAAAGAATTAAGCTTGCTCAATCACTTGTTCACGATCCAGAGCTATTATTTCTTGACGAACCATTAAACGGAATGGACCCCATTGGCAGGCATGCTAGTATTGCGCTTATCAAAGAATTAGGAGCTAAAGGTAAATCAATCATTGTTTCAAGCCATATACTTTATGAGGTTGAGGCTATGACTGATAATATCATATTAATAAATAATGGTAAGATACTAGCAGAAGGAAATATTCATGAGATCAGAGAACTCATAGATGAACACCCTCATAACGTTTATATAAAGAGCGATAAAGAAAGACTGCTTGCGGAAATTCTGATATCTTATGATGACGTTATTAGTATAAAAATGGAATCAGGAGATTCCGCGATCATTATTGAGACCAATAAACCTGATTTATTTTATGCAAGATTACCTAAAATAATCCTGGAAAATGGCATTAAGATAGAAAAATTATATTCACCTGACGATAATCTTGAGGCTGTATTTAAATATTTAGTAGGTTAAAGGTATATATATGAATTCATTGGCTGGTATTATACAATCCTGTTTGGTAATATTTAAAATCACTTACAATCAGACTCTCCGAAGCAAAAAAACTATTTTTATACTCATAGTGGCATTTTTACCAGTTATTTTAACCGGGTATTATAGAATATCATTAAACATGGTATTTTTAAATGCTAATCAAGTTTTGAATAGAATGGCTTCGTTTTTCCTGTTATTCTTATCGCCATTTGTTGCTCTATTTTACGGCACTTCTCTAGTTGCTGATGAAGTTGAAAACAAGACAATAACTTATCTATTAACCCGACCCATACAGAAGTATATAATTACTTTGGGCAAATTCTTTGCTTATGTTGTAATTGCTTTATTTATTCAGCTTCCACCAATTATGATTACTTATGTAATGCTTATAAACGATAGCAGAATGCCTTTAGATTCCTCTGAGGTTTTGTATTTATTAGCCAAACAAGTGTGGGTGCAAGTTCTTTCTATTATTGTTTATGGATCGATCTTTAATTTTTTTGGAACACGCTTTAAACATCCCATAATATCTGGATTACTTTTTGCTTTTGGATGGGAAAAAATAGTGCTTATTGTTCCGGGTATGGTCAGGAAATTTTCCGTAGTCCATTATATTATATCAATTTTTCCTTCTGCTATGGATATTGATAAAAGGTTAGTTATGATGGGTATGCCTCAAATGCTTGAGGTAAATTTATCCAGCTCTGTTTTTTCTATTATTATTCTATTTGCAGTTGCTATAATATTTTTAGGACTATCAATATATACAATACACAATAAAGAGTTCAATTTTGAATAGGGAATGGGAGGTTAAAAGATGGCTTCGATAATATCATGGGAAAAGGCTAAACAACGCGGTCAATTGGATGATCCTAGAGGATATGCAAAGATTTTTGTGGATGAAACTTCAGGTGCAGAAAAACTACGCATGCATATATCTGTTATTAATCCAGGCATGCGCGCACATGATCCTCATCAACATGAAGGAGAAGAAATATATTTTATATTAGAAGGTTCTGCGGAAGTTTCTATTGAAGATGAAGTTTTTATTGCTAATGCAAATACTGCCGTGTTTGTCACTTCAGATAAGATGCATGGAATCAGGAATGCTGGTGATAGCATTCTTAAATATATGGTTATTATAGCCAGATAAGTATTTTATTAATCTCTACCATAATTTATACCACCACTTCCAATTATAAAGCGTATATAAGGTCCTGAGATTCCTGTTTTAGGTCCTTGTAGAATTTCCATACCTTCCATCGACCAATTTCCTTTAACTGGAGCGAATATATATCCCACACGAACTCCGATCACAATGCCTGTGTTACTTTTTTCTGTTTTTTTCAAACTGAGAAGATAATCAAATCCAAGAGAAGGATTAATTAAAAGCCCACCAGATGAAAGCCCGGTGCTTCTTTTAGGACCCTTCAATACTTCATCAAAAGAAAGAGAACCTTTTTCTAATATCTTAAAGCTAAACCTTCCAGCGCCTATACCAATAGAAGGATATATAATTAAATTTTCAGTTGAGTATACTGAATGACCTAAATAAAAAAATCCATAAAGGATACTAATAGATGTTTCATAATCTTTGCTCTTGATTTTCTTTCCGCTTATTCTATGTCCTTCACCACCTATCACAACCCCGTCAGATATAGCATGGCTTCCGCCACCAACAGATACAAAGTTATCAGGCATTTCGGAATATCCCAATTTTTCCAGTCTTGAATTCAGGCTCTTAATATCTACTATGCTATTTCCAAAAGAGACATATATAGTATTCTTTGCAGAAACTCCATCTTCAGATATGGCTGATGAAGTCAATAATGAAAACAATATTGTTACTAATGTTAAAAATAGACGATGATTCAGTTTGTCTTTTCCTTAGCAAGTGATTTGCTGGTTGCTCTATCGAAATCAATAATTGCGGAAAACAAAGCTTCGGCGATTTCCTGGCGAAATGATTCCCTATTAAGCATTGCCCTCTCTCTGCTGTTTGATATATAGGCTATCTCCAATAAAATACCGGGCATCTTTGTTCCAGCAAGAACATAAAATGCAGCTCTTCTTGTTCCACGATCAGTTAAATCAACTTTACTTCTTATAGACTTTCTTACTCTTTCCGCTATATCCAGACTATATGGCTCTGTGCCAGTATGATAACAATGACTTAATATGCGTGTTAAATCCATAGGTTCACCCATATTTTCTCTTGCTGCTAATGCACGAGCTTCATTGTCAGTAGCTTCTAGATTGAAAACATAAGCTTCTGCACCATACCCACCCTCTCTGGAGCGACTGGCATTACAGTGTAAGGATATAAAAAGCGTGCTATCAGGTGGATACCTATTGGCTATAGCGGTTCTTTCGTGTAATGGAATAAATATGTCTGTATCTCTTGTCATTACTACATTAATTTTTGATTGTGATCTTAAAAGCCTTGCTAACCTCAAACCTACATCAAGCACTATATCTTTCTCATATATACCACTTCTTGTCGCTCCTGGATCATGCCCACCATGACCAGGATCTATGACTACATACTTCAATTCAAAATTTCCGGTAAGTTCAGTATTATCAAATTCAGAATCACCATAAGGTCTTTGATAACTGTAATATGATGAACCATAACCACTTGCTTCTATTAATGATTTTGAACTATCATAAGATACTTTACAATTAGGCATTAATTCCGATATTATGTTAACTATATCTTGCAGAGAAAGTGCGATAGCACCTTTTGAAATAACTGGTGGGCTAGATAAAAGTATTAATTTATCTAAATTTACTAACGCATGATTGTTTCCAAGAATCAAATTAATTTTTATACCATCCTTCAATAAAACGATTTTTTCTTGAATAATATCCCATTGGAAATCGATTTTATAAAAAGTTGCGACTTCATTCAATGGAACTAGCATTATTGGTTTATCAGAAATTGTTTCAATTTTTATTGAATTATCGTTATATTTGAAAGATAATGAACTTGCATAAACCATACAAGGGATAAAAAATATAAATATAATTGCAAATAATACTCTAGTATGGTGCAATGTGAACCTCCTTGTTCTAATATAAATTAAATAAAGAAGTCTTATTGTTCTATAGACTTATAGAATTGCTCTCTCAATCTTTCTCTGGTAATTCCGAGATTTATATGTTCCCATGGAAATATTTCGTTGGGATCTCTCTCCCTTTGTAAGTAGAATTGTTGGTTTAAACCGTTTAGTTTGAGTGCTTTATTCCATGTTACGTTTTTTACTTGCATATCCAGCAAAACTTTAGAAAGTCTTCTATCACCTCTTGCGATAACTCCTTGCACCGCAGACCATTTTACACTGCTAAATGTGAATCTAATACCGCCGATGCTTCCTATTTTTTGTCGGATGAAGGCAAGCTTTTTGGCTAATATTTTTTCTTCCTCCATTGGATACCATTGAAAAGGTGTATGTGGTTTGGGAACAAAAGGTGATATTGATATAGTAAGACGTGGATAAGCAGATTTATTTGGACGATAATTATCCCACATTAACTTTTTTATTTTTTCAATAATTTTAATGATGTCATAAATATCTTCTTGTGTCTCTGTAGGTAACCCTATCATGAAGTATAGCTTTATATTTGTTATGCCCTTTTTCATAGCTGAAATTATTACTTGATATACTACTTCAATTGGAATATCCTTTCCTATAACTTTTCTGAGACGCTCTGATCCTGCTTCTGGAGCAAGGGTTATTGTTTCTTTTCTGCTGACCGCTAATGCGGAAAGAAGTTTATTACTTACAGAGTCAGCACGCATAGATGCAACAGAAATCATTTTTCCTTTTTCTACTAATGATTCTGCTATGAAATCTATTTCTGGATGATCTGTAACAGATGCTCCTAGAAGACCGATGCGCTCAGCCTTTTCTGCAAGATCACTTTCTGCTAGTTTCAGTATTACATCACTTGATCTGAATCTGCATTTCTGTGAATAACTTGCTATACAAAACCTGCATCTGTTAGCACATCCCCTTTCAACTTCAATAAGAAATGTATTAGCAAATTCAGTATTTGGAGTTATTATTGATGATACTGTATCATATTTATCAAGGTTATCTATATTTCTACGTTCTATTTTTTTATTGGTCTTCTGAAAAAGACTTAGTATTTTTCCATCTTCTTTATAAACAACATCATATAAAGATGGAATATAAACACCTTTGATATATGATAAACTTAAAAGTAAATCCTGTCTATTAGTGAATTTACGACCTTGATATTCAGATATTAGTTCATGTATTACTTCTTCACCATCACCAATGATAAAAATATCGATAAATTCCCATAAAGGCTCAGGATTGTATGATGAACATATTCCCCCAGATATTATAATCGGGTCTTTTAGCCCGCGCTCATTCGATTTTAATGGAATGCCTGACCTATGAATTATTTTTATTACATTAATGTAATCAAGCTCGAAAGATAATGAGAATCCAATTATATCAAAGTCAGAAAGTTTTCTTTGAGTTTCAAGTGATATAGGTAATCCATTTTCATTTAGAAAGACTCTTTCACAAGATATATCAGGATGCCTGTTAAGTTCCTTGCATATTACTTGATATCCCAAACTGGACATTCCTAAGTAATATGAATTGGGAAATACTAAGGCAACTTTGATAGCTCCACCCGGCTTATAAAGGCTTCCATATTCATCTTTCAATACTTTTTTATCAAGTATTTTAGCTACCACTGCATAAATTAATTATTTTTCTGTCAATAAGCCTATGATCAAAAATCTATAGGCTTATTGACTTAAAAGTTAGCTTATTGTGTATCGGTTTTTATACCATTTTTTCTATCCTTACGCAGGAACGCTGGTATTTCTAATTCTTCCTCGATGGCATTTTCTGTGCCATGATTGTTAAGACCATTCTTTACAAAAGATCTTCTTCTCCTTACACCAGGAGATACATCAAAGGTCTCTTTTAATAAATAGTCAATATTGACATTCTTCCCAATAGGTTGCGCTCCAATGTTTCTCTCCCGTCTTGTCGTATCGAAACCAGTAGCTATAACAGTGACTTTTATTTTATCATCAAGGCTTTCATCTATCAAGACGCCAAAGATAACATTAGCATCTGGGTCTGCTGAATCTCTTATGAGACTCATAGCTTCATCTACTTCATGGAGTGTTATATCTTCATTACCAGATATATTGACTAAAACTCCTCTGGCTCCTTGTATAGATGTTTCTTCAAGCAGTTGGCTGGAGATAGCTTTTTCCGCTGCTCTTTGTGCCCTGTTTTCTCCCGCGTCTATTCCGATCCCCATCAATGCACTGCCAGTTTCAGACATGATAGTTTTTACATCGTTGAAATCAACGACAATAAGTCCAGTACCCACAATAAGGTCAGATATACTTTGAACTCCCTGGCGTAATATATCGTTAGCCTTATTGAAGCTGGTTTTTATATTTGTGCTTCTATCAACGACGTCAAGGAGTTTTTGGTTAGGGACAACTATTAAAGCATCAACTACATTTTTTAGTTCCTTTATACCGTTTTCAGCATTTGCAGCGCGCGGTTTCCCCTCAAATAAGAATGGTCTTGTAACGACAGCAACAGTTAATGCCCCGGCATCTTTTGCAAGTTGAGCAACGACAGGAGCCACACCTGTTCCTGTTCCACCACCCAAGCCTGCTGTTATAAAGACCATATCAGCACCATTAACAACGGCTTGTAACTTATCTTTGTCCTCAAGGGCACATTTTTGACCCAGTTGTGGGTCTGCTCCAGTTCCCAATCCTCTAGTCAGTGCCTCTCCAATCTGTATCTTTTCATGTGCATTGCATTTGTAAAGATCTTTGACATCAGTGTTTATAACAATGAAATCAACACCTTTAACGTTTGACTCTATCATCGTATTGATGGCATTGCCGCCTGCGCCACCAACACCTATAACTTTTATTATAGCACCTGGCTTTGGTTTTGATTCTTCAAATTCTAACATGTCTTTTTGAATGGCATCATAATCTTAATTTGAATATCAAAATAATGCCATCCGATTCCCCCTCTCTTTAAAGTTTAATACCTGTTCTAAAATGACACTTTCATCAAGAATATAAAAAATATTATTAGTCCGCCTTGCCTGTTAACAAATCATCAGAAATAACTAGAAAACCAATCTCTCATTCTTTTCATAAGAGTTGTAACGCGATCAGATCTAATACTTCTTTTCTTGTAATTTTTAGATTCAGATCTATGTATCCCATTCATTACCAGACCAACTCCGGTAGCAAAAATGGGATCTTTTACTCTTTCATTCAGCCCCTTTACCTCGCGTGGATAACCGATGCGAACAGGCATATCAAACACCTGTTCTGCTAACTCAGTTAAGCCGTTCAGCATAGATGCTCCCCCTGTAAAAACTACCCCTGCTGGAAACATACCTTTATAACCACTTGCTTGAATCTCTTTATAAATAATTTCCAGAATTTCCTCCATACGTGGTTCGATTATCTCTGCCAGAGCTAATTTTGGCAATACTCTGGGCTTACGCCCACCTACACCCGGAACCTCAATAAATTCATCACTATTGACCATGCTCACCATCGCGCATCCTGAGCTTTTTTTTATTTCCTCAGCCTTAGGTAAAGGTGTCCGCAGTCCTATAGCAATATCATTTGTAACTTGTTCTCCTCCTATCGGTATAACGCCTGTATGCCAGATAGAATCCTTGACATATATAACAATATCAGTAGTGCCTGCACCTATATCTACAAGAATAACCCCAAGCTCTTTTTCATCTGGCTCCAAAACCGCATCGCCCGATGCCAGTGGTTGTAAAACAATATCATCTACCCGCAAGCCCACATTTTCAATTGCCTTAACTATGTTTTGGACTGAAGTTACAGAACCTGTAATTATATGAATAAGAACTTCTAATCGTGAACCAGCCATACCCACAGGGTCTTTGATCCCTTTTTGATCATCTACGATAAATTCTCGCGGAATGACGTCTAGTATACTGCGATCTGATGGTATTTCCATATCTTTAGCTTGATTAATAACGCGCTTAACATCAGCTTGAGAAACAAAACGATTTCTTTTATTAGGTATTATTACAACACCATGATTGTTTAATCCCTTAATATGCTCACCAGCTATTCCAGCAATAACAGATTCAACTTTTATTCCAGATACCATCTCTGCACTGGATATTGCCTTATATATCGCATCTGTTGTAGCATCGATATTAATTACTATCCCCTTGCGCAAGCCTTTTGATGGTGAAAGACCAACCCCCAGAACTTCTATCTGACCGTTATTATCTACTTCGCTTATTATTGCTGCCACCTTGCTTGTGCCTATATCTAAACCAACAACAATTCCATCTTTAGCCATTTCACCACCTCCTTCCCAAAGCCTTTTCACCTAAGTAAATTGCTCCAGGAAATCGGACATCCATATATAGAAAGCCAAATTTTGAAACGTCTGAACCATATCTCAAAAGCCAGTTTTCAGCATCTATTAATCCTTCATGTATTCGATCTCTTGAAAGTCTTATTGCCATATTGTTTTTCAGATTCACAATAATATCATCTGGATTATGAGCATCTATATTATGGATATTACTTAAAAGTTTTAGCTTCAATTCATTAGCATCTTTCAAAACTTTTAGCGATAAACTTACTGATGGAGATACAAGAAACGAGAATTTCCTCATTTCATATTTTTTTATAATTGCATCAGAACAATATATTATAGGTATATCATAGAGAACTTTATTTATTTCAGATATTTTATCAAGTATAAGACCATTATGATCAACAACTATATACAGATCGCGACCTTCGGAATTGGATACTATTGCTGCAGGTTCTTTCTCTTTAATTTCTAAAGTTATTGAGCCATCTAATAACCTCCTTTTCAGGTTGACGTCATCAATATAACTCGATGAGAATTTAATACGCCTTTCAATAATATGTGGCATCAATAAAAGAAGCCTATCTTTTGTGACATCTAATCTACAAACCTTAATAATATCAGATGAATTGACCCTTTTATTACCATTTACGTATACATTCTTTAATGCAAAAATTGATGAACGAAAAAATGCTTTCTTTATAATTTCAAATACATATATATTTATAAAGGTCATAATGAAAAATAAAATTATTATTACCAATATAAAAGCGTTGGTTAACTTATAATTACTCAGTATATGACCTGTTCTATCTCTGATCATTATCTAAATCATCACATATTAGTCAATCTTTCTACAATTTCTTTCCCTATCTTCCATATATCACCTGCACCCAATGTAATAATTAGATCATCAGGTTTAGCTATTTTCATAATATGATCAGGTATATCATTTTTATCAGGAATATATATAACGTTTTTATGACCATATTCTCTAGTAATATTTGCTAGCATCTCACCAGATACACCTTCGATGGGTTCTTCCATTGCTGAGTATATTTCTGTCATTATAAGCATATCAGCCTGATAAAAACAACGTGCAAAATCTTCTGCCAGTAATTTTGATCTTGAATAACGATGTGGTTGAAAGATTGCTATTATTCTTTTGCCATTATAAGTATCTCTAGCAGCTTTCAGTGTAGCTTTAATCTCGGTAGGATGATGCCCGTAATCATCAATGATAATTATATCATTGATTTCACCGAGTATTTCAAACCTGTGAACAACACCTGAAAAATCTTTGAGTGCAGATTGTATGTTTTCAAAAGGAACATTTAGTTCTAAACCGACCGCTATAGCAGCTAACGAATTAACTACGTTATGGATGCCGGGGAGTTTGATTTGCATATCTCCTAGATATACACCATCACGATGAACCTTGTATGAAGAGCCTGTTCCATTTACATATATACCTGTCGCTGTGAAATTTGCCTGTGGTTCAGTGCCATAAGTCAGAAAACGCTTTTCCAATTTTGGTATAAGCTCCTGAATGTTTTCATCATCAAGACACAGTATCGCAACACCATAAAAAGGCACCTTGTTTATAAAATCAAGAAATGTGTTTTTTAATGCATCCATCGTTATGTAATAATCAAGATGGTCATTATCTATGTTAGTAACCACAGCAATAGTAGATGACAGTTTCTTTATTGATCCATAAGCTTCATCAGCTTCTACTACCATAAATTCGCTATTGCCCTGACGAACATTAGCTCCAAGGCTTCTAACTTTGCCACCATCTACAACTGTTGGATCAAGTCCACCGTATTCTAAGACCGATGAGATCATTGCTGTAGTTGTTGTTTTGCCATGCGCACCTGCAACTGCTATACTATATTTCATGCGCGTAAGCTCCGCCAGCATTTCAACACGTGGGATTACAGGTATCTTTTTCCTCTGTGCTGTAATTATTTCTATATTAGAATCAGGTATAGCTGATGATACTACTACAACATCAGCATCTTTAACATTTGATTCTGAATGACCTATTGATATTTCTGCCCCAAGCGATTCTAGCCTGCTTGTAACTTCAGTTGCATGTATATCTGATCCTGATACAATAAATCCATGATTTATCAAAATTTCAGCAATTCCGCTCATACCGGCTCCGCCGATTCCTACAAAATGAATATGTCTTGTTTTTCCAAACATCCTTACCCGGGTATTTACCCATCTCCTTTTCTATAAATTTTCTACAAAATTATATAAGCGATATAATTTCTTCAGCTATCTTTTGTGCCGCATCAGGTTTTCCCAAAGAACGACTTTTTAATGCCATTTCTGATAATCTTTTCTTATCTTCTATCAATGATATTAATGTGTCTGCCAGAAGCTTTCCTGTGAGCTGGTTATCATTTATCATAATAGCTGCGCCTTTATCTTGCAAGACTTTTGCATTGAATGTTTGTTCATTGCCAGCAGCATAAGGATAAGGCACCAGTATTGCAGGAAGCCCGCATGCTGTAATTTCTGCCAGTGTCATAGCGCCAGACCTGCAAACTACCAGATCAGAAGAAGAATAAATTTCTTCGATAGAATAAAAAAATGGCTGAACTATTGATAAAAATGGCGATCTTGAATATGCAGATTCAACCATTGAAAAATCAGATTCTCCAGTCTGATGGATCATTTGTATTCTATTCTCATATTTATATAGATGTTTTAACGCCTCAATTACTGCCAAATTTATGGACCTGGCGCCTTGACTACCACCAATGAATGTTATCGTTAGCTTATTCTTATCTAAACCTAGCTTTTCGCGACAATCACCCGCAGTTGTTATCTCAGATCTGATGGGATTTCCTGTAATGTATGTTTTACTTGATGGGAAAGATGTCCCTGCCTCTGAAAAGGATAAGAATATCTTCTTTGCCCATAATCCCATAATCTTATTAGTAATACCTGGCATTGTATTCTGCTCCTGGATAACAACAGGTATGCCAAGAAAAAGTGCTGCAAGCGCAACCGGTCCGCTAACATATCCACCAGTCGCTATTACAACATCAGGATTAAATTTTGATAATATTGATAATGACTTAAAAAAGCCCATAGGAACTTTCACTAATACTTTGAACCATCTTAATGATAAACTTCTCGGAAAACCTTGAACAAGTATAGGTTCAAAATCGAATCCCGATTTTGGAACTATAATTGATTCACGCTGTCCCTTCCCACCAATAAATAATATTTTTGCGGATGACTCTAATTGCAATAGTGCCTTAGCAATTGCAATTCCAGGATAAATATGTCCACCTGTTCCTCCGCCTGTAACAACAAATTTTGGCATTCCAAATTCAGGATCTGGATGACTCTATTATTCTTTCAATTTAAAAGTTAGACTAACTATATATCAAAAGAGTCATCCTGACTTCTATCCTTTCCATATTTAGATATGTTTAGCAATATCCCTGTTGCCACCAGACATCCCAATAATGATGAGCCGCCAAAGCTTATGAATGGCAGTGTAAGCCCTTTTGTCGGTAATGTGCCGGTTGCAACTGCCATATTTATAAATGCTTGAAGTCCTATCAAGCAAGATATTCCAAAAGCTAATAGTTTACCAAACCGATCCACAGCTGACAAAGAAATGTGTATCCCGCGCCATACGAATATCATGAAAAGTGATACTATAGCTATTGTTCCAACAAGTCCTAATTCCTCTCCGATAATGGAAAATATAAAATCAGTATGTGGTGTTGGAAGATAATGAAGTTTTTGTATTCCCGCTCCTAATCCATTACCAAAGATACCTCCTAATCCAAAAGCATAAAATGACTGAATAATATGGTAGCCAATACCTTCAGGGTCTTTCCACGGTTCTAGAAATGCAAACCATCGTCTTAGTCTATATGGTTCCTGCCATATTTCATATCCGACGAATATGCCAGCTAGCATAGCAAGCAGACCTATCTGATAAACTTTTGCTCCACCAACAAAAAGCATCAAAAATGCGAGCAAGCTAATAAGTATAACCGAACCGAAATCTGGTTGTCTATAAATTAAAATCAAGAAAATTGATAGTGTTATTAGCACTGGTAAAATACCACGCTTAAAGCTACCCATATATTCTGCCTTTTGACTCAGAAACCTTGCAATATAGATAATTAATGAAATTTTTACAAATTCCACCGGTTGAAAACTGTATTTACCTAACTTTAACCACCTTGTGCTTCCACCACTTTTTATTCCCAAGCCGGGTATGTAAATAAGTATAAGCAGGATAAACGATACCAGGATAAATAACCAGGCAAGCTTTTGATATATCCGAAAGTCAAAAAACATTGCAAATATCATTACTATTACACTAATACAACATGAAAGAACCTGTCTTTTTAAATAGTAAAAGCTATCTCCAAAACGCTCTCTTGCAAAGGCATTGCTTGCGCTATATACCATTAATAATCCTATCATTATAAGTATGCTAACAGAAAAAAGCAGGATCCTATCAAACTTAGATGAGGATAGAGAAAAAATGGGCGAATAAGTTTGTTTTGTATTTTTCCCACCAGACAATATTATCTCATGTTCTCTTATCATAATCAAGAGCCTTTAATAATTTTATTAGCTATTTCTTTAAATATTTTTCCACGTTCTGCATAATCTCTAAACATATCAAAACTCGCACAAGCTGGTGAAAGAAGAACCGAATCTCCAGAAGAAGCTGTTTCATAAGCCCGTAAAACTGCTTCTTCCATTGTTCCTGCTCTGTATGATCTTGTTAAGTTTCCAATAGATTTCTCTATTTTTTCTGCACTTTCTCCAATTATAATGAGCTGTTTTACCTTTTGCTTTATAAGAGGTATAACTGAAGTATAATCATTGCCTTTATCTCTTCCACCTATTATTAAGATGATACCACTATCTATACTCTCAAGTGCAGCTTTAAGAGATAATACATTGGTAGCCTTTGTATCATTTATGAACCTTATTCCATTTTTCTCACCCACAAGTTCAAGGGCATTTTCAATGCCATTAAAATTTCTTATTACATCGCTTATAGTCTCAGGAGAAATATTATATATTACACTAATTGCTGTTGCAGCAAGAATGTTTTCAATATTATGTCTTCCAGGTATTTTTATATCATTTATACTGCATATAGGTAATGGTTTTTCAATATCAGCTATTATTTCATTGTCTTTAACATATACACCTTTTTTCAGTTTATTTTGACTGCTAAATAAGACAACCTTTCCTTTTGTATGTGATTCACATGCCACAGATAATGGATTTTCGGCATTAAGTATGGTGTAATCATCAGGTGTTTGGTTTGCAAATATGCGATACTTTGCTGAAATGTATTCATTCATATCACTGTGTCGATCCATGTGATCTGGCATGATGTTTAATATAACACTGATTTTTGGTTTAAAATCTACCGTAGTTTCAAGCTGAAAACTTGATATTTCAAGGACTAATAAGTCCGATTCTGTTAAATCAAGCACATAATTTGAAAGAGGAGACCCGATATTGCCAGCAACTATAACATTTCCGCTAAAACCTTTACTTAATATTTGTCCTGTTAGTGTGGAAGTTGTTGATTTACCTTTTGTTCCTGTTATCGCAATTATAGGAGCCCGGCATACTCCATAGGCTAACTCAATTTCTCCTATTATCGGTATACCATGTTTTCTTACTTTCTCCAGTATTGGTATATTGTAAGGCACTCCCGGGCTTACTACAACAAAATCGGCACCCTTAAATATTTCTTCCGGATGACCACCTAAATAAAAACTCATGTCTGGATAATTCCTTTTTAACCTTTCAGCAATTTTTTGTTGTTGTTCTTCGTCCTTTTGGTCGCTTATTAATACTTGTGCTCCCAGCTTATATAAAAGAATTGCCGCCGCTTCCCCACTTCTAGCAAGTCCTAAAACAACTACTCTCTTATTTTTATATGTATTTTCTAAGTTCATAATTTATTTTTTATCGTAATTTCAAAGTGCTTAGTGCAACCAAAACCAATATCGCCCCTACTATCCAGAATCTTACAACAATTTTACTTTCTGACCATCCAATAAGCTCAAAATGATGATGTATTGGTGTCTTTTTGAACACGCGTTTGCCACGAGTTTTGAATGATATAACTTGTATTATAACTGACATTACCTCAAAGACGAATATTCCACCTAGTATTACAAGGAGCATCTCGTTTTTTGTATAAACTGCTATAGTGCCTAAAACGCCGCCTAATGCAAGAGCTCCTGTGTCACCCATAAAAACTTGTGCAGGGTGACAATTATACCATAAAAAACCCAATCCTGCTCCGGTGAGCGCTGCACAAAAAACTGTTAATTCACTTGTTTGTGGCAGATGAGGTATACCAAGATACCTGCTGATTTCAAAATGGCTTGTAACATAAGATATAGCAGTATATGCAACTGCTACGAAGGTTGTGCATCCTGTTGCAAGCCCATCAAGCCCATCTGTTAGATTTACAGCATTAGCTGCACCAATTATAACTATCATAGCAAACGGTATAAAAAACCAACCTAAATCAGGGCTGAGATTCTTAAAGAATAAGAAGTTAAGAGTTGTTATCGGTGTCGTCCCATCTGTCGGTGGAATGCCGTAACGATACATATAAAAGGCGATAAGAAAAGCGCCTATGGCTTCAATTACAATCCTTTGCCACGCTCTCATACCAATAGGACTGCGTATTATTTTCATATAATCATCTATAAACCCAACACCGCCAAACCATATAGTAGCAAAAAATGCAACCCAAACCAAAGGATTATCCAGCCTAGCCCAAAGAGCAGATGAAAGAAGAACTGCTGCTATTATTAACATACCACCCATGGTCGGGGTTCCAGCTTTGTGATTGTGCGTATCTGCTACCTCCCATCGGATAGTCTGTCCGAATTTTAATATTGCTAGCCGTTTAATCACAAATGGACCCAAAATAAAGCATATCAACAATGCTGTTACAGCAGCATATATAGACCTGAAAGTAATATACTTAAAAACATTGAATGGTGAAAAATATTGTATAAGTTTTTCATAAAAAAGATAATAAAACATGCTAAAAATTCAGATACTTAAGTATCTTAATCTCCTTTCATCTTTTCTTTTATTTGACTGACTATTTCTTCCATCTTCATTCCTCTAGAACCTTTTATAAGAACCATGTCAATTTCATCAAGCATTGAAAGAAGTTGAGAAACAGCTTCAGAATTTGTTTTACAAATTATTACTTTATTTTCCCCAATCCCAGATTCAATTGCAGATTTAGCGATATTAACAGACTTTTCCCCAACAGTTATAAGTTTGGATAAAGACCTTTTTGCATTTCTACCGATATAACGTCCTATCTCCGTATGAAGCTTATCGCTGTGTTCTCCCAACTCTAGCATATCACCAACCACAAGGGCTTTTTTTCTGCTACTATCCATAGCTAAGAGAAAATCAATTGCTGCAATTAAAGACGCAGGATTAGAATTGTATGTATCATCTATGATTGTAATACCTTCTATATCCAACTTCTGCATCCTCATGCCCATAGGTTGGTATTTCTCTAGTGCTTCTTTTATTAAATTAAGTTCAATACCAAAAATAGCTCCGACAGATGCTGCTCGTAAAGCGTTATATACATTGTGTTTGCCAATTGATGGAAGGTTTATATCTATTTCACCCTCAACATTAGTTTTCACAATAAGTCGAAAATTTGGTCTGCCATTTTGGTCCATATCAATATCAACAGCCATTACATCAGCAGGTTCATTTATACCATAGAAAAATGTTTTGCCTTTAATTCCATTGCGCATATTTCTGACATTTGGATCATCCGCATTCAATATCCCAATATCAGCTGTCCTCGCAAGAATACTCTTTTCTGCTATAACACCTTCTATTGAACCAAGAAACTCCAGATGAGTCGGACTTATATTGGTTATAACTGCAATATTAGGTTTTGCAATCTCAACAAGACGTGACATCTCTCCGGGAATGCTTATTCCCATTTCCAGAACTAATACTTCATGAGACCGCGAAAGATTAAAAACTGTGAGAGGCAATCCGATAGTATTATTAAGATTTCCTTCACTCTTAAGAACGTTATATTTTTCTTGAAGAACTGATGCTATCATGTCTTTAGTAGTTGTCTTTCCATTGCTTCCAGTAATCCCGATCACAGGTATATTAAACCTTTCTTTATAAGATCTGGCTATATCTCCAAGAGCATGTAAGGTATCGGATACTTTTATTATACATCCAAAGTTTTGATTAACTTCCTTAGAGACAACTAAACCAATCGCTCCACGTTCAATTGCCTGTTTGATAAAGTCATGCCCATCAAAGCGTTCTCCAATTAATGCGACGAATAAGTCACCATTTTTTAATGTCCTCGAATCCGTTGATATACTATTAATAATTGTATCAGGATTACCACTTATTAATTGACCATTTACCGCTTTTATAATATCTTTAATTGTAAAATTTTCCATTTTTTCTGCCAAATTATTTTTCATTTGTTAAGAGACCTAAGATATTCACAGGCAACTTCCCTATCATCGAAATGGAATTTCTCTCCTTTGATCAACTGATAGTTCTCATGACCTTTACCTGCGATCACGATAAAATCATCACTTTTTGCAATTTCAATAGCCCTTTTTATTGCTAAACGCCTATCTGGTATAACCGCATATTCATTACCCTTTATACCAACTTTGATTTGATCTATGATTTCCAGAGGGTCTTCTGATCTAGGGTTATCGGAAGTTACTATTGTATAATCGCTTAATTCGCTTGCAACCTTACCCATCAATGGACGTTTTCCTTTATCCCTATCTCCACCGCAACCAAAAACTGTTATTAATCTTCCCTTTGTAAGCTTTTTAGCTGTAGTAAGAACTCTTTGCAAAGCATCCGGCGTATGTGCATAATCAACAATTACTGTAAAATCCTGACCACAATTTATACGCTGAAAACGCCCTGGGACAACATCTGTTCTCTCAAGACCTCTCTTTATTAAATCTAAATCCAGACCCTGAGATACACCTACCCCGATAGCTGATAGTGCATTATATATATTATATTCACCAAGCAATTGAAGATTTATCTCAACTTCGCTTTTACCAAAAACTGAAACCAATAACTTCAATCCACTTAAAGATGTTTGATAATCCATAACTTTAATATCCGCTCCTTTATTTATGGCGTAAGTTATGATCTCAGCCTTTGTGCTGCGAATTATATTTTCACTTGCGGGATCATCTACATTAATAACTGCATGTCCTTTTAGGCTTCTGAATAGCTTTGTTTTACTACCCAGGTATCCTTCCATTCCCTTATGAAAATCAAGATGATCCTGAGTTAAGTTGGTAAATACTGCAACATCAAATTTCACATCATCCACCCTTTTTAGCTCAAGGGCATGTGATGATACTTCCATTATGACGCCTTTAAGTCCTGCATCTACAATGTCTTTAAGTATCTTTTGCAGACGCGGAGCTTCTATTGTCGTCATATTTGCTGAAATTTCCCTGTCACCGATCCTCTGCACTATTGTTCCGAGCAACGCCATATCAATTCCTGCAGATGAAAATATTGACTGTGTAAGAAAGCAAGTTGAAGTTTTACCATTTGTTCCAGTAACTCCAATAGTGAGTAACTTCTGAGATGGATTATCGTAAAACTTAGATGACATCCTTGATATAGCTTCACGAGTATCTTGAACCTGTATAAATGTCACACCATCGGTAACCTCAATATCTGATAATGGTTTTTGTATTACTATTGCGGTAGCTCCGTTATCTATTGCATCCATTATATAGTCATGTCCATCCGTTCTGTATGTCCAGCGTGCATATTCCGATTCATAATGCCTGGGCATACAAACAAAAACGTAATTGTTCTTAACCTCTCGGGAATCGTCAGTTACTCCTTCGATCTGAATATCTAAATTACCGATACTATTTATTATATGAATTTTATTCAGAAGCTCTAAAAGATTAGACATAAAAACTTATTCCTTTATTCAATTAAAAATTAACGGCAACTTCTATCCCTTGACCAACTGTAAGATATTGTATAACCTGAGTTGCTATCGTATTAAAAACTGGACATGCTATATCACCAGCATAATAGGAACCTTTTGGTTCATCAATAACAATAATCATTGATATAAAAGGATCATCTGCAGGCAAAAATCCAGCAAAAGAGCTTATATATTTACCGTATGCATATCCCCTATATTGCTGAGAAGCTTTTTGAGAAGTTCCTGTTTTACCAGCTACTTTATAACCATCTATTTTTGCATTTCTAGCGGTTCCACTTTCCACAGCTTTTATTAGAATGTTTCGCATTATCCTGGCTGTATTTGAAGATATAGGTTGTCCGGCTTCTTTAGGAGTAAACTCCTTGATTGATTTGTTACCATACATAATAGATTTCACAATAGAAGGTTTCATTATAATTCCATCATTTGCAATTGCATTAAAGGCACATAGCATTTGAAGCGAATTAACTGATATTTCTTGACCAAAAGGAATAGCACTCATGGAATGTTTAGTCCAATATCTTGGTGATCGAATATTTCCTGTTATCTCTGGTAACTCAATTCCAGTTTTATCACAAAGCCCAAAAGCTTTTATATACTTATATAAAGTATCATCATCTAAACGCCTGGCAGCCTTGACCATGCCTATATTGCTTGATTTTTCAATCACTTCGCTGAAGGTAAGATTACGATATTTTGATGAGTCATGAATAACTCTTCCGTCAAAATTATATTCACCATTTTCACAATCGATACTTTCGTTAATATTGACTAAGTTTTCGTTGATCAAAGCAGATGCAGTGATTATCTTAAAAACTGATCCTGGCTCATAAAGGTCAATTAGAGCTCTATTACGTTTCGGATTTTTATCTGTAGAGAATGCCTTATTCAGATCATAAGTAGGATAATTGGCGAGTGCTAATATTTCTCCTGTTTTAGGATTCATTATAATTACAGAACCTCCATCCGCATTCCACTTTTCACATGCTGATCTAAGCTCGTTCTCTGCTATATGCTGGATCACCTCATCTATAGTTAAAACTATATCACACCCGTGTGTATCTTCATCATAGTTGAGATCTTTTGGTTTCAGATCACGACCCATCCTATCTTTTTGGGTTATAATTTTCTTTAGGTTACCACGTATATTATTATCAAACACTTTTTCTATGCCTTCCAAGCCAACATTATCTAACCCAACAAACCCTATAATATGAGCTGCAAGGCTACCCTTAGGGTAAAACCTTTTCTCTTCTTCTTCGAATCCCAGACAATCATAACCAAGTGATCTGATCTTTTCTGCTACATTATCCGGTAATTGCCTTTTTATCCAAACAAAACGTTTATTGGGATCAAGCTTTAATAATATATCCTTTGGGGTAATATCAAGAATGTCAGACAAAGTTTGTATAATTGACTTTTCATCATGAACAATTGATGGGTCCATATACAATGAATATGATTTAACATTAATGGCGAGAGGTCTGTATTTTGTATCATAAACATTTCCACGTTTCGCTCTAATCTTTACCGATTTTTGATGCTGAATCTCGGCTTTTTGCTTAAACTCATCAGACCTTATATATTGAAGAGAAACAAGGCGATATATAAGAAATACGAAAGATAATTCAATTAGTATCAAAAGTGTTATTATCCTGGCATGCTGATTTCTTTGATTTATATTATTTTTCAATTTATGTCTATTAACTTCCATTATATTTGATAAATCCTGTTTAATATTTTACCGTTAAAAATTCTAAAAGTAAATGATTTGAATTTTCAAAAATCAAATATTTTTGTCTTGATCGAAAACTATTTTTCTATTAATATAACCCTTGTTTTTGAAGCAGTGACCATGTTTAAATCTTCCATAGCAATTTTTTTGATCCTGTCAATAGATTTAAGTCTGGCTATTTCAGCTATAAATTTTGTATTTTCTTCTTCTATTCTTTCTTTTTCTGCTATCAAAGTGTCAACTTCATAGGCTAATTTAACTGCATCTGAAATCATCCAGATACGAAGCAATAGTAAGGAAAAAATTATCAAAATGCTAATTATCAAAATTGAAAGTCTTATTAGTTTTCTCTGTATAATTCTTGATAATCTCATTTTCTTCTCAAATTTTTATTTGTCTTATTGAGATAAATAGAATTGCAATAAAAAAATTATGCCCTTGCCTTAAATTTTTTCTGCTACACGAAGCTTGGCACTTCGGGACCTTGGATTAGCAGAAACTTCCTCGCCTTTCGGAATTAATGGATGCCTAGTAATTATTTTGAGAGATGATCTTTTCCCACAGACACATTTGGGAAACTCTGGTGGACATTCACAGCCACGCTCATGTTTTTGAAACGCATGCTTTACGATACGGTCTTCCAGCGAATGAAAAGAAATAACACTTATGCGACCACCAGGTCTAAGCAAGGAAATGGCTTTCTCTAACCCGATACTTAGATTTGAAAGTTCCTGGTTCTTATATATACGAAGTGCCTGGAATGTTCTGGTCGCTGAATGTATGTTCTCTGAATATCTGGGCTTAGACCTTTCTATAATTTCTGCCAATTGGGTTGTTGTTTTTATTGGAGAGACTTTATTTGTATTAATTATATTGGTTGCAATCCTTCTAGCAAAGCGCTCTTCACCAAATTCGCGAATTATTGTTTCTAATTCTTTGATACTGAGCCTTTCAAGGTCATAATATACAGGATCGCCTTTTGATTGGTCCATTCGCATATCTAAAGGTCCGTTAGCCCTAAAACTAAAGCCTCTTTCAGGTGAATCAAGTTGAATCGATGAAACGCCAAGATCCATGACTATACCATCAAAATTTTCATCAATTGCAAGTTGATCCATTATATAATCCAGATCGGCAAAATTTCCGTTAAATAGGATAACACGATCTTTATAAGGTTTCAAATTTTCTGTAGCTAATTTGATTGCTTGTGGATCAATATCAATACCAATAAGACGGCTATGGGGTGAGGATTCTAAAATCATGGAGGCATGACCCCCTAACCCCACTGTGCAGTCAAGGTATAGGCCGGCTTCTGGCGTTACAACATACTCAATGACTGCCTCAGCCATAACTGGAATATGTTTAAATTTATTTATTTCTGTATTAGAAATCTCATAAGTGGTATACATTTTTAATTATGCCAAATTATGCCATAGGTATCATTATTCTATCAGAATTTTGTTGATCTTGTTTCCATTTTAAACGATCGGGGTTCCATAATTCTATGTGGCTTCTTGCACCTACAAATAAAACTTCACTATTGATTTGTGCTAGTTCTCTCATTTCAGGTGGGAGAACTATTCTTCCTGAGCCATCTATTGTGCATAATTCTGCCGCAGAGCATAGGTCTCTCTCTGTGTCCATGATGCGTGATAGTGATGTCGTTTGTGTATTATCCAGTCTCGATGCTAATTTCTCAAATTCTTCACCGGGGAAAAGACAGATGAACTTTTCAGGCATTAGCATTAGATATAGCTCATCCGAGTTATACTTCTTCTTGATAATTTCACGCATCTTGGAAGGGATGCTAACCCTTCCATCCTTATTTACTGTATGTAAAGTCTTTCCAACAAACATTTTGTCTACTCGTTGACTTGATATGCCATTTTATGCCAAAACATGCCATTTATGAATAGTATATCTAATTTTTTTTTAAAGTCAAGGAAAATTTTTAAATAAATTATGGCTTTTTTGCACTTCGGAAAAAATCTTCACTTTTCTGAAAAACCTTGTAAATACTAGCTTTGATGCCTCTGTATAGAAAGTATACACATCCTGATTTTCGACATCTAAGAGTGTTATATAATGTTAATTAGAAAGGAATTTAGCTGTTTTTCTAAATAAAATTGAATGATTAAATTCATTCATTAAATTTTTTTGTTAACAAATGTTATTTTATTAATCAGCCTAAAAAATATATTATTAACTATATAATT
>FWPV01001319.1_pt1 | contig 65638 bp, 56 predicted proteins | sample 2228371 | NCBI WGS metagenome assembly FWPV01 (sample SAMEA103939776, study PRJEB20133) | metagenome
CCCCCGTTCTTCCAAGGCCTCCGATCGGCCGGATCGGGTTTAATCTGCCCCACGTGTCGGAGTCTCCTGCCACGCCCAACGTCGCCCGCGCGGGCGGCATCATGATGCTCAGCCTGTTCCTCAGCCGCGTGCTGGGCATCGTCCGCGACACGGTCATGTCGGCGCAGTTCGGCATCAACGAGACCACCGGCGCCTACCGCCTCGCCTTCCAGATTCCGGACCTCCTGTTCTTCCTCATCGCCGGCGGCGCGCTCAGCTCGGCGTTCATCCCGGTTTTCAGCCAGTACCTGCACACGGACCGCGAGGAGGAGGCCTGGCACGTGTTCAGCGTGGTCGCCACCCTCATGTCCCTGGTGGTACTCGCGTTCATCGCGTTCGCCTGGGTCTACGCCCTGCCGCTGACGCACTTGGTCGCGCCCAGCCCGCAGGTCGACCATCTTCGGCCGCTCATCGCGCAGATGAGCCGCATCGTCCTGCCCGCCCAGTTCGCGTTCTTCATCGGCGGGCTGATGGTGGGCACGCTATACGCGCGACAGAAGTTCGTCGTTCCGGGCCTAGGGCCGAACGTGTACAACCTGGGGATCATCTTCGGCGCCGTCGTGCTGTCCCGGTTCTTCGATCCGGGCATCGTGGGGATGTCGGTCGGAGCGCTGGTGGGAGCGGTGCTCGGCAGCTTCGTGCTGCCGATGCTGGCGATGCGCCGGGTGGGAGGCCGTTACAGGCCCTCGCTGGACCTTCGGCACCCGGGCGTGCGGAAGGTGTTCGCGCTGATGGCTCCCGTGGTGCTGGGCCTCTCGCTGCCCGGCGTGTACGGCATGATCATGCAGGCCCTGGGCACGCGGTACGGCGCGGGAACCAACGCCGCTCTGGACCTCTCCAACAAGCTGATGCAGGCCCCTCTCGGCGTGTTCGGGCAGTCTCTGGCGTTGGCGGTGTTCCCCACGCTGTCGCAGTACTTCGCGCAGCAGCGGATGGACGCCTACCGCGCGCAGCTCGCCTCGACGCTGCGCACGATCGTGTACATGACGGTGCCGATCGCCGCGTTCATGGTCGTCCTGGCGCCCGAGATCGTGCACCTGTTCTTCGCGTATGGAAAGGGAGCGGGAAGCGAGAATCTGCAGACCGTCGCCGACCTCCTGCGGATGTTCGCGATCGGCATCACGGCCTGGTGTCTCCACCCGGTGCTGATGCGGGGCTTCTTCGCGATCCAGAACTCGCTGACGCCGATCCTACTTGGCACGGCGACCACCGGGGTGTTCGTCGTGCTGGCCCTGCTGTTCAGCGCCACTCCGCTACGGCATCTGGGCTTGCCGCTGGCCAGTTCCGTCGCGGCGCTCGCGTTGGTGGTGGCTCTCGCATGGGCTCTCGCGCCGCGCATTGGGGGGATGGACCACCGATCTGTGCTCCGCACCGCGGCCGGCTCCGTCGTCGGCGCCGTCGCCATGGCGGCGGCTTTGGCGGCGCTGCAGGCGCTCCTGCCGGAGGGCCAGGGTCTCGGGCGCAACCTCTGGTCGGCCGCGAAGCTCGTTTTGGGGGCGGCGACCGCCTTTTGGATCTACTATGGCGCCACCAAGGCGCTGGGCATGCGCGAGTCGGAGACGTTGGCGCGCTACCTCCGCCGCCGGGCCCCGTCCAAGACGAACGGAAATTGCGAGGTTTAGGTTGAACGAAGAACTGGGACAGTTGCCGGGATCGACCGACGTAAGGCGAGGGAACAACCCGCTTGGAACCGTCCGCTTGGGGTGGGGTGGTTCCCGTCGGGGCGTCGGGCCGAGACCGAGCCAAGGAAGGGGAATTCGATGAGGGTGTTGTTCGTCAGCGTCGAGGTGTCGCCGTTCGCGAAGGTCGGCGGTCTGGCCGACGTCGCGGGGTCGCTGCCCAAGGCGCTGCAGAGCCTCGGACACGACGTGCGCGTGGCGATGCCCGCCTACCGCATGGTGCTCGACGACCCTCGGTTCCGGCACCGTTGCATCCTGAGGCCCCACAACGTCCGGGTCGGCCCGGCATGGGTGCAGACCTCGTGGGTTCGCGAGACGATGCTCGACAAGGTGCCGGTCTGGCTGTTCGGAACCGACCGGTGGTTCGACGAGGTGGACCGCAGCGAACGGATCTACCTCCCGGGCGAAGACCAGTACCTGTTCTTGGCCCGGGCCATTCTGGACGCCTGCAAGCGGCTCGGCTGGATCCCGGATGTGATCCACTGCAACGACTGGCACACCGGCTTCGTGCCCGTGCTGCTGAGGGAGAGCGGCGACATCGTGTTCCACCGCACCGCGTCGGTGTTCACCATCCACAACCTGGCTTATCAGGGCGAGTTCAGCGTGGAGATCTTGGACCGCGTAGGCCTTTCCCGGGCGTTGTTCGACATGCACCGGCTGGAGACCTACGGGTGCGTGAATTTCCTGAAGTCGGCCTGCGTGTACTCGGAACAGGTGAACACCGTCAGCCCCACGTACGCGCGGGAGATTCAGACCCCGGAGTACGGCTGCAGGCTGGAGGGGCTCATGCTCCACCTGGCCTCGCAGGGTCGCCTGTCCGGAATCCTGAACGGCATCGACACGACGGTGTTCGACCCGCGCACGGATCCCGCGTTGCCGGCGCACTACGGTCCGCACGATCTGGAGGGCAAGGAGGTGTGCAAGCAGGCCGTGCTCCGCGAGTTGGGCATGGAGCCGATCGAGGGCGCACCCCTGATGGGCGTCGTGAGCCGACTGAGCAGCCAAAAGGGCATGGACCTGATGATCGAGGCTGCCGAGGCGATGTTCGCTCTGCCGGCCCAGCTGATCGTCCAAGGACTCGGAGACCCATGGCTGGCGCAGCGCTACCGCGAACTCCAGAAGGCCTACCCGCGCAACTTCCGTTACGTGGAGAAGTTCGACGCCGAGCTCGCCCAGCGCGTGTACGCCGGCTCCGACCTGTTCCTCATGCCCAGCTCGTTCGAGCCCTGTGGCCTGGGCCAGATGATCGCCCTCCGGTACGGAACCATCCCGATCGTGCGCCGGACCGGCGGGTTGGCCGACACGGTGTTCGAGGGGCAGAACGGCTTCGTGTTCGAGCGACGGGACCTGGACGAGTTCCTGGCCGCCGTCCGCCGCGCGCACTCCGCCTACCAGATCAAGGAGGTCTGGACCATGATGGTGGACCGCGCGATGCACGGCGACTATAGTTGGGACAAGAGCGCCCGCGAGTACGAGTCGCTCTACCAGCGGGCGGCCAAGCGCCGTTGGGACGACGTTCGCCAAGGCCAAGAGGCAGCAGGCTGCTGACTCCCCACGCAGCAGGCTCTCAGTAAGGCAGCTTGGCGACCGCCTTGGCGATCAGCGCCAGGGAGATCGAGACCATCGCCACCAGCCCGGTGCCGCAGCTGAAGCCCGCCAGCAGCACCGGAGTGAACCGCCGCCAGTTCTCGACGCCGTAGCGCTTGGCGAAGTACCGCCGCCCTAGGATCGCCCCGAGGAGGGTCGGGATGGTGTTGGCGGGGAACAGCCCCAGTCCGCCCGCAAACCCGTAGAAGAAGAGCAGCGGCCACTTGAGGAGGCTGAACAGGGCGAACACGGCCAGCCCTCCTGCGGTGCCGTAGGCGATGTAGTCCGGCCGGATCGCCCGCGCGAACCAGCTGACCTCCTCCCCCGCGGGCCGCGGCACGTTGATCTGTTGGATCACCGCCTGCATGGTGGAGGCCATGGGCCAGAACTTCTGGGCGTAGGGGAACTGAGGCGACGGCAGCGGGTTGCTGTTCCAGAAGAAGCTCCAGAACAGGAACGAGCAGATCATGATGGTGGGGAACATCAGCGCCTCCGCCTTCAGGATGCTCGTGAACTTGGTTCCAGTGAGCTCCACCTCGCGGAAGCGCTGGGCGGCCCAGCCGTGGTCGGCCAGCGGGATCGGCGCGTACCAGATGTCCACGCGTTGGTAGCCCGAGGCCACCACGCTGGCCTCCTTCAGGTACGGGAACGACACGCCGCTGCCGGTTAGACCGATCATCCTGGCCGACACGTAGCTGTTCAGCGGGCTCCAAACCAGGCCGAAGAACGCCAGGATCCACACGGGGAAGCCGGGAACGAGGATCCGGCACAACACGATCAGCGTCATCGTGGCGAACAGCCACACCAGCACCGCGGCCACGATCGGCACGTCTCCTCGGCCCGGAGGCGGCGCCAGGCTGAACTTGCGCTCCGCCTTCTCGCGCTTGGACTGCCGCAGCGCCCGCAGGACCAGGTAGATGCCGATGAAACCGACGGCGATGTTGATGCCGATGCCGATAGACAGCCAGAAGTCCATGTCCACCGTGAGCTTGGTGGTGATGGCCGACGCGCCCGGCCGGTAGCTGGGCAGCAGCCCGGCGTGGTACAGGATCGGGTTCATCACGATCATGCCCAGCACGCTGGCCACCGCCGCTCCGAGCACGATCTCGAACGGAATGACGAAGCCGACCAGAACGTTGCCCAAGCTGAAGCTGAGGCCCACGATGGCCCCCGGCAGGACGTTCTCGATGTTCGTCGTGTAGTCGGCGAATGGGATGGGCAGCACGGTGGTGGCGGTGCCGAACAGGATTCCGGTGATCACCGGCAGCCCGACGTACACCGCCCCAAACAGCAACCCGATGACGGTGCCGGTGGAGAAGATGCTCCAACGCCAGCTTTCGGTTCCCGCCTCGGCCAGGGCCGTCGCGCCGGAGGCGGCCACGGGGGCCATCGGGAACGGCAGGCGCTCAACGTCGCTGGTGATCCGGAAGAGCGCGTAGCCCATGCTCATCCAGCTCAGGCGCCCGCAGAGGTCAGTGATGAGCAGCAGGGCGATGGGCTTCCACCAGTCGACGTGCCACAGCTCCCGCTGCAGCAGCGCCTGGCTGGTGGGAGAAGGGATGGCCCAGCGCGGGATCTGCTCGGCGATGGGGGCGGCGGGAGGCGACTGGATGAAGTACGCGTTCCAGATGAGTCCCGCGAACGGTCCGCCGGCCAGGCCCAACCCGGCGTTCAGCGCCGAGGTGAGCGCGGTGGCCACATAGAACAGGATGTAGATCTCTTGCCGCTTGAGGGGTTGGAAGCTCCGCCGGGCGACCTCGGCGAACAGCACGATGGTGACCCACTCCGCGGCTCCGCCGACGCCCTGGCCGGCCACCAGCCCCAGATAGATGCCTCCGGGCAACATGAACAGGGCGATAAAGATCGCCCCGATCACGGTCTTGATGGTGAAGCCCTCTTCGAAGCGTCGCTCCTCCTGCCGTTCGGGGTCGGCGAAGGGCTTCAGGGTGTCGCTGGCGGCCATGCCTGGAACCTATTCTGCGCCCTGGTCGGCGATTCCTGCCGGGTGTCGGTTACAGGGAACAGACCGAGGGTCTCCGCGCCGATGGGCGCAGTGACCCTCGCCTTTGGAGCCAGCTCAGGCCTACCTTCGGCGCCGACGCCGGGCGAGCAGCCCGAGCGCGAATGGGATCGCGGCGGCCGGTCCGGGCACCGCGGGAACGCTGTCCTCCGTGATCGCCTTGACGGTCATGGCCGAATGGATTCCCACTGCCGGGTACCACGTGCCCCAGTACCGTACGGCGAACGGACCTCCCGCCGAATAGCTCCATATCCAGAGTCCCAAGGGGGACTGATCGGCTAGACCGACGGTCACGAAGTAGCTCCCCCCTGGGACGACGGGCACGTCCCTGGAGAAGTGGAGCACGTTCGGCATGGCTCCTTGGACGCTGGACCACTCGTACAGCGTGTTGGGACCCGGCACTCCGTTGAGGGCATCGGTGATCGCGACGCGGTAGAAGATTGGACCTGCATTGAGTTCCGGGTACAAGACGAGGCGCACTTCGCTCAGAGTCCCGTTCACGGTCGAATGGAATGGGATCCCGATGTTCTGCCGCTCGCTGATTTCCCACGAACCGCCGCCAATGCCGTGCTGGATGTTGTCGAACAGCACGATCTCGCCGGGCCAAGCGAAGGGGACGAGGCAGAACCCCAACGCCGCCACACACAGAGACCTCTTCATTTTCGTTGCCTCCTTTCTTCGGCCCATGAAAGGCCAAAACACAAATGCAGTATAGGCAAAACCGTGCCCCGGGGCACGCATGCCCTGATGCTGTGGGGCGTAAGGCCCACAGGAGGCTCGAAAGCGGCGTGGGGCCGGAGCGTCGCACCCGGCCCCACACTCAGGATGCTCGCGCCTATCGGCGGCAACGGCGCCGGGCGAGCAGCCCCAGCGCGAACGGGATCGCGGCGGCCGGTCCGGGCACCGCGGGAACGCTGTCCTCCGTGATCGCCTTGACCGTCATGGCGCCTCGTAGGCTTTCATACATGTACCAGCGACCCATGGAGGAGAAAGCCATCGGACCGTAGTCGCCAGCGAGGTTCAGCGCCCATTCCCCCACCATCCAATCATTGACGGGGGCGACTTTCACGAAGTAGCTGCCTCCGGCATGCACCGGAACTCGGCTCTCGAAAGTGAGAACGTTCAGTCCAGCGCCCTGAACGTTGGTCCACTCGTAGAGAACCGCCGGGCCGGGCAATCCGGCGACGGCGTTCGTGATGCTCACGTGGTAGAAGACCGGTCCTTGGCTGCGGGTGTCGATCGGGTGCAGGGCAAGGCGAACCTCGCTCAACCAACCAGTCCCGGTCGACTCGAACGGATTCGCAACGCTCTGCTCCGCACTGATCTGCCAGAAACCGCCGCCGTAGCCGTTCTGCAGGTTATCGAACAGCACGATCTCTCCGGGCCATGCGGAGGGGACCAGGCAGATCCCCAACGCCGCCACGATCAGCGACCTCGTCATTTGTCCTTGCCTCCTTTCAGGGGCCAATGGTCGGCCCAACCACAAAATCAGTATCCAAAAAACAGGAATCTTGTAGGAGGAAATACTGCGAGGCTGTGGGGCCAAAGGCCCACAGGAGGCGACAGGGGGCAGCCGGCCCGCTCGAAAGCGCAGTGGGGCCGGGTGCGACGCACCCGGCCCCACACTCAGGATGCTCGCGCCTATCGGCGGCAACGGCGCCGGGCGAGCAGCCCAAGCGCGAACGGGATCGCCGCGGCCGGTCCGGGCACCGCGGGAACGCTGTCCTCCGTGGTCGCCTTGACGGTCATGGCGCTTCGAACGCCCTCGTACGTGTACCAGTCATTCATGTAAGTGAACGCGAAGGGGCCGACGTCTCCCGCGAGGTTCCAGTTCCAGCCTCCCTGCATGGCGCGGTTCGCCGGAGCGACCTTCACGAAGTAGCTGCCACCAGCGACAATCGGCACGTCGCTGGCGAACGCGAGAACGTTGAGCCCGGCCCCTTGCACGTTCGTCCACTCATAGAGCGTGGCGGGGCCGGGCACGCCGCCCAGCGCGTCCGTGATGCTCACGTCGTAGAACGCCGGCTGTTGGAGCGAGGTGAGAGGATCCAAGGCGACGCGAACCTCGCTGAGCACGCCGTTCACGCTCGAGGAGAACGGGTTCGCCACGGACTGGACGAAGCTGATCAGCCACCCTCCAGGGTTCGCATAGCCGTTCTGAAGGTTGTCGAACAAGACCACCTCGGCGGACCACGCTATCGGGGCGGCGCAGGCGGCCAAAGCCGCAACGACCAAAGGTTTCTTCACTGATTTGCCTCCTTTCAGCGGCCAACGAGGGCCGAAGAACGACTTCAGTGTAGGCGAGGGCACGCACCAGGGTGCCCCCTGCGGTTCAGGTCGGGACCTTCGGCCTCTCGTCGGGCGCGGAAGAGGCGGAAAACGGATGGACCTCAGGCAGCCGGGTCCTCTCTGCCACGGAGTCCTCACGGAGCGGGAGAGCGATCCGAAAGATGCATCGGCCGGGCGCGTCGCGCCCGGCCGATCCGATCCAAGCCCAGCCTGGGCACTCAGGCGCGCCGAGCCCGCCGCTGGGCCGCCAAGCCGAGACCCAGTCCCGCGAGGGCGATCGTCGCGGGCTCCGGAACCGGCACGCTCGTCTCGCCGATCACCCGCATGCCGCCGGCCACGCTCGAGTCGTCGTCGAACCACACCGAGCCGAAGCTCGCGGCCTGCTGGCCGAGGATGCCATTGGCGTTGAACAGCCACAAGCCGGACGAAGCCTGAGAGGACGTGCCGGGACTCACAATCACCCAGTAGCTTGTGCCGCCGCTCAGCGACACCGACGACGAAGGCGTGAGCACGTTCAGACCCGCTCCAGCGACGTCCGTCCACGAGGCGAGGACATTGTTTCCTGGCAGATAGGGAAGGACGTTGACGTTCGGGTCGCCCGGCACCGAGTTCACCAACCGCACGTTGTACAACGGCGTGGCCTGCGAGTTCGGATTCACGTCGAAGCTGGCCAGGGCGAGCTCGAGCTGAGCGAGCGAGGCGGAGACCGACGGGGTGAACATCAGGCCGAGAGACTGCACGGGCGAAATGGTCCAGCCGTTCGTCGCCATGTAACCGCCCGGGGTGAGGTTGTCGTACAGCACGACGGGGCCGGCCTTCAGCGAACCGACGGCGGCGAGGCCGGCGAGAACGAACACGGAGCGTAGCTTGAGCATGACTTTCCCTCTCTTCGATGGACTTGGCCCGAGGCACAAGTTCCCTTGCCGGTTCCGACTGGAAGGACAGTGCCTAAGTTCCGCAACCACACAAAAACCGGTATTTCGACTGGGGCCTTCCGGCGGTCCCGGGCACGGGGCGGGGCCGAAGTCCCGTACGGTAGGCTAGGACCAGCGATCCATGGAAGTAGCCGAGCCGGCGGCGCCGGCCGTACCGCACCCAGACGGGGAGCTGTTCGCCACCGAGGCCGATCTGACGAGCGAGGGCAAGATCGGTCGATCCTTGCTGCGCGTCAGGGCCGACCGCGTCGAGCGCGTCGAGCTGACGGACGACGGCGAGCGCATCGTGGGATCCTGGCCCTTGGCGGAGATCCACGAGCCCCGCGTCGAGGACCTCGTGGACGCCGCCGCGCTCGTGGCCCGGCGCGACGGGACCGACGTCGAGCTGATCCGCACCACCAGCTCCCGAGCGACGCACCTGCACGCCGCCCAGAAGCGCCTGAAGGCCCTCCTCGAGGGCGGCGAGATGCCCCAGATCGAGGACAAGCGCCGCGTGTGCCCCCGCTGCCAGCGGCCTCTGCCCGAGGACAGCGACATCTGCGGGGCCTGCCTGAACAAGGGCAAGACGCTCATCCGCCTGTTCGGGTTCACCCGGCCCTACGTCGGCAGGCTGGTGCTCAGCACCCTGCTGATGCTCGCCGGCACCGTGCTGGAGCTGCTGCCGCCCCGCCTGACGCAGATCCTGATCGACGAGGTGCTCAGCAAGAAGCGGGTGCACCTGTTCGTTTGGGTGATGGTGGCGCTGGTGGGCGCCCGCCTGCTGATGTCGCTGGTGCAGATGGCGCGGGGGCGCAACGTCGCCTACCTCAGCGCCCATGTGGCGGTCGACATCCGCAACCGACTCTTCCAAAAGCTGCAGCAGCTGTCGCTCGGGTTCTACGACAAGCGGAACGTCGGGTCGATCATGTCCCGCATGACCAACGACACCGGCGCGCTGTACGACGTGCTGGTGGACGGCGTCCCGATCATCGTGCAGCAGGGCATGCTGCTGATCGGCATCCCCGTGATGATGCTGCTGATGGACTGGCAGGTCGCGCTGGCGGCGCTGGCCCCGATGCCGGTCGTGGTGTGGGCCGTGCGGCGCTTCCGCCGGAAGATGATGCGCGTGTGGAGCCGCTTCTGGCACGCGTGGTCGCGCCTCAGCAGCAGCCTGAACGGGGTCCTGCAGGGCACGCGGGTCGTCAAGGCGTTCCACGGCGAGAAGAGGGAGGAGCGGAAGTTCGGACGCCGCATCCAGGAGCTGGCGAACACCGGGTACCAAGCCGAAACCAGCTGGGCCACGTTCTTCCCGTTCGTGATGTTCACGATGAGCCTGAGCGGGTTCATCGTGTGGTGGGTCGGCGGCGTCAAGGTCCTGCGCGGCGACATGTCGATCGGCGAACTGACCGCGTTCATCGGCTACGTGGCGATGTTGAGTCATCCGCTGATGATGCTGCAGCGGGTGATCGACTGGACCAGCCGGTCGCTGACCGCCGCGGAGCGCGTGTTCGAGGTGCTGGACACGCCCGTGGACATCGAGGATGCGCCGGACGCCGTGGCCATGCCCGAGATCCAGGGGCATGTGCGGTTCCGCGACGTGCACTTCAGCTACGAGAAGGCTCGGGAGGTGCTCTCCGGCATCGACCTCGAAGTGCAGCCCGGAGAGATGATCGGCCTGGTGGGCAGCAGCGGAGCGGGCAAGACCACGCTGATCAACCTGCTGATGCGCTTCTACGACCCCACCGAGGGTTCGATCGAGGTGGACGGTGTGGACCTCCGACGCATCCGCCTGGACGACTTCCGCCGCCAGGTCGGCGTGGTCCTCCAGGAGTCGTACCTGTTCCCCGGCTCGATTAAGGACAACATCGCCTACGGCCGGCCCGACGCCACGCTCGAGGAGATCATCCAGGCCGCGCGCGCCGCGAACGCCCACCACTTCATCGTCAACTTCCCGGACGGCTACGACACCTACGTAGGCGAGCGGGGCCAGCGCCTCTCCGGCGGCGAGCGCCAGAGGATCGCCATCGCCCGAGCCATCCTCCACAACCCCAAGATCCTCATCCTCGACGAAGCCACCGCCAGCGTGGACACCGAGACGGAGCGGATGATCCAGGACGCCCTGGACAAGCTCATCGCCGGCCGGACCGTGTTCGCCATCGCGCACCGCTTGAGCACCCTGCGCAACGCCGACCGGCTCGTGGTGCTGGAAAAGGGTCGCATCGCCGAGGTGGGCACGCACGAGGAGCTGCTGAGCAAGGAGGACGGCATCTACAAGAAGCTCGTGGAGATGCAGCAGCAGGTCAACAAGCTCCACGAGAACTTCCTGTTCCTTGGCGGCGGACCGGAAAACGGTTAGACTCGTCGCATGCTGCTCGCACTTCCCGTGGCTCTGGCGATGGCGCAGGGCGACGTCGGACCGTTGCCCAAGACGATCGATGTGGTGGTGGTCCGCTACTTCCCGGTGTCCGGCGATCGCATCGACGTGAGCGTCACCGGGGACTGGGGCGAGACGCTGGCGGCCACCCGCGCCAAGTGCGACGAGCTCACGCGGGAGCTCTGCGCGAAGCTCGAAGAGGGCAGCCGCTTCCGGGGCTTCAAAAACCCCAAGGCCGTCCCGAGCCTGCGCTACCGCGTGGTGGCGGACTTCGAGTTCCGAGAGCCCTTGCCCACCAGGCCGCTGAAACCCGGGCAGACCGCTCCGATGACCGACTACAAGGCGATCCTCGTCCGCATCGGCGCGGCGGAATGGGTGGAGCGCCGGGGGGTCAAGCAGTTCTGGATCTGGGGCTACCATGGGGGCAAGGTGGGCCTTTGGGAGTCGAACATGGCCAGCCCCTTCGGCGACGTGAGCAACTCCGACCGCGACCCCACCGACCTGCCCGTGTTCAGCCGGACCTACACCGTGTTCCACTACAACTACCAGAGGGGCATCGGCGAGGCGCTCGAGGACCACATGCACCAGCTCGAGGCGCTGCTCAACCACGCGGACGGCCGCGACGCTACGCCCCCCGAAGACTGGCCCAAGCTGCTGTTCTGGGGCAAGTTCGTGGGCAGCGACGCCAGCCACAAGATCGTGACCAAGCCCGCCCGCTGCGGCTGGACCCACTACGCGCCGAACAGCAGGAGCGACTACGACTGGAAGAACCCGGATCCGGTCGAGTCCGACATCGAGGACTGGCGGCCCGACGGGGTCGGTAAGACCCGGAAAATCGACGCCTCGCGCTGGAACTTCGATCCCGTGCAGTGGCGCGTGTACTGGATGCAGGCCATCCCCGGCGCGAACCACGGCCTGACCTATCAAGGCCGGCCGCTGCGGAACTGGTGGATGTTCGTCTGGGACTGGGACCGGGCCAAGCGCGAGGGCTGGAAGCTCACCTACTGACTCGGCCCGGCGTCCTCACAGGTGCCGCTCGTGGATGCGGGTGAGGAACTCCTTCACGCGTTGCGTCTCGTGCTTGGGGCAGATCAGCACGGCGTCTCGGGTCGCCACCACCACGAGGCCGTGGATGCCGAACGCGCACACCACCTTCTCGGGGTCGTCGTTGTACACGATCGAGCCGGTGCTCTCATCCACCACCGCCATGCCGTACACCATGTTGCCGTATCGGTCCAGCGGGAAGTTGCGCTCCAAGGCGTCCAAGGAACCGACGTCGTCCCACTCGAAGTCCCCGACCGCCATGTGGACGTTGCGGGATCGCTCGAGCAGCGCGTAGTCGATCGAGATGTTCGGCAGCTCGGCGAACGCGTGCTCGGCCGCGCTCCGGTCGCCCGCCTTGAGCGCCTCGATCACCCTCCGCGTGGTCTCGGCCAGCCCGGGGTCCGCCGACTCCAGCTCGCTGAGGAAGCTGGGCACGGTGAACAGCAGCATGCCGCTGTTCCAAGCGTGGTCTCCCGACTCCAAGTACTCCTCGGCCAGGTCCCGGCTGGGCTTCTCCTTGAACCCGAGCACCGGCCGTACCTCGACGCCGTGCGGATACGCCTCGGACCGCTGGCCGTCGTAGTGGATGTAGCCGTATCCCGTCTCCGGCCGCTTGGGTTGGATGCCGATGGTCGCCAGTCCGCCGTGCTTCTCCACGGCCGCGTAGGCCGCCTGCACCACCTCGCGGAAGCGCTTCTCCGGGGCGATCTTGTGGTCCGAGGTGAGCATCGCCACCGAAACCCGGTCCGCCTGGTCGCCGTACCGCGCGCACAGGTTGGCGACGGTCCACACCACGCCCCCGAGGGTGTTCCGGCGCATCGGCTCGGCCAGCACGTTCGCGTCCGGCAGAAGGCGCGCCGCCCGAACGGCCTCCAGCAGGTTCGAGGCGGTCGCCACGTAGAGGTCGCCTTGCCGCACCAGCGGCTGCGCCCGGCGCAGGGACTCCTCGAGCAGCGTCTCGTCCGGGCTGGTCAGGCGCAGCAGCTGCTTGGGCCTGTGCCGCCGCGACAGAGGCCAAAACCGCTCGCCTGACCCGCCGGCCATCACCACGGCAACCCTTCGAAACTCCCTCTTCGTCATGTCGCGGATCCTCCTGGAACGACTGGAAATCGCAACCCGGGTGTAAGCTACCCGACGTGCCCACCGAATGGACTCCGGAGGCGATCGAGCGCCTGCTGAACGACCTCGAAGCCCTCTACGGCCGACCGCGGTTCGTTCCGCGCTTCGACCCCGTGGAGGAGCTGGTGAGCTGCATTCTGAGTCAACACACGGCGGACGCGAACAGTTTCCCGGCGTTCACCCGCCTGCGGGAGACGTTTCCGGACTGGCAGGACGTCGTGGACGCCGGGCCCGAGGCGGTCGCCGAGGTGGTGCGCCAAGCCGGCCTGGCCAACCAGAAGGCGCGCAGCATCATCGGTGCCCTGAGGACAATCCGCGAGCGGGTGGGATCCTACAGCCTCGATCACCTACGCGACCTGCCGATGGACCAAGCCAGGGAGTGGCTGATGTCCCTCCCGGGGGTCGGCCCGAAGACGGCCAGCATCGTGCTGTGCTTCAGCTTCGGAATGGGAGCGATCCCGGTCGACACGCACGTGTTCCGGGTCGGCTGGCGCCTTGGCTTCTACGACCGCAAGATCGGCGAGGCGAAGGCGCACGACGTTCTGCTTCGGCTCGTTCCCCCGGAGTCTGCGTTTCGGTTCCATACCACGCTGATCCAGCACGGTCGGCACCTCTGCTCCGCCCAGAAGCCGGCCTGCGACCGATGCCCGGTCCGCGATCGCTGCGAATGGCACGCCGCGGGCGGGCCTCGCGGCGCGGCGGGGTCGAAGAGGCCAAAATAGGGCGGGAGATCGGCGTCTTTGGCGGAGTTCGCGAACCCGGAGCAGCGGAAGAGGATCGAGGAGGCGTTCGAGAGGCTTGCGGGTCGGGACGTCGGCCCGCTGCTGGACCGTGCGTTCGACGCCAGCCCGAACCCGGACCTCGCCCTGCAGAACCTGGAGCGCTGGGTCCTTTCCAGCTCCAACCCCAGCATGCAGGTGGAGAACCTGCTGCTCTTCCCGTCGGCGGCTCGGCTGATGGCGACGCTGATGGGAGCGAGCCAGCCGATCGCCGACAGCCTCATCCAGAACCCCGAATTGGCCGGTCTTCTGTTCGAGCCGGAGGCGCTCGACGCCAAGCCGACGGTCGACTCCGTGCTGGCCGAAGGGCGGGCGCTGCTGAAGGCCGCGGGTTCCTTCTCCCACCGGCTGGACCGCCTGCGGTTCCTTCGCCAGCGGTGGACCCTCGTGACGGTGGTCAACGACCTGTACCGCCGCTGGGACGAGGAGTCGGTGTGGCGCGCTCTGTCGGATCTGGCCGACGCGCTGATCACCCTCGCGCTGGAGGTGGCGGCCGACGAGTACCTTCTGCGGCGGTCGCTCGACAGCCTTCCGCCACTCATGGTGGTGGGTTTTGGCAAGTTGGGCGGTCGAGAGTTGAACTATTCGTCGGACGTCGACCTCGTGTACGTCTGTCCCGACGGGCTGCAGGAGCGCGAGGAGACGCACCTGTGCCGCTTAGCCGAGCTGCTCAACCGGGTGCTCTCGGACCGGATGGGACGGGGTGCGTTGTACAGGGTCGACCTTCGGTTGCGTCCTTACGGCGGCGCAGGGGGCTTGGTGCGCAGCATGAAGGCGCACGAGGCCTACTACCGCTCCTACGCCGAGGGGTGGGAGAGGTTGGCCCTCGTGCGCTCCCGCGCCATCGTGGGTCCGCCCGATCTCGCCGAACGTTGGGAGGCGATGCGGCGCGAGCACTGCTTCCGCCGCAAGATGGGGGACATCGCGATCGAGGAGGCTTGGCAGCTGCGCGCCCGGATCGAGGAGATCGCGAAGGGGGACGACCTGAAGCGCGGGGCGGGCGGCATCCGCGACGTCGAGTTCTTCACCCAGATCCTGCAGACGATCCACGGGGCCGACCATCCCGAGGTTCAGGTGCACGCCACGTGCGACGCCCTGCGGGCCTTGGCGGCCGTCGGCGTTCTGCCGGAAGCGGTCGCCTTGGATCTCATCGCCTCCTACCGTTTCCTCAGGCAGCTCGAGCACCGGTGCCAGCTCGTGGGAGACGTGCAGACGCACTCCCTCCCGACCGATCCGGCCCAGCGGCGGTACCTGGCCAAGAGCATGGGCTTGCGAGGATGGGACGGGCTTTCGAGGCAGCTCGAGTCCCACCGGGCCATCGTCCAGTCCGTGTGCGGTCGTCTGGGCAAGGCAAGGCCCGACAGCCCCCGCGAACGGGCCGTCCTGCGCCTGGGGGCCATCGGATCGCTGGCGGCCTGGTGGCTGGACTCCCTGCCCGAACCGGAGCCATTCTACCAAGCCCTGCTGGACAACGAAGGCAGCCTCGGCCGGGTCGTCCACCTGCTGAGCCATGCGCCGGTTCTGTCCAACTTGATCGGCAAAAACCTGTCCTTGATCGAGCAGATCTTCAGCGGGGAGATCGAGGAGGAGACGGACCCGGTCGAGCGTCTGAGCCGGCTGACGGGAAGCGAGCCGATCGAGGCGCTCGCAGGCGCGATCCGCGACTCGTGCCTCCGCTTGGCGGCCCGCTGGGCGCTGGAGCCTTCGTTCGACCTGTCGGAGCGCCTGACCCGTTGGGCCGACGCGTCGCTGAGCGCCGTTGCCCGCCGCGTCGGGGCACGGTTCGGTGCCGTGGCCCTCGGCAGCTTCGCACTGGACGAGCAGACCCTGGCCTCGGACGCCGACCTGCTGCTGCTCATCGAGGATGGGGAGGATCACCGAGCCGCCGAAGAGTCTGCCCAAGCCTTCTTGGCGGAGATCGGCAGGCTGCGGACGCTCGGCTCGCCACTGACGGTCGACCTCCGGCTGAGGCCGGAGGGCCGCCAAGGGCTGCTGGTACGGTCCCTCGACGGATTCCGCGCCTATGAAGCGACGGCCATGGAGATGTGGGAGCGGTTCGCCCTCGGCCAGTGTCGGCTGCTGTGGGGGCCGCCCGCTCTCTTGGACGCCGTGCTGGAGGCCGCCTACAACCTCCCGCTGACGCCGGAGCGCCTGGAGGAGCTGGCGGCGATGAAGCGGCGCATCGAGACGGAACGGGCACGGCCGTCACCCCAGCCCCGCGACGTCAAGCTCGGTCCGGGCGGGCTGTCGGACATCGACTGGCTGGTCCATCTGTACGAGATGCGCTATCCTACGGCTACCGACGCGGGAAGGAACCGCCGCATGGACGATCGGATCCACGCGCTGGCGGCCGCCAGGCTGGTCAACGTGGCGGAGCAGCACGAGCTGACCGAGGCGCGGTCCTACCTCGTCGAGCTGCGCAACCGGCTGTTCCTCCTGGGGGCCGAAAAGGATGTGCTGCCGGAAAATCCGGATCGGCTGGCGCGTTTGGCCGAGGCGTTCGGCGAGGACGACGGCAACGCGTTCCTCCGCCGGCACCAGCGGGTGGTGGACACCGTGAGGGGACTGTTCTTGGACGCGATGGCGAGGTTGAGGTCGCAATGATCGAGCATTGGCCCGCGGCGGTGCTGGCCTACCTGCTCGGCTCGCTGCCCTTTGGGGCGTGGGTCGCCAGGCTCCGCGGCGTCGACATCACCAAGGTCGGCAGCGGCAACATCGGGGCGACGAACGTGCACCGCGTGCTGGGGCCGGGTCCGGCCCTGGCGGTGCTGATCTTGGACGTGGCCAAGGGCCTTGCGCCCGCCGCCTACGGGCAGGCGAGCGGCGGGGTGCTTTTGGGTCTGAGTTTGGGCCTGTGCGCGATGGTCGGACACTGCTTCTCGCCGTTCCTCCGTTTCCGAGGCGGCAAGGGCATCGCCACGGGTCTCGGTCTGTTGCTCGGCGCGGACCCGCAGGTGGCGCTGATCGCGCTCGTGCTCTTCGTGGCCACGGTTGCGGTCAGCCGGTGGATCAGTTTGGGCAGCATCCTCGCCAGCCTGTCGCTGTTCGTCTCGGGATGGGCTTTGGCGCGTCCTTGGCAGGCGGTGGCGCTCTACCTGGCGATGGGGCTGTTCGCGACGTACAGGCACCGAGCGAACATCGCCAGGATCCGGGCGGGCACCGAACCGAGGTTCCGCCTCCGATCGTCGGCACGGCAGGGGTGATCGGACATGGTGAACGGAGTCCACTTCAGCGTCTTCGGTCTGGGGCTGTTCGTTCTGTTTCCGATGGCGGTGTGGGTCGTCGGCCTGATCCACTGGATGATCATGGGCGAGATCGACACCGTGAACGGCCTGATCGGCATCGCGGTGGGCATCGCCGTTGGGCTGGTCGCCATCTGGAACCCCGATCCCCGGCTGACTCCATTCCTGGTCTTGGTGCTGATCGCGACGATCGCCTCGGCGCCCATCTACCTGAAGGTCCGCAATGACCGGGAGCTCGTGAAGATCGACGTGGAGACCATGGAGGACTGCCTGGAAGCCCTCCGTCAGAAGCCGGAGAACATCGGCGCGCGGTGGCGCCTCGCCAAGACCCTGTTCAACCGCGGCTTCCGGGGTCAGGCCTTGGCGATCGGCGAGGAGTCGATCGGCCAGCTGCAGGGCTCGGGATTTCAGGAGGAGCGCGGGCTTTTGCAGCAGTGGAGGCGGAAGGTCCATCCGTATGAGATCTCGCCGCTGGCGTGCCTCGAGTGCGGTCATAAGAACCGGCCTGGAGCCGTGTTTTGCGAGCAGTGCGGGGCCAGCCATCTGATCCATCACGTGCAAGGCAGGTGGATCGGGCCGGACCTAGCCCAGAGGCTCGTGGCGGCGTGGGCGGCGGCCTCGGCGGCGCTGGTGGGGGTTCCCGCTCTGGGGCTGCTGCTGCCGCCCGGCCTGGCCGCGCTGGGCATCGTCCTGCTGCTCGCCGGGGCTTCGCTCTTAGTCTGGCGGGCGTTCCACCGCAGGGAGGCCGGGATCGCCGGATGAAGGTCGTCGACCGGGCGGTTCTGCGGGAGCTGGGCGTGCCGTTCCTGATCGGCACGTTCGCCGTGGTGCTCATGTTTCAGGCGAACATGCTCATCGCGCTGTTCAAGGACCTGCAGGTGCAGAGCCTCCCGATGGCCGCCGTGTTCCAGATCGTGGCCTACCGCACGCCCGGGTTCCTGCACATGACGCTTCCGGTCGGCATGGCGTTGGCCGCGTCGCTGGCGATCGGCCGCATCTCCCGCGAGTCCGAGCTGACCGCGATGCGGGCCGCCGGATACAGCATCCGCAGGGTTCTGGTGTCCGTGGCCGTGTTCGGGGCGCTGGTCTCGGCCGCCGCGTTCTACAACTCCGAGCGGATCATGCCGATCGCCGAACAGCGGGCCAGAAAGCTGGAGACGCAGGCGGCGCTGGTCGGCTCCGGCCCCCAGTTCCGATCGAATGTGATCGTGAACCTGCGGAACTATGTGGTGGCCCTGGGCACGGTCTCGACCGCGCCGGACGGCACCATCGAGCTGTCGGATGTGCTGATGGTCGAGCGGCCACGGTCGCGAGAGATCTGGCTGTACACGGCGAAGTCCGGGACGTACAAGGACGGAGTCTGGACGCTGCGCGACACCTACTGGCGGCAGTTCTCCGGCCCCCACCTGTTGCAGGCGCGGCCGGGCAAGGACGTCGTGATCAACGAGCGCATCTCGGTGCAGGACTTCTTCACGCCGCCCGACCCCAGCGAGCTGAACGCCCGCGAGCTGAGGGATGCCATCGCGCGAGCGAAGAGCATCGGTGCCGACACGGTGCAGATGGAGGTGGCGTACCATGCCAAGTTCGCCGTGCCGTTCGCCTGCTTGGTGTTCGCTCTGGCCTCTCCGGTGTTCGCGATCGGCTTGGCCCGAAGCGGCTTCGCCGGAGTGCTGCTCAGCGTGGTGCTCGTGTTCCTGTACTACAACGCCCACATCATCGCGACGCAGATTCTGGGTCGCAACGGGTGGCTGGCACCGTGGTGGGCGGCTTGGCTACCGAACGTGCTGTTCATCGTGGCCGGCCTTCTGGCTCTGAGGAGGCTGGAATGACCTTGCGGGTGCTGCTGCTGGCGGGCTGGGCGGCCATCGCTTGCTCCGCCCACGCCCAGACTGCGGCGGCCCGAGCGATCCAAGACGCCGGAGGACCCGGCGGCCAACGCCAGGGTAACCCCCTCGAGCCTTCGGGATTTCCTGCGGACGGCCCGCGGGACGGCTCCCTGCCCCAGGCGGCGGCTGGTGCGCTGAAGGCGTTTCGGGTGCTGCGAGCGGGCAGCGTGTCCAAGTCCGGCGACAGGGTGCGCCTGACCGGCGGCGCAGCGATCGTCTACGAGGGCTACGAGGCCTACGCCGAGCAGATCGAGGGGGACCTGAAGACGAAGCTGTTCGATCTGACGGGATCGGCCAAGCTCGTCGGGGCGGACGGCATCGTGCGTGCGGACACGCTCCGGGTGGACTTCGACCGCAAGCGTTTCTGGGCCACGGGCGCGTCCTCGCAGCTCGCTCCCACCCTGCTCAAGGGCCGCGTGCTCGCGGACGTGTACGTGGACGGGGAGACGACCGCAGGAACCGAGGGGCACGTCCACACGGAGGACGGAACGCTCACGACCTGCAGCCTGGACCGCCCGCACTTCGATCTGGCCGCGAGCAAGATCGACGTGTACCCGGGGCGCAGGGCGATTCTCCGGCGCGTCGACCTGCGAACGTTCGACCGCACGATCCTGCGCCTGCCCTACGTCAGCCTACCCCTACGGGAGGACGCGGACCGCTACCTGCCCGACGTCGGCCAGAGCAGCGACGAGGGGTACTACGTCAAAACCCGCATCGGGGTGGGGTTGGCCCGGAACGACTCGTTCGACGCCAGATTGGACTACTTCACGAAGCTGGGCGCCGGCCTCGGGGCGGACTACGACTACAAGACCGGGTCCACCGACGGTCGATTCCGCATCTACAGCCTGCTCGGGGGTAGCCAGACTCTGGAGGCCTCGAGCTCGCACCGCCAGAAGTTCTCGTTGGGCGAGCTTCAGCTCGACAACAGCCTCCAGCGCCGCAACTACCTCGATGCGCCGGAGACCACCACGATGCTCAACCGTGCGGTGTTCAACTTCGCACGGTCGGGCGGCACCACCCGGCTCAGCCTGAACCGAACCAGCACCGAGCAGAGCTCGTTCGAGTACACCCAGCAGACCATCCAGCTGTCCGACACCCGGCGGTTCGGGCGAGCTGCCAACCAGAGCCTCGACCTCGCTTGGGTGACCAGTCGCAGTGCCGCCCCCAGCCGCATCGTGGAGCGGGAGCGCATCGACCTGCGCTATCGCTACCGCGAGGAGACCCGGCCCGCCACGGCGGAGTTCGAGTACACGCGCAGCATTCCCGTCGGGGAAAACGCCAACTTCTTCAACTCCACCGACCGCACACCGGTGCTGACGCTCCGCAGCGACACCGGCCGCTTGTTCGGCGCGGGACTGGGCTCAAGGGTGCCGGCGAACCTGCAGCTGTCGCTTGGGGAGTTCCGCGACCCGGTCACGAAGGGCACTCTCCAGCGGGGAAGCTTCGAGCTGGACACCAGCCGAACGGCGAGGCTGTCGAAGGGCTTGTCGCTCTCCACCGACGGGCGGTTCGTGCAGGGGATGTACTCCGACGACACCGCCCAGTACGCCATAGGTCTCGGTGCCAGCCTGCGGTGGGACTACGGCGCGCGCTCGGCCGTCAACCTGCGCTACGCGTTTCTCGACTGGCAAGGGTACTCGCCGTTGCAGTTCGACCGGCTGTCCCGGACGAACTTCCTCTCGCTCGACTGGAGCGCCCGTCCCGAAGCGTCTTGGACGCTCGGCCTGCAGACCGGCTATGACTTCGGCAGAGCCGACCAGATCGGCGACGTGTCGCGGTGGCAGACCGTCGGCCTCCGCTCCGAATGGCGACCGAAGAGCTGGTTCCAACTGCGGACCCTGGCGAACTACGACACCACGCGCGAGTCTCTGGGCACCGTCCGCATCGACGCGCTGTACAAGCCAGGCGCGACGACCGTGTCTCTGGGCGCTCGGTACGACGGCATCCGTAAGGAGTGGGGTGCGGCGAACCTCTTCGTGGACGGGCTGAAGTACGGACGCCTGAAGTTCAGCACCGTGCTGGCGTACAACGGCTACCTCAAGCAGTTCGAGGCCACGCACTACTCGTTCACCTACGACCTGCACTGCGCGGAGGCGATTCTGCAGCTGCTGGACAATAAGGTCGGCTTCCGATCCGGCCGACAGATCTACTTCTTCCTGCGCCTGAAGGCGTTCCCGTTCGACACGCCGTTTGGCACGGGCACCAGGGGCCAAGCGATCGGGACGGGAACCGGCGGGTACAGCTTCTAGGTTCCCGGGGTGGAACACCAGAGGGCCGGGGGCATCGTCGCCTCCCGGCCGGGGTGGGGGTGGTCGGAGCGAAAGCTGCTCAGCGCCGGCGTCGACGAAGGGCCACGGCGAGTCCGCTGGCGAAGAAGCCGATGGTCACGGGCTCCGGAACGGGCACCCCGGTCGCCTGGTACGTGGGCGTGATCAGGGTCTGGGTGTTGCCGCTCTTCGGCGTGTAGATCGCGTACCAGCCCGCGCCGGTGGCCGAGTACCCGTTGGCCGCGGCCTTGGCTGCCGTCACCGCGGCCGTGTTGCCGCCCGACGGCAGGTACAGGCTGATGTCGTCGCCGACCATCTGCCACAGCTCGAGCTGTCGGGCCGCTTCCTCCTGGTGCGCGTCGCCGAGTCCGAAGACGTTCTGCAGAACGGCGCCCATCGGACCGTACGCGACGGTGACGTCGTAGTCGATGGTCGCAGGAAGCGGCAGGGCCTTGTCCGGCGAGATGCAGAAGAACACGGTCGGCGCGGTCTGCCCTTGGACCGTTCCGAGGATCTGGCCTGCGAACGTGTTGGCGGTGCCGTGCTTGACGAACAGGCCGTTGCCGAGCGCGCCGCCCGGATTCTGGCTGAAGCCGTCGAACTGAACGATCACGGCGTGGGAGGCGGAGGCGGCGGCGAGGGCCAGGATTGCGGCGAGGATCTTTCGGTTCATGCTCTCTTTTCCTCTTCTCGTGTCCGAGCGATCCGCGGACAGACTCGGCGGAGCAAGCCGACAAGAACCGTGCCGAGCAGTCGCCCGGCCCGCGAAACCCCGCACGCTTGCAGTTCCCACCTAGGTGTGGTACTCGGCGTTGATGCGCACGTAGCCGTACCCAAGGTCGCAGGTGTACACCGTGGCGTTGGGCCCTGGACCCAAGTACAGCAGAATCCGCACGACGTCCGACTTGAGGGCGGTGCTGACCCGCTTGGGGTCGAACGGCGCCGGGGATCCGGCCTCGAACAGCACGTGCTCCTCGCCTCCCGCTTCGACCGTCAGCCGAGCCTGCGACGGATCGAACGGCACCCCTGCCCGGCCGGCGGCGGCCAGTATGCGACCCCAGTTCGGATCGCAGCCGAACATGGCGGTCTTCACGAGAGGAGAGTCGGCTATGGTTCGGGCGACGCGCTTCGGCTCCTCGGTGCCGGTGACCACCACCTCGATCAGCTTGGTGGCACCCTCCCCATCGCGGGCGATCTGCCGCGCGAGGGACACGCAGACCTCGCCGAGGGCGTTGCGAAGCTCCTGCGTGGTTGGGCGATAGCCGCTGGCGCCGTTCGCCAGCACCACCACCATGTCGTTGGTCGAGGTGTCGCTGTCCACGGTCAGCGAGTTGAACGACCTCTCCGCCGCCTCGGCGAGCAACCCCTGCAGGGTCGGGGCGTCCACATCGGCGTCGGTGCACAGGAACGCCAGCATCGTCGCCATGTTGGGGGCGATCATGCCGGAGCCTTTGGCGACGCCGTACAGCCGGGCCTGACCGGCCGTGCCCGACGCCTCCTTCTCGACCAGATCGGTCGTCAGAATCGCCTCCAGAAACGGCTTGGGGTTCGTGCCGAGCGACGCGGCGGCTTGGGCGATGCCGCTCTCCACCTTGGCCATGTCCAGCAGGCGTCCGATGACGCCCGTTGAGGCCACGCCGACCTCGTCCGGATCCAATCCGAGCGCCTGGGCCGTCAGCTCCGCCATCCGTCGCGTGTCGCGCACGCCTTGCGGGCCGGTCATGCAGTTGGCGTTGCCGCTGTTCACCACCATCGCCCTCAGGCTGCCACCCGCGATGCGTTCGCGCATATAGTCCACGCAGCTCGCGTGGACGAGATTCTGCGTGGTGAGGCCCGCCAAGGCCGCCGGTCGGTCGCTGACGAGCAGGCCGACGTCGTTGCGCTTGTTCTTCAGCCCGCAGCGCGCGCCTGCGAACTGGAATCCGAGGGGAATCAAGGCCACACCCCGTTCCGCGGCAGGCCGGCGTCCTCAGGCAGCCCTAGCATCAGGTTCATGTTCTGGATCGCCTGCCCGGAAGCGCCCTTCACGAGATTGTCGATGACGGATACCAGCGTGGCGATGCCCGTGCGCGGGTCGAAGTCCGCAGCCAGCACACAGCGGTTCGAGCCGAGCACCTGCTTGGTGCTGGGCCACCCGCTCGTCTGGATGGCCACGAACGGCCTGCCCTCGTAGGCCCGACGCCACGCCTCGAGGATCGCCGCCCGATCGACTCCATCCTCCACGGGAACGTGCACCGTGGTGTGGATCCCCCTGGCAAACGGCAACAGATGCGGCGTGAACCGCACGTGCCTGCCTGCGGCCATCTCGATCTCGGGCGTGTGCCGGTGTCCGACGACGCCGTAGGCCCGGAAGCCGCCGCTCAGCTCCGCGCAGAGATAGTCGCACTCGGTGCGCGATCGGCCTGCGCCCGACACGCCGGACTTGCTGTCGACGATCGGCGTGCCGGCGATCATGCCGTCCTTCGCCAACGGGCCGAGCGCCAACCCGGCGGAGGTGGGGTAGCAACCTGGATTGGCAAGAATCCGTGCGGACGCCATCTGCTCGGCATCGGCCAGTTCGGTCAGACCGTACACGGCCTCTTCGAGCAGCTCGGGACAGGCGTGCTCCATGCCGTACCAGGTCTGGAAGGTCTCCGCGGGCTTCAGCCGGAAGTCGGCGCCGAGGTCGATGATCCTAGTTCGCCCGACAAGGCGCGGGGCGACCTTCATGCCGAAGCCGGCGCTTTGGCAGAGGAACACCACGTCGGTATCCACCTTTTCCGGGTCGAAGCTCTCCAAGGTGAGGTCCGTGTCGAGCCACGGGCACTCCCGCGAGAGCGGCTCGCCGGCGCGCCGCTCCGAGGTGGCCCGAACGACGGACACGTCGGGATGCTCGGCGAGCAGCCTGACGATCTCGGCTCCCGAGTAGCCGGTGGCGCCGACCACCGTGGCCGTGAACCGGCGGGTTCGAACTGCCATGCGGAACAGGGTACCCCGCCTGCCTACCATCAACCTCGCGGGAGGCCAGGGCGCTCGATCCACCCGGTATTTCTGACAGGTTCTGTGTGGAAGGGCCCGATTGGTTGAAAATCGAAACCGAGATCTGCCAGACCCGTTGTACAATGCAATCGGGCCCGTTGGGGCAGCTTGAGGAGTGGCTATGTTGAAAGGCTTGGCGATCGTTAGCGGCGTTGCGCTCTCCGCGCTCGCCTTCCCGGTGATCGTGATCGACGATTTCACCACGGGCTCGTTCACCTACACCCGCAGCACGATCGGCACTTCGAGCGCGCGCGTCGCTGGCGGCATGCTGGGAGGCACGCGGTGGACTCTGTCGAACGTGACGGAGAACCCCGGTGGCCAACAGCTCTCGGTGGTGGTGGGCGCTGGACTCGCGGACGTTGTGGCTGGCGATGGCCTGAGGCACATCACAGAGTTCCGCTATGGCTACACCTTGGGAGGCGCGTTGAGCGACCTGAGCGCCGACCTGACGGCGGGCGGGGCCAACGCTCTCAAGCTCTCCTTCGCGGGTGTGGACGGCAATTTTGGTCTGTTGGTTCAGATGCGCCGGACGGTGGGTGCCGGGTCCCAGTGGATGAACTACAACACCAGCGTTGGCTCGAGCGCGGCGCCGTTCGACCTGATCATCCCGTACACGGCGTTCGGCTCCTTCAACATGTCGGATGTCGATCAGCTCATTCTGCGCTTCAGCGGCGATCCGGGCGCCGACCTGGCCATGACTGGCGTCGAGGCGGTTCCGGAGCCGGCGACGATCGCGGCCCTCGGTTTGGGCGTGGCCGCCCTGATGCGGCGGCGGAAGCGCTGACCATCCTCTCCCCAAGGGGTCTAGGGCGGGTCCGGGCCGACGAGGCCCGGACCCGCCGGTCTATTGACGATGGTCCATAGGGCCCGAAGCCTTCGCCGAAGGGTCCCGCGCGGGTCCCAAGTTCCGCACCCCAAGGTTTCCCAGGGTTCATCCTTCTTGCAGAGGAGGTTGCGTCCGCGCGGCGCAGAGGCGATGAACGACGGAGTGACCAGACGGGAGCTGATCGTGGCGGGCCTTGCAACGGGAGTGCTGCTCTCGGTTCCGACGTCCGCATTTGCCGCGCGGCGAACTCGAGAAGAAACAACCATGGAACCGAAACTCGTGACCGTACCGCAAGCGATTCCTGAGAAGGTGTACACGACCGAGCGGGTGGGCATCAGCCGCCAGACGCACGACGAGCACCTGAAACTGTGGCAGGGCTACGCCAACAAGACCAACGAGATCCGTAGGGCGCTGGCCGAGCTGGAGGTCGACCCCGCGAAGGCCAACCAGATCTACAGCATGATTCGCGCGCTGAAGGTGGATCTGACGTTCGCCTACGAGGGGTACATCAACCACAACGTGTACTTCGACACCATCGGCGGGCAGGGCGGCCCGGCCACCGGTCCCATCGCGGACCTGATTCAGGAGGCCTACGGCAGCCACGAGAAGTGGGCCGCCGACTTCAAGGCGACCGGCATCGCCGGGCGCGGCTGGGCGTTCCTGGCCTACGACCACGAGGAGCAGAGGGTGTTCAACTACATCGGCGACGCGCAGAACACCTTCCCGATCTGGAACCACACGGTCGTTCTCGCACTGGACGTGTACGAGCACGCGTACTACCTGGACTTCCAGACCGCGCGGGCGAAGTACATTGATGCCTACCTGCAGGTGATCGACTGGGACGCCGTGAACGCGCGTCTGAAGGCCGCTCTGCGCTAACCCGCGTTCGATCTCTTGTTAGGGCCCGGCCGCCTTGGGTGGTCGGGCCCTCGCCGCTCCCCGGGTGGCATAATCCTGCACCGTGAGCAGTGCGTACGTGGTCGGAGTGGATCTGGGCGGCACCAACGTCCGGGCGGCGGTGGTGTCGGCGGATGGCCAGATCCTCGGCAAGCCGATCGAAAACCCCTCGCGCGGGGAGGAGGGGGCCGAAGCCACCGCCCAGGCCGTCGCCCTGACGGTGCACGAGGCGGTCGCCTCCGCGAAGGTGGACGTCCGCCGAGTTGGCATCGCGATCCCCGGGACGGTCGACGACGCCAACGGCCTCGTGCGGTGGTCGCCGAACCTTGGCAAGAGGGTCGGCGACGTGTTCCACTACTGGAAGAACGTGCCTTTCCGGGATCTTCTGCGGGCGCACCTCGATCTGCCGATGGCCATGGGGAACGACGCGAACCTGGCGGCCCTGGGGGAGTACCGCTTCGGCCTGGGCCGGAACTCGGCCGACTGCTTGGTGATGTTCACCGTAGGCACCGGCATCGGGTTCGGAGTGGTGTTCGGCCCGTCGAGCCTCCAGGGAGACGTGCGGGGTCCGGCGTTGCTCCTCGGGGGGAACAAGGGCGGCGCAGAGGGCGGGCACATGGTGATCCTCCGCGACGGGCTGGATACCACGGCGGGCTTGTACGGAACGGTGGAGGCCTACTGCCAAAAGGACAGCATCGTGAAGCGGGCGGTCTACCGCCTCGTTCGGGGTCGGACCAGCCTGCTCACCGAGCTGTGCGGCGGCGATCTGTCCAACATCACCCCTAGAATGTTGTCCGAAGCCGCCGACAAGGGCGACGAGCTGGCGATCCAAGTCTGGCGCGAGGTCGGTTCGTTCCTCGGCCTGGGCATCGCGAACGCGATCAATCTGTTCGCACCCAGCGTGGTCGCGATCGGGGGGCAGATCGCCAAGGCGGGCAAGTGGCTGCTGGAGCCGGCCATCGCCGTCGCCCGAGACGCGACGATCGAGAGTCTTTGGGCGGACGTGCAGACGATCGCCCCTGCGCAGTGCCTCGAGCAGGCCGGGGTGCTGGGAGGCGCGGCGCTCGCCCTGTTGCAGTCCGACGGAGTCCGTGCCCGTGAGCTTCCGGGCAGGTAACCTTCACGCAGATTCCCAAGGAGCGAGCGGAGCGAAGATGACAGAAGTGATCATGCCCAAGATGGGCGACGGCATGGAGGAGGGCACCCTCGTCGAGTGGCTTAAGAAGGACGGCGAGAAGGTCAAGAGCGGCGACGTCATCGGCACCATCCAAACGGACAAGGCCACCCTCGAGCTGGAGGCGCCCGCCAGCGGCATCCTCACCGGTTTCCTCATCGGTCCGGGCGAGACCGTGCCCGTCGGCCGGCCGATCGCCGCCATCCTCCGATCCGGCGAGAAGCTCCCCGACGGCTGGGGTTCCGGCCCGGGCAGCGCTCCCGCGCCTTCGGACGGCTCCGCGGCTCCGAAAGCGACCGAGGCGGCAGCGGTGATGGCCGAAAGCGCGCCCGCGGCGGTCGGCTCCGAGCGGATCAAAGCCAGCCCGCTGGCACGGAAGATCGCCGCGGAGGCGGGGCTGGACCTCTCCTCGGTTGTGGGCACCGGGCCCGGAGGCCGCATCGTGGAGAAGGACGTCCGCGCGGCCCTCGCGGCGGGCCCCAAGCTCCCAACTCCCCCGTCGGTGCAGGCCGTTCCGGTGGCAGCCGCTCCCGAGGACACCGTGGTGAAGCTCACCCGGCTCCGCCAGATCACCGCGCAGCGCACCGCGCAGAGCAAGCAGACGGCGCCCCACTTCTACGTCACCGTGGCGGTGGACGTCGACGCCATCCAAGCCCTCCGTCGCCAGTTCGAGGCGGAGGAGAGCGGCAAGGTGTCGGTCAACGACTTCGTGATCCGTGCGTGCGCCCTCGCCCTTCGCGACATGCCGGAGGTGAACGCCAGCTTCAACGGAGACTCCGTGGTGCGGCACGGGGCGGTGAACATCGGCATGGCGGTGGCGGTGCCGGACGGCCTCACGGTGCCGGTGCTCAAGAACGCCGATCAGCTGACTCTCCGGCAGATCTCGGCCAAAGCCCGCGAGCTCGCCGCCAAGGCGCGGGACAACAAGCTCAGCCCGGACGAGCTGACGGGCAGCACGTTCAGCATCAGCAACATGGGGATGCTGGACGTCGACGAGTTCGGGGCGATCATCAACACGCCGAACGCCGCCATCCTGGCGGTCGCCACCGCTCGGAAGACCGTGGTGGTCAACGACGAGGACGGGATCGAGATCCGCCAGCGGATGAACATCACGCTGTCGTGCGACCATCGCGTTCTGGACGGCGCGGACGGGGCTCGGTTCGTCAACAAGGTCAAGGAGTACCTCCAGAACCCGACGCGGTTGCTGTCCTGAGGGTGTCCGCCTAGACTGGAGGCATGCTCGGAGCCGCCTCCTTGGTCGCATTGGCGCCGACGCTCTTGGTTCCGTTGGCGGAGCCTTGGGGTCCCCTCGAAGTGGTCCGGGCCACCCGCTCGGACCTCGGCGCCCCGGCCCAGGCGTTGGACGGAAATCCGGACACCCTCTGTCGCACGCCCTCGCTGAACCCGGCGGAGATCGTCGTCCAGCTCCCCCAATCGAAGGAGATTCGATCGTTCCGGGTTCTGGTGGCGGACCGTAGCCGGGTGGTCCTGGAGAGCGCCGAGACGGCCCAAGAGCTCTCGTCGAAGAGCGGAGCCTACCGCTTGCTGTTCGACGGATGGACGAACGATCGGGGCGAGCTGCTCGCTCGGTTGGACCAACCCGCCCGTGGCAGGGTATTCCGGCTCTGGACCCGGCGCGTCGTGGGCGACGACTACGTGCACGTGTTCGACTGGCACCCCGCCCGCTTGGTCCCCGCCGAGTCGTTGCGGATCCAACGGATTCCGAACCGGCCCGAGTGGCAGCCCGCGGACCGGGTGGCCTCCGAGGGCATCGTGAGGGCGAGGGCTCTTGCCAAGGCCGGCGGAACCGAAGTGGACGTCACGGATCAGGTTCGTTGGTCCGGGCTAGGCTTTCGCCGCTGGCGCGACGGCTGGCAGGCCAAGCGCGTGCCCGCCGGTTCGGAACAGGCGTCGATCATCGCTTCCGCCGGGGCTCTGAAGGCCGCACTGGAGCTGACGGTGTTCGCCTATCCGCGCACCCACAGCCGGACCGACGTCGGTCTGCTGCACATCGAGCGGCTTCCGCGCCTGGACTTCGACGCGCCGGACCGAGGCAACGGCCCCGGCTGGCCCGCGGAGGGTCAGCGTGTCGTGTGGCGGGCCTGGCTGGTGTCGCACCACCGTGCCGCCGGCGGCGTGCGGTACCGCTGGATCGTGGATGGCCGGATCGTCGGCGAGGGGCGGCTGAACCTGCGGCCCGACCAGTGGGCCCAAGCCGATCTGCAAAGGCCGTGGAGGCAGGCTGGGGAGACGATCCGCTTCGAGATCGACCCCCCGGAGTGGGACGCGAACCCGAACAACAACGCGCGGGAGTTCCGCTCCAACGCTTTGGCGGTCGGCTTCTGGGTGGATCGGCGCATCTGGGACCACTTCTTGGACAACCAGCACCTGCAGAACCCCGCGAACGAGACCTTCGCCGACTGGGCGTGGTTCATGCTGGACCTCTGGAACGGCATAATGGCCGCCGCCAAGCATCCGGGCATTTCGCCGAACGGCCTCACCGACCGGTTCCGCCTCGACCGGCTCGTCGTGGTTCCCACCTTGGCCCTGCCCTTGAGCGGCGGATTGCCGAGCAACAACCCGGACAAAACGGATAAGACGGTGGACCTTGCATGGGGCTTCGGGGCGGAGTCGGATTCCAGTGTGAGCGACTACTGGGCGGTGCGCCCGCACGAGGGATCTCCCTTGAAGAACCCCCCGCCGTTCTTGGCCGATCTGGCGCTGATCCACGAGCTGCACCACGCCCGCTACCACATCGACAGTTACGGCTTCGACGTCCACCCCAACCAGATCCGCGTCCTCGTGGACGGGCGGCCACTGGTCGGCGGATTGCTTCCAGAGCGGTTCGTCCGCTACCAGAAATATCCGGGAATGATGGGCGGCGACTACTCGGTCATCGACGAGTACGTGGCGGGCGTGTGGCATCGTGTGGCCGGCCGAAGGGCCAGAGGCGGCAACACGAACTCGCCCTCGGTGATCGGCGAGTGGCTGAACACCGACCTGCCCAGGCGCGCGGCATGGCGGTTCCTCCTGCCGGACGGCAGGCCCGCCGCCGGCGCGAGGCTCTGGATCTGGCAGGCCAAGCCGGATCCGAACGCATGGTACGGCAAGCGGTACGAGGGAGACCCCGACCAGCGCCTGCGGCTCGACGCCGACGGGAGGGTCGAATTCGAGGGCAGCCCGTTCCCGAAGCCCCTTCGCCACACCTACGGGGAGGCGAACACCGTTCTGCTGTGCCTCGTCCGCACCGAAGCGGGGGACTTCGTGCACTTCCAGGAGATCTCGGACCTCAACCTCGCCTACTGGAGAGGCCGGCGCGAGCTGGCCGAGTTCGAGGTGCGGCTCGTCCCCCCGCCGGCGTGGAGCCAATAACGCTGGGCGGGGGCCGGAACCCGGCCCCCGCCCCAAACCGGAGACAGGCGACTCCTTAGCCCTTCTCCACGAGCTTGGCCTTCACGGCCTTCATGGCGGCCTCGGTGCGGCTGTTCACCTGCAGCGCCTTCAGGATGTTGCTCACGTGGTTCTTAACGGTCTTCTCCGCGATGCACAGCTTGGCGGCGATGTCCTTGTTCCGCAGCCCCTGAGCCACGTACTCCAGAATCTCCGTCTCGCGGTCGCTGAGCACGTACAGCTCGCTCTCGTCGCCCTCTTCCTCCTCGTCGACCCTGCGGAAGTCCTCGATCACCTTGGCCGCGATGCGCGGCGTGATCTTCGCCTCGCCCTGGTTCGCCAGGCGGATCGCCTCGATGACGTCCTGCGGCGTCGACGTCTTCAGCAGGTACCCGAGAGCGCCCGCTCGGAACGCCTCGTACACGGTCTCGTCGTCCTCCTGAACGGTGAGGACGACCACCTTGACGCTCTTCTCCTGCTTCAGGAGCTTGCGGATCAGGTCGATGCCGCCCATGCGCGGCATGTTCAGGTCGGTCAGCAGCACGTCGGGCGGATCGGCCAAGCAGACCTCGAGGGCCTCCTGCCCGTCCTTGCACAGGCCGATCAGCTGGCACTCGGGCATCAGGGTCAGGGTCTTCTGGAGGGCGGCCCGATAGGGCGCCTCATCGTCGACGACGACAACGCGGATCGTCTGCGCCATATAAGGCAATATACCTATCCGTTTTCCGGAAGGTTCCAGTTCTCAGGCGGCATAATGCCGCCTGTGGCGCTGTTGGAGGTGTCCGATCTCCGGGTTCGGTTCGGCTCGGTCGGAGTGGTGAGGGGCGTCTCCTTCCACCTGGAGCGTGGAGAGACGCTGGGTGTGGTCGGCGAGTCGGGTTGCGGCAAGAGCATGACCGGCCACGCGCTGATGGGCATGGTGCCCCGTCCCGGCGTGGTGGAGGGTTCGATCCGACTGGAGGGTAGGGAGCTGATCGGCCTGCCGGAGTCGGCGTGGAGAGGGATCCGGGGCAGCCAGGTGGCTCTGGTGATGCAGGACCCGTTCGCCAGCCTGAACCCCGTGATGCGCGTCGGCGACCAGGTCGCCGAGGTTCTGGAGGTCCACCGGGGTTGGTCGAGGCGGCGCGCCCGGGAGGAGGCGGAGAGCCTTCTGCGGCAGGTGGGGGTGCCCGAGCCACAGGCCTCGGCCCGCAAGTATCCCCACCAGATGAGCGGCGGCCAGCGGCAGCGCGTGGTGATCGCCGCGGCGTTCGCGTGCCGCCCGAAGGTGCTGATCGCGGACGAGCCGACCACCGCGCTGGATGTGACGCTGCAGGCGCAGATTCTCCGCCTGATCGAGCAGCTGCAGGAGCAGGAGGGGACCGCGGTGCTACTCATCTCGCACGACATCGGGGTTGTGGCGGCGGTCAGCGACCGGGTGGCGGTGTTCTACGCGGGGCGCATCGTGGAGACGGGCGCCGCGGAGGAGGTTCTGACCCGCCCGCGCCACCCGTACTCCCAGGCGCTGCTCGCCGCGATGCCCAGGCCCGATGCCGACCGCCTGCCCACGATCCCCGGCCAGCCACCCCGTTTCGACGCCCTGCCTCAGGGTTGCTCCTTCGGCCCGAGGTGCCCTTTGCGCGCTGAGGCGTGCGCGGCCGAGCCGGAGCTGGAGAGCGCCGGGTCCAGCCTGGCGGCCTGCTGGATGGCCAAGGACCGGCCCGTTCAACACGCCCAGGGAGCCCCGCGGCCGCCTGCGTAGGTCCATAGGAGCCGCCGCGAGTGCGGGGTTGGGTCTTCAGCCCCGCCTCTGCCCCGGTAGTTTCGCTGGTTTTTGCAGGCCTAGCTGGCCGGAGAGGCGCTCTCAGTTAAACTGTGGTTTGATCGGGGCCTTCCCGAAAGGAGGATGCATGCGCAAATTCTGAATGACCTTGGCTTTGTCGGCGGCGCTGGCACCCATCTCCCGCGCGACGATTCTGGACTTTGAGGGATTGGGCGATGACTCGACGGTGCCTTACGGCTACGGCGGGTTCGCGTGGTCCGAGTTCTTCTTCTCGATGGACACGTCCCTCTACAGCGGTCCTAGCGGTTATCACAACGGGCTCGTCTCGGGACAGAACGTCGCCTTCAGCGCCTATGAGCAGGACGTCTTCTTTGGATTGGATTCCGGCTTCTTCGATCTGAAGAGCCTGTACCTGACCGCCGCATGGGACAACGGGCTGAAGGTGGCGATCACCGGGCACAGGCTCGGCTCCGTCGTCTACTCCACCGAGGTGATCGTCGACACGACCGCACCTACGCAATTGGTCCTGAACTGGGCCGGTGTGGACAAGGTGAGCTTCCACAGCGAGCCCGGAGTGCCCGCCGGCTACAGCGGCTACGGCAAGCATTTCGTGATCGACGACATCGAGGTGAACTCGGTTGGCGCGGTGCCGGAGCCTTTCAGCCTGGCTTTGGGGCTGGGTGGCTTGGCGCTGGCCGCACGTCGCCGCCGCCGCTGAACCGCTGCGCCCGTCTCCTTTGGCGGGGTCCGCGCTGAACGCGCTGGCCCCGGCTTCACTTTGGGGTGACACCCGCTCGGAGAGCGCCGGACGCCCCGAAGCCATGGACCATGAGGAAGAAGCAACCGTCCCTTGCCGAGAAGAACAGCCGAGGCGAGCGGCGGCCGAAGCAGCGGATCCAGATCCGCTTCCAGGGGCTCTGCCTAGGCCAAGGTGCCCGTTCGGGCGTGAGCTGCCGGGGCGAATCGATATTGGAAAGGCAAAAACCGCTTTTCGCGTTACAATGAAAGCGTTCGGTGTTTCGGGATCTTCCCGAAAGGAGGAAACATGAGACGGTTGTTGGCGCTCTGCGCCCTTGCGCTCTCGGTTGCGCCGGTCGCGTCGGCGATGGTCTTGGACTTCGAGGGGTTGGGAGACTATGCTCCCATTCCCAACGGCTACGGCGGGTTCGATTGGTCGGGCTACTTCTGGACTCTGGACGCGGTGGCCTACGACACTCCGAGCGGCTACAAGAACGGATTGGTGTCCGGCAGGAACGTCGCCTACAGCGCTTGGGCCGAAGACGTCGGGTTCGGTCCGCAGTCGGGCACGTTCACCCTGAACGGCCTGTACCTGACCGGGGCTTGGAAGGACGGCTTGAACGTGGACATCGTCGGGTACCGGCTCGGGTCGGTGGTGCGATCCACCACGGTGGTCGTCGACACCAATGGTCCGACGCACGTGATCCTGAATTGGGGCGGCTTGGACTGGGTGGCTTTCTACAGCTACGGAGGAACCCCGCACGGCTATAACGGCGCGGGCGAGCATTTCGTGATCGACGATATGGAAGTGAACTCCGTGCCGGCGGTGCCCGGTCCGCTCGCCGCCCTACCGTTTGCGCTTGGCCTCGCACTTCGGCGGCGCCGCCGCTGAGGCGTTTCCCTGCGCATCCTCCGCGGGGCCCGAATCTCCAAGGGCGGGCCCCGCTTCCGTTTGGGCAGCCTCCGGCGCGGAGCGCGCCGCATCCGCAACCGGGTAAACAGCGGAAGGTGGAGAGCGCGCCCCTGCTCGAGGTCCGAGGGCTGGTCAAGCAGTACAAGAAGTTCCGCGCCGTGGATGGGCTGGACCTGCAGATCCGCGGCGGAGAGATCGTGGGCCTGCTCGGCCCGAACGGCGCCGGGAAGACCACGGCTCTGCGGTGCATCGCCGGGATCCTCAAGCCGACGGAGGGCACGGTCAGCATCGGCGGCTACGACCTTGAGCGCCAGACCGCGCAGGCGAAGTCCGCGCTGGCGTTCGTGCCCGAGGTGCCGTCGCTGTACGAGCTGCTCACCGTGGACGAGCACCTGCGCTTCGTGGCGATGTGCTATGACAGCCTGGACGTCTACGAGCGGATCCGCGACGATCTGCTGGCGCGGTACAGCCTGACCGAGAAGCGCGACGCGCTCATCGCCACGCTCAGCAAAGGCATGAAGCAGAAGGTCGCCGTCGCCTGCGCCTTGGTGCACGAGGCCAGTGTGATGCTGTTCGACGAGCCGCTGATCGGCATCGACCCGGCCGGGGCGGCCGAGCTGAAGCGGGAGATCCGCGGGGCGCGCGACCGCGGATGCGCGGTGCTGGTGTCCACGCACCTGCTGGACACGGCGGAGACGCTGTGCGACCGGGTGGTGATCCTCGCCCGGGGAAGGAAACTGGCCGAGGGCACCTTGGAGGAGCTTCGGGCGGCCTCGCACCTGGAGTCCGGAACGTTGGAGGAGGTCTTCCTCAAGCTCACCGATGAGAGCGCTCAGGCCGCTGGTGTTTTTGACGTGTAGGACGCTGGTGAACGGCGTGCGGAGGGCGCTCACGTCGCCCCGCAGGCTGCTCGGCCTGCTGTTCATCGTGGCCTACTACTTCCTGTTCTTCATCCGGCCGGCTCTGGGCAGAAACGCGCCGCCTCCCAACCCCGGCGTGCAGCTCGACTTTCCGCCGCTGGACCTGGTGGAGGCCGTGCTGTTCGGGGTCTTCTCGGCCCTGAGCCTGCTTCTGGCTCTGGGGATCTTCGCTTACCGAGGCGGGTTCAAGCCGGCGGACGTGGACGTGCTGTTCCCCACGCCGATCTCGCCCAAGACGGTGCTGGTGTTCCGCATCGTCCGCGAGTACCTCGGCACCCTCATCCTGCCCCTGTTCCTAGTCCTGGTGGCGTTCCGTCCGGTGGCCACGGGATGGAGGCAGCTGTTCCGGAACGTTCCCAACCCGGAGACCGCAGGACTCGTGGGGCGCGCGATGTCCGTCTCGTGGATCCTGATGGCGCTCACGTGGGTGGCGATCGCCTACGCGGCGAGCCTGTTCGTCAACCGCAGCGACCTGCAGAGCGACCGCAACCGCAGGGTGCTCGTCTGGGGGACGGTCGGCCTGTTCCTCGTTGTCGCGGCGTACGCGACGTGGGGCCTCACGCGGGCCGCATCGGTCCGAGAGGCCATCGCGTTCAGCCACGACCCGCTGTTGCGCGGAGTGTTCTTCACCGCCACGTGCGCCACGGCGATCACCATGGCGCCGATCCAGGGCGACTGGGTGCCGGCTTGGATCGCGCTGGGGGTGCTTCTGGGCGTCATGGCGGTCTCCCTGCGCGTCGCCTTCAGCCAAGTGGGCTGGATGTACGACCAAGCGGCCGCCCGAGCGTTCCAGCAGTCGGAATCGCGCACGCTCGGGCGACGGGGCGACCTGATGGCCATCGCCGCGAACCGCGCCCGAGAGGGCAAGATCAAGGTCCGCAAGGGCGGGTGGTGGCAGCGCCGCAGGTGGCGGGGGGCGCCCGCGCTGATCTGGAAGGAGATGCTGGTGCAGGGCCGGGGCGGCACGCGCAGCCTCATCGTGCTCGGGTTCGTCATGGGGGCGGTGGCGCTGATGCCGGTGTTCGTGGGCGGACAGAGGGAGCTGGATCGGGCAGGTCCGGTGTTCTCGCTGTCGATGCTCGCCCTGGGGCTGCTGAACGTGTCGATGACCGCGTCGATCACGGGGGTGATGGAGATGCTGCGGCGCGTGGACGTGGTGAAGGCGATGCCGTTCGCACCGTGGCGGGTCGTGACGTTCGAGGTGTTCGCCCAGTCCCTTTACGGAATCGCCGTCGTCTGGATTCCGTGCTTCGTCCTCCTGGCTCTCAAGCCGGCTTGGTGGAGCGTTCTGGCAGGGGCGTGCGTGCTGAGCCTGGGCCTGTCGTTCCTGATCTGCTCCGCGGTGGCGACGGTCTCGCTGCTGTTCCCCGACGAGGACGACGCGACCCAGACCCAGTTCCGGAGGCTGATGATGCTGCTGGGGATCGTCATCGCCTGCGCGCCGCCCGTCGGAGCGTTCATCGGCCTCGGGGCTCTCGGGGTGCCTTGGTGGCTGGCGGCCCTGCCGGCGCTGGCGCTGGCGGCGGGCATCGCCGCCGCCATCGTGCTGTTCGCCTCAGGTCTGTATGCCGGGTTCAACCCGAGCGAGTGAGCCCGGTCGGTAAAATGGCTTGCCAACGGGAGCGAACGGTCTCCTTCCAGCGTTGAGGAGTTATCGGTGAGGTTGCGCGCGACACAGAAGATCGCCATCGGGTTCGTCGTGATCACGGCGGTCGTCGTGTTCGGATACAAGTTCGTGACCGACCGCATGGTGCTCACGCAGGAGTTTCCGGACCTCGCGCCGGGCCAAGCGACCTTGATCGGAATCGACCCCGGCGCCGGGTTCCGCATCGTGGTCGCGAACCGGATCGCCGGACTCGTTCAGGGTGAGGGCTCGGAGTACGGCCAGCAAGGCGGCGAGGAGTCGGGAGAGACCGTGGAGCAGGCGAAGCGGAAGCAGCTCTCCACGCGCGATCTGATCGCGATCCTGCAGGGCGACGAGAAGCCGCTCGGCCGGTTCGTGATGTTCCTCAACGACATCCGCCGCAACGACCGGGACTGGCCCACCGTGCAGGTGTACTGGACCGCCGAGGAGCTGCGCAAGGCGCTGGACGGCGATCCGACCCTCAAAGCCAAGCTCGAGAGGGATTTGAACGTGGGCTTGGACGGCCGCCCGCTCCGCGAGATCCGCCTCTCCAGCATCGAGAACGGCATCGTCGCCCGCCTGCCGGTCAAGGTCCGCGTCCGCGTGGGAGATGAGGAGCGGCAGCTGACCGGCATCGTCGAGCAACCGTACCGGCCTCGGTTCTGCGTGCAGCTCACCGACCGCCTGTACAAGGACAAGTTCGACGTGACGCAGGCGGCGATCCAGGGAACCTACCTGCAGCTGATGCGGGAGCTCGAGCAGGGGGCGGGCCAGCGAGAGGACGTGGCCAAGACCATCGAGCGCATGATCGATCCCAAGCGGCTCGAACAGATGGCCGAGGCTCCGAGCAAGGTCCTGTCCAGCGTGGAGGTCGTGGTGAACGACTCGCTGATGGAGTCGGCCAGCTACACGAAGTACGTCGCAGGGAACGGCAAGGAGCTGTTCACGCTCAGCATCCAGCTGAACGACGAGGGCAGGCGCCGCCTTTGGAAGTACAGCAAGCTGAACCTCGGCCGGCAGCTGCTGTTCGTCGTCAACGGAACGGCCATCGCGGCGCCGACGATCCGCCAGGAGATTCCCGGCAGCGAGGTCACCATCAGCAACCTGACGGACGAGGAACTCGTCCAAGAGGCCGTCGATACGATCAACAAAGGGAAGGGAAGATGAGACGAATCGCATGCATCGGCACCGTCGCCGCGCTCGTGGTCGCTGGCTGCGGCAAGTCAGGCGAGTACCAGCCAACCCCCGCGCAGTCCGTGCAGCCGGCCGTGGTCGCCCGCGGCGAGGAGAGGGTGCTGTTCCCGCTTCGGGCCGGCAACCAATGGGTCTACACGATCGAGGATCAGCAGAGGCGCGGCAACCAGAGCGCCTCGCGCACCGCGGAGGCCGTGTTCCGGGTGGCGAGCGCCGAACCCGCCGGGGACGGTGTGAAGGCTGTCGTCGAAGTCACGGTGGAGAACACCGTGAGCGAGAGGCAGACCTGGCTGGTCGACAGCACCGGCATCTACCAGCTGGCCGGCGGAAGGGCGGGCGTCACCTACGAACCGAAGCAGCCGGCCATCCTCTTCCCGGTGGACACCGGACGAACGTTCCAGTGGAAGGGCAAGGGCCTGATGCCGGACGGAACCACCGGCACCGGCACGCTGAACAACAAGATTCTCGGACCGCAGGAGGTCGACACCGAGATGGGCCGCATGTCGGCGTTCTGCGTGGAGACGAGCGGCACGTTCCAGAGCCAGCGGGGCCAGGGACGGATGCGCTCCATGGTGTGGTGGGCTCCGAAGGTCGGTTTGGTGCGCTGGCGCATGGAGCTGAGCGTCGGCGACTTCGGGGCGGTGCAGACCCTGCGCCTGAAGAGCTACACGCTGAAGTGACGAGGAAGGGACCATGAGGAAGCTTTGGATTCTCGCCGTCGCCGCCGCCTTGGTCGGTTGCCAGGCGCCACGGAAGGACCCCGCCGCGGAGGAGGCCAAGCAGAAGGCGAACCAGACTGGCTCGCAGGTGGAGGTTGCGGAGAAGACGCCTCCGCCCCCGCCCGTGCCGGATGACCTGAAGAAGGACGCGTTCGAGTATTACGGCCTCGGCAACACCAAGCCGATCAAGATGTCGCTGGTGTTCTCCAACAGCACCCAGAAAATGGAGGGGGAGCAGATCGTCCGTCAGGTCGAAGCGAAGGACGGAGTGCCCCGCTTTCGGATGGAGCGGACCGGAGGGCTGTCGTCGTTGCCCGTGGCGACTCTGCAGGTGAGGCCCGACGGGCTGTACGTGGAGAGCCTAGAGGGCGGCGAGGTCCCCAAGCCCGTGCTGGAGCTGCCGAACGGCCTGGTGCCGGGCAAGAAGTGGTCGACGAACAGCGAGTTCAAACTCCAAGGCCGTTCGATCAAGGACAAGAGCACCTACGAGGTGCGCGGCGTGAAGAAGCTGAAGACGCCCGCCGGCGAGTTCGACGCCCTGTTGATCGAGGGTTCGGGGGACCTGGTGGAGGATGGCCAGAAGTCGAAGGCCAAGCTCAGGTCCTGGTACGTGAAGGGACTCGGGGCGCTGAAGATGGAGATCGAGCGGGTCATCCCGGGCCAGAAGGAGCCGATCCGAATCACCGTCGAGGCCGTGTCCGTCGGCGAGTGAGCTTCGGGGGTTGGCAGGGCGGTGGCTGCGTTCTCCAACCCCTTGGTGGTCTCCGAGGCCAAGGCCCGGCCTTGGCGGGTCGATTGGTGGCTCGTCGGAGCGACGCTCGGGCTGTTGCTCTTTGGATTGTCGTCCCAGTACAGCCTAGAGGGGGGCCGTTTCGGCGGGAACTTCGTCAGGCAGCTCGTCTGGCTGATCACAGGCCTGGTTCCTGCCGCGGTGTTCTTCTCCGTCACTCCGGCCGGGTGGCGCAGGGTGGGCACCCTACTGTACGTCGTCAACGTGCTGCTGCTTCTCGCGGTGCTGGTGGCCGGTTCGCGCGTCAAGGGTGCGCAACGGTGGATCGAGATCGGAGCGTTCCAATTCCAGCCGAGCGAGATGGCGAAGCTGCTTCTGGTGATCACCTTGGCCAACTTCCTGTACTCGCGCCGCGACTCGATCCACCGCTTCTCCACGTTCGCGCTGTCGTTCCTGCACGCTCTACCGATCATCCTGCTCGTGTTCAAGCAGCCGCACCTTGGCGCCACGATCGTTCTGTTCGTGATCTGGCTGGCGGTGTGCGTCGGGGCGGGGGTTCCCATGCGCTTCGTGTTGGCGATGGCTGGTTTGGCGGTGGCGTTCCTGGCCCTGGCGTACGTGCTCAAGATTCCCGGCGTGTTCAAGGAGTACCAGGTCGGCCGCGTCGAGGGGCTGCTGCGCGGGGACGAGCAGAAGGAGCGCTTCCAGACCTCGCGCGCGGAGATCGCCTTCGGCGTGGGTGGACTCACCGGCGCCGGCTTTCTCAAGGGAGAGCAGAAAGCCGGGGGCTACATCCCGGAGCAGGACACCGACTTCGTGTTCACCGTCGTCGGCGAGGAGGGGGGCTTCGTCGGTTGTCTGCTGGTTTTGGGTCTGTTCGGACTGCTGTTCTTCCGGGCTTGGTGGATCATGTTTCGCGCGGACGAGCTGTACGACAAGATCCTCGCCGCAGGTGTGCTGGGTCTGCTGTCGTTCCACACCATCGTGAACCTCAGCATGAACCTGCAACTGATTCCGGTGGTCGGCTTGTGGCTGCCGTTCCTCAGCCGGGGCGGAACGGCGCTCTGGCTGTGCCTGAGCTGCGTGGCGCTGCTGCTCAACATCCACCGCCGGCAACGACCGGTGCTCTTCTGAGCGGAGTCGCCCCGGCCTGAAGCGGCGGCCCAAGGATCGGCCATAATTCCCCGAATCTGAAACTGGGGAGAAGCTTTCCTTGGCAATCGATACCAGCGACTTCAAGAATGGCATGGCCATCCTGTTGGATGGCGAGGTGTTCACCATCGTCGAGTTCCAGCACGTGAAGCCCGGCAAGGGCGGAGCGTTCGTCCGCACCCGGCTGAAGAAGGTCAAGACCGGCCAGACGATCGAGAAGACGTTCCGCGCCGGCGAGCGCGTGGAGCCGGTGTTCATCGAGCGAGTGAAGAAGCAGTTCCTCTATCGCCAGGGCGACGAGCTCGTGCTGATGGACCTGGACACCTTCGAGCAGGAGCCCGTAGAGGCCTCCAAGATCGGCGAGGGGGCCAAGTACCTGAAGGAGGACATGGAGCTGACGGTCCTTGAGGCGAACGGCGAGGTGCTCGGTTACGAGGTGCCCACGTTCGTGGAGCTGCAGGTGGTGCAGACCGATCCCGGGTATAGGGGCGACACGGTCAGCGGCGGCAGCACCAAGCCGGCCACGCTCGAGACCGGGGCCGTCATCCAAGTCCCCTTCCACATCAACGAGGGCGACGTCGTCAAGGTCGACACCCGAACGGACACCTACTTGGAGCGCGTCAAGAAGTAGGGTGATCCGATGAGCAAGCGGCCGCCGGCGGGAGACGGTCTTCGGGCGGAGGAGACGTTCTTCCAGTTTCTGGAGGGCGTCGCCCGGTTCGTCTTCTGGGGCGGAGTGCTCGCCACGCTGGTCTCGGTCGGGCTGCTGATCTACACGTTCGTGCTGTTCGCCGCGCCGAACGGCGCGGCGAACCCAGACCGTGCGGCCGCGAACGTCGAGATTCTGCGCAAGGTGCTTGCGGCGGGAGCGGTGTCGGCCGGCGTCGGTGCGGCCTACCTTTTCTGGGGCGAGGAGGTGCTGGGCGCTCTGCTGCTGCTCGGCGCCGCCATCCTCTACTTCGCGCCTCTCATCGTGCCGATCTTCGCCGGAGACGCCGGCGTGGCCGCCGTCGTGTCCCGCGCCTCGCTGGGAGCCATCCAGAACGGCGGGACGTTCCTGGGCATCGTGGCGATCGCGGTGATCGTCCTGGATGTGGCGCAGCGCATGCGTCTGCGCGCGATCTACGGCGCCAAGGCGGACGCGCTGCGCTACGGCCGCAACGTCGGCAAAGAGGTCGACTTCCAGAACGTGTTCCTCGGCAAGTGCTGGCAGCTTCCGTACTGCCGGAAGTTCGTCCGCGAGCGGTGCCCGATCTACCACGCCCAAACCACGTGCTGGCGGGAGAGGGTCGGCTGCATGTGCGAGGAGGACGTGATCCGCGGCGCGATGGAGGGCCGCCCGGCCCCGCGGAACCAGGAGGAGGCCTTCCGCCTGATTCCCTACAACCAGAAGCTGTCCGCCGAGGCCAAGGCCGAGCGGTGCCGGTCGTGCGTCATCTACAGCGAGCGGCAGAAGCACAAGTACCGGCTCGCGGTGCCGCTGCTCTTCGTCGCCTACGGAGCGGTCGTCGCGCTGTTCCACCGGCAGATGCTGCAGGGGGTGGAGGGGTTGATCCGCAAGCTGGACGAGGTGATCGGCATCGCGACGTATCGGGAGGGCCAGAGGGTGCTGACCGAGCAGGTGCCGTTCGTGGTGCAGGCGCTGCTCCTGGCTTGTCTGCTGATCGTGGCCCTCGCCTATTCCTTGAAGGCGGTCGAGTTCCTGATCTTCAAGGCGAAGGTGTGATGAGGCCGCCCGCCGCCCCCGTGGTTCTCGACGGCTCGTTCGGGGAGGGAGGGCCGACCTTGGTCCGTACGGCTCTGGCTCTCTCTGCCCTCACGCAGCAGCCCGTGCGCATCGAGGGCGTGCGCGCGGGCATGCCGAGGCCCGGGCTGAGGCCGGAGGACCTCGCGATCGCCAGGGCGCTGGCCAAGTCGACGTCGGCAGAGATGGTCGGCGCGCAGCCCGGGTCTACGACGTTCAGCTTCCTGCCGACCCGCCTGCCGAGGGCCTTGCCCGAGCGGGTCGAGCCTCCGGACGACGAGGACGGGCCGGGCACCCTGACCGCGCCCGTGGTGCTCACCGCGCTGTTGCCGGTGGCGGCGCGGGCCGGCCAGCTCGGCACGATCTCCGTGGTTGGCGAGACGCACGGCAACAACGTGCTCGGCTTCGATGCGTTCGCGGGCACGACCGTTCCCGCTCTCCGCCGCTTCGGGCTCTACGCCAGCGTGGAATTGATCGAGGCGGGCTTTGGGCGGTATGGCCGAGGCCACATCCGGGCGGAGGTGGAGCCCAGCGCTCTGCAAGGGGTCGTGTGGGACACCCGCGGCAAGGTGCTGGACTTCCGCGCGGTGGTGACCTGCGCCGAGGTGGGCGAGGACGTCGGCCGGAGAGGAGTGTCGCACCTGCAGCGTCTCGCGCGGAGCGCGGGGATGGCGCTGGAGGTCGAGGAAGCCCGCGTGCGGTCCCGCGGCCCCGGCGCCTCGGTCACGGTCTGGGCGGAATACGAGCGCGGCTTCGGCTCGGCGACGGTTCTGGGCGCCCGGGGGGTGCGCATCGAGAGCGTGGCGCAGAGCGCGTTCGAGCAGTTCCTGCAGTGGTTCCGCACCGACGCGACGGTCGACCAGCACCTCGCCGACCAGTTGCTCGTCACGGCGGCGATCGCCGAGACGGACGTGTCCTTCCGCGTCCCCGCGCTCACGGAGCGCCTGCTGACGGCCGTGTGGGTCGTCAAGCAGTTCCTTCCGATCTACATCACGGTGCGGGGAGCGCCCGGCGAACCGGGCTCCATCAGCATCCGCCACTAACGAACCCCGCAACTTGAACGGGATGCCCCCTCGCCGCGTTTCCGATCATTGGATCGAGGGGGCCAGGAAGGTTCCGCGCGAACGAGGGAAGGGAAGCCGTGGCACGTCCGTCGCATCAGCCATCGCTGCGAGTCGGTCAGGAGGTACGGGTCGACCCCAGGGTCATCCTTGCCAGCCAGATGCTGCAGCTCAACGCCGTCGAGCTGGAATCGACGATCGAGAACGAACTGGAGGAGAACCCCGCCTTGGAGCGTCTGGAAGATCCGGGCGAGCCGGTGGATCCGGAAGCGGTTCTCGAGCGCCTCGTGCCGGAGGCGCGCGTGCCCGAGTCCCAGGATTGGGAGTTCCGCAGAAGCCTGCCCAGCGAGGAGACAGCCGACTGGGCGGACTACGTGTCGGCCGAGGAGAGTCTGGCGGACCATCTGAAGGCACAGATGCTCGCCGACCTGCCCGCGGAGCTCGCCCCCGTGGCCGAGTACCTGGCCGAGAGCCTGGACGAGCGCGGCTACCTCGCGGTGTCACTCGAGGAGGTCGCTCTGGCGACCGGCTGCTCCTACGAGGACGTCGAAAGGGTGTTCGCCAGGCTGCGGCAGTGCGAGCCGGCCGGAGTGGGCGCGACCGACCTGATCGACTGCCTCCTTCTGCAGCTTCGCGGCGACGCCTCTCTAGAGGGTCGGCTGGCGCGGGCGATCCTGCGCAAGCACGTGGACGATCTCGCGGCTCGGAACGTCGGCAAGATCGCGCGCAGGTACCGCGTGCTTCCGGAAGTGGTGGAGGCCGCCTTCGGAAAGATCCTGTCGCTCAACCCGTTCCCGGCGGACGGAACGCCGCTGGTGGTCGGTCCGCGCAAGCCCCGCCCGTCGGCTCCGGCCTGTCCCGACCTGTCGATCCGTTTGAACGGAGGCGATTGGGAGGTGGTGGTCCACGGTCCCGAGCCCTCCATGTTCACCGTGAGCCGCTCCTACCGGCGGCGCTTGGACGAGCTGAAGGAGAGCCTCCGAAGCTGCAAGGAGGAGCGGCGGCACGTGGGTGAGTTCGTCCAGCGGGCCAAGGACTTCATCGAGTCGCTGGGCAACCGCCGCAAGACGCTGCACCGTATTGGGCGGTATCTCGTCGAAAGCCAGCCGGGCTTTCTGGCGACGGGCCGATACCAGTACTTGCGGCCGCTCACGCGAACCAAGATGGCCGAGGACCTGGGCCTGCATGAGAGCACGGTCAGCCGGGCGACGATGGGCAAGTTCGTGGAGATCTCCACAGGCGAGGTCGTGCCGTTCGAGGTGTTCTTCAAGCCGTCGCTCCGCGTGCGCAAGATGATCGAGGAGATCCTGGCCACGGAGAACCCGAAGAACCCCCTCAGCGACGAGCGCATCGCCGAGCTGCTCGCGCAGAAGGGCGTGAAGATCGCCCGACGGACGGTGAGCAAGTACCGCCACGGGAATCGCCTCCTGTCCAGCCACCACCGCCGCTCGGCCTAGAACGCCTCCGGTTCGGGGTGCTATGGTGCACCCATGCGCGTGTTCATCTCGGCGGACATCGAGGGCATCACCGGACTGACCACATGGGACCAGTGCGGCGGGCCGGCCAACGCTCGCTTCGACTTCCCGTTCGCCCGCAAGATGATGGCCCACGACGTGAACGCCGCGATCCGCGGGGCGCGCGCCGCCGGGGCGACCTCCATCGTGGTGAAGGACAGCCACGGCAACAGCAAGAACCTCACGACGGACCTGTTGGAGGGCGGCGCCGAACTGGTCTCCGGTGTCGGCTGCGGGCCGATCGACGGCATGATGCAGGGCATCGACGAGACGTTCGACGCTTGCGTGCTGATCGGCTATCACGCCAAAGCCGGCACCCCGCGTGGCGTGATGGAGCACACCATGTCCGGCCAAGTCCATCGGCTGTGGTTCAACGAGATGGAGATCGGAGAGATCGGTCTGAGCGCCGGGCTGGCGGGACGGTACGGCGTTCCTCTGGTGGCCGTCTCCAGCGACGCCGCGGGCTGCGCCGAGGCGCGCGAGCTGGTGTCCGGGGTGGCGACCGCCGCCGTGAAGGAGGGGCTAGGCCGCTATATGGCCCGGTGTCTGCCGCCAGAGACCACCGGCCCGCTCATCGAGGCAGCCGTTCGGGACGGCTTGGAGCGGAGGACCGAGATCGCTCCCGTGCGCTTCGAGGGGCCAGTCCGCGTGAAGCTCGAGTTCAACCGTTCCGAGTCCGCCGACTTGTGCGAGCGCCTCCCCGGCGTCCGCCGGATCGACGGGTACACGCTGTGCGTGGACTGCGAAGACTTCCACGCGGCGCACCGCGCGTTCCGCAACCTGTGCATCTTCGGCGCCGAGGGCGTGGAGAGCCTGCACTGATCGCTCGGTTTGGGTGGAAGGACCCGACCCGATGCCCGCCGGGGGCGAAGACCCGTATCCTATGACGACCATGCAACGGTTCTTGCCGGACGAGCCTAACCTGAACGCCCTCAAGCAGGAGGGCCACGACCTGTTGGAGGGGGTTCGCTCGGCAAGCCCGGAAGCCCTCGAGAGGGTGCGGCGTCTCGGACGCGAACCGGGGAGGAACTTCGGGCTGTCGGACGCGCTGAAGATCGTCGCCCGGGAGCACGGGTTCGAATCGTGGCAGAAGCTCCGCCAGCACGCGGAGTACCTCCGCTCGCCGGAAGCGGCCGCCGAGCGCAGCGTCCTGCGGGCCGCGTTCGAGGGTGGTCCGAGGCCAGAAGGCCTGCCCCACACCTTGGCGGTCCGTTGCGCGCTGGGAGACGCCGAGGCCGTCCGGAATGCCTTGGCTCGCGATCGCCGAGCGGCGAACCGTCCTTGTGGCGCCCTCAGCCTTCAGCCGCTGGCCTACTTGTGCTTCAGCCGGTGGGCGGACTCAGACTCGGCCCGAGCCTGCGCCTCTCTGCTGCTCGAAGCCGGGGCCGACCCCAACGCTGGGAGGCTGTGGGAGTGGGACCCTTCCTGCCGCCTGTCCGTGCTGTACGCGGCCGTCGGAGTGCGCAACGACTCCGAGCTGGCGAGGATGCTGCTGGACGCCGGCGCAGACCCCAACGACAACGAGTCGCTGTACCACTCGGTCGAACACCGGGACAACGTTTGCACCCGGCTGCTGCTGGAGCGCGGGGCGCGGGTGGAGGGCACGAACGCCGTGTGCCACATGCTCGACTACGACGACCCGGAAGGCTTGGAGCTGCTGCTGCAGGCGGTCGGCGACCTGGGCAAGGACCCGTCCCATCCCCTGCACCACGCGCTCGAGCGCGGACGGTCGCCGGAAGTGCTGGCTATGCTGTTGAGGGCGGGCGCCGATCCCGATGCGGTGCGACCAAGCGACGGTCTCACGCCGTTGCGGCTGGCCGTTCGGCTGGGCGACGCCGCCGCGGCCGAGGCTCTTCTGGCTGCCGGAGCCGACCAAGGAAAGGTGACGGGCTTGGATCGGTGGCTCGGTGAGATTAGCCGGGGCGACGTTGCGGCGGCCGAGGCTCGTCTGGCGAGCGATCCGAGTCTGCGGGAGCAGCTGGGTGAGATCGAGGGAAGGATGCTGCCCGATGCCGCTTTCCGCGGCTGGACCAAGGCGGTCGAGGGGTTCGTCCGGATGGGGTGGCCCCTCGACGCGCGGGGCGTCGACGGAGGAACCGCCCTGCACTGCGCGGCCTGGGTAGGCGCCTCGGACTGCGTCCGCGTGCTGCTGGAGGCCGGGGCCGACGTGCACGCGCGCGGAGACCACCACGACTCGACGCCGCTGCACTGGGCCTGCCATGGCAGCGAGAACTGCCCACACCCGGTCGGCCCGCACGTCGAATGCGTGCGCCTGCTGCTGCAAGCCGGGGCCGTCCCGGAGCGGATCGAGGGCACCGAGGAGATCCGGCGGCTGCTGCAGGAGGCTCGCGGGGCCGGCTAGGCCGATCGGCACACGCGCGGAACCGCGGCCGGCCCGCAACCGCTCCTCTGGAACGAGAGACGCAGCGATGTCGGCCATAATTCAGCCCGTGGAGATCGTCGTTCCCGACGAGTTCAAGTACCTGTACGTTCAGAACGACGAGCGGCCCGTCGTCAAGATCCCCGCGCCCTGCCTCCGCACGGCCTGCCAGCCGGTCCAGAAGGTGACCAAGAGAACCCAAGAACTGATCGACCGGTTGGTGACGGTGATGCGAAAGGCGAACGGAATCGGGCTCGCCGCGCCTCAGCTGGGGGTCACCCAGCGGGTGATCGTGATCGCTCCGGAAGGGATGAGGCCGCTGGCGCTGGTGAACCCCGTGATCCTCTCGTCGGAGGGGGAGCAGATCGGGCAGGAGGGCTGTCTCAGCATCCCTGGGCTGTACGGCGACGTGAAGCGAGCGGCGGCGATCGAGGTGCGCGCGTTGGACCGCAAGGGCAGGGCGGTCCAGTACCGCATGGAGGGATTGCCCGCGCGCGTGGTCCAGCACGAGGTGGACCATCTGGACGGCGTCCTCTTCACCGACAAGGTCGATCCAGCCACCCTGAGGTGGATGCATCCGGACGGGGATCCGGACACGCCCTGATGCGCCTAGTGTTCTTCGGATCCGGAGCGTTCGCCGTTCCCATCCTCCGCGCCTTGGCGCCGTGGGTCGAGCTGGTGGTGACCCAGCCGGACCGTCCGTCCGGCCGAAAGATGGTGCCGACGCCAACCCCGGTGTCGGAAGCGGCGTCCGAGCTGGGTCTGCCCCTCGCGAAGCCGGAGAAGTGCCGCGACGCCGAGTTCGTCGGCAGAGTGCGCTCCCTGGGTGCCGACGCCCTCGTGGTGGCCTCGTACGGGCAGATCCTGTCGGAGGAGCTGCTGGGGGTCGCGGCCTACGGGGGGATCAACTTCCACGGGTCGGTGCTGCCGTTCTGGAGAGGGGCCGCGCCCATCCAGTGGTCGATCCGCGAGCGGTGCCACGCCGGCGTCACGGTCATGCAGATGGACCGCGGGATGGACACCGGCGACATCATCGCGGTTCGGGAGCACCCTTTCCGCTCGGAGTGGGATCTGCCCACCTACGGGGAGCTCGAGGCGACTCTGGCGTCCTGGTCGGCGGAGCTGGCCGTGGCGTGGATGCCGCGGATCGCTGTGGGCGAATATCCGCGCACGCCGCAGGACGCGAGCCAAGCGACCTACGCGCCGAAGCTGAAGCCCGAAGATCTCGCCGTCGGCTTCGACCATCCGGCCGAGCGCGTGTACGCCTGGCTGCAGGCGGCGCGGCCCCGACCCGGACTTTGGCTGAATACGTCCAAGGGCCGCTGGAAGCTCTGGAGGGTCTCCCCGGGACCGGAGGGGGTGCCGCCGGGCCTGGTCGCCGAGGTCGGTCCCCGGCTGGTGGTGGGCTTCGGAGGGCGCTCTCTGGTGGTGGAGGAGGCCCAGCTGGAAGGTAAAAACAAGGTCACGGGCGCGGAGCTGGCGTGCGGATTGCGGCTCAAGCCCGGAGCGGATTTGTTGCCATGATCATCCCCGCCGTCCATCGAAAGCTCGCGTTCCGCCTGATCGGCGGTCTGTTCGCCATCGCCGTGTTGTTCTTCGGTTACCACTGGATCAAGGGCCTCGGCCAGGATCCCGGCGACGTCGGCAAGGCGAACACCGAGGGGTGGATCGTCGCGCTGAAGCTCCACGAGAGCGGCTCTCAGGTGGTTGCGCTCCGACCGGACGGAACGATCCTGGAGTCCCCCGGCTACGAGACCGGAAAGAACGACCGCGAGCCGGTTTGGCGACCGGGGGGCAACCAGGTGTTCTTCGTGAGCGACCGCGAGTCGGACGCCTACAACCTGTTCCGCTGGAACATCGGACTGAACCTTGTGGAGCGCCGGTCGCTCGGCTCGAGGAGCCAGCTGCAGCCGGTGTTCTCCCCCGAGGAGTTGGGTGCGGGCACGAACACCGCGCTGGTCCTGGCGGGCGGCTTCGTGCTGGAGTTCAACCCCCGCGAGGCGTCGACCCAGCAGGTGTTGCCGCCGGTGGGCAGGGAGATCGCGCAAGCAGAGGCGGATGGCGGGCAGGGAGCGGCCAGCCAGTTCGACGCCGCCTACAAGCGCATCGGCAACAGCTTCAAGCAGGCGCGCTGGGGCAAGGAGCGCAAGTGCATCGTGGCCGTGATGCGCCGGGACGAGGGCGAGGCGTTGGTGGTGCAGGACATGACGCGCGCCGTGCCGCCCTACCCCTTGGTGGCGGGCGACAAGGTGGAGTTCGACGTAGACCGGAACACCGGCGAGGTGGTGTTCGTGGTGTCGGGCTTCCGGGTGGTGGATCCGGAGCAAGCTCCCAAGGAGTGGATCCAGGGCGGCCGGATCGTGGTGCCCTTCGACCACATGATCGGTCGGTTCGACCCCACCGAGCTGCCCCCCAAGATCCGGCCCGTGTGGATCGGCAAGGGAGACGCGCAGAGCTTCCAGCAGCCCAGGCTCTCGCCGGACGGGGCGACCCTGATGGTGCAAGAGGGCCCCTATAGGGGCAACGGCAGCACCGAGACCAAGCGCCTGGTGCTGATGCCGGCCACGGAATCCGGCGCCCGCCTGTCGAGCGTGCTTCTGGACAAGCCGGTGTTCGACGCCGAGTGGCACCCCAACGGCAGCATGGTGGTGCTGTGCATGCGCAACGAGGCCGGAAGGCGGGCCATCTTCACCATCGGCAAGGATGGCTCCGGGCTGAAGGACCTCACGGGCGACCAGGGCGACTTCGCGGATCCCAGCTTCAGCCCGCAATCGAAGTGAGCGGCCCCCCGGAAGGGCGCGCCTTGCGGGTAACGTGGGGCGGATGGTATCGCTTGCGCTTGCGCTCGCGGTCCTTCAGGGAGACGTCGCGGATGCCCGCCTGATGCGGAGTCCGGACATCCATGGGGACCGGATCGTCTTCACCTACGCCTCCGACCTGTGGCTGGCGGACCGTCGTGGCGGGGTCGCCCGGCGGCTCACCTCCCATCCGGGCATGGAGATGTACGCCAAGTTTTCGCCCGATGGCCGGCAGATCGCCTTCACGGGGCAGTACGAGGGGAATTCCGACGTGTACGTGATGCCCGCCGACGGCGGGGAGCCCCAGCGGGTCACGTTCGGGCCGGAGGGCGACAAGGTCCTCGGTTGGACCCCCGACGGCAAGATCGCCTACGCCAGCACGGCCGAGGCGCCCGGGTACGTTCAGCCTCGGCTCTGGATCGTGAGCCCGGAGGGTGGCATGCCGATCCCGACGAAGATCTACGAGATCGCGGACGGATCCTTCTCCCCCGACGGCAAGAAGATCGCCTACAGCCGGGTCAACTCGCACCAGTTCAACTGGCGCCGGTACCGCGGCGGCACGCAGGGGCGGATCGGCATCTGGGACACGACGAACGACTCGTACTCCGAGCTGCCCTCGGGACGCGAGAACAGCTGGATTCCGATGTGGGTCGGCGACTCGATCTACTACATCAGCGATCGGAACCAGAACGCGGTCAACCTGTACCGCTACGACACGAAGACGCGCAAGACCGAGCAGATCACTCGCTACTCCGACTTCGACGTGCGCCTGCCCAGCACCGACGGCAAGAGCATCGTGTTCGAGCTGGGCGGCAAGCTGATGGTGCTCGACATCGCCTCGCGCAAGGTGGAGACCGTCGCCCCCATGGTCCTCGGCGACAAGATCCTCACGAGGCCGGCTCTGCGCAGGCTCGCGGACCAGATCGGCGAGGTCACGGTGTCGCCTTCCGGGGCGCGGGTGGTGGTCGAGGCGCGCGGCGAGCTGTTCAGCGTTCCCGCCAAGAACGGCATCACCCGCAACCTGACGGAGAGCACCGGCAGCCGCGAGGGCAAGGCCGTGTGGTCGCCCGACGGCTCCAAGATCTACTTCCTTGGCGACGCCTCGGGCGAGTACCGCATCTACGAGGTGCCCCAGATGGGCGGGGAGCCGAAGATGCTGGAGACCGACCCCTCGCACCGCATCGAGCGCTTCAGCCTCTCCCCCAACGGCAAGTTGCTCGCGTACTCGACGGTCACCAACGACCTGTACCTGTACGACCTGGAGAAGAAGACCACCGAGAAGGTCTTCAACGGCCGGTATTCCGCAGACAGCTACGATTGGTCGCCGGACTCCAAATGGATCGCGTACATCAAGCCGGGCGACAACCTGCTGGGCGCGGTGCACCTCTACAACGTTGAGACCAAGAAGAGCACCCAGGTGACCGAGGGCTACTACAACGACCAGGCGGTCGCCTTCGACGTCAACGGTCAGTACCTGTACCTGCTCTCAGCGCGCAACTTCGAGCTGGCCCCGGGAGACTTCGAGCTTTCCATGAACCTCGTGAACTCCCAGAAGCTCTACGCGATGCTGCTGCGCAAGGACCAGCCCAACCCGCTGGAGCCGAAGTCCGACGAGGAGCCGGTTCAAGAGGCCCAGCAGAGGTCGGCCCAGGGCGGGCAGCCTCAGCAGGCGCAGCAGGGTCAGCAGGAGAAGAAGGACGAGGGCATCCGCATCGACCTGGAGGGGCTGGGCAACCGCCTGCTTCCTCTGCCCGTGAGCGCCGCCAACTGCCGCGGCATCGTGGGACTGCAGGGCGGGGTGCTCTTGGTCAAGCCGACGTCGCTCCAGGCGTTCAGCATGGATCAGCGTCGCGCGTTCGACGTGCTGCAGGCGCCCGTGCGGGCCTTGGACGTGAACCCCAAGCGAACGAAGATCGCGTTCCTCACGGGCCGCACCGTGGGAGTGTCGGACCTTCGGGAGGGCATCAACCCCCAGGCCGCGGCCGTGAACACGGGCGACGTCGAGGCTGTGGTCGATCCGCGCGCCGAGTGGCGCCAGATGTACTGGGAGGCCTGGCGCTACCAGCGCGACCACTTCTACGATCCGAACATGCTGGGCCTGAACTGGAAGGCGATCGGCGACAAGTACGCCGAGCTGCTTCCGTTCGTGGCGCACCGCGAAGACCTGAACTATGTTCTGGGTCTGCTCATCGGCGAGCTGGGAACGTCCCACGCCTACGTCGGAGGCGGCGATCGGGGCGTGGTGATGCCCAGTCTGCCCACCGGCATGCTCGGAGCGGACTTCGCCGTGGAGAACGGCAAGGTGAAGTTCGCCCGGATCTTCCGTGGCGTCCAGTACGACGACACGGCGCAGGCTCCTCTCGGCGCCCCCGGCATCGAGGTGACTGAGGGCGAGTACCTGCTGGCCATCGACGGCAAGCCGGTGGATGAGAAGAACCCGCCCAGCAAGTGGCTGGCGGGCAAGGTGGGCAAGCCGGTGACGCTCACGGTCAACAAGGAGCCCAAGAGCGAAGGCGCCCGCAAGCTGGTGGTGAGGCCCATCGCGGACGACGGGCGGCTGCGCTATGCGCAGTGGGTGGAGGACAACCGGCGGAAGGTCGCCGAGATGTCCGGCGGCCGGATCGGCTACATCCACATCCCGAACACGTCGGCCGAGGGCATCTACGGCCTGATGAAGGGCTTCTTCGCCCAGTTCGACAAGGACGCTCTGATCCTGGACGAGCGGTTCAACGGAGGCGGCTGGATCCCCACGTTCATGGTCGAGCGTCTCGCCCAGCACGTGGTCGCCGGCGCCTACGCCCGCAACGTCGGCCCGGAGCAGATTCCCGGGCAGGTGCACGTGGGGCCGAAGGTGATGCTGATCAACCAGTACGCCGGATCGGGAGGCGACATGCTGCCGTGGCTGTTCCGGCAGATGAAGCTCGGGCCGCTGATCGGCATGCGCACCTGGGGCGGCCTGGTCGGCATCAGCGGCAGCGCGCCGCTCGTCGACGGCGGTTTCCTCAGCAGCCCCTCGTTCGGAATCTTCGACCCCAAGACGAACAAATGGATCGCGGAGAACACCGGCGTCGACCCGGACATCGAGGTTGATGCCCGGCCGGACTTGGTGGCCAAGGGGCGCGACCCGCAGCTCGAGAAGGCCGTGGAGTACCTGCTGGATCAGCTGAAGAAGTCCCCGCCCAAGAAGAAGATCTCCGCGCCCGAGTTTCCGCGGGTGCGCTGAGGCCCATGGAGCCGGCGCTTCCGAAAGCCCGGTTCCTCGACCCGCGCGCGGAGGAGGAGGCGGCCTCGGCACCGATCGCCGAGGCCGCCAACGTTCCTTGGGACCGTCTTCGGGAGCGACGCCACGAGCTGCCCCAGCCGGCCGAGGTGGTCTGGGTGGCCCGCACCGGCCCCGAGGCGGAGCGGGCAGTGGCGACGCTGGCCGAGCTCGGCTATGAAGCCCGTCTGGCGGACGGGTGGGTCCGCGCTCCGGCCGCGCGGAGGTGGCGCCTGTGGGAGCCGAACCCGCTCTTGGTGCCCTGCCCGTTGCCGCCTGGCGAGGCCCTCGATCTCGGTTGCGGCTCCGGCAGGGACGCCGTTTGGCTGGCGGCCCACGGCTGGCGGGTCGTGGGCGTCGACCTGCTGCCCGAGGCCTTGGAGCGCGCGAGCGAGCTGGCGGCTCGGTGCGGCGTAGCCGACCGCATCCGATGGATCGAAGCCGATCTCCGACGGCTGAAGAACCTCCCTCAGGGACCGTTCGATCTGGTGCTCGCGTTCCTGTGCCGGCATTGGCGGGCGGCGGTCGGCCTTGAGGACCGCTTGAGGCCGGGTGGCAGGCTGATGCTGGAGGCCTTCGAGGCCGGCGCCCGGCGGCCCGGCGTCACCGCCTCCGAGGAGACGGTTCGGCAGGCCGCCGAGGAGGCCGGTCTCCGGGTGCTCCAAGTCGAGCGGTCAGAGCGTCGGGGCTCCCCTACCTTCCGGGCAGTCTTGGAGCGGGTCTAGCCAGCCTCAGCGCTTCGGCAACTCGTCGGGGTGGGCGGGGAACACGCGGCGGCCGCTCGATCGGTCCACAAGGTCGTACACCCGTACGAAGTCGACCTCGAACGAGTCGGGAAGTCGGCTCGGATCAACCCTTCCCGCCCAGCCCTGCAGCTCGAGCTCGTCGGAGAGCTTCACGTACAGCGGCACGCGGCACACCCCTCCGGCATCCGTGCGCCACACTTCCCGTCCGTCCACGAAGAACACATAGCCTTTCGGGGACCACTCCAGGGCGAAGTCGTGCCAGCCGTCCTGCAGGCCCGGGATCGAGACGACCTTGCCGGCGCTGCGGTGGTGCTCTCCGTAGCCGTCCCAGTGGATGGCCATGTTGAAGGCGTCCCCCAGCCACGGCTTCTCCATGATGTCGATCTCGGCTCCGTTGACTCCGCCCTCGCCCAGCCTGCCCTGGGTGTCGTTGTACAGCCAGAAGGCCGGCCAGTGGCCGGGGCTCCGCTGCAGGCGAACCCTGGCCACGTAGAAGCCGAACGTGTGCTCGAAGCGGCCCTTGCTCCGCACGCAGGCGTTGTAGAAGGCGCCGTCCGGATCTTGGAAGGTGAGGATCCTCAGCGTCCCGTCACGGACCTCCACCGCCCGTTTGGACCAAAACGCGTCCCGACGCTTGTACTCCGGCACCTCCCACTTCGCCTCGTCCAGCCGGTTGCCGCCGAACTCGTCTCCCCAAGCCAGCTTCCACTCGAGCCGGGGTGGCGTGGGCGGCAGCCACGGTTCGCTGGGTGCGTGCAACCCCAACAAAGCGGCGATCATGAGGCGGACTCCAAGAGCTGGCGAAGGACGTACTGCAGGATGCCGCCGTTGCGGTAATACTCCAGCTCCTTCGGGGTGTCGATGCGCACCAGCGCCTCGAACGTTCGGTCATCCGCCCGAACGGTCGCCCGCAGGCCGGGGACGAAGCCGTTGCGGTAACCCTCGGCGACCCCCTGGATCGTGAATGTCTCCTTGCCGGTCAGGCCCAGCGACGCCGCGTTCTGCCCATCCACGAACTGGAGCGGAAGGATTCCCATCCCCACGAGGTTCGAGCGGTGGATCCGCTCGAACGACTCGGCCAGCACGGCCTTCACCCCCAGCAGGGCCGGACCCTTGGCGGCCCAGTCTCGGCTGGACCCGGAGCCGTACTCCTTGCCGGCGATGACCATCAGGCCGACGCCGTCCGCCCGATAGCGCTCGCTGGCCTCAAAGATCGTGGTCACCTCGCCGGTGGGCAGGTAGGTGGTGAAGCCGCCCTCGGTGCCGGGCGCCAGCTGGTTGCGCAGGCGGATGTTGGCGAACGTGCCGCGCACCATCACCTCGTGGTTGCCGCGCCGGGACCCGTAGGAGTTGAACAGCCGCTGAGGAACGCCGCGCTCCAGCAGGTATCGCCCGGCAGGCGAGTCGGGCTTGATCGAACCGGCGGGCGAGATGTGGTCCGTGGTGACGCTGTCGCCCAGCACCGCCAGAACCCGCATACCGGAAAGCTCCGGCAGCTCGGCGGGGGCGCTGCGCGGCATTCCGTCGAAGTAGGGTGGCCGCTTGATGTACGTGGAGTCCCCGTCCCACTGGAAGAGGTCCCCTCCCTCCACGCCGATCGCCTGCCACGCCTCGTCGCCGTCGAACACGCTGGCGTAGTTCCGTCGGAACATCTCGCCCCGCACGTACAGCCGCTCCATCTCCGCGATCTCTTCGCGCGTTGGCCAGACGTCTCGCAGGAACACCGGGTGGCCGTCTGCATCGTGGCCGATCGGGTCGTGCCGAAGATCGGTGAGCACCGTCCCGGCGATGGCGTAGGCCACAACCAGCGGCGGCGACATCAGGAAGTTCGCCTTGACCTCCGCGTTGACGCGGCCTTCGAAGTTGCGGTTGCCGGAGAGCACCGACGCCACGGTGAGGTTGCGCGACTGCACCTCTCGCGACACCTCCTCGGGCAGGGGCCCGGAGTTGCCGATGCACGTGGTGCAACCGTAGCCGACCACGTGGAACCCCAACTTCTCCAACTCGGCGAGCAGGCCCGACTCCCGGAGGTAGTCGGTTACCACCCGGGAGCCGGGGGCCAGCGAGGTCTTGACCCACGGCTTGCGGGCCAGTCCCTTCGCCGCGGCCTTGCGCGCCAGCAGTCCCGCCGCGATCAGCACCGACGGGTTCGACGTGTTGGTGCAGCTGGTGATCGCCGCGATCACAACCGATCCGTGGTCCAAGCCCTCTCCGGCCGGCTTGCTGTCGGGAAACGCCGCCTCGAAGGCGGCGCGGATGCCGCCCAGCTCCACCCGATCCTGGGGGCGCTTGGGGCCCGCCGCGGACGGCTCGACCTTCGACAGATCCAACTCCAGCACGTCGGAGAACTCGGGTTCGGGGGCGTCCGGGGTCCAGAACAGCCCCTGCTCGCGGCAGTAGCGCTCCACCAGCTCGATCTGCTCCTCCGATCGGCCGGTGGTCCGAAGGTAGTTCAGCGTCTCGGAGTCCACGGGGAAGAACCCGCAAGTGGCGCCGTACTCGGGCGCCATGTTGGCGATCGTGGCGCGGTCGGCCAAGGTGAGGCCGGACAGCCCCTCGCCAAAGAACTCCACGAACTTGCCGACCACGCCCTTCTTGCGCAGCATCTCGGTGACGGTCAGCACCAGATCGGTGGCGGTGGCGCCGGGCGCCAGCCTTCCGGTCAGGCGGAAGCCGACCACCTGGGGCAGGAGCATGCTCACCGGTTGGCCCAGCATGGCCGCCTCGGCCTCGATTCCCCCAACGCCCCAGCCCAGCACTCCCAAGCCGTTGACCATGGTCGTGTGCGAGTCGGTTCCGACCAAGGTGTCGGGGTAGACCTCTCCTGTCTCCTCGTTCAGGAACACCACGCGCGCCAGGTACTCCAAGTTCACCTGGTGGACGATGCCGGTGTTCGGTGGCACCGCGCGGAAGTTGCGCAGCGCCTTCTGTCCCCACTTGAGGAACTGGTACCTTTCCCGGTTGCGCTCGTACTCGAGGTCTCGGTTGATGCGGATAGCGTCGGGCGAGGCGAAGGCGTCGACCTGCACCGAGTGGTCGATCACCAGCTCCACGGGCTGCAAGGGGTTGATCCTCGCGGGGTCGCCACCGTGCTCTCGCATCGCCTCGCGCATCGCCGCGAGGTCGACGACGCACGGCACGCCGGTGAAGTCCTGCAGCAGCACGCGCGCGGGTGTGAACGCGATCTCGCGGCTCGGCTCCGCCTTGGGATCCCAGTTCGCAACGGCCAGCACATCCTCGGCCGAAACGCCGTCCCCCTCGTGCCTCAGCAGGCATTCGAGCAGGATGCGCAGCGAATAGGGAAGCCGGGAGAGGCGGACTCCATGCCTCTCGAGCGCGTCCAGACGGTAGAGGGTCGCGCTGCGGCCAGCCCACTGCAGCGTGCCTTTGGAACCGAAACTGTCCATGGTTGCCATCGTTCTTGAGGCTGAGGTTACCGTTCGGGGTTCGCCGCGTCAAGGACTGGCGGCGACTGCAAGGCGGGCCGCCGAACGACCATAATCCAGACTGTCGTGGCACAAGCAGCGGAGATCTGGGCCAAGGTGCTGCCGGAGGTTCGGCAGAGCGTGACGGGCGTCGGTGTGTGGGCCGCGCTCAACACATGCCGGCCGGTCACCGTCGAGGAGGGAACGCTGGTGCTGGGCCTGCCGCACGAGGAGAGCGAGCTCGCCGGTCATCTGCGCATGCCGCACCTGTCCCGCCTGATCGAGACGAAGTTCAGCTCGGCTTGGGGATCGCCGGTCAAGCTCCGCGTGATCGACGGGATCACGCCGCAGGATTGGGACAACGTCAAGCGCCGCGACGCCGAGGCCAGGCGGCTGCAAGAGCTCGCGCTGGAGAAGAGCCGCGCCGAGGCGGCCTCCCGGGCCACATGGGAGAACGTCTACGAGCAGCTCGGGCGGCGGTACGCTCAGATGTCGAACCGGTCCCTGCCGCAGAACCGCGCCAAGCTGCTCGTGGAGGGCATCCAGCTCATCGCAGAGGCCCGCCGGAGCATTGGGGCGGGCGACGAGCTGAACGAACGCAACTTCGCCCGGTGCATGGAGCGTCTGGCGCAGCACACCGACACGCCCAGCGCGCTCATCGCGCTCGAGGTGCTCAAGGCCGTCGGCGAGCTGTGATGGAGGCTGTCGTCCTCGGCTCCGGCACCAGCACAGGGGTGCCGTGCCTCGGCGTGCACTACCCGCCGGAGTTCCTGGCCGATCCCCGCAACCATCGGACGCGGCCGTCGCTCGCGGTGCTGGGCAGGCAGGCGACCCTGTTGGTCGACTGCACGCCGGAGATGCGCCTGCAGCTGCTGCGGGAGAACATCGGCCGGGTCGACGCGGTCATCCTTACGCACGCGCACGCCGACCACATGATGGGCATGGACGACCTGCGCCCGCTCTGCAAGGTGCTGGGGCGACCGATGCCCGTGTACACGCACGAGCGGTACCTGGACGACGTCCGGAGGGTTTTCCCCTACGCGTTCCAAGACTTCCCCCGAGGCATCGAGGTGCCGAGGTTCCAACTGGAGCCGATGCCTCCCGTGCTGAGGGTGGGAGACCTCGAGGTGGAGCGGCTCGACGTGTGGCACGGCCGATGGGAGGTGCTGGCCCTCCGGATCGGCGGTTTCGCCTACGTCACCGACGTCAGCGAGATCCCCCCGGCGGCTTGGAGCAGGCTCCTGGGGCTAAAGACCCTGATCTTGGACGCGGTCCGCCATCGTCCACACCCGAACCACTTTCATCTGGAGCGTGCGCTGGAGGTGGTCGCCGCTCTAGCCCCCGAGAAGGCCTATCTCACCCATCTGTGCGACGAGTTCGACCACGGTCCCACCGAGGAGCGGCTGCCCCCGGGCGTGCGGCTCGCCTACGACGGCCTTCGCATACCCCTCTAGCTTTGGAGCTTGCGATTTTCGCAGTTTCTGTGAGGTTTGGGCTAAAGGTCCCCGGTGAAAACACCGATGGGTACATTGCCAGCCTCCCGGATGGGCGGCTTGGCGGGTCTATGCGAACATGCCGAGGATCGTGGGAGGTCTGGCCGCGTTGGTCGCCCTGATGGCGGGCGTGCTGGCGAACGTCGACCCCCTGGACTGCCTCTGGAGGGCGGCTTTGGCGTTCGTGGTAGGCTTGCTGGGCACCGAAGCATGGTATGTCTTCTTTGCGGCTCGCGCTCAGAGCCTTCTTCCCCCGAGGGAGGACGGGGCCGAGCCCGGGATGGGGGCGCAACCAGCGGAACGAGCGATGGGTAGCGGGGAGTAAGTCGGAGCCATGCTGTCTCAGGACCAGTTGCAGCGCGCGTGGGTGGATTTCAAGGTCTACGGCTCGCCGGAAGCCCGCAAAGACCTGATCGACCACTATTCGTATCTGGTGAAGATCACCTCGGGCAGGCTCGGAAGCATGCTGCCCAACGGCGTGGACCGCGAGGATCTGATCAGCGCGGGCGTGATCGGGCTGATCAAGAGCGTCGACCAGTTCGACCCCACGCGGGACGTGAAGTTCGAGACCTACGCCATCGCGCTCATCCGCGGCGCGATCCTGGAGATGCTCCGGGAGGAGGACTGGGTGCCGCGGTCGATCCGCGAGAAGCTCAAGGCGTTGGATCGCGCGATGATCCGCCTGGAGGGACAGCTTGGTCGAGCCCCCAACGAGCAGGAGCTCGCCGAGGCCCTGGGCACCAGCGCGTCCGAGGTCAGCGACCTTCTGGTGCGCATGAGCCGCACCAACATCTACTCTCTGGACGACATCCTGCCGAGCGGCGATTCGGACGATCCGATCCACTTTGTGGAGCTGATCGTGGACGAATCCGCCGACACGGGCGAGGAGGTCGAGGGCAAGGAGTTCCGGCGGCTGCTGGCGGAGGCCGTGGACAAGCTGCCGGACCGCGAGCGTCTGGTGGTGGCCCTGTATCACTTCGAGGGCCTCACGTTCAAGGAGATCGGCAAGGTGCTGCAGGTCAGCGAGTCGCGCGTGTACCAGCTGCACTCGCAGGCGCTGAACCGACTGCGGCACCACCTGTGCGAAGCCGGCGCCATCCCCATGGGCTGACCGTCCGGTCGTGGGGTGCTCGGCCCCCGAGGGCGAAGTGGGTGACATCGAGAGAGTGAGAGAGGTCGCGGCCAGCGCGAGGCTGGTGGACCCGCTGCGGCGCGTGACGCAGCGCGACGACGCGGGCCGCGGCAAGCAGGGCCACCGCGAAGACCCGAAGAAGGATTCCGTGGAGATCGAGGCGGAGCCCCCAACCGACGAGGTGGCCCCTCCCGAGCCTGACGCTTCAGAGCCGGAGAGCGGGGGCCTCGACATCGCCGCCTGAGTTTTCTGCGGGTTGTCGCGCCCTTCGGCACGTTTCGTGCCGCTCATGCGTTGATGTCCAATGACCGACCCCGAAACGTGGGTACGGTTGTTGCATACTACGCAAAAAACGGGGAGTTGTCAGCTTGAACAGAATCACCTTGCTCGCGTGCGTCGCCGCGTCTTTGGCTTTGGTGGGTTGCGGCTCGAAGGACGGCGGCGGGGACGTCGCCACCGTCAACGGCGAGCCCATCACGAAGGACGAGTTCGTTTTCAACCTCGACATGAAGCCGACCGTGCGGGTGATGACCCAGGCCGGGCCGGCCGAGGCGCCGGTGGCCGGAAGGCTCGGCTTCCAAGTCATCCAGGACCTGATCCTGCGCAAGGCCACGCTGCAGCTGGCCAAGGACGAGGGCGTGTACCCCAGCGACAAGGAGGTGGACGAGGAGCTGAAGCTCCGCACGAAGCTGAACCCGAACTTCGTGACGAACCTCACCAAGCAGGGGCTCACGCTGAGCCGGATCAAGGAGAGCCTGCGGTTCGACCTCGCCCGGGAGAAGCTGGTCACCAAGGGCATCACCGTCACGAGGGCCGAGGCCGAGAAGTACGTCAAGGAGAACCCCAAGGAGTTCATGGAGCCGGAGACGGTGGACATGTCCTGGATCTTCGTGAAGGACGAGGCCACGAAGGCCAAGGTGGACAAGGACCTCGCCGCGGGCCAGGGATTCTCGTTCGTGGCGATGCAGTACAGCCAGGACCCGAACGTCCGCCGCACCAACGGCCGGTTCCCGGAGCGCGTGGTGGCCAACATGGCCAAGCCGATCCAGGACATCGTGCGCAAGACTCCGGAGAACAAGGCCTCCGAGTGGCTCCGCGCCTCCGACGGATGGGCGAAGTTCTACATCGAGAAGAAGACGCCGGCGAAGCCGATCCAGATGGACGATGCCAAGTACACCGTCCTGCAGCGCACGCTGGCCCGCCAGAGAGGCGAGGCCGCCACGGACCTGGGCAAGCGCATCCTGGAGAAGCTGAAGACCAGCAAGATCGAGGTGAGCGACCCGTCCCTGAAGGACCTGTGGAAGCAGGCCTACGACAACCTGATCAAGCAGGCCAAGGACAACCCCTCGGCCACCACGCCGGCCAGTCCGACCGCGGGAGAGCCGAAGACCAACTGAGCGCGTGGGCCAGTCCAGTCGGCCCGCCGGGCGGATCCCGGCGGGCCGACGGCACTTTCCGGGGCTCGTCAGCGTAGGAAAGGGTCGTGCCCGCACTGCGCAGAAGGCGTTTCCAGCCGCTCTCCCCGATCACCTACCTGGTCCGAAACCCAGGGAAGACGGTCCCGCTGACGGCGGTGATTCTCCTGGCGGTGCTCCTGATCGCGGGGGTGGTGGCGATCATGGACAGCATCCCGTATTCGATCCGCACGATCTACGGATACTCGCGTCTGTTGCTGTTCGCAGGCCCGCGGGGCGAGTCGCAGCTGACCCCGGAGATCGTCAAGCGGTTCGAGCGCCAGAAGGAGGTTCCGATCGAGCGGATCGCCGTGGTCCGCGCCGCTCCGACCATCGTGCGGAGCATCGTCGGCAAGTGGCCGTTCGCGATCATCGGCTTCGAACAGAAGGATCTGCCCTACGCCCTGGAGCGCATGGGAACCACCCGCCTGGAGGGTCGGCTGCCCCGGCAGGGCGTCGCCGAGGCGGTGGTGAGCGAGCCGGTCGCACGGAACCGGGGATTGAAGATCGGCTCGGTGCTGATGTCGCCTGACGACACCGACAACTTCTCTCCGTTCCCCGTCAAGGTCGTGGGCATCGCGCAGAGCCCGGAGTGGTTCATGTTCGCCGACAAGGATTACATCCAGGGCAACCACTTTCCCCCGATCGACGTGGTGCTGGTGTTCGCCCCGACCGAGGAGGACCAGGTTCGCTTGGGCGCTTGGGCCAGAGAAGAGTTCAAGGGCGAACGGGTGCAGCTTCTGAGCTTCTACGAGGTGGAGCGGGACGCGAAGGAGATGTTCCGAATCCTGTACGCGATCCTCAACGTGGTGATCGGGATCCTCGTTTCGGTGATCGCGCTGATGGTGGCGATGCTGATGAACATCCACCAGGGGCAGCGCTTGGTGGAGTTCGGCCTGCTCCAGGCGATCGGGCACACGCGAAAACGCCTGCTCGCGCGCTCGCTGACCGAGGCCTCGCTGCTGGTGGCCCTTGGTTGGGTGCTGGGGGTGGCGCTCTCGTTCGGCCTGCTGGCCGCGTTCAAAGCGATCCTGCTGGACCCGCAGGCCCTCGCCATGCAGCTGTGGAACCCCCAGGCTTTGGCGTACACGGTCTCGGTGCCCACCGTGGTTCTGTTGGTGGCGTGGGGCACGGTCATTTGGCGGTTCCGAAGGTTCGATCCGGTTGGGATCGTCGAGAGGAGGTTGGTGTGATCCGAGCGGAAGGCGCTTCGTTGCTGTATCAGGACCACGGCCGCGAGGTGGCCGCGTGTCGGGAGATCGATCTGGAGGTCCATCCGGGGGAGTTCCTCGGCATCCTCGGGCCATCCGGCTCCGGCAAGTCGTCGTTGCTGTACCTTCTTTGCGGGCTGAAGATCCCGACTCACGGCCGGGTGCTCTATGACGGGCGCGACCTCGCGACGATGGGCGAGGAGGAACGCAGCCGCCTTCGGCTGAGCGCCTTCGGCTTCGTGTTCCAGCAACCGTACCTGGTGGGTTACCTGTCGGCTCTGGAGAACGTTCTGACGGCCGGCGGCGGCGCGCCGGACCCAGATCACGCGCTCGATCTGCTGGAGAGGCTCGGGCTGGGGGAAAAGGCCCATCGGCTGCCGCACGAGCTGAGCGGCGGCGAGCGCCAGAGGGTGTGCGTGGCCCGGGCGCTGTACGGCAGGCCGAGGGTGGTGTTCGCCGACGAGCCCACGGCGGCGCTGGACCGGCGGAACGGAGAGCAGGTCGTGAGTCTGATGAACGAGTGCCGGGATGGCGGAGCGCTCGTGATGGTCACCCACGACGAGCACATGCTGGCCGAGGCCGACCGCATCGTCCGGCTCGACGACGGCGAGATCGTCTCGATCGAGACGAGAAAGCCCACCTGGCCGGAGACAAGCATTTCGAACGGCATTTTGCGGGAACCGGATCTTCTCCGTTGACATCGGGGGGAGGCTCTGGTACACTGCCTTCTTGCGTCCACGGGTGACCGTGACGCGGCTTTGGCGGGCTCCGCGCCCGCCATGGGAGAGATCCTGTTGCTCTGAGGAAGATGGAAAACAAGACGATCCAGGGGTGCGGCCTTCTCCGCTCACGGCTTGGGGTCACGCTTCTGCGCGGCGGCGTCGCGATCGCATCGTCACAGATCCATCGGAGCAACTCTCCACTTTCGGGTTTCTCGCGCCAGAGCCTTCTGGTGTCTGCGCACGGTTTCATCGGAGGTTCGCTTGATTGACTTACGCTCTTTTCCTTAGCTGTTTCGCAGTCGCGGCCGTCGCCCTGCCTTGGGAGGAGTTCAAGCCATGGTGGAAGCGTCTGTTCCACCGCAGCAAGCCCGCCCGGGCCGTGGCCGCCCCGGTGATCCACCGCGACGGAGGCTGGACCACGATCCAGTGCGACGATCCCGAGGCGTTCTCGCGTTGGCTCGGTGGAGATGAGGACGGCTTCCCGCTGGGTCCCGACGGAGAGATGTCCCTCGGTTCCCACCTGCTGATCGAGCTGTTCGGGTGCGATCGGAAGACGCTGGAGACCGAGAGCACGGTCGGCCGCGCCATGCGGCAGGCTGCCGACGTGAGCGAGGCCACCGTCGTCGCCGAGTCGTTCCACGAGTTCCGGCCGTTCGGCGTGTCGGGTGCCGTGATCATCCAGGAGTCGCACTACACGATCCACACCTGGCCGGAGCACCGGTACGCCGCCGTGGACCTCTTCTACTGCGGCGGGACGGTGAAGGTCCACCGCGCTGTGGAGCTGCTCCGCGAGCGGTTCCGGCCCCAGCGCATGAAGTTTCTGGTCGTCCGGCGCGGCCTCGAGAGCGAGGTGACCAAGTAAACCGGAGACCCTGTTCCTCCAGGCGCCGGAACCTCGTTCCGGCGCCTTCGATCTGTCCGTAAGGAGTTCCTACCAGCCTATGTTCTCGCAAAGCACCGGCATGTTCGTGGCGGAGACCCACACCGAGGCCGTCACGTGGTACTTCACCGTCGAGAGGTTCCTGGTCCAAGGCAAGACGCAGTACCAGGAGTATCAGATCTGCGACATCCCGCGGTTCGGCAAGACGCTCTTTCTGGACTACAAGATCCAGAGCTCCCTGCTCGATGAGTTCATCTTCCACGAGCTGATGTCCCAGCCGGCCATGGTCCTCCACCCGAACCCGAGGAAGGTCGCGGTGTGCGGAGGCGGCGAGGGCGCGACGCTCCGCGAGGCCCTGAAGCACAACACCGTCGAGAGGGCCACGATGATCGACATCGACGAGGAGCTGATCGACATGGTTCGCGTGCACATGCCCGAGTGGCACCAGGGGGCGTTCGACGACCCCCGGACCGAGCTGCTGCACACCGACGCCCGCAAGTACCTGCAGGAGAACAAGGGAGCGGGATTCGACGTGGTGCTCAGCGACCTGCCCGACCCGCTCGAGGCCGGCCCCGCCGTCTACCTGTTCACGAAGGAGTACTTCCAGATCTGCGCGGACGCCATGAGCGAGGACGGAGTGTTCGCCATGCAGGCCGGCAGCGCCAGCATCAACTACCCCTACTGCTTCGTCTCCTGCCTGAAGACGCTCCAGGACATGAAGGACGTCTTCCCGTACGTGCGGGGCTACTTCGGCTTCGTGTGCACGTTCATGATGCCCTGGGGCTTCATCGTGGCGAGCAAGAAGCACGATCCGATGGAGCTGACGGAGCAGGAGATCGCCCGGCGGTTCGCCGAGCGCGGCGTGAAGACCAAGTACTACACCCCGCGCACGCACCACAGCGTGTTCACCCTGCCGGACTACCTGTACGAGGCGCTGGACCAGCACGGAAGGGTGCTGACGGACGCCGAGCCGTTCGTTTGGACCGCCTAAGACGGCAACGGGGGGTCCACGCGGGAGGATGCGCCGACCCGTGGGCCCCCGTCTCTCCTTTCAACCAGGTGGAAGCCGGTGCGCGTCGCCGCGGCGCGGCTTTCGATGGAAGGGCAACGGATCGGCACAAAGCTCGCGACGGTTCCAGCGATCCCGTCGCTGCTCGCGTCCTCCTTGGCGCCGCTCCTCCACCTCTCCGACCGAGGTTCGATACCGCCTCGCGGCCGCCTGTCGCAAGACTCCGCCTCTGGCTCGGGCCTGCCAACGCCCGGTCCTGATTTCAGGATATCACGGCTTTCGGCTTGGTGGTAGGCAATTTTGTCTGCCCGAATCCTCATTGGCAGGCTCGTCGCCAGCGACTGGGCCGAGCATGAGTCGGCGAGGGAAGAGAAGAGACCCCTTGCCACGCGGAGGCAGGGGGTCTCTCGTCTCGTTCTGCCTTGGTCAGGGCACGGACTCAGCGCGCGGACTGGGCGACGGCCGCCGGGGCCGAAGCCTGGATCGGCTCCGAGGAGGCCTCCGGCTTGTGGAT
>FWPV01001460.1_pt1 | contig 65623 bp, 48 predicted proteins | sample 2228371 | NCBI WGS metagenome assembly FWPV01 (sample SAMEA103939776, study PRJEB20133) | metagenome
TGAGCCGAGTCCGTTCGCACCAAGAGGCGCTTGCGGGTGATCTTCCGAGCATGCACCAGCATCTTGCGCAAAAAGTCAACAAATCCGTTCTGGGAATGCTGAGACCCTGGGCGAAGCTCAATGCCCAGACACCATCCCTCTTGGCCGAGGTAGGCCCCGATGGGCGCGTACCCGTCGTAGTTCTGGTACGTCCGCGAAACACCTTCTTTCTTTGTGTCGGAATTGTCCAGGCAGAACACATCCAAGTCCAAAGGCACATGCCCCGTGGGAAGAGCCGTTACGGGAACCTGTGTCCTCTTGAGCAGTTCGATACTAGCGGCCTCCGCAACCCGTTCGAAAGCTTTCGCTTGCCTGTCGAAGCTCTGTCGCAAGGTTTACCGCGAAGGGACCTTTTGGATGTCCAGGGCTTCTTTGAACCAGTCATCGCCGGCGACCCCCTCAGCCGCTTCAAAGTCGCTCTTACCCAGACACAGAAGCCCCAGATAGGTCTTCACCACATCCGCATGAGAGATCATCGGGCGCCCTGGAACTTCCTTTTCCAACCGTTCGCAGAGGTCCGTGAAGCCGTTGATCAGATTGCCCACGAGGACCAGGCCCGAGTGCCCGCTGTAGAAAGCTTTCGAAGATTGTTCAATCTCGATTCGTTTCATGAGTCCACCTGCCGGGTGATAGTTTGATAGGAGACCCTATAGCACAAAAGCGGATGAAATTCAACATGATACCTGCGGCATGATATTTTTATGTATAGACGCAATCTCACGGATTATGGACATAGAACATTTTGGTCTTCACTTTACCATTTGCACACACAGGTTAACTGATCAGACAGATGAACCACGAATCACATAAGAAGACTGGTCCGCGGTTGCTGCTGTGCGTGGGGGCGCCGTGCAGCGGTCTTTCCGTTTTGGCGAGCTGCCTGCGCATTGCGGGATGCGTTCCACCTGCTGTGCAGACTGACGCTGGAACGATAAACGCGCTGCTGCTCCAACATCTTGGGTTGACATCGTTTTCACCAGTTGTGCTGCCGGACGGCTGGTTTGATACGGTTGCTGCCGCGGACGCAAGGAGGCGAATCCATACACTTCTTTCTTCAATAGAAAAAATTGAGGCACCCGTTTTCTTGTCGGATCCGCGGCTCTCCCGGACATTACCTCTATGGCTTCAAGTTTTACGGGATCGAGAGATCCAGGCTTATGTTCTCCACCTTGTTCGTCACCCCCATGAGGTCGCCCTCGCCTTACAGAGCGGGTACGAAATCGACCTTGCTCTGGGGCAACTGATCTGGTTGGTCTACGTCCGTGATATCGTGTGCTCCGTTAACGGTGTCGATCACACGACGATCACTTTCGACCAGCTCGTTTTCGACCCGGTGACCAGTCTGCAGCGAGTTTTCAAGCGGATTCTACCGGACTCAGGCAGCGAGTGGGCTATCGACATTCCGGGGCTTCTGGACCTCGTTCAACCATCGCTCAAACACCACCATGCTTCCGACGTGGACGAAAAGAGCAAGAAACGCTTTAAAGGTTTTGCCGATCTCTACACCAGGCTCCAAGTGTCCTTGTCTGCACCATGTCACCCAAATTTCACCAAGGAACTCTTTTCGCCAAACGGACTGGTCGATGCAGTGCTCTCAGTGATCGGAGAATCGAAGTACATTTCTTCCGTTCCGCGTGCACTGGCAAAGACAGAACGGACCAAGACCGTCCCCGCTTGCCGGGTATTTCTACCATCATCACGCAGAGGCCGCCGACAGGTAGAGACTGTCGTCTCCTTGCAGGACGGGGACTGGCGGCATATCGTCTTGCCCGTGCCCGACCCCCCGCTCTTGAAGGGGAAAGCGATCGTTCTGCGTCCGGCTGACATCTTCGGGGCCATGAAGATTGCTGGGCTTTGCTTGATTTGTCAGGCGAATAGGGAGACCGTGTTCCAGGTCAAAAACTTCAACCACTATAGAGGAATCGAGATCCGAGGTGAAACCCTCAGGCTGCCCGATCGAAGCCAGCTTTATTTGGCCTTATTTAAGAGGAAATGTGAAATACGGATTTTCATGCCAGCCGATTTGCCGGTCTGTCCAATGGAACTCGAATTTTGGATAAAGTGGGATTCGGACTCCAGCACAATCTCTTTCCTTCATGAGGAGAACAGAAATCAGCCCACGCCTCAAGCGAAAGGCATCGGCGTCGCCTTCAGGAACAAGTTGAGAGACATGACCAGTATGAGTGGGTTTCAGCAAAAGTTCAGGGAAAGAAGTTATGAATTTCAAAAGTCTACAACAGAACACGACCGATCCTTGGTCCAGGCGAAAACATTTTGGGGTGCGACGATGCTTCTTTTGCCTCAGAATGAGGTGGTATCATCTAAGATTTATGCTTTCGGACTTTTTGAGCCTGAACTATGCTCATTTTTTATCGACTATCTCTACCAAGGCGCTGTGGTCGTGGATATCGGTGCTCACATAGGTTTTTTCAGCATGCTGGCGGCCGAACTAACCGGGTTCCAAGGCAAGGTCATCGCATTTGAACCCACTCCTTCCACAAGAGATGTCCTGGAGGCGAACCTCAGACCATATCCTTGGACCACTATTGTGCCTAAACTGGTTTGGCATGAAGAGACAGAACTGACATTTCATGATTTCGGGGTTCAATTCTCAGCATTCAATACGGCCGTCTCCGACCGCTTGGGACCCGAGCAAAAAAAACGGGCCGAAGATCACAGGCTCGTGGTGCCCGCCGTTACCCTTGATTCGTTTTGTCAGGAAAAGGGCATCCGCCCCGACTTGGTCAAAATTGACGCGGAAAGTTCAGAGATGCAGGTGCTGAAAGGAATGGGCAAGTTGTTGGATATCGTGCGACCGGTGGTGACCATCGAGGTGGGGGACATGGAGACTGCCCTGAAGGCCGGCGTTCCCCTGAGCCGTGAGTTGCTACAATTTACCATGCAATACGATTATGTGCCTCTGGAATCGGCTGGTGGACGGTATCAGATACACGAAGTGCGGGATCGCTACGTATACGACAACATTATTATGGTACCTACAGAAAAATTGCCTTACCGAAAACCTTTGGACTCCGTGGCCGTGCAGCGAGGCAAATTCTACTGACCTCAGGAAATATGTGCACTAAAGTGCCGTAAAGGAGTCTGACTCAAGACTTCTCTGCGACAACTGAATAAGTCTCTTCCATCAAGACGGCAGGAGTGGTATCCGACAAAGGTCAGTGCTGGAGGACGGGATGAAAAAGAGGGCACTCATTACCGGGATCACCGGCCAAGATGGAGCTTACTTGGCAGAGCTTTTGCTATCCAAGGGCTACATGGTCCATGGCATCAAAAGGCGGGCTTCTTTGTTCAATACGGATCGAGTGGATCATCTTTACCAGGACCCCCACATCGAAGACCGGCGATTCATCCTGCACTACGGCGACCTCACCGACTCGACCAACCTGGTCCGAATCATCCAGGACATCCAACCCGACGAAGTGTACAATCTCGCCGCCCAGTCCCACGTGAAGGTTTCGTTTGAAACGCCCGAATACACCGCCAACGCGGACGGATTGGGCACGTTACGTATCCTGGAAGCCCTTCGTCTTTTGGGACTCGAAAAAAAAACCCGATTATACCAAGCGTCCACGTCTGAGCTATATGGCAAAGTCCAAGAGATCCCTCAGACTGAGAAAACCCCTTTCTATCCACGAAGCCCCTATGCGGTGGCCAAGCTCTACGCTTATTGGATTACGGTGAACTATCGTGAAGCCTACGGCATGTACGCATGTAACGGTATCCTGTTCAACCACGAAAGTCCCATTCGAGGCGAAACCTTTGTTACTCGGAAAATCACAAGGGCTGCTGCGCGTATCGCCTTGGGACTCCACTCCTGCCTCTACTTGGGCAACCTGGACGCAAAGCGGGATTGGGGACACGCCAAAGACTACGTTCGCATGCAGTGGATGATGTTGCAGCAAGACAAGCCTGAAGACTATGTTATCGCCACCGGAGAGCAGCATTCGGTTCGCGAATTCTGCGAACTCGCTTTCAGTGAACTAGGAATCGAAATTACATGGCAAGGCAAGGGGCTGGAGGAAATTGGAGTCGTCGAAAGAGTCATGCCCAAAACGATTAGTATTCCCAACTTAAGAAAAAATGAAAGCTTTTCTGACTTTCGTCCATCTGTCTCCGTGGGTGATGTCGTCGTCCGGGTGGATCCGAGATATTTTCGTCCTACTGAAGTAGACACCCTGCTTGGGGATCCCACCAAGGCGAAGGAAAAATTGGGCTGGCAGCCTGAGATATCCTTCCGGCAACTGGTGGCCGAGATGGTTCGAGAAGATTTTAAGCTAGCCCAGCGGGACCATCTGTGCATCCAACATGGCTTTTATGTCTGCCAGAACAACGAATAGCCGGAATGGAGGTATAATCCCATGAACGCCTTCGTCGCAGGGCATCGTGGCATGGTAGGTTCGGCTATTGTGCGAAGATTAAGCCGCGAAAAAGATGTGAACATCATTACGAGAGGCCGGCAAGAACTCGACCTGACCAATCAAGCATCGGTACGCGAGTTTTTTCAAAATACACCTGTCGAAGTTGTGTACCTTGCGGCGGCCAAAGTGGGTGGAATCCAAGCGAACAACACTTATCCGGCTGAGTTCATCTACCAAAATCTCATGATAGAAGCCAATGTGATCCACGAGGCACACCAGGCGGGAGTGCAGAAGCTCCTGTTCCTTGGTTCGTCGTGCATCTATCCTAAGCTCGCGGAACAACCTATGCGCGAAGATGCCTTGTTGCGCGGTCTGCTGGAACCCACCAACGAGCCCTATGCCATCGCAAAAATCGCAGGGATCAAACTCTGCGAAAGTTACAATCGGCAACACGACCGGGACTATCGCAGCGTGATGCCCACCAACCTGTATGGGCCGGGGGACAACTTTCACCCCGTAGACAGCCATGTCATTCCCGCTCTCATCCGCAGGTTTCATGAAGCCAAGGAAAGGGGTGACGAAGCTGTCACGGTCTGGGGTAGCGGGCGGCCCAAAAGAGAGTTCTTGCACGTGGACGACCTGGCCGATGCCTGTGTTTTTGTCATGAGACTCTCACGGAACGAGTACCGCCAGATAACCAAGCCGATGCTCTCGCACATCAACGTAGGAACGGGTAGGGACCTGAGCATCGCTGATCTGGCTGATCTCATCGCCAAGATTGTCGGTTTTGAGGGACGAATCGAGTTCGATCCGTCCATGCCCGATGGCACACCTCGCAAGCTGTTGGACGTATCCAAACTCTCAACGATGGGCTGGAAAGCCCGCATCCCGCTCGAGGACGGGATCAAGCAAACCTACGATTGGTTTTTGCAAAATTTGGGCACGCTGCGGATTTGAGCCCTCGGGATGCCCAAGAACCCATCGTCTGCCGTGGGCCTTTCTTGACGCATTAGGGCTCACGCCCGCAGGTTGCAGCTCTTTCCGCCGAGCGAGCCCAAACCAGAAGCACAGAAAGTGATGGAAGAAGAAGATGCGATGGTAAAGTTCGAAGAGCTCATTCCACCCTTTGGTGCCAGCAGTCCCGTGCACTATGGAACAAACCATCCAAGGCACCCCGTATGTTCCATATCGGTCATTATCCCTGTTTTCAATCAGGTGAGGTACACCCGGCGCTGCCTAGAGCATCTTTTCAGACATACCCCTGAGGGAGCGTACGAGATCATCATCATTGACAACCATTCCAAGGACGAAACCCAGGAGTTGCTTCGATCTGTTGGGAGCAAATGCAAGACGGTCATCAACGACACCAACCGTGGATTCGCAAGAGCCTGCAACCAGGGCGCGGCCCTGGCTGCTGCACCCTATCTTCTGTTCCTCAATAACGACACCGAAGTGCAGCCGGGATGGATCGAGCCGCTTCTAGCCCGCATGGAGGCATTCCCCGATGTGGCGGCTGCCGGAAGCAAGCTGCTCTACCCTGACGGAACCATCCAGCACGCCGGCGTGGTGATCATCGAACAGCCTGGCGAGTGTTCCTTGCTCCCCCGCCATGTCTTTATCGGTGAAGATCCGAGAGACGTGCCAGTAGATCACGCTATGTTTTTTCAAGCGCTCACCGCAGCGTGCCTGATGGTACGAACGGAAGACTTCAAGGCCGTGGGAGGATTCGACGAAGCGTATTGGAACGGATCGGAAGACGTGGATTTGTGCTTCAAGCTCCAACAACGTGGGAAAAAGATCATCTACGAACCCCGAAGCGTCGTGATTCACCACGAATCCAAGAGCGGCAAGGAACGCCTGGCGGCACAGCCCGAAAATAACGCCCGGCTTCGCCGCCGGTGGGAGGGGCTCATTCGTCCAGACTTGGTTCAACATGGGCTCGTCACCCGCAGAGGGCCCGCCAAGGTCATCCGCCCTTGCGACGAGAACGGTATCGATCCAAGGGATTACCTTGAAGCAGCGGCGGCGTGGTGGAGCCGCCGCCAGATCAACGAAACCCTGAGTGACTACGACCGCCGACTGGGCCAACTGGGAAACGAGCTTCGCGAAAGGGAGGCCGCGGTTCGCTGGCTGGAAAGGTGGATGGAGCAACTGGATAGTGACGTCCAAGCCCTACTACAATCGAAGCGGTGGAAGGTTGGAAACCTTCTGGTGGGTCTGTTGGAACGGGCCTTGCTCCGCGGATCGAAACCCACGGCCGCAGACCACATGCGCGAGATCTTCGTAAGCTTTGACCGATGGCGCCGAGGCGAGGCACTCGCCACAGCGGACTCCCCGATGGTTCCAAACCGGGACGGTCGATCAGCCGGAAAAGCCCTGAAATCGACGTTCTGGGAAACACTGATGCGCCGACGCCCTACCGCTCAGGTCAACCCCGTCATGGAAGACGGCGGGACGCGGGGGGATGGGTTGATCGTGACGCCGCCGGCCGTGAAACCGGAAGCGTCGGACGTGCCATCCGGCGCACCTGTCCTTTCCGCAGGCTCCGGTTTTCTGGCGTCCGCACCCTATGATCGGCCGGTTTCCATCGTTATTCCGGTCTACAACGGCCTGGACGACCTCCGACGGTGCGTCCAGAGCCTCCTGCGTTTCACGCGCTCGCCTTTTCACGTCATTGTCGTCGACGATGCCAGCACGGAACCGGGTCTCAGGGATTTCCTCGCCGATCTCGCCGGGGATGCGCGGTTTCAGGTCTTGCGAAACGACCGGAACCAGGGGTTCGTGGCCTCGGCCAACCGCGGCATGAAAGCTTCCCAAAACGATGTGGTTCTCCTCAACTCCGACACCCTGGTGACGCCCCGTTGGCTTACCAAGCTCAAGGCCGCCGCGTATTCCGCAGAGGATATCGCCACCGTCACGCCTTTTTCCAATGCGGCGGGCGCCTTTTCCGTCCCCGAAGCAGGCCGAAACGCGCCTTTACCGGCGCACTTGGAACTGGAAGAGATGCATCGGATCGTGGAGCGCCTGTCGCCCCATCGCTATCCCACCGTGCCTACCGGTAACGGGTTCTGCCTCTACATCAAGCGAAGCGCCCTGGATCTGGAGGGTTATTTTGACGAGGAAACCTTCGGACGCGGCTACGGGGAAGAAAACGACCTGTGCATGCGATTCCGGAAAAGGGGACTGAGAAACGTCATCGATGATGCGACCTTCATCCTCCACAAGGGAAACGCATCGTTTGGAGAAGAAAAAGAAGCCCTCATGAAGAAGCACCGGGCGCTCGTCGACGAGCGGCACCCGGAATATACGCGCCTCGTGCGCGAATTCGTCCGTTCGGAGGAGATCAACGCTCTGAGACGCCGGATCGGACAGGAAATGGAAGGCATCCGGTTCGAGACCCAGGCGGATCGGCGACGCATCCTTTACGTGCTGCATCAAGGCGGGGGCGGCGTACCGCACACCAGCAAGGATCTCGTAGAACAAATGGCGGCCGAAGCCCAATGCTACGTCCTCTCCTCCAATGCCAGCCGGCTCCATCTTTCCAGTTGGACGGCCGACGGTCCCGTGAGCCTCAGGACCTGGGAACCCGCAAGCCCTTGGAATCCTACTGAGTTCTTCAACCCCGAATTCCTGGCGGTCTACCGGGAAGTCCTTTTCGGCCTCAAGATCGAACTCGTCCACATCCGCCACGTGTTCAAGCACACCTTCGATATCTTCCGGGCCTGCCAAGAACTCGAAGTCCCCGTGGTGGTCTCCTTCCATGACTTTTACCTGCTGAACCCCTTTGTCCACCTCTTGGACGCGAATGGGCGGTTTCGGCCCGAGCCGTGCCTCTCAGAACCCGTGAGATGGCATGTTCCATCTCCGCTGGTCGAAAGGTGTCCCAACACCGGCGCCTTCGTCGCCAAATGGCGGGAAACCGTCGAACGTTGCCTCAGAAGCTGTCAGGCCTTTGTGACCGCAACGGACGTGACCCGCCGGATTGTCCTATCGCACTATCCGTTCCTGAAAGAGGCCCCCTTTCACGTCATCGAACACGGGCGGGATCTGCCCCGGCCCGCCGGACTGGGCCGCCCGCCCCGCCCGGGTGAACCCGTAAAGATCCTGTGCCTGGGAAACTTGGATTTTCACAAGGGTTCTAAGTTGATCGCCGATGTTGCGCGACTGAGTACCGAACACGGGGGACGCCTCGAATTCCACTTTCTCGGCACCATCGACCATCACCTGAAAGGCTCGGGCCGCTACCACGGCCGCTACGACCGGGATACGTTTCTTGATCGGATCCGCGCCATCAGGCCTCACTTCGGCGCCAACCTGTCCATCTGCGCGGAGACCTACTCCCACACGCTGACGGAATGCTGGGCAGCGGGCCTCCCCGTGATCGGATCCAACCTGGGGGCCGTCGCCGAACGGATCCGACGCTCCGGAGCCGGTTGGCTCGTGGATGTGAACGATCCAAAGGAAACTTACCGGCAAATCCTGGAAGTCATCGCGGACACTGAAGCCTATCGCCAAAAGACGCAAATCCTCTCCGGCATGCATTTCAAAACGGCGGGCGAAATGGCCGTGGCCTACGCGTGGCTCTACGATGAGGCCGAAGCCCTTGCTCGAGGCGAATCCCGGCCGCTGCGCGTGGGCGTCTTCATCCCCGAAGGGTTCAAGGGGTCGAGCTATGTACGGATCCTTCTGCCTCTTGCTCACCCGCGGATCCGCCGGCGCCTTTCTTCCGTTCTCCTTCGTACCGACTTCATCCCCGAGGTTCTCGAGGACTTCGCCGTGGAAACCGAGCTGGACGCCGTGCTGGTGCAGCGGGATTGCCTGGACCCAGCCCGGGCCCAAACACTCGCGGCATTGTGCAGGCGCCGCGGCATCAAAATGGCTCTTGACCTGGATGACGATCTTCTGAACATCGCCTCGGACCACCCGGACTACGGACGATACCACCGGACGAAGCGGGGGCTGGAAGCCGTGGTTGGCGGTTGCGACAGGGTTTTCGTGGCCACGCCCAAGCTGGCGGCATCGCTGGAATCGCTCGGGCACGCTGTACAGGTGGTCCCCAATGTCCTGGACGAGCGCACCTGGCTTGGCCCGATACAGGAGCAAGGCCGCAAGCCCGGAGGCCGTTTCAAGTCGTTTGCCGCTAAAAGCGAAATCACCGTCCGGGTCCTCTACATGGGCACGCGGACCCACGCCCCGGACCTTCGCCTGATCGAGCAAAGCATCCGTAACGCCGCTGAGCTTCTCAAAAGAGACCACGGACTTTCGCTTTTCGTGGACCTGGTGGGCATCCTCCCCGAAGGAGAACGCCCGGGAGATCCCTTCAACGTCATCGCCGTACCAGCGGGTCTCGGCTACTACCCCCGATTCGTCCGGTGGCTTCGATCCGTGAACCACTGGCATTTCGGTATCGCCCCGCTTGCCGCAACGCCTTTCAACGAAGCCAAGAGCGCTCTCAAGTTTCTCGAATACGCCGCCTTGGGGCTCCCGGGTATCTTCAGCGCGGTTGGGGAATACCCGGAGGTGGTGGAAGACGGGATCAATGGCATCCTGTGTCGAAGCAACCGCCCTGATGAATGGCAGGAAAACATGGTCAAGATGGCCCGTGAGCCCGAACTGCGGGACAAGCTGGCGGTGGGAGCCCGCGCTCGGCTACGCGAACGGTTGCTGGTGAAAGAGAGGGCCGCGTTTTATCTGGATCTGTGGCAGGGCCTTCGCCGATCTGAATGAGCCAAAATCTGGCCTGGAGCGATCATGGGCACCATTGTGTTGCATGCCGGCATTCCAAAGGCCGGTTCTTCCAGCGTGCAGGAGTGGCTCAGGAAGCATGCGACCACGCTTCGCCGCCGGCACGGGATTTTCGTCTTCGTAGCGACCTGCGAACCGATCATCCCTTCGAAGCAGACGAAGCCGGTGCATCGTGTTTCCTTGATGTTGCACCAAAAAGGTTCCGTCAATTCGGGCGGCTTGGTCGAATGCTATCTGGCACATGACAGTGACAAGAAAGCCATCGCCGGAGCCTTCTTCGAACAATTGGATCGAGCCGCGGATCGCCACCCTGTGGTGGTGCTCAGCGGCGAAGCGTTCGCACACGTCTTCTGGAAAGGGGACGGTGTCTTCTTAGAGGCATTGGATCGGCTGGCGCATCGGCATGAAACCCGCGTTGCCTACTATGTCCGGCCCCAGCACTCAACCCTTGAAGCCGCGTGGCGGCAGTGGGGATTTCGAACCGACCGGCAACCCTCCCGATTCATCGCGGAACGCGCGCGCCATTTGCACTACTTTTCCACCTACGAAGCCATGCGCCGACTTATCCCGAAGGTTTCTTTCCAACCGAGGCCGTTTCGAAGGGATCTGCTCGACTCGGAAAACATCGTGGTCGATTTCGCCAAGCGGTTCCTGGATCTCGTCGACACGCCGACATTATCCAGCGACCTGTGGGTGAACCGCGGCCTGCCGCTGGAGATCGTCAACCTATTGCGAAAGATGCCGGAAGGGATCCTTTGGCGCTCGCCGCATGACAATTTCCGGCTGAACCAATTGAAACGCATCGTGGGCAGGCTTGAACTTCCCGCATCGGAAAAGATACGGACATCCCGGACGGTTTTGCAGCACTACTGCCATGAAGTCTTCGAGGAGGACAACCTGAAGTTGATCGCCGCGCTCAGATGGGAGACGGACCACTTCGTCCCCGCCGTGGCGTCGCTTCCAAAAGGGTCGGAGCTGGGACTCAGCGCTTTGGACACGTTGTGGGAACCCTCGGCGTCCGAGGGGGAGCTGGAATTTATCCAGTCTCTGCTGGAACATATTTTTAGGGCCGACCGCAGATGAGATTTTGGGAGGGGATACGTTTTCTCCCTTGAGATTCAAATGAATGCTCCGCAGAACTGCGGCGGGGCCCCTCTGCCATCGCTTTTGAGCAAAAACGGTACAGGAAATCCCGGTAGGCTGCCATCACCGCACGCAAGAGACTCGTCTCTCGCCTCTTGCACAAGAAGAACATTTTGCCCACAAATCGAAACACCAGAACCCAGGGAAGCAAGAAGGCGTGGAAGCCCAGGGTGTAAATGAACGTGCTCAACGTTTCATGGTAGGTGGCCAATGCGCGATTTTCGCCCCGGTCCTCTCCAGGACGGACCAGGCTGCCCCCGCCCTTATGAATGACACGGCTCGCCCGGCACCAGCCCAGAGCGAATCCCGCCTTTCGAGCACGCCGGCAGAAGTCCAATTCTTCGTAAAACAGGAAATACGCCTCGTTCAATACCCCCGCCGAGCGGAAGACTTCCGCTCTCGCAAACAAGGCGGCACCATAAACGTAAGCCATGCTAGGTTCAGGAAGGTCCGTGACCTGGCGAAGGTCTTTGCCGGCGTGATAGGGGGTGAAGACGGTGGTTATCGGGTTGTAACGACATCCGCCGGCGCATTCCAGTCGGCGGGGATCGTCAGCCGACAGCACCGTAGAACCCAGGATACCCGCTTGAGGACAGGCTGCTGCGCATTCCAGAAGCGCTCCCAACGCTTCGGGGTAAACCACGGTATCGTTGTTCAGAAGCCATACGAAGTCGCTTCTCGCGTTCAAGGCCAAGCAGATTCCCGGATTATTCCCTGCGGCATAGCCGCGGTTTTCCCGGAGAGAGATGAGCACCACGGGAGCCGAAGCCAGTGCGGGATTCAAGGGCGATTCCGCGTCAAGGCTGGGGATAACGCGGTCAGGCCAACGTCTTTCAGCCCAGGCGAGAATCTTTGAAACGGATTCGTCCGTGGACCCGTTATCACATACAATGATCCGCGAGGGCTGTACCCTCAAAGCCGCCACTGAGTCCAGACAACGGAGCGTATCTCGCCAGCCGTTCCAATTGAGGATGACCACGCTCACGTCCGCCATAGCGGCCGAGGGGATCATGGCCGGAACTCCTGAATATGGCCTGTAAGCCCTGGCTTCGGTTGGAACGGGCAGACTCCACGGGCGGCTGTCTCGCTTTCTTGTGATCTAGCGGCGATTTCCGTGAAAAAGGTCAGGGTTTCCCGCGCTTCCCGCTTATGGCAGAACGCCTGAGCCGTCTTCAATCCGGCAGATGCGAGCTTCGTCCGGAGACCGCCGTCATCCAGGAGTCGAAGTACGGCATGCAAAAAGCTTCCGCGCTCACCTGGGGGAACCAGAAGGCAGTTTTCCCCGTCTTTCGCGTACTCCCCGACGCCTCCAACCGCGGTCAAAACGCAAGCCGTCCCGCAGGCCATGGCTTCCAAGCCGCAGCGACCGAAACCCTGGAAATCCGAAGTGTCCAAGAAAATATCTGCTTCCGAGTACAAGCCTGCCAGGTGGTCCTGGTTGATCACCACACCCTCGTCTCGATAAGGAAAACGCAACCTGTAGGAAGCGAGAAAACGGTCACCGAAAAGTACGATCTGTACATCCGGCCTCTTCCGGTGGAGGCGCTCAAGGATTTCAACCAAGTGGCTGAAGCCCCGCCTTGGTGTTCGCGGACGCGCCATGGCCAGGACGGTGGGGGGTCGGTCCCCGCAGTCCCTGGGATAGAACGTCGCAAGGTCCATCCCGAGCCGTATTTTCCGGGGTCTGCAGCCGTGCCGGGCCACCATGTCGCAAAGCCAGTCGGACTTCGCGATGTGATGCCGGAACCACCCGTAGGATTCGATCACCTTTTGCCTGGAGGGAGTATCGTCCGGAGGGAAAAACCACGGTTCGTAATCCTGCAGAAAGTAGACTGTCTCTTGTGCCTTTCCACGAGCGGCCAATGCGCGGACCGGTTCAGCCGTCGTCCAGAGGGTCGCCACCGCGATGTCCGTGGGAGGAAGTTCGGCAATCATCTCGTCGAAATTTCGAAACACCATAGGGCGAGTGAAGAGGCGGGTCCAGTCGTGCAGCTGAGGATCCTCGAACAAAGCCGCGATCCTCGCTTCCGCCCCGAGAAGCAGAAGTTCGTTCACCAGCTGGATGACAGTCAGTACCCCACCAGCCACCACCAAGTTGTGAAGCACGTAGGTCACGCGCAGCCTCCCCGGTCGCATGAAGGATTTCACGCGTTCCTGCTTGACAACCTCCCTTTTGGCCAAAGGGATCTCACGCGCTCCCTGAACCGCTGCCCGAAGGAAATCGGCTGCGTCTTTTCGGCGCCAGGCGTCCATGACCCTTCGGCCGGTCTTCCAGACCGCAGGCATGGGATCAGGACGGCGAGGAAAGCGGAGCGACCGCCGGACAGACCCCAAGGGATCCTTTTCCAGAAACGTCCGGAACTGCCTTTCATACTCCGCAGTCCAGCGTTCGTCAAAGATCCTTCGATTCTTGCGGTAACGCTCGTCCCTGTCGGCAAAGGAACTGCGTCCTTTGTGGTAAACGTAAACATCTTCCGCGACGACGGTCCGGTAACCCCGCGTGGTGAAACGCATGCAAAGGTCCGAATCCTCGCAGTAGCCCCTCCCATACCGTTCATCGAAGGTACCCACATCTTCCAAGGCGGAGCGCCTCAGCAGAATGCAGAAGCCGACGCCCGTGACCACGTCCGAAATCTTTCCGGCGCGCGTCTCGGCAAGCCACGCGTCCAAGGCGAGAAAGTCCACCCCTGGCGGCATGGCCACTGAAATTTGCGACGCGTAGTTGGTAAGGGGGTTCACCGAAGCGATGCGTTCGTCGGATGCGGCGCAGCGAAGCATCCGACCCAGCCAGCCGGGAGGGACCACCACGTCACTGTTGACGAGCACAACGAAAGGCGCTTTCCCCATACTCATCCCGAGATTGCAGGATTTGACGAAACCCAGGTTTTCAGGGTTGATGTGGAGCGTTACGTTCGCTTTTTCAGATGCCAGTTCAGCAAGACGTTCCCCGGTCCAGGCATCGCTTCCGTCATCCAGGATGTATAGGTGGTAGAGATCCGGTTCCGTATGGGCGAAGATGGAATGAACACAGTCTTTGACGTAGGTAAAACCGTTGAAAACCGGTAAAACGATATCGCACGTGGGCTGGGCGAGTGGCTCCTCAAAGCTTGACGCCATAAAGGTCCTTTCCCTGCAGGTCGGCACCGGGACACTCCCGGTGCCAAGGTTCAGCTTTCCCGGCTGCGGTTACAGTCCAGGTTCGGGTTCATCGGTCGAATGTGGAGGCTTGATACCAGATTTTCGGCCCGCAATCCAGTGTGGGTCGGAGGTCACACACAAGGTCCGCTTCGGCCGGTGCGGCACAAGCGGTAAGTCACACATTGGGGGGCCGGTTCGTAAATCGGGAAAGCGTGCGCGCGTGAAACCCGCCTTCAGCGGTCCAGGTCGCGGGCAAGCCCGTTCCTACAGCTCCCCATCGCGGGCCCTCTACCACCTTGTTCCCAAGCTCCGGCTTGGAAACACAACGGTGCAGAAGCTCCGGCTTCGATGGAGGCCGTTCCCAAGCCGGAGCTTGAGTCGCGCCTCAAGCCATGAAAAAGGGCCGCAAAGCGCCGGCACACGGCCTGGAGGCGCTCGCTTCGCAAAGCGTCAGGTTTCCCGGATGGAGAGCTCGAGGGACTTCAAGGCGAGACCCAGGTCGCGGCAGACGGCGCCGGCCGCTTCGAGGTTTTCCGGGCGGAGCTTGTCGGTGGCCACCACCACTTCGTTCACCGCGTAGCGGGTGGCGATGTCGCAGAGCCGGTCCCGGCCGCCGAAGACCTTGTACCCCTGGATGCGCTTTCGGTGCTTGCGTTCGTCGTCGTCGATGAACCCCACCGGCGTCATGCCGAGAAGCGGGTTGTTCAGGATCTCCCGGAGCGCCAGTTCCCCTTTGTCGCCCGCTCCGTAGATGAGCACCCTCCGGCCGTTGGCGACGGCGTTCCTGCGGAGGCTCTCCGAAAGGATACGGAAGGAAAGCCTCGAGCCGCCCAAGAAGAAAAGCGAGATGCCCCAGAAGATCACGAAGACGGTGCGCGAAAAGTCCTGGAACCGGTAGAGAAAGACGATGGCAAGCATCCCCAGCAGCACGCCGCTGGTGACCGCTTTGAGGTACGTGAGGACGTCGGCGACGCTGGTGTAGCGCCAGACCCCACGGTAAATCCCGAAAACCAGGTAAGCGCTGAGCGAAGCCACGAGCACCACGGGTAGGGTCTTGAGAAACAGCGGGAAAGCCAGCACGTAGTCGCGGCCTTCGAACCGGAGGAAATACGAAAGCCAGTAGCCGAAGGAAACGAGCCCCACGTCCAGGAGCACTTCCAGGACGCGCTTTTTGTAGGTGAAGGCCACCCAGAAGGTGGTGAGCGCCCGGTGGCGTTCCACGATGGTGCGGCTTTCCTGGGGGTAGACCCTCACCTGGGCGAGATGGAGCCAGAAGAACACGGCAAACAGGGCAAAAAGGCCCAGGCCGGCCACGAAAAAGGTCACACGGGACAAGACCCCCACGGCCGCCACCGCCCCCCCGAGCACCGAAAAGAGATAAAGCGTGAGCACCGCTTTGCGCTCCGGAAGCCCGATGGCCACCAGCCGGTGCGAGGTATGGTCCCGGCCCCCCTGGGCGATGGACCGGCCGAAAACGGTCCGCATCACCGAGACGAACCCCATGTCCAGGATCGGAAGGAAAAGCACCAGCACCGGGACGAAAAGCACCGCCAGCAGGTGGCTCGACTGGAACAGCTCGTGGCGCGTGGTCAGCGCCGCCAGCACCACCCCGATGAAGAGGCTGCCGCAGTCGCCCATGAAGATGGACGCCGGCTGGAAGTTGTACACCAGGAACCCCAGGACGGCCCCGGTGAACGCGGCCAGCATCAGGAAATGGCCGTTCACCGCCCCCCAGCCGCTGGCCGCCACGCCGATGAACGCCAGAAACACCGCGGAAATCACCGCGATCCCGGCGGCGAGCCCGTCCATGTTGTCCAGCAGGTTGAAGGCGTTGGTGATGCCGACGATCCAAAAGACGGTAAGGAAGGTGTTCAGCGTATACGAGGTGAACCAGTTGATCTTGAAGCCGAAGAAGACGAGAAGCGCCGCGATCACGACCTGGCAGACCAGCTTGGCCTGGGGCGATAAGTCCCAGAGATCGTCGGCGAGTCCCACGGCGAACATGAGCGACGCGCCGAGAAGCAGCGGTCCGTAGTGTTCCCCAAGGCCCGCTTCAAGCCCAAGCGCCACGGCGAACCCCGCCGCCGCCAGGAACGCCGCCCAGATGGCGACGCCACCGAAAAGGGCGGTGGGCCGCGCGTGCCAACGGTCCTCGCGCGGGCGGGCCACCCTCCCCGTCTTCACCGCCCAGCGGCGAACCGCCGGGGTCAAAACGACGGACACCACCAGGGCCAACATGAAAGCCGTTCCCGCCACCAGCGGTGGACTCATGCCCGAGATCCTCGCCCCCCGGAATGCCGCTCAGAAACGCCACGCGCGAAAAGGCCCAGCGGGCGGAACCCACCCGCACCTCGCGACACTTTCCACGAATGCCTCGCTGCGGTCAACACAAAACAGGAGGGACCCTGAAACCGGCCGGACGTGTCCATCAACGCTGGTGGTAATCGATGACGCTTCTCAGGATGCCGTGAAGATCCATGCGGGGAGTAAACCCGGTAAGTTCCTTCAGCTTTTCAATGTTGGGACGGCGGCGGCGCATGTCTTCGAACCCCGGCCCGTAGGCCCGCTCGTAAGGCACGAACTCGATCTCCGAAGCGCTTCCCGTCATCTCCCGCACCAACTGGGCCAGTTCCTTGATGGTGATCTCCTCGGTACCCCCCACGTTCACCACTTCACCCACCGCCGCCGGGGTGTCCATGAGCCTCACCAGCGCCTCCACCACGTCCGAAACATGCGAAAACGAGCGGGACTGGGTGCCGTCGCCGTAGACGATGATGGGCTTCCCCAGGAGCGCCTTCTGAACGAAGTTGGGGATCACCATGCCGTACTGACCCGTCTGCCGAGGCCCCACCGTGTTGAAAAGGCGGGCGATCACCACCGGGAGCTTCTTTTCCTCGAAATACGCCAGCGCCAGGAATTCGTCCAGCGCCTTGGAACAGGCATAGGCCCAGCGCCGCTTGGTGGTGGCTCCCATGAGTCGGTCGGTGTCTTCATCCAGAGGATGACCCCCGTTGCCGTCCATCATCTTTCCGTAGACTTCGGACGTGGACGCGATGAGCACCTTCCGCTTGTGGCGGTTGCAGAGGCGCAGCATCAGTTCCGTCCCCTTGACGTTGGTTTCCAGGGTTTCCACGGGACGGTTCATGATGAGTTTCACCCCGACGGCGGCCGCCATGTGGTACACATGGTCGCACTCGGCGATCAGGTCGTTCAAGAGCGCTTCGTTCAAGATCGTGTCCACCCAAAGCCTGAAACGCGGATTGCCTTGGTGCTGCTCCACGTTCCGGAGGCTTCCCGTGGAGAGATCGTCCACGACCACGACTTCTCGGCCGGCATCGAGCAGCGTGTCCGCAAGGTGAGACCCGATAAACCCGGCTCCTCCGGTGATCAGCACCTTCATGGGGTTTCCTCCGGCTTCCCGGCGGGAAGTCTGTGCCATCCTTCCATCCTCGGTTCCAGGTTCAACAGAAGTTCGTACACCCGTTTCACTCGGCCGGCCGCCTGTTCGACCCCGAACCGCTCCAAGGCCAGCCGCCGGGCCCGGCATCCCATGGACCGGCGGATATCCGGATGATCCACCAAGTATCCTACGGCCCGGGCCAGGGCCTCGGGGTCTCTCGGCGGAACCAGCAGGCCCGTTTCTCCGGGCAAGACGGCATCCCGACAACCCGGCCAGTCCGTGGCCACCACGGCCCGGCCCGCAGACGCCGCTTCCATGAGGACCTTGGGGAGCCCTTCACCGTAGTAGGACGGGAGCACCACGATGTGGCCGCCCGCCAGCACCTCCGGCATATCCTCCCGAAATCCCAGCCATTCCACCACGCCTTCCCGCTCCCATGCCCGCAACTGATCCGGCCGGATGGAGTGCGGCTGATCCGGGTCGGCCGGTCCCACGAGGAGAAACCGCACCGCGCGGTTCGCGGGCTTCCCGAGTCGGCGGGCCGCTTCCACGAATTCCCCCACACCCTTGTCCCAGAGCATCCTCCCGGCGAACATCACCCGCACGGGAGGCGCTTCCGGTTCGGGCCGGAAGGCGAAACGTTCCGTTTCCACACCGACGCCGCCAACGTCCACGACCTTTTCCGCCTCGACCCAGTTCCTCCTCACGAAGAACGCCCTGTCGTTCCGGTTCTGCACCAGAAGCCGGCTGGCGGGGTGCCTGAGCGCCAGCGGCAGCAGGCGCTCGAGGAACAGGCGGCTTGTTCCCCGCGCACCGCCCAGGATGGACCCCAGGCCCGTCACCATGTTGACCGCCGGGATTCCCAGAAACCTCGCCGCGATGGAACCGTACGTCACGGCTTTGAGCCCCAGGTGGTGGACCAGCTCGGGCCTCTCGCTCCGATACAACCGATGAATCCGGAGAAACGACCGGAATTCCGCAGCGGCCTGCGTTCCGGTTCTCGAAAGCGGCCAGCGCAGGAACCTCAGCCCCGCTTCTCGAATCCGCTTTCCCTGGCCGGTGTCCTCCGCCGCCACCGTGACATCGAAGCCCTCCCGCGACAGGATCAATGCCAGCGGAAGAAAATGGATGCGAAAGAACCAGTCCACATTGGCGACGAACAGCAAACGCCTTTCCGTACAAGGCTCGTCCATGAAATGCTCCGCTTCTAAACCAAGCCGGCGCGTCTTTCAATACCAATTCGCGAGCACAAGCAATCGCAGCAGCACCTGGTCCACGGAATCATTTCGACGAAGGTCCATGCGAAGCGCATACTCCAGGCGGCTGCGGAAGTCGGCCTTGCTTTCGACGAAGCGCGTGGCCGTCGCCCGCTCATCCCGCGACAGGAGGTCTCCGAACCGCTCCAGGAACTCCATCGTCTGGCGGCGCGCCAGGAAAATCCCGTCACTTCGCCGGGCGAGCCGCCCGGCCCTTGCCGGCAAGCTTGGGAAAAACCGCCGCCTGCCGCCGACGGCGTTACCGCCGTGCAGCCGATAGCACACGTTCGGTCGGCGGTCATAGACCACCCGGCCTAGGGCCGAAATCACCAGGTACGTCCACCAGTCATGCATCCAGGCCGACCGGGGAAGGCGGTTCAAGAGCAGCTCCCGGGCTCCGCGGTCCAGCACCTGGGTGCACCCGATGGCCGGATTTTCCACCAGGGCGTTTCTGAAGCCGACGTGAACCGGCACCGGAGAACGCCCCAGGGGTCGCAGCCTTCGATCCACGTATTCCACCCGGGAAAAATAGAGCCGCGGAGCATCGCCCCCCACACTTTCCAGCGCCCTCACGGCATCCCCGATCCTGGAAGGGCGCCAGACATCGTCCTGGTCGCCGAACGCGAAATAATCCGGGGAATCTCCCGCCTCTTCCAGCAGGGCGAAATAGCTTGCCGCCACCCCCGCGTGCCCGCCGCGAAGGACCCGCAGATTCTCGTGCCTCCGTTGGAACTGGGCCAGAATCTCCAGCGTTTCGTCCCGAGAGCCATCGTCCCTCACCAGGACCCGTTCAGCGGGATGACTCTGAGCGAAGACGCTTTCCAGCTGTTCGCCGATATAGTCCGCCCCGTTGTAGGTCGAAATCAGAACGGCGACCCGGGCGTCTCCCCAAACAGCGGTCCCATCGCCTTTCACCACCACGGCGTTTCACCCCATCCGCGCCGGCTCGCCGCACGTCGAGCGGGCGGCGAGCATCTTTCGCACACCTTCGCGCAGATCGATGGCCGGGTTCCATCCCAGCTCGCGACGGGCCTTCGAAACGTCGAGCACGCACCAGTCCGGAAGAAACGCGGCCGCGGGGTGGGCTTCCGCCACCCGCTCCAGGCGCCGCCCCAGGCAACGCTGGATCACGTCGAGCACCCCTTGCACCGAAACGCCCACGCCCGTTCCGATATTGAAAAGATCGTAAGGACGCTGTGGTTCAAGGCACGCCCGGACGGCCGCGCACAGGTCCTCAATGTGGATGTAGTCCCGGACGTTTTCCATGTCGCCCAGGATCCGCACGGGGCGGCCTTTCAAGGCCTGGTAGAGGGCGATACCGATGAACCCTTGGTTTCTCGCGGGCGAAAGCAGCCAGCCGTAGGCGTTGGAAATACGGAGGACCGTGGCCGTGAGGTATCCCCGTTCCGCGCAGAGGCGGATGTAGTGCTCCGCCGCCAGCTTCTGGATCCCATAGGAATTGACCGGGAGACACGGATGGTCTTCAGTGAACGGCACGCGGTCGGCCGAGCGCCCGTAGACGGCGCCGCCGCTGCTGGCGTAGACCAGGTGCGGGCGGTGCCCGGCGGCCTGCACAGCCTTGAGAAGGTTGAGGGTGGGCACCAGGTTCAGCAGCGTGTCGCTGGACATGTCCCGGTCGGAACTGAGCGGCACGTTGGTGTGCGCCAGGTGGATGATCGCGTCCTGCTCCCGCACCAGCGCTTCGCAGTCGGAAGGTGACCCGAGGTCGCCCTGGATCCAGCGGATCCTGTCTCCGCAGGGATCGCAGGGAAGGTCGCAGGGCGGAAGCGATCGGGTAAGGCCGGTGAGCGGCCAATCCGAACCGGCGGCCAGGTGATCGAGGAGCGACCGGCCGATGGCCCCGGTGGCTCCCGTGACGGCTACCCGCATCGCCCCTCCTCCAGGCGGCGCTCGATCCTTCTCACCATGGCGTCGAAGGTGAGTTCCCGCGCCGTCCGACGGGCTTCGCGGGACACTTCCCGGCGAAGTCCGGGGGAACCGACCAGTTCCAGGACGGCCCGAGCCAGCCCCGGCGCCCGTCCCTTTTCGAAGAGCAACCCGGTTTTTCCGTGGAACACGATTTCCCGGTTGCCGCCCACGTCGGAGGCTACCGTGGGGATGCCCGCTTCCAGGGCATGGATCAGGGTCAGAGAAAAAGGCTCGTAGAGCGACGGGAAGAGGTAGATGTCATGCTCCTGGAACACGCGGAAAAGGTCCGGTTCCCGTACTGGGGGACGAAAATCCACGCACTCCGAAAGGCCCCTGTCCCGGATCGTCCCCTGGAGTCGTTCCAGGTACCGGATGTCCCGGGTGTCTCCCAAGATGGTGAGCCGGACGTCGGCGTCCGGTACACCCTTCAGGATTTCCGGAAGCGCCTCCAGGATCGTGTGCACCCCCTTCATTTCCACCACCCTTCCGGCGAAAAGCAGCCGGAGGCGCCCCTTTTCCACGGGGAACGTTCGATCCCGGTAATCCGAATCGGGCCGGCGCTTCAAGTGCACTCCGTGGGGCACCACGGCCGTCCCCTGGAAGGTGAAGCCCGCCTGCCGGTAGAGCCGTTCCATGAATCGGCTGGGAAAGACGGCCCGGCCCCGGATCCGGATGGCGTGCCGATCCCAACGCCGCCGGCCCGCCAGCCCGAAAACGGCGTTTCGAATCCGCCTCGCGAAGGAAGGTGAGGCGAGCACCTCCTCATCAAAGTAGGCCTGCCAAAATCGAGGCCGAAGAAACGAAATCAGCCAGTTGTCCGTGAGGAGAAAAACCTTGCCGCAGCGGGCTTCCTGGACCGTATCCAGAAGCGACCGGTCGAAGAAGAAAAGGTTCCAGACGAAAAGAACCTCCGGCTTCAGCCGTTCCAACGCGCCCCGCAGCAGCTCCGCGTTGCGCCGGGCGATGGCGTGCCGCTCTTCGTTCGAAGCCGAAAAGGGACGGTAGATATCCCGGTCGTCGACCAGAAGTCTGAGCGAACGGTCCACTTCCTGGCCCGGATAGTCCTCGATCCGTCCACCGTAATCGCTGGTCAAAACCGAAACCCGGTGGTTGCGGCCGGCCAAAGCCGAAGCGACTTCGAAACACAGCCGCTCGTATCCCCCTACGGTGTTCGGAGGATACAGGTTGCTCAGAAAAAGAAGATTCATTCCGCCGCCACCTTGTGCACGATCCGATAGAATTCGGCGTCCTGCCGGAACCGGGCCGCATCTTCCTCCGCTGCAGGCCCGCCGGCAAAGTAGACGAGAAACAGCATCACCAGGCGCTGGAGCGAATGACGTTCCACGATCCGCGTGATCCGGTCCACGTAATCCCATCCCCTGCGGCGCCTTCCGGGAAATCGGTTCAGCGAATGAAGAAAACGGGCGCACCCGAAGGCCCATTCCACCCTCACCCGCGCGTGCTCCTCCAAGATCGTGTTCCGCCCATGCATCCGGTAGAAGAGAAGCGGCTCGTCCAGGAAATGGATTTCCAGACCGCGGGCCAGGAGCCGCAGAAAGAAATCCAGGTCGTGAGCGTACCTCAGGGGCGCGAAGTACCCGACTTCTTCGAAAACGCGGCGCCGGATCACCAGGTTGGACGTGGTCATGAAGAAGTTGCCGTTCATGAGGGCGAGCGGCAGGTCCCCGACCTTGTCGTAGAAGGCCCGGCTTTCCCGGTACCAGGGGTTGTCGATCTCCCTGCCGCCGTCGTCCACGAATCCCAGCCCGGTGCACACGGCCGCCGCATCCGGCCGGGAGACCAGGACGTCCATGCAGCGCGCCAGGCGCCTGGGATGATAGAGGTCGTCGGAATTGAGGACGGCCACCAGGTCCCCGGTGGCCCGGTGGATGCCGGCGTTTATGGCATGGTGAGCCCCCTGGTTGGGCTGCGACCAGCACACCAGCTCCGGGAAGCTTCGGCTCATCCGGGACACCGCTTCGAAGGAACCGTCGGTGGACCCGTCGTCCACCACGATGACTTCCCGGGGCCTCATCACCTGGCCCCATACGCTTTCCAACGCCGCCTCGATGTACCGCTCGTGGTTGTAGAGCGGGATGACGACGGAAACCGAAAGAAGACTCGTCATGAAGATCCTGCCCTCAAGCCCGGGCCACCAACAGGAACTGGTCTCCGCCCAGGTAACCGTAGTGCTGCGACCAATAGAAATGACACGACGCTTCCGAAAACCCGGCGGCGCGGAGTTCTTCCAGGCATTCCCAGCCGAAGTGGCGAAAGCAGAGGCAGCCTTCTTCGCGCAGGGGATCGCCGTGGTACTCCGGCGGCAGACGATGCAGAAGCCTTCCATCCTCCAAGACTTCCGCACGAACAATATTGAAAGGAGAGTGAATGTCAAACGGTACCGTAAAGAACAACGTTCCTCCCGGTCTCAGAACCCGCCGGCATTCTCTGAACGCTTGCCGGTGCCCAGGGATATGTTCGAAGACGTCAAATGACAGGACGAAGTCGAAGAATGCCGAGGCGAAGGAAAGGCTGGTCAGGTCTTCATGGCGCGTTCCCTGCGCGTTCAAGCTTCCCGGCTCCAGACCGGGTCCCAGGAACTCGCTGCCCACGGTCTTGGGGAAACACCTTTTCAGCAGGTCCGAGAACCGGGTCGTCTGTTCCGTGAGATAAAGGGAGCAGTCGGCGGCGGGGCGGCACAGCTTCAGAAAAAGGTGAAACGCCGCCCGCATCCTGTTGTTCAAGCCGCAGCCCGGGCAGACCAGCCGCTCGCGCCAGTTGGGCGTGCGGTGGCCTTCCCCGTCCTCGAACCCATACGCCAGGTCCACCCAGAACGGCACCAGCCGCCGGCACACGCAGCAAAAACCCGACACCGTGAAGGCGTCCCCTGCTTTCGCCAACCGCCGCTCGATACTCTCTCTCCGGCGGTATTCTTCCTCCATGGATTGGGCATAGGCACGGTATTCGGCGAAGGAACCGACGGACGCGGTCTCGAGGGGCGGCAGGGAGCCCGCCGGCTTCTTGGCCCTCCAGGCCAGCTTCAGCGCCGATCGGTGCTTCAGCCGGAGCATCACCGCCTTCCATCCCCGCATAAGCCCGCTCATTCCGTGGGAAGACCCACGCTCTGGAGGAGTCGCGACAGTTCACGGCGGCCCGCGGCGAAGGAAAAACGGCGTTCCATGAAATCCAGGCCGTTCGCGGAAAGCCGGTTCCACAAAGCCTCATCACGGTACAGCCGGACCACGGCGCCGGCGAATGCGCGGGGGTCGTCGGCCACCAAGACGTCTTCGCCGTCGGTGAGCCCCGTCCCTTCCACGGCGATGGACGAAGCCACGCAGGGCACCCCGTAGCCCAGGCTCGTGGCCACCTTGCCTTTCAAACCCGCTCCGTAGCGAAGCGGCGCCACCGAAAGACGGCACCGATTGAAATAGGGCGAAAGATCCGGGACGTATCCGGTAACCACCACGCGGTCTCCGGCCAAATCCTGAACCGCCGCCGGGGGATGGCTCCCAAGGACGTGGAAAACCGCCTCCGGCAGTTCTTCCTCGATCAGGGGCCAGACGTCGGCTACGAAGGCCAGGACCGCGTCCACGTTGGGTTCGTGCTTGAACCCCCCCACGAAGAGTATGTCCCGGCGTACTTCGAACGGATTGCCCGAGCCGGGGATGTCCCGAATGAGAGGAATCACGGCGATCTTTCCGCCGTCCACGTCCGGCTCCCGCCTCAGAATCTCCCGCTCCTCCGGACTCAACACGATGGTGCGGTCGGCCCTGCGAATGACCGACAGCTCCCGCTCGCGGGTTTTTTCGGCTTCTTTCACGAGGCGTTCCGACCCCTTGAGCCTGGCTTCCCTCGCCTCCCGCACGTAATGAAGATCCACCGTGTCGAAAACGATGCGGGCTTTCGGGCAATACCGGCGGACCAGGTCCAGGTAGGCTTCCGCGCAATGGACCTGGTAAAGGAGAACCAGGTCGTATTCCCTTCCCCGAGCCTGCAGGACTTCCCCCACACTCGTGACGAACGGTGTGTAAAGGCATTCCACGCCCATCCGTTGCAACTCGGCGGTGTATTTCTCCACGTACCGGAGGTCGGCCGCCGGAACGAAGGTCACCCGGTAACCCAGGGACCGGAAGATTCGGAAGTAAGCCGCCATGTCCTGGGAGCCGGAGTCCTGATCCGGGGTGGGCGTCCACGCGTTGAGGACCAGGATTCTGCCTCGAGGTTCCGGCCCCCGGGTTCCAGGCCGTCCGGCGTCGACCCTGGCGGAGGGGGATTCCTTGAGCGCCATCGGATCCAAGACCAGTAGGGAATGGGGGGCCAGGAAGATTTCGCGCCCCGCCGAACGAACACGCCGGGAGAATTCCAGGCCGGTGAGCATCGGCGATTCCGGGTCTTGAGGAGCGAATCCTCCGATTTCCCTGAAGAGCCCCGAAGGAATCATGCACGAAAGCGCCGAGCAGAAATCGACCTCCCGAAGATATCCGTGCGCGGGATGACGCCGGTCGCTCCCGGCCCCGATCCTCACCAAGTCCCCGGCCGCAGTGACCGTCCCGCCGGCTTCATGGATCCGCCCTCGAGAATCGATCAGACGGGAACTCACCAGCCCGGCTTCGGGGCATTCCCGGAAGACCCGAAGCAATTCTTCGAGCCACCCGGGACCCAGTCGGCTCGGCCCGTGAACGAATGCCAGGTAGCGCCCTCCGGCCGCCTCGGCGCCAAGGTTCCAGCATTCGGTCTCCGAGAGGTCCCCTTTGGCCCGAACGATCCGCCATCCCCGGACGACGTTCTCGAGTTCCCGGAGCGTCGCTTCACCCTGTCGGCTCTCGGCGACCACGCCGACAACCTCGTAACCCCGGCCGCCGCAGGCTTTCCGGATGGAACGCAGGAAGGCGAAAAGAGGCCCGGAAGCGCCGGCAAGCGAAACGACCACCGAGACCTCCGGATCTTCGACGTCGGGGAAATCCAGGACTCCGCCCTCCGGCGCTTCCCGCGCATCGAACAGAAAGTCCTCCGGCCACGCCGAAACCGGCGGAGCCGCCTCGGGATTGAAACCGCGGAACGCGGCATCGAGTCTTTCGAACACCAGGGATTTGAGGCGGAATCTCACGGACCCTGGAACCGGGAGAGCCCAGTAGGCTTTTCGGAGCCCCCGGAAGGCCGCCCCCTTTGCGTCCCGAGCCGCCCCCGAGGCCCGTCGCTTGATCGCCCGCAGCGGGGCCGTGATCCGCCAGGACATGGAACGGCGCATGGCGTCCAGTTCGGCCTGGAGGCCCTGAGCCCAGGAGGCGCATCGGTCGTGCGCCTCTTGGAGCTTCGCTAGTTCGGCCTGGAGGCTTTCCCCCCAGGCCGCGCATCGGTCGTGCGCCTCCTGGAGCTTCGCCAGTTCGACCTGAAGACTTTCCCCCCGGGCCGCGCTGCTTTCATGGGCCTCACGGAGCGATTCGAGTTCCGCCTGGAGGTCGTGCCCCCAAGCCGCACAGCGGTCATGAGCATCCTGAAGGCGGCGCAGTTCGACCTGCGCGAGACGATTGTCCTCCCGGAGCCGCCCCGGCACTCCATGGTCCAGAAAACGCAGCCAGGACTCTCCCGTGAGATACGGGCGCACCTTCTCGAACATCGCCGCCCGCGCCCGGTCGTAGGCGTATTTTCCCCGGTGGGCCGGCTCCATCTCCAGGTTCCCATAGAATCGGTATTCGGCGGTGATCTTATCCACGTGCAGGAACCGGTGGCGCCTGGAGACCCTGACCCAGAAGTCCCAGTCTTCGAAAAGGTCCAACGCCTCGTCGAAGCCCTCGACCTCCTCCAGGATCTCCCTCGAAAACATGACGCTCATGAGGGGGATGTAATTTTCGAAAAGCAGCAGGTCCGGATCGAACGGCTTGTTGAAGACCACTTCGTCGCGCAGCTTCGTTGAGGCCTCGGCCGAAGGACCGCTGAAATAGACGTTTCGCACACCGGTGTAGGCCACCTTTTCACCGGTGGACTCCAGGACGGAGACCAGGGTCTCGACGTGGTCCGGATAAAGGACATCGTCGTCGTCGCAGAAGTTGAGGTATCGACCTCGGGAAGCCCGGAGGCCGCTGTTGGCCGCGGCGCTTCTTCCTCGGCGGGCTTCGTGGGTGACGAGGGCAAGCGACAGACCGCTGCAGACCTCTTCGGCCAGAGCCCGCACGTCCCGGCCCCCGTCGTTTACAAGGACCACTTCCAGGGGCGCATGAGACTGGGCCGCCAGGGATTTCAGGGTTTCGGCCAACAGCTCCGGGCGGTCCCTGGTTCGAACGATCACAGAAACCAGCGGACTCTCTTTCATCCCCTCCCGTTCCGGTGCCCGCCCTTTTCCCGGATCGTTCGCCGGACGCGGCTCCGAGCCGGCCGAAAGCAACGCCTTGGATACTGTCATCTGGCAGGACTCGATGGTTCAAGTACCCGCGGGGACGCTGCCGGCCTTGAGAGGCAGCGAAACCTCACGGTGCCTCGTCCCACGGTCGGGATCGTTCAAGCGGTTTCCAGACCCCGGCGGCCGCAGCGCGCACCGACCGCGGTCGTCTTTCCAAAACACCCGGAAAACCTCACCGCGATCTCCGGATGGCATCCAGGAACGGGTTCGGACCCGAAGGAGCGGCGGCGCTCCCGCCGGCCTGGCCCCGGCTCTGCTGGGCCCGGCGCAGCCCTTCCAGGAGCGGGTTGGTCACTTCCCGTTGCGGCGGCCCCGCCTGGGCCGCGGAACCCGGCGGGTCGTCCCCGCCCTCCTTGGCCTCCGGCGACCCCTTCTCTCCGACCACCGCCACGCCGTTGTCCGCCGGGGCCCCCTGAGCCTGACCGCCGGACGGCTTCCCGGAAACTCCCGGCGTTGCCCTTCCCGCCACGTTCACCTGCGGCTGTTCCACCGCCTCGCCGCCCTCGGCAACGGCCGGCTCCGGTACCGGCGGCGGTTCGGGGCGCTTTTTCTCACCGCCGTAGAGCGCCAGCCTCACATCCCCGTCTTCACCGCTCAGCAACAGGTAGTTGGGCCCGATTTCCGCTATGGAAAACCCCTTGATGGCGTCTCCTTCCTTCAGCAGGCCGCCTTCCGCCAGCTGGTCCATGCCTCGTCGGCCCCTGGCCTTTTCCTGCACCAACGCCTTCTTCCCGTCCGGCGTGATGATGACCCCCGTGAACAGGAGCTCCCCTTCCAGCCGTTCCGCCTGGGGCGATTTCACTTCCGCCACGTCTTCCGGCCCTGGAAGAAAAATGTGCTTTTCCACCATGGGCGGCACCTCCAAGGCACGGGCCGCAAGCGGAAGCGCAGCCAAAACCGCCGTAAACGCCACAGCCTGGAACCCTTGCATGATCCTTCGCCGCATCTCGCGTCTCCTTTTCGTCCAAAACATCCTGCGGGCAAAACGTCTGATCGCTGACAAAACAAACATAGCACGAGTGAGGCCGTGCTGTCCGCACGAAATCTGTGATGAGCTGCGAGCTTCCCGGCCGCCCCCCGGTGTGATTTTTGCAACCCTTCGGATCGGCACGCAAAACCGCGCGACCCCGGTTTCCGGTTCCCACGTCCGAAACGCCGGGGCGACATGTTTTCGCACCGACCGATCCCTGGGGCCGAACGCTTTTCATGACGCTTTCCCACGTTCGTCGTTTGCTGCGACACCCGGCTTTCCGCCGCTTGGTCCCGGCCTTGCTCGCGGGTCTCCTGGCCGCCGTGCCTCCCGGCACGGTCTGGCCGGTGGACGACGCCCGGCGGGTCGCGGTGGTGGTTTCTGCAAACATCAAGCCTTACCTGGAAGCCGTAAAGGGACTGCGTGACGCGCTCGAGGAAGATCCCGTTCAGGCCACGGTCTTCCTCCTGGACGAAGAAGCGGACCTCAACGCCCTCCGGAAAAGGCTGCGGGAAGGCGGCTTCAGCTTTTGCGTCTCCGTCGGACCGGAAGCCACGAGCTTCCTCGATACGGCGCTTCGCGATTCCGGGTGTCCCTTGGTTTACACCATGGTCCTGAGTCCCGACAAACTCCTGGACGGCGACGGAAAGTCGCCCTGCGGCGTCTCGCTTTCCATCCCCGTTTTCTCTCAGATCACCCGGATCCGGCAGGCTCTGCCCGCGGTCCGGCGCATCGGCATCCTCTTCAACCCGGACGACAACGCCGATTTCTTCCGGCAGGCCGCCACCCAGGGGCGGCTCCTGGGGGTCGAGATCGTTCCTTTGGAAGTCACCGCTCAGAAGGACATCCCCGAAACCCTGGAGCGCCACTGGGACGCCATCGACGCGCTGTGGTTCATCCCCGACCAGACGGTGATTTCCAAAGCGCTGGTGGAATATGCTATCAAGGAAGCGTTGCTTCAGAAGAAGGCGGTTGTCGGCTACAATCGTTTTTTTTATGAATCGGGGGCCGCCGTGGCCTTCGCCCTGGACTACGAAAAGGTGGGCCGCAAGACCGGCGAACTGGTGCGGCAGCGGTTTCGGGGCGTGCCGTGCCGGGAAATCCTGCCGCCCTTCGATGTCCTGGTGAATCCCCGGGTGCTGGAAAGCATCGGGCTGGAACGAACCGAAAAATGACCAAGCGGGCCGGATTCCATTTCAGGCTGCTCTTCTCGGCGTTTCTCCTCATCGGGGGCGCGGTGTTCGCCCTGGGCTACCTGGGGCTCGCCATGATCCAGGACTTCGCTCAAGCCCGCTTCGACGAAAGAAACCGCCTGATGGCGGGAAACCTCGCACGAAACTGTGAAGTGGGGCTCCTCATCGAAGATCGGACCATGCTGCAGCGATTGGCGGTCAACCTCCTTTCCGAACCCGACGTGACCCGGGTGACCGTCTTCAACGCCGCGGGCGATGCGCTGGCCGACGTTTCCAAGGAACTGCGGGGAGCGACCTCGGCCGTGAACGTCCCCGTCTACCTCAGGCGGATCGATGAAGAAGGGCTGGTCCGGCAGCTGGTTTCCCAGAACCGGGACCTCGCGGTCATCGGCTCCGTCAAGGTGGTGTTCAGCCTGGAAGAAATGAACCGCCTGCACCAGGGGCTGCGTGACCGCTTCGTCTTGCTGGCGCTCGGGGTCGGCTGCCTGGCGCTCATCCTGTTCTATTTCATTTCCAAGTCGCTTCTGACCCCCGTCAACCGGCTGGCCCAGACGGCCCGGAAGGTGGCCCAGGGCGACCGGGACGTCCGGGCCGTCCCCGATCGCATCCCCGAAACCCGGGCCCTGGCCGAAGCCTTCAATTCCATGCTGGATTCCCTGGAGTGGAGCGCCAAGGCACTCGAAGAGGCCTACCAGGAAATGATGCGCCAGAAAACCCTGGCCGAATTCGGAAGGTTCGCCATGGTCATCGCCCACGAAGTCAAGAATCCCCTGGGAATCATCAAGACCTCCTTGGACTGCCTGAAGAAGGACCTGGGCGTGGGGCGGGAAAACACCATGGTCTTTTACATCGAAGACGAAATCCGGCGCCTCAACCAACTGATCGAAGACTTCCTGGCCTTTTCCCGGCCCGCCCGTCCTTCCTTCCGCAAAGTGGAATTGAACGCCCTGCTCCTGGACTGCGTGACCCGTTTCCAGATGCAGGTGGCGTCGGATGCCGTTGAAATCCGGTGCGACATCCCCGAAAATAGCGCCGTCTCCAGCGCGGACGCCGATCTCCTCACCCGGGCCTTCAGCAACCTGCTGAAAAACGCCCTGGAAGCCCAGGACGGCCGAGGAACGATCGCAGTGCGCTGCGGCCACGACGGCCCCTTTTGGCGGATGGAAGTGAGCGACGCGGGACCGGGGATTCCCCACGACATGCTTCACCGGATCTTCGAGCCTTTTTTCACGACCAAATCCCAGGGGACCGGATTGGGGCTCGCTTTCGTTTCCCAGGTCGTCGCGGCTCACGGAGGCGACGTGCGGGCGGGGAACGCCGAAGGGGGAGGCGCGGTCTTCGCGGTCCAAATCCCCATCCGCTGATCCGGTAAACCTTTCGAGCAGGCTCACGGGTGATCGACCATGGCACGAATCCTCGTCGTCGACGACGAACCGAAAATGCGGCACCTGCTTTCCATCATGCTCCGCGGCAAGGGCCACGACGTGGACCAGGCCGAAAACGGCCAGGCGGCCCTGGACCGCCTGGCCGAACGCCCGTTCGATCTCGTCATCACCGACATCCGGATGCCGCGGCTGGACGGGAAAGGCCTCTTCAAGGAAATGAAGGCCCGGGGGTTGGAATGCCCGGTGGTGTTCATCACGGCCTTCGCTTCGGTGGAATCGGCCGTGGAATCCATGCAGGAAGGGGTGGTGGACTACATTTCCAAGCCGTTCGAGGAAGACCGGATCCTCACCACGGTGGAACGGACCTTGAGCGTCTCGCGGATCCTGGCCGAAAACCGGGACCTGCGCCAGGAACTCCGGCGCATCTCGGGAACCGGAGAGATCGTCTTTCAGTCCGAAAAGATGCGCCGGATCGTGGACCTCGCCGCCACCGTGGCCTCCGAAGAATCCACGGTGCTCATCCGGGGGGAATCGGGAACGGGAAAGGAACTGCTCGCCCGGTTCATCCACCATTGCAGCGAACGCGCCAAGGGCCGCTTCGTCCCCGTCAACTGCGCCGCCATCCCGCAAGGCCTCATGGAATCGGAACTTTTCGGGCACGAAAAGGGGGCCTTCACCAGCGCCGACCGCCGCGGGGTCGGGAAATTCGAACAGGCCTCGGGAGGCACCCTGTTCCTGGACGAAATCGGCGACATGCCCCTGGAGGCCCAGGCCAAGCTCCTTCGCGTCCTCCAGGAAAAGCGCATCCAGCGGGTGGGCGGCCAGAAGGAAATCCCGGTGGACGTGCGGATCATCTGCGCCACCAACCAGAGCCTGGAAGGGCTGGTGCGGGAAGGGAAATTCCGTTCGGATCTCTTCTACCGGATCCACGTGTTTCCCATCGAACCGCCGCCTCTGAGGGAACGCATGGAAGACGTGCCGGTGCTCGCCCGCCATTTCCTCAAGCGCTTCAACGGGTCACCCGATTTCGACATTTCCGGTGACGCCATGCGGCTCCTGGAAAACTACTCCTGGCCCGGTAACGTCCGGGAACTGGCCAACGTGATCGAAAGGGCTTGCATCCTGGCGCGAGGCAAAGACCGGATCACGGCGGAACACCTGTCCTTTCTCCGCCCTTCCCAGGCGGAACCCCTGAAAGGCGGCTTCACGCTCCCTGCCGAAGGCCTTTCCCTGGAAGAACTGGAAATGGAGCTGGTGGGACAGGCGATGGAACGAGCGGAACAGAACCAGAGCGCCGCGGCTCGCCTGCTGGGCCTCACCCGCGCCAAGTTCCGCGTCCTCTATAAGCAGTACCAAAACTATCAACGCGCGAAGAAATGAACCCATCATGACCCGACGTCCACGGCCCTTCCTGCCCTTCGCCCTGCTCCTGGCGCCGCTTCTTTTCCTTTCGGGAGACGGCCTGGCTTCAGGGCCGTCCCTTTCCGTCAAGACGGACGACACGGCCCTGCTGTTCGTCGGCGAAAAGCTGGACGTCCTTTCCATCGCCTCGAGGCGTGAAGAGAGCGCGGCTCAGGCGCCGGCCGTCGCCCGGGTGGTTTCGCGAAGGGAATTCCGCGAGTGGGGAAGCGTCACCTTGAGCCAGGTGCTGGAACGGGTGCCCGGCTTCTACATGGCGGAAAAAGAATTCGGCAGCATGCCGTTTCTGAGGGGCCTGCCCAATGCCATCCTGTTTCTCTACGATACCGTCCCCCTGGGATCCGAACTGTCCAAGGCGCTTCATCCGCTGGATCACGAACTGTCGCTGGCTCCCGTAAAGCGCGTGGAAATCGTCCGAGGGCCCGCCTCCGTCCTTTGGGGACCCGACGCCTTCGCCGGCGTCGTCAACGTGGTGCCTCTGACCGGTAAAGACATCCAGGGCGTGCAAGCGGAAGCGCTCTACCAGGAACCCGGAGACCACAAAGGCGCCACCCTGAACCTGGGAAGGCACGACGGCCGCTGGGACGGGTTTCTGTCTTTTTCGGCGAGAACCGGCGAAGAAGACGCCACCCGGGTGAATATCGTGCGTTTCTGGGGCGACCTGGACGACACGCCGGTCCCCCCCGAAGACCGCCTGGGCGGCCGGACCCCCGGCCGCGCGCACTACCTGGACCTTTACGGGCGCTTGAGCTACGGGGACGACCTGGTCCTTTCCGGGCGGCTTTCGGACAACGAGAAGCCGTACGCGTTGAGCAGCGTGGACCGGGAAGACGCCTGGAGGGAGAGCCGGAGACTGCCCTTCGGGTATCTCAAGCTGGACGCCCGAAAGAACTGGGGTCTCGAAACAGTGCTCCGGTTTTCGGGTTTCTACAGCCGGCTGGAACCGGAGTTCGAAGTGATCGACCGGACGCTGAAGCAGGAAGAAGAGACCCTGTACGGCGAGGCCCTCTTCGAACGGACCCTCTGGACCGGCCGAGGCCTCCTGACGGGCGGCGTGTCGCTCAAGCAAAAGGACGTGAAGGACGCCCCCGTCTGGGACAGCTATTTCCCCGACTTCCTCGGGCCCGATAACGTGTCGTTCCTTCCCGGGGTGTCCCTCCAGAATTTCGACAGCACCCTGTGGTCCGTGTTCGGCCAGTACATGCACAAGATGGGCGACCTGGACTTCATGGTGGGGTTGAGACACGACTTTCACAACACGTTCGACGATCATTTGAGCTTCAGCGCGGGCATCGTCTGGTCGCCGGCGGACACATGGGTCTTCAAACTGCTCTACGGGACGTCCTATCGCACCCCCTTCGCCCGGCAGCTCCTGGAAGAAAACGAAAGCGACCTGGAAAAGGCCGAAAACACCTCCCTCGAGGTGGCCTGGTCCCCCAACGACCGGGCGTCCATCGGCGTGACCGGGTTTTTCAACCGGATCTCGCATCACATCATGGAAGACCCCTACGCGGGGCTTTCCGAACCCAACCGCCAGGAAATCCTCGGCGTCGAACTGGAAGGGCGCTTCAAGCCCCTGAAGACGCTCGAAGCGTTCGCCAACCTGACACTTCTCGACAACAGCGGCCCGGACGAAACGTACCGGTTCACCGAATTCTCCTTCGTGACGCCCGATGGCGAGGTGGTGGAAGAAATCACCGAACTGCGCTATCCCTTCGACACCGGCCCCAAGGGACTGTTCAACGCCGGCGTCCACTGGCGCCCGAACCGGCGGTTTTCCGCCTTCGGCGGCGTCCGGTACTTTTCCACCCGAAAGCTCATCCACCCTCGCGGCGAAGCGACGCAGGAAGTGCCGGAAACCTGGCTCGTGGACCTGAACGCCACCGTGAAAGACATCGGGAAACGAAACCTGGACCTCACGTTGACGGTCCGGAACCTCCTGGATGAAGACTATGAAACCCCGGGAACCTTCAGCCTGATCGAAGGCGAACCCTTTTCCGCGCAGCTCATGATCCGCTATCGCTGGTAAAATGAAAGACCCGAACAGGAAACGCCATGGAAGCACGTGAAACCAAGCCTGAAACCGGATCCCCGCCGGGCCGGCCCCGTCCCGGCTTTCACGCCCTGGCGGCGGGCCTCGTCACGCTCCTCACCGCGGCGGTCTATGCCAACGCTTTCTCGGTCCCCTTCGTCTTCGACGACCTTTCGACGGTTCTCGGAAACGAAAAGATCAAGGACATCCGGGCCTACTTGAACGCCGCGTTCTGGACCGGACCGCGCTCGCTGGTGGATTTCACCTTCGCCCTGAATTACCACTGGGGAAAGCTCGACGTCTTCGGCTATCACCTGGTCAACCTTCTGATCCACGCGGCGGCGGCCGTGGTCGCTTACTTTCTGGCGCTCAAGGTGTTGGAACGGCTGGAACGGATCGAGGTGGGGGGCGCCGCGGCATCTTCCTTCCATCTCCCGGCGCTTTTCGCGGCCCTCATCTTCACCGCGCACCCCATCCAGACCCAGGCGGTCACCTACATCGCCCAACGCTACACGCCCATGGCCGGGTTCTTTTACCTGGCGGCCCTCCTGTGCTACATGCTGGGCCGAAACGCCCTGGCGGACAGAGGGCCCGGAGGGCAAGCCGCGGATCCCCGGCGGGAAGCGCCGCCGTCGCCCCGAGGCCCCCGGCTTCTCAAACCCGCCGCCTGTTTCGCCCTGTCCTTCGCCTGCGGCGCCCTGGCGTTTCTCAGCAAACAGAACACGGCGAGCCTTCCCCTCGCCGTCCTCTTTTTCGAATGGTTCTTCTACGATCGCACCTGGGCCGGCTGGAAGAAGAAGCTCCTGGTGATGGTTCCGGTCTTCGCCCTGTTTTCGCTTTTCGTGCTCTACAACATGCGCATCCTGGAAGGCGATTTCGACCTCGGCCGCCTGTTGGAAGATGTCGATGCACGGACTCGGGACACGCGCGAACTGGGCCGGCAGCACTATCTTTTCACCCAGTTCCGAGTCTTGTGCATCTACCTCCGCCTGCTCTTTCTCCCAGTGAACCAGAGTCACGACTACCTGTATCCTTTCGTATCGAGTTTCTTTCAAGGCTGGACGCCTCTCGGCGCCGCGCTGTTGGCCGCCCTCGCGGCCGCGGCCGTGTGGGCCCGGCGCACCCATCCCGTGGTGACCTTCGCGGTGGCCTGGTTTTTCATCACCCTTTCCGTGGAATCCACCGTCATCCCCATAAGCGACGCCCTCTTCGAACACCGGCTCTACCTTCCCATGTTCGGGTTCGCTTTGTTGGTGAGCCGCGTGGGCTGGGGGCTTTTCCATCCGCGCAAGCGCCTCTTCGCAGCCGCCGCGGCGGTGCTGGTCCTGGTTCTGGGGGCCGCGGCCCATCACCGGAACCAGGTGTGGCGGGATCCCGTGACGCTCTGGACCGACGCGATGGAAAAGAATCCCCACAACTACCGAGCGTACAACAACCTGGCGCAGGCGCTCGAAAAGAAGAAGGCCTTCGATCGCGTGCAGGAACTCTACGAACGAGCGCTGGAACTTCGGCCCGACTACGCGGACGCCCACTTCAACCTGGGACTCTTCCTGGCGCGAAGAGGCCGGATCGACCAGGCATCGCGCCACTTCGAAAGGGTCCTGGAACACATGCCGAAATACCGGCCGGCTTACGCGAAAGCTCACTACAACCTGGGGCTGATCGCTCACATGAAGGGCGACCTCGCCGCCGCGGAACAGCACTACCGTGCGGCGCTGGAAGGGGAACCGGACTATCATCAGGCCCGGCTGAATCTGGCCAACCTGTATGCGGCCCGGAAGCGGTGGGACGACGCGGCGGGTCAACTGGAAGCGATCCTCCGCCACGAACCCGATCACGTGGGCGCACTCACCAACCTGGCCGTCATCGTCTACAGCCGAGGAGACGTGGACCGTGCGGCGGAGCTCCTGGATCGCGCCCTGGAACTTGAGCCGGAGTCCGTGGACGCCCTCATCAACAAGGGCGTTCTTCTCATGGAACGGCGGGACTACGACCGGGCCGCAGAACATTGCCTCAAGGTCCTCTCCCTGGATCCCGCCAACCGCCGCGCCCAGATGCTGCTCACCCGGATCGAACAGGCTCGGAACGAGTGAAACCACCCATTGGCTGGATCTGACCACCCGGTTGGTCAGATCCAGCCAATGGGCACCCATCGCCCTCCTGCCGGCCTTCACGGGCCTTCGGGTGCGGATCTTTTAGAAAGCAAAAAATCTGCAAAGCGGTGCGTCGCGTTCGGCTTCGCCTCACCCCACGCGCCCTGCATCATGGACGATTTCGCGATGGTCCCACATTTGCACTCAATGGCCGTGACGGGTCGCCGCCGGAACGCCGCTGCTCTCGCGTGCGGCCCGGAGGCATCTTGCAGGGGTTGCAGGTCTCATAGGAAAGACGGACAAAGGCTATGCTTCAAAGGCTTTGGCTCACTTTGCTGCTCGCGCTGGCGATGGTTTCGGTCCCGCTCTATGCGGCGGCGGAAGCCTCAAGCGAGCACGAAGAGCGTTTTCTGGAGCTGGTCAATCAGGCTCGCGCCCGTCCACTGGAGGCGGCCGCGGGGCTGGGTCTGGACGTGGAGGGACTCCTCCGGTCGCGCCCCGAACTCCAGGTACTGCTGGCCGATGCATTGCCGCCGTTGAGGTCCGACGAGCGCCTCGAGGCGGCCGCCCGCCGCCACGCGGAGGACATGGTTTCCGCCGGTTACTTCAGCCGCACGTCCCTGGACGGCCGCTCACCCGGAGATCGCATGGTCGAGGCGGGATACACGCCGGTTCTGGGTGTTGAAGGCCTCGGGCTGCTTTCCTTTCAGAATTTCATCGCACCCGCCAAGGCCGTGGACACGATCTTCGCCCGCATGCTTTCCCGGGAACTCACCGAATCGCCGCCCGAACAGTGGGCCATCTTGAATCCCCACGCCAAGGACGGAGCCGTCGCGCTGGCCACGGGAAGGATCGACCTGGGCCAGGGAGCCGACAACGCCTACCTGGTGGTCCTGGATGTCGGCATCGGGATCGAATGCGCCTTCGCATTCCGAGTGCTGGAGACCCTAAACGGGCTGCGATCCGACCCCGTATCGACGCTGGCGGCCCTGTATCCCGACGGGGTGCTGCCTCCACCGTTCGGGAACGTCCAGGATTTCCCGCCCTTGAGGCTTCCCCCCCTTGCCCGTGAGCCGCTGCTCGATGAGGCGGCGCACCGGAGAGGCGATGCCATCCTTGCCGAAAACCCGGCATGGTTCACCGGCTTCGACACATCGGGGGACGTGGTCACGAGGCTCGCCGACGCCGGCTACGGGGTGCTGGACGCGGCTGAAGTGACGGCGTTTTTCCGGCTCGAACCCGGCATGAGCTTCGACGACGTGGTGCGGCGGACGGCCATCGAATTGCTGTATGCCGAATGGAACCGCCCCGATTTCCAGGGACCCGCGGTTTTCAGCACAACGTTTACGGAAATCGGGCTGGCGACCTTTCCCGTTTTCGGCGATGACGGATCGGTCTTCCTCCTGGTGGTGTTCCAGTTCGCCCGCCCCGACAATCCGCGTGTGCACCTCGTCGGGCGCGTACTGTGCGCGGCGGGCGCTGAAGCCGACGCCCCGCTGGTTCCCTGCGCCCAACAGCTTGTGGCCGTCCACTACGGCGCCGACGGCCTTCCTTCTGATGCGGCCCTGGTGGACCCCTTCGGCGCTTTCCGATTCCAACTGCCTGCGGCGACGATCCCGTTTGCTACGACCGCCATCGGCATCCAGGGTCTCGACGGGGTTGAAAGGTTGAGAGAATCCATCTATCTTGGCAACGTCAATCAGCAGGTGATGCTGGTCTTGGAACCTTGACCCCGTTGAAGACCTCACCGGGGTGGCCTCGTCAACGTGAAGAAGACAGATGGTGAATGATGCTCCTACGGATGTGCCCTGTTCGTCCCACGCTCCCCGTGACGGTTTTCGTGCTCTTGTTCCTGGCCCTTTCCTCCCCGTCCGTTGCGGCGGAAAAGGCCGACCCCGGCAACGTCGTGGCTACCGGAGACGGGATCCGGGTGACCCGCGACGACGTGCAGGCCATGCGAGCCTACTTCGAACAGCGGACCCCGTTTCGGACCACCGACCAGGAGTACGCCCGCTACACGGTCCAGGTCAGGCTTTTCGCCGAGGAAGCCATCCGCATGAAGATGGATGAAGGCATGGAAATAGATGAAAACAATTTGACGGTCGAGGATCTCCTCACCCTCTCTCAGCGATACATGAAGCACGTCTTCGACCAATATCCTGTTGACGAACGGGTCCTGGAATCCTACTATAGGGCGTTCCCTGAAAAGTTCCTCAAGGAAGACGTCCCCCTTAGTCCGGCTCAGGCGCAAAAAGAGACGCTGTCGCCGGATCAGATGGTCCCTTACGAGGAGGCCAGGGATCGCATCCGGAAGATCATCCTTTCCGGAAAGCAGAAACAGATCGTTTCCGAGACGTTCCAGAAGCTGTCTGAAAAGTATCGTGTTCGATTTCAATCGCCGCCGGCCGACTGAAGACTATGATCCCCATGCGAACGCTCAACGTCGTCCTCGCCTTCGCTTTTCTGGTACTGGTTTCCGGCTGTGATTCCGGCGGGGGGAAGGCTTCTCGAGAGCAAGCCATCGAGCTGGACGTGGTTTCCTCTGCGGGCCCCGAGGCCCCCATCCCCTGGCCCGACGATCAATTGGCGAAAGCTTTCACCCGATACTGGCACACTTTTTTCAGGGGAGATCCGGAGACGACCCTGAGACTGGAAGCGCCCTATTTTCAGGAACTGGCATCCCGAGAGCGCTACAGGTACTACGTCACGGGGATCGCCAAAAGCGAGCTGTTGCAGGTGGAGGTGATCGACGTGGCACAGCGGGGCGAGCATTTCTTCGAAATTCCCATCACGCTGAAATTGATGACCGAAGACGGGAAGCTCAAAGAATCCACCCGTGTGGACCGCTGGGTTCGAACCAGCGGTGGCTGGTACCACGTGTTGCGGGACATGATCTTTTTTCCTCAAGCCAGTTGAACTTTGCGCCGATGAACGAGGGGGCTGATTCCTCGGTCTCGCCGCGACCCCGAGCAAAGGAGGTGATGCAGAACCGGCAAGAAACAGTAGGGATTTTAAGCGGTACTTCTGGATTCAATGGAAAACGCGGTAACGGCAATGGAAGTCATTGAAAAGGAGGAGGCAAGAGATGACCAAGTTTCGTAAAGTATTGCTTTTGACGCTCGCGCTGGTTTTCATGGCGGGCTCGGCCATGGCTCTCGACCCTGACGATCACGTGAAGGTCGCCCCCAACGGCAAGGGCGATGTCCTGATTTACCCCTTCTACGTGGCCATTGACGGCGGCTGGGAAACCAAGATCACCGTCGTGAACACTGACGAAGTGTATGCCACGGTGGCCAAGCTGGTGGTCCGTAGCATGGCGAACAGCCAGGAACTTCTGGACTTCCTGATCTATCTGTCGCCCGCCGACGTGTGGACCGGTACGCTGCGCTTCGACCCGACCCTCGGTCCGGTCATGTTCAGCACGGATGACAGCGCGCAGTCGGCTCCGGGCACCTTCGCCAGCGAGACGGCCCCCATGAATCAGCCGCTGGTGGACCCTGTAGCGCCCTTCGACACCGATATGCTGGGTTACGTTTACGTGATCAATGCGGCCACCTGGCTGGACAACCCCAGCGCACCCGGTGCCGAGGATGTGGAAAAGGACGACATCAAGACCTGGTACGACAACCTGACGGCCATCACCGAAGCATCTCTGCCCCAGAACATCCTGGCCGGCTGGATGGATTTCAACGTGAGCGGCTTCGGGCTGACCTCGGGCCTTCGCGCCACGACCCTCCGCGACTATGTGAACCTGGAGAAGCTGGGGATCGGCGAAGAAACCCGCCTGGGCGATATCGCCTTGAACAACCTGTACGAAGTGGAAACCGTCCTGAGCAAGACGACCGTCGCCATGCCTTACCTCAACACGGCTGACGATCTTTCGCTCCACTTCTTCACCTTCCCGACCAAGTACACCATTTTTGACGCCGACGGCGAAGTGGTGGGCGCGCGGGGTCCCTACTGGAACACCGGGGCGAGCTACATCGATGAAGACTTCTGTGTCGAGTTCACCTTCCGGATCTACGACCTGGAAGAGAACACGGTAACCGGACCGTCCCCGATCTTCTCGCCCGCTCCGCCCGAAGAGATCGTGCGCTTCTGCAACGAAGTCGACTGGACCGTTTCCGTCGGCTTCCCGTTTGAAGAGGGCTGGGTCCGCTACACCCTTCCCGGTGTGACCGACGGCACCACCCTCGGCGGCACGGAAATGACCTACACCGGTGCCCCGTTCATCCCGACGATCGTGAACCTGGGAGCGAGTGGCATGTCCCTCAAGTATGGTGCTTGGAGCGACGGTCAGGTGTCGTCCACGACCGGCGGTGTTCCGGCCAACTTCCAGTACCATTATGCAGACTTCCCCAGCATCGTGGATGCTCTGTAATCACCTAGTGAAACCGGGGCGGGGGAAACCCTGCCCCGTTTTTTTTCGCCCGCATTTGCTGAGATGATGCTGCAACGGCACCCGATTTGCACCATCTTGTCAGCAAGTGTGCCCGATCGGCAGGGACACCTTCTGGAGGCTGCTCCAGAAAAATGCCTCAAGCTGCGCCGATCCGCAACCGATTAGACGGTAGGAGGCCGTGCCTCTCCGGAGTTTGGGATCAGCTAGAAGACACCTCATTTCACCTTTTGGGAGTACGAATCATGCGCCATCCACTGAAAGCCCGACGCCCGCGGTTGCTCGAAGCAGGAAGGGTTCCTTTCCTGGCTCTTCCCTTAATGCTTTTCTGTGTGCTTTTCGCCGCCACCCCGGCCTTCGCCGCCTACAGCCCGCTCCATCCGCACGATTTCCCCGCTCAAGACAGCGGAACATCAATGTTTTTTCCGTACCACAAGAACGTTACTGACGGTATTTCGGATTCTTCCACCTTTAGCATCTATGTTCCGGCAGGCATCAAAAGTATTACCTTCATCATCGATGTAGGTTACGGCGACGGCCACGTACTCGTAGGGCGCTTCGGTTCAGAACCCACAAAGACCTACTCAAGCGCTGCCAACCTTACCGTCAGCCAACCGAGAGCGAAACTCAGCGACTTTATGGCCGGCGATTTTGTGGCCAAGCTGGGGGGCGCCAACCGCTACACCATCATCGAAGACTCCTCACCCAGCTTGTCCACGGGCGGGTGGATTTACTTCAAGTTGTACAAATACGACGGTACCAGCCTGTCGCCTCGCGCCTATAGCAGCCAATACGTCGTTGATCCCGCCCTCTACTCCCCGCCTGAAGGCTACGTGCCGCCACCTCCCCCTTCGGACGACGGTGGAACCGATGACGGCTCCAGCGACGGTGGAACGGACACGGGTTCGGTCACCGCCCTGCCTTATACCACCGAGGCTTCAGGCGCCGCACCGAGTGCCTCCTACACTTACGGCCCCTTCGACCTGACCGGCCATGGCGGAAAAAGCATTTCCATCGAACAAGGAGAGTACTCCATCGACGGCACCAGCAGCTACACCAACAGTACGGGCACGATCCCAACCGACGCCGCCGAGCTTTGGGTGAGGGCCACGGCATCCACTAATTACAGTACGGTTTCCACGACCAAGGTCCTCATCGGCGGCGACGAAATGGTGAAGATCACCCTGAAGACCATGGCGGCTCCGAGCAGCGGCGACAGTTCCTTCACCAATCCGTTTGGGGATTTTCTGCAACCCAGGGACCCCAACCCTCCGGATGCTCCTGATGACGGGACCGAAACTCCCGATGCCCAGCCGGTCCGTCTGCGCGCTTGTGTCAACGGAGAACCTCTCACGCCCCAGAACGTCCCCTGCGATCAGCTGGACGGGACGAACTTCCTGCAGCCGATCCTCGAGGTGGATCCGGAATTCCTGCCCGCCGGCATGAAGGACGAGGGCGGCGACGTCGTCTACGCCGATGCGTACGCCATTTTCACCTTCAACGGGACCGTTTTCATGGTTGTCACGGACGCGCTCGGCAACCTGACGGTCATCCCCTACAGCGAGTCAGGTTTCCGACCCTTCGGGACCGCCGCGGTCAACCTCGCGGACGGCACCTGGCAGTGCAACGCTTTCGAGACGGTCCAGGATTTCCTCGTCGGCCTGGGCTACGGGCCGGAAGAAGTCGCCCAGTGGCATGAAGACGGCATCGAAGTGGTGTTCTACTTCGGTATCGTTCCCAACGGAGACTGGAACTACTTCCAGGGTGCGGCGTTCCAGATCGTGAAGTAACGAACGCGAGAGAGCACCCCTCCTTTTATAGATGGGTTGGGAACAACGTCAGGGGCATCCCGGGAAGGGGATTGCCCCTTCTCTATTCCTGAGATGAGGACATCCATGCGAAACATCAGGCATTCGCTGAGACTGGGCCTGGCCCCGTGGAGTTCCGCTTACCGGCACTGGAGCCTCCTCAAGGGGTTCTCTTCCAGGGAAATCCGCGGCCGTTTCGCCGGGTCGTTCGCCGGCGTTCTCTGGACCCTCATCCACCCCCTGGCGACCATCGGCGTCTACACATTCCTCTTTTCCATCGTGCTCCGCGTTCCGGTAACCCAGGAAGAAACCGGAACGGCCAGTTTCGTCATCTTCTTTCTTTCCGGCCTCTTTCCCTGGCTGTTCATTGCCGACAGCCTGACCCGTTCCACGGGAAGCCTCGTGGGAAACGCCAACCTCATCACCAAGGTGGTTTTCCCTGTGGAACTGCTGCCGACCTCCGCGCTCGTTTCGACTTTCTTAATCAATGGGATCGGGATGCTCATCTTCTTGGGAGCACTTCTTTTCAAGGGCTACGGACACTGGAGCTGGGCCTGGATTCCTCCGCTTCTGCTCATCCAGATCGTCTTGACGTGGGGTGCCGTCATGTTTTTGTCGGCCCTCACGGTCTTCATCCGAGACATCCAGGAACTTCTGGGGATCGTCCTCATGATCTGGTTTTACGCCACGCCCATCCTTTACCCGATATCGTTCGTTCCGGAAAGCATCCGGGGGATCCTTTCCGTCAATCCCATGGGCCGGCTCGTCACCTGCTATCGCGGCGCGCTTCTCACCCACCAGGTGGATCCGATCACGGTCGCCGTTCTTGCGGTGATCGCCGCGGCCTGCTATATGGGCGGAGCCTGGTTTTTCATGAGAGCCAAGCCGGCCTTCGGGGACGTTTTGTGAGTTTCGCTCGCACCAGGGGATTTGGTGGACAAGCCTTTTTGGGAGCAGGTCATCTTGGAAGCGGCCGGGATCGACTTCGGGGAACCGCTTCCCGAAGTGGATCGGCGCTTTCTTTCGGTCTGGTCCGACCATTACGCCCGCATTGCGGCCATGACCCGCCCTTCGTCTCCTATCCTGGAAATCGGAACCGGCTACGGGGTGCTGGCCGCCGGCCTGGCCGGAAAGACCCGGGACAGGATCTTCAGCCTGGAACACCCTTCACGCGGCTACTTTTTCCGACAGGCGTACCGGTCCTTCCTGAAAGGCAAAGGGGTGGTCCTTGCCGGCGGCGACCTGAGGGAAGGGCTGCCGTTCCAATCGAATTCCCTGCGCCAGGTCTACTTCTGCGACGTCATCGAACATCTCGAACCGTCCGTCGTTCCGACGGTGCTCGACGAGATCACCCGCGTGCTCGAGGTCGGAGGCGAACTCATCTGTTCCACGCCCAACCTCAACCGTTTTTCCAACCTGGTTCGCTTCGTCTCGGGGCACACGGTCAACCCGCCGCTCCAGTCGGGATGTTACGGTGCAACGCACGGGCACATCCGGGAATTCGCTTTCAAGGAACTGGAGCGGCTTTTTCGCCGACACGGCCTGACACCGACCCGCCGGCGTTTTGAACGGAACCCCTATTTCACCCACGAGGCATTCGGTGAGGATTCGGTGTTTTCCAGACGCACCGCGGACCGGATCAACGCATTGAGTCGCCTGGTGCACGTTTTCCTGCCGCGGTTGGGGGACGAGGTCTACATCCTGGCCCGCAAGGGCTGACTTACGGCTTCAAAGCGAACGCAACCGTCGCTGCGGCGCCAGGCGAGTCGGCGCGCAAGCCGGTTGCTCAAGGGATAGGGATGGATTTCCGGCCGAGACATGGTGAACCCGTCATCGAAGCCGAGGGACTCACCAAGATTTACCGGCTTTATCGGCAGCCGGTGGACCGTTTGAAGGAAGCGCTTTTCCGCCGCCCGTTCCATCGAGCCTTCGCGAGCCTGTCCGATGTGTCGTTCACCGTCTCTCCGGGCGAAAGCGTCGGAATCATCGGGGAAAACGGCGCCGGCAAGAGCACGCTTCTCAAAATCCTCGCGGGAACGGTGACCCCCACTTCCGGACGGGTGACGGTGAGAGGCCGCGTGGCTGCGCTCCTGGAGCTCGGAGCGGGATTTCACCCGGAATTCACCGGGCGGCAGAACATTTTCCTCAACGCGGCGCTCCTTGGTTTGACCGAAGACGACATCCGATTCAAAGAGGACTCGGTCATCCGTTTCGCCGAACTGGGAGAATTCATCGACCGGCCCATCAAGACCTACTCTTCCGGCATGGTGGTGCGCCTGGCCTTTTCCATCGCCACCAGCGTGGATCCGGACATCCTGGTCATCGATGAGGCCCTGAGTGTCGGCGATCAGTATTTCCAGAAGAAGTGCATCGACCGCATGCTGGAATTCCAGAGGCAGGGAAAGACCATCGTCTTCTGCAGCCACGCCATGTACACGGTGAACCTGTTGTGCAAGCGCGTGATCTGGCTGCAGAACGGACACGTTCGGCAGGACGGCGTCGGAACCCACGTCACCGCAGCCTATGAAAACCACCTGCGCGAAAAGGAAAAACCGCCCGAACCCGGCGGGGACGCGGCGCCCGCATGTACCGAAATGCCTTTCCGCATCAAATCCCTCGCCCTGAACGGATCTTACGAACCCGTGAAGCTCCGGTACCGGGAAGACCTGGAAGTGGTCATCGAATGCGAAAGCCTGGAAGACCGGCCGTATGCCATCGCCGTCGGCATCCGCCGAAACGACGGTCTCGTCTGCCATGCGGTGAACCTCACCCGGGATCACGGTGGGCCGTTCCACGGTCGCGGGACGGTGGCGGTTCGCGTTCTCTATCCGGCCCTTCCTTTTCTCCATGGTGAGTATTCCGTGGTGGCGTTCGCTTTGGACGAATCGGGGCTTCACTGCTACCACAAGAAGGAGTCCCAGCCGATCGTCATCCTGCCGCCGGAGCGGTTCCGGAACGAGTTGGGACTCCTTGACCTGGAATATCGCTGGGAAATCGTAAACCCCGTGAAACCGGCGCGATACGGCGCCGGCTCTTGATGCGCCTGCGGCCCGGCGGGCGGGAAGGCGTGGCGCCTTGAACCTTCGGATCGCCTATCTCCTGGAATCCACCGCATTGTGCGGCGGCGTGAAGGTGGTTTTCCGGCAGGCGGAAGCCCTGGCGCGCCGAGGCCACGTCGCGCGGGTGATCTCCGCCGAACCCTATCCGGACTGGTTCCATGGAAACGTGCGTTTTCAACGGACCGATCCCTTCGACAAAAGGATCGGAGACGCGTTCCAGATCACCGTGGCGACCACTCCCAGGCTCGTTCTGGCACATCGCGACACCGGCGCCACCGGTCGGCTGTGGCATCTGGTCCAAGGATACGAAGGCGATTACACGGAATGCCGGCCGCTCCAGGACGAGATCGATACGGCATACGGCCTTCCCGTTCCCAAGATCACCGTCTCGGAACGATTGGCGCGGCGCCTCGGTGAGCGATATCCGGGAAGCCTCTTCGTTTCGGTGGGCCAGGGACTTGAAACCGAACACTTTCACCCCGCACCGGGCAACCATCGAGGGAAGGGGAAGGCGGCCGTCCGCTGCGTATTCCTCGTGGGACCCCTCAGCATTTCCATCAAGCAGATCCGCCTGGGGCTTCTCGCCTTCAAGACGGTCCGTGAACGATTCCCTCATATCGCGCTGGTTCGCATCTCCAGCATCGACACGCGCCGGGAAGAGGAGACCCTGATCGGCGCCGTCGAGGAATACCGGGTACACCTGCACCCAAAGGAAGTGGGCGAACTTTTCCGGTCGCGGGAAGGCATCCTGCTTTCCCCGTCCGGACCGGGAGAAGGCTTCGGGCTTCCGGCCCTGGAAGCCATGGCCTGCGGTGTACCGACGGTACTCACCCGCATTCCCAGCTACCTGGCCTTCGATTCCCCACAGGATTACACGGTATTTGTCGACCCTTCCGACCCGGCCGACATGGCCCGGGGAATCGAAGAACTGATCCGGGACGATGAAAAGCGCCGTTTCCTGGTCCGGCGAGGCATCGAAGTCGCCTCCCGATACTCGTTCGATTCCGTAGCCGAAAGACTCGAAAAGGTGTTCACCGATGCCATCTGACGCTCTCTTGTATCCGCGGGAGGTCATCCTCGAAGTGACCAACCGGTGCAACCTGCGCTGTCGTTACTGTCATTTCCACGGAGAACAAGCTCCGAGAAAACGGCCTCCCGGCTCCATGCCGCGCTCCCTGTGGGAAAAGGTTCTCCGGGAAGTGGCGTCCTGGAACCGCCCGGTAACGCTGCTCACCCACGGCGCCGGTGAACCTCTCCTCTTCCCGGACCTGGAAGCGCTCCTCGTCCATGGCAAGGAAATCCCCCACGTCAGCATCGGCTTCATGACAAACGGGATGCTTCTGAACGCCGAATGGAGCACCCGTCTGGTGGATCTCCAGGTGGATTTTCTCGCACTCAGTATCGACGGGACCGAACCCGCCTCCCATGATCATTTCAGAGTCCATGCGAGCCTGGAAAAGATCGAGGCCAACGTGAGGGCATTGATTGCAGAAAAGAAGCGACGCGGGAGCGACAAGCCGGCCCTCGCTTTCAACATGGTGGGCTATCCCGAGATCCTCCATCAGGCGGAGGACTATGCGCGCCGGTGGCTGCCCCACGCGCACACCGTCACCGTTTCCCGGTTCCGCCCGGTGGGTTCCCGGCGGCTGTGGCCCCAAGGGGGTGGGCCCCCTTTCAGGCCGTGCCCCTTGCTGACCCAACAGCTGGTGATAGGCTGCGACGGCCGTGTCGGTCTGTGTTGCGAAGATATCCATCTGGAAGGGAACGCGGGATCCCTGCACACCCACTCCATCCTTCAGATCTACAACGAAAGTCCCGTCTTCAGCCGATACCGCGAAGCGCACGCCGCCGGCGATCTCCACGTGCTGCCGCTTTGCCGGGACTGCGACGTGTGGGGCGGAGACGTGGTCCTGGAAACCTCCACGCTCACACTGGCGGACCTGAGGGTGAGCGTCTCCCGCACGCCCGCCTTTCACGTCTTCACAAAGGATGCTGCCGCCCATGAAGCCTGAACTCGCGGTCGTCTGGCCCGCCGTTCCACCGCCTGCCGTGGAAGAAGAGCGGTACTGCCTGAAATTCTGCAAGGATCTGAGCCGCAAGGCATGCCTTGAAGTGCAACCCGAAACCGCTTGGATCGATTGGGACCCGGTCGGAGCGCCCGGGGATGTCCCCCACCAAGGCCGGTCAAAGAGCGTGCTGTGGGTGACGGACCCCAGGGTCCTGCTCAACCCGGTCGCTGTAAGACGCCTTCTTGCGGCCATGGAAAGCGGCTATTCGGCCTGCGGCCCTGTCTACAACCAGAGCCCTCTCGCCCGTCAGCGAGCCGACATGCCGGCACTCTACCTGAACCTGGCGACCTACGAAGAAGTGGCCGGCCTGATGGAGACCAACCCCGGGCCGGATCGATGGGAAACCGATCGACTGGACCCCGCTTGCATCCTCTATTCCGGGGCATTCCTTGAACGCGTCTCCGGGGTCGGTCTTCCCGCAGGGCGGTTCGATCTTCTTCAACCGGCGGATTTCAGAGCCGCCGTGGACTGCAAGGCGCTGGTCCACAATTTCGGGCGCTACGACGCGGGCCGGCGCGACGACCTCATCCAGCTGATCCCCGAGAACGCTTCCAGAGTGCTCGACGTGGGCTGCGCCGGCGGCGAATACGGGAGGCGACTCAAGGAAGTCCGCCCCGATCTCCACCTGACGGGGATCGAACCGAACCCGGTTCTCGCCCGAAAGGCCCGGAACCGTTACGATGAGTTCTACGCCTCCTCCCTGGAAAGCGCATCCCTTGCGGACGAGTTCGACGTGATCAACTGCGGCGACGTTCTGGAACACCTCCAGGATCCCTGGGACATGCTGACCAAGCTCCATTCCCTGCTCCGCCGTGGCGGTGTGCTGGTGACCAGCCTCCCCAATGTGGGACACTGGACCGTCGTGAGGGACCTCGCTGCAGGGACTTTTCAGTACATTCCCTGGGGCCTCCTTTGCATCACCCACATCCGCTGGTTCACGGAAGCGTCCATCCGGAACGCCCTGGCCGAGGCAGGCTTCGAAATCGACGTGTTTCTGCGCCAGCAGATCGATCCCACACCGCAGGGGAAGGCGTTCATCGAACTCATGGTTCGATCGGGAGGAAACAGGGCATCCCTTCTCACCAACGAATTCACCATCCGGGCGCGCAAGCCATGACCGTCGCCGCCGTCATCGTCAATTACCACACGGCCCGCCTGCTGGACCCGCTGCTGAGCCACCTGCGCCGTGACCCCGCGGTGGCGGAAATCGTGGTGGTGGATAACAGCCGGGAGATCCTTCCACATGCCGGCCGACTCACCCGCGACGGTGTCGTGTACCTCGTGAACGACGAAAACCGAGGGTTCGCGGCGGCCGTGAACCAGGGGGTGAGGGAAACGGCAAGGCCCTGGGTTCTTCTGGTGAACCCCGACGTCCGGCCGCTTGAAGGGTGTGTTCCGAATCTGCTCGACGGAGCCCGTTCGACCGGGTCCCCTCTCGCCGGACCCCGCTTCTACTGGGATGAACGAAAAGTCTTCCGGTTGCCGCCCGCCACCGGGATGTGCCGTTGGCTTCACGGAGCGGGGGAAGCCGCCGCGCGCCATCGGCTGGATGCCGAGTTGTACGGTTTCTACTGGTCGATCCGCCACGATCGGTTTTGGAAGGAGCGGGAACCGTTCTTTGAGCCTTTCCTTTCCGGAGCGCTTCTCCTGGCCGACCGGACCCGGCTCGGGCTTCCCGGAGGCGACCTGCTGGACGAAAGGTTTTTCCTCTACTTCGAAGACACCGACCTGTGCGCCGAAGCGTTGCTGACGGAAAGCCTTCCGGTCTGTGTTCCGCAGGCGGAAGCCGTTCATTTCTGGGACCAGTCGCCGGGGGACAACAAGACGGCCCTCATGGCGGCTTCCTGCCAGGCGTTCTGGGAAAAGCACTACGGCGGCCTTCCACCCGCACAAGACGTTCCGGCACGCTACGCTCCGGCGGTCACCGACTTGGGCACCACGGTCGAAGCTCCCGTTTTTCGCCCCCGCCGTCCGACCGTTTCCGACGAAAAGTACTTCGAGTTCGGTGTGAACCCCGTGTTTGTCCCGTTCGCCCAGGCTTCGTTTACAGGAAACTCTTTCCGGTTTCCCGGATCCGTCTGGGACCGACTGGCACCGGGCCGTTATTTCGGAAGAATCCGGAGCCGCATCGGGGAAACCCTGGAGATCTGGCGGTGGAGCAAAAGATAGAGACCAACCAGGGCGTGTTCCTGATCCGCCCTTTCGAGGAAGGAGATGAAGAAGGCGTGCTGTCGCTGTGGCGGGCGGCCTTCGGACGGGAGTTCCCGCGTGACGTCTGGCGTTGGAAGTACATGGATAACCCTTTCGGGCGGCTCTTCATGCTCTGCGTCACCGAAGACGGCCTGCCGGTCGCCGCGTATGCGAGCCTTCCGTACCGAGCCCGCTGGAACGGCCGAGACGTGTTGCTGGCCCATCCCGTGGACAGCATGTCCCATCCCGAATACCGCGGCTCCGTCGGAGGAAGGAAGGGACTCTTCGTCCGCACCGTCCATCGATTCCTGGACGTTTATGCCGGCCCGGACGCGGCGGTCTTTGTCTACGGCTTTCCGGGAGAACGACACTTCAAACTGGGCCGCATGATGCTGGGCTACGACCGGCTTCCGCGAGGAATCCTCTATCTTCGAACGTCAACGGGCGACCTTCGTCCCGTCCGGCAGCGTTTTGCCGCAAAGATCGAACCGGCACTCCAAGCCGGAGAAGCCTTCTCCGACTTGGCCCGACGGGCGGAACGCTGCTTCCCGTTCGCCGTCACCCGTGATGCGTCGTTCCTCAAGTGGCGTTTCTTCGACCATCCGAAGAACACCTATCGCGTCTGGACGTACGGATCGCGTTTCCGAAAGGGAATCCAGGGCTATGCCGTGGTGCACGTCGAAGGGGATAGAGCGCGGCTGCTCGATTGGTTCCTGATGGACGGGAAAGACCCCGCCCGGGATTTCGCGGCGAGACTGGGCTTCGAACTGAGAAACGAAGGCGTCTCTTTCATCGAAACCTGGCTGCCCCAAGGGCACTTCCTGGCGGACGGTCTCTTGTCCTGCGGTTTCCGGGAGGAACCGGAGCCCACAGGCATTGTCCCCACCGCCGTCTCGCGAAGCTTTCATCCCGAACTGCCTTACCCATGGGCGGCCGAGCACCTCTTCTACACCATGGCCGACGGCGATCTTTTCTGAACAGAAAGAACGCCGGGCCATCGAAGGGATTTTCATGCTTTCCGAAGAGAATCTGATCCCGTTCGCATGCAGTCCGCTTCCCGCCGGACCGTACCTGGTTTTCGCTCCCCACCCCGACGACGAGACGCTGGGCATGGGGGGCACCATCGTTCGAGCGGCCGACGCCGGACTTCCCGTGGAGGTGGTGGTCCTGACCGACGGCGCCGCCGGCGGAGCACGCGAAACGAGAAGGGAGGAGGCGGAACGGGCCGCCGCCGTTCTCGGCGTCTCGAGACTCCATTTCTGGAACCTGCCGGACAGGAAGCTTCACGAAGTCCCGCTTCCGGAAACCGAGCCGACCCGGCTGCTGGAGGCGTTGAATCCCCAAACGGTGTTCCTGCCGTCTCCCCAGGAATATCACCCCGACCATCGATCCGCCACGACCCGACTACTCTCGCTGCTGAACCGGCGGGGCTTCGACGGCGAGGTCTGGTTGTACGAAATCAGCCGGCAGGGGGAAGCCAACCGGCTGATCGACGTCACAGGGGTTGCGGACCGAAAGATCCGGGCCGTCCGCTGCTACGAAAGCCAGCTGGCACGGAACAGCTACGAAGCAGTGGCGCTCGCCATCAACCGCGCCCGCGCCTACACCCTGCCGCCGCCCGCAACCCATGCGGAAGGGTTCTGGGCAGGGCGGGGGCCGGACGTGATCCTCAAAGCCTACTGGAAAGCCATGGACGCCTGCCTGGAGGGGATCGGGCTGCCCCACGGCCCGGGGGCGAGCCTTTTCGAAGCCCAGGCGGTGGACGTGGCGTTTTTTGACGACTTCCGGAAACTTCAGAGGGAGGTTTCGGAACTGAGGGAGGAACTCTCCCGGATGCGGTCTTGCCTTTCGTGGAAGATCACCAAGCCGCTTCGCGCCTTGAGGCGGCTTCAAAGGCGGCGGCCCGGCAAGGGCTGAGACCCCCGCCGAAGGAAGCCCGGGCCGGATCCCAACCCTTGTGTGGGGCCGGCGATTTTGTAGTAGGAGCCGGCCGAGGCCGCCCCACCAAGGGATCCGGATCGTTATCGTTTCATTGGCAGACAAACGCGTAGGGTGCGTGACGAGAGGCGCAGCCGAACCCAACGCACCAATCGCGTAGGGTGCGTGACGAGAGGCGCAGCCGAACGCAACGCACCAAACGCGTAGGGTGCGTGACGAGAGGCGCAGCCGAACGCAACGCACCAAGGTTCACCTCTTGTAAGCCGTCGGCGCCCCGGGGGCCATGACCGCCGGTTCCACCGTGATGGGCCCGGTGGCCGGCGTGCGGTCGGGGGCCTTGAGGCCGCCGGCCGGCGTCACGTAAAAGGTGCCGTCGGAGTTGATGCGCACGATCTTCCGGCCGGTTTCGCTGGCGATGAAGTTGTCCACCAGGCGGCCGCTGGCCTGTTGGATCGCTTGGGCGATGAGCACGTCCTCGCTGCGCTCGCCGTAAGCGCTCTTGGGCGTTACCTTGACTTCCGCCCGGTTGGTCCAGACGATCTCCCCGGTCCGCGCGTTCTGGACCACCATCCGGATCTGGACGGTGGCGCTGTCGACGCGCCCTCCCTTGTGGGCCAGGTGGGCGATCCCTGCAGCGGCGGCGCCCCAGATGGCCGTATTCAAGCTGGCATAGTCTTCCTCGCCGACCAGTCCGCCTCCAAACCGCGGGTGGCCCACCAGCGTCACATCGTCGTCTTCCACGGGCCAGTTGTCATCGGCGACGGCCGCTCCGATCAGTCCGCCGATGGCCATCTTATCGATCATTTCGTACGTGTCGGACTGGGCCACCCCGAACACCGTCCGCGTGCCCACCTTGAAGAAGAAGGGCAGGATCCCGGTCTGCAGGGGATTGAAGCTGTCTTCCTGGCCCGTCTTGAAGACCATGATACGGCCGCGGACCACGTAGTCGGCGCCGAAAGCCCTTCCGATATCGCCGATACGTTGGTGGTCCAGGGCGATGAGGCGCTGGGTGGTCCAGTATTTGCCGGAATTTTGGTCCCTTGCGGCATTGAGGCTGAGGGCCCGGACCAGTTCCGCCTTCATGCCCTGGGACCAGTCTTTGCCCAATTCCTCTTCCAGCACCGCGTTTTCCACAGACAGCTCTCCCCGAGGCGTGGTGTCCTGGATGATGTTTCTTTCCAGAAGGTACCCGATCACGTCCTCGTGGATCGCGGGAACGAAACCGAAGCGGAGCATTTCGTCCTGGAGCGCTTCGGTTACCAGGATGTTCCGCCTCCAGTACCCCAAGGGCGAATCCGCCGGCGTGTAGTCGGCAAAGGGAAGAACCACCACTTTCTTCATCGCCCCCACCGCGGAAGTGCGCACCACCGGGTGCACCATGTCGACGGTGGTGGTTCCGCAAGCGCCAAGAAACGGGAGCACCAGCAACGCCCAAAACCATTTCCTCTGCATGACCTTCTCCTTGACTGTCTCAGTTCCCCTCGCCGTGAACGGGAACCTCACTTTTCCCCTCCGGCGACGATCCGTTCTCCCGCACCCTGTTCCCGCGACCTACGGAAAAAAGGGCCAGACCAGCCGCTGGGCCTGGAAAGTCTCCCATCCGCTGGATCCGCCTTCCGAAGACAGTTGCCAGCGCCCCTTCAGTTCATTGCCCGAAAGGCTCAGGATTTCGTACCAGTACCCGACGCCGCCTTCGGAGAAGGCAAGGCGGTACAGGAAGGTGCGGCCGTCTCCGGGGGTTACGGTAACCGGGATCGTTCCCCAGGTTCCGGTGTAGTTGATCCGACCGGCGTCCCGGTCCAGCACGAGCAGGTCGGCGTCGTCATAGACGTAGGTGGTGCCGTTGTAGGTCTCGGTGACCCGCCACGTGCCGTCCAGGGTCCGGATGTTGATCTGCACCCGCTGCACCTCGGTGGCCCCGGCCAAGGTCGCCCCCACCCTCATGCTGATGATCGCCCTTCCGTACAGGCCGAAGGGCTGGAACGGCCCGAAAGGCACGGACGGCACCGGCCCGTCGGCGTAAGCATAATCGTCGGAACCGGGCGTCGGGACCCCGTTGTCGAAAGCCAGCGCCAACCCCGAACTCACCTTGGGCGTCAGGGCGTAGATGTCGCCGGGAAACATTTCGGGAAGAGCGATGAGCACGTAGGCGCGCTGGTTCAGGGAACAGTACTCGTCCAGGTTACCGGGCACACCGTCGGGATCCAGCCACTGGCCGCCGTCCGAGAGGCATTGAGCTTCGCCGGGGTAGTAGGCCAGGTCCTTGGGCACGTGGAGGTCGAAATCCAGCAGACCCGCATCCGCCGTTTCGATCAGGACGTAATAGGGGCTGATCTGGCTGAATTCCGGAGTCGGAATGGGGAGGCCCGCCGGTTCCCCCGGCCTTCGGATTTCCACGGTGACGGGAATCTTTCGATAAAACTGGCTCAAACGGTCCGAAACCGTGATCACCCCGTCATAGACGCCGTAGTCCCAGTTTTCCAGCAGGTCGGCGTCGGGGGTCACCTCAAGGCGCCCGTACGCGTCGTCGCTCACCAGCACCAGGAGCGGCTCCCCGGTGGACGTCATGGCCGAAATGTCGAGAAACGGTGCGTCATAAGACGCCGACCAGCCGGAAGTTCCGGCGAAAACCTGCAGGGTTTGAGGCTCGAAAAAGAGGCCTCCGAAGTCGGGGAACTTCTCCACGCTCCAGAAAAGGCGGCTGGGAAAGACGGTGAGCTCCGTGGACGGGACAATGCGGACTCGAACGGTGAGCGTCGCCGCTTCCTCATGAATGTTGGACCTGAAGATGATCTGCCCCTCGGCCGTTCCTTCATCGCCGTTGACGATCAGTCGCTGGGGATCCACCGTGACCGAAACCGTCTCGTTGCCGGACCCCGTGTCCTTGGGCGCGCGTAACCAATCCACGGTCGGCTGAGCACTCCAGGTGAAAAAGGGCCGTGTCGGGTCCGCGTTTTCAACCTGAACCGGGAAGGTCTGCCGGGCGGATCCTTCCGCCGCCACAACCACCTCCACTTCCGTCGGGGAAACCACCAGCAGGTCCCCGATGACCCGCTCCACCGTGACCTGCACCTGAACGGTTCCCGAATAGGACGGATCCAGTCCCGAGAAGACCCGGACGTTGCCCGTGTAGGTACCGCTCATCAGGGTTTCCGAAACGGTCACCGTTGCGACCAGAGTCCCGGGCACACTGCCGTTGGCCGGAGAAACGGTCAACCACGACGCGTCCGTCGAAGCCACGTACGTCGCGCTTTCTCCTTCCGCAGGCACCGGACCCCCTGAAACCGAGATGGAAAAGGTAAACGGCGCATGCGCCTGGTTGGGGAGCACCCTCACCGTCCCCACGTTCACCGACGTGGGCGAAACCACCAGCGGCCCATCGGACTGTCGAACCACGTCCACCGTCACCGTGACCGTGCCGGTCTCGGCGGGATCCAGCCCCGAAGTGAAGGTCACCGTTCCCGTATGCGTGCCGGAGGACATGTTGTCCTGGACCGTCACCTTGACCTTGGCTGCTCCCGGGACGTCACCGGTGGCGGGATCCACCGTGATCCACGACCGGTCTGCGGACGCGACGAACGTCGCCTTTTCGTCTCCCACCGGGGCGGGTCCGCCCGAAACGGAAACATCGAAGGAATATGTCCCACTCGCCTGCCCCGGCTTCAGCGTGACCGTCCCCACATCCAGTGAGTCGGGGGAGACAACGAGCGCCGCCTGAGCGGGGGCGAAGGCGGCCGCCGCCAGGACCCATGCCAATGCCACCGCCAACCGCACCATCAAGGAAATCCGTAACATTCGATACCTCCAGGCCACCGGCTTTCGAAGGTGGAACCACGTGAACCCAAAACCTGAAACACGCCGCGCCCCCACCGAGGGCGCACCCATAGGACTTATCGACACAAAAGGCGGCGTGCTTGAGCCCAAAAAAAAGGCCGGAGAATCCTTCCTCCAGCCCCGGTTTCCGAGAACCCGTCGAACAAGCCCCCCCAGCCCCCAGAGAAACGCCTACTTCACCTTCACTTCCTGCTCTTGGATCATCTTCTGCACCTGACTCACCTTTTCGGAAAACTCCCGCGTGATCGCCTCCGCTTCGTCCCGGTTCTTCACCACTCTGGGGCTGATCAGGATGATCAACTCCGTCTTGGAATTCTCCGTGGACTGACCTCCGAAGGCATATCCCAGAATGGGGATGTCCCTCAGGATCGGGATCCCCGACCGGCTGACGGAGTCCCGGTTCCTCATGAGCCCCCCGATGATGATGGTCTGGCCGTCCTGAACCACAAGCGACGTCTCCGCCTTGCGGCTCACGATGGACGTGGTCTGCAGCTGCACGTCCCGCTCCCCCCGTTCGCTCACTTCCTGGGAAATGTCCATCTTCACCAGCCCGCTGGAATTGATGTGCGGGGTAACGCCCAGGATGATCCCGGTCTTGCGGTACTGGATGCTTCGCGTCACCGTCGTGGCTTCCTGGCTGGTGACCTCCCCCGTGACGATGGGCACTTCCTCGGCCACCTCGATGTAGGCTTCCTTGTGGTCGGACGCCATGATGTTGGGCGATGAAAGAATGTTCAGCGACGCGTCCTTTCCCAAGGCACGGATCAAACCGCGAAGGAAGTCGCTGCCGTCGAACACCGCGGCGGTGAAGCCGCTTCCCGTCCCCAGCGCCGTATCGATGCTGTGAGAAATACCGCTGTCCAGAATACCTTGCCCCGTGTAGTCGTTGCGATGCCCCTGCAGGAACCATTCGACCCCGTATTCAACGGATCCGCTCAGCGAAATTTCAGCGATGATGACGTTGATGAGAACCTGCCTGGGAACGATGTCCAGTTTTTCCAATACGCCGAGGATCACCCGGTAGTCCCGTTCGCTCGCCTTGATCACGATGCTGTTGGTGGTGGGGTCTGCGATGAAGCTGACTTCCCCTCCCAGCTCCCCGGCTCCCACGGAGGCCGATACCCCCGGCGCCTCGCCGCCGGCTTCCCGGGTGGGCTCCACGATGGTCTCTTCTTCCTTCTTGGATCGCTTCGCCGAACTGGTTTTTCCTCCGTACAGGTGCCCCAGGATCTCCGCCAGTTCTTCGGCCGAGCCGTTCTGGACGAAATAGACATAGACTCCCGTTCCCGCTCCCGTGGGCTGATCCATGGCTCCGATCCACCGGCCGACCAGATCCAGCACGGAAGGCCAGCGGCTGGCCACCAGCAGCGCGTTCAGGCTCTTGATGGGATGAATCTGGTAGCTTCCCGGATCGACTCCCGGGCGGTTGAACAACCCCTGGCCGCTCAACACGGAAGTGAGTTCCGTGGCAATGGTTTCCGCCTCCGTATGTTCCAGGGGGATGATGCGCCAGGAGACTTCTTCGATGTGATCGACGTCCAGCGCGTTGACGATGCTGATAACCTTGTTCACGTTGGCCCGGGTGTCCGTGATGATGAGGGTGTTGCTGGTGGCATCGGCGACAACCACCGCGCCGGGAGACAGGAAAGGACGGAGGTTGTTGGCGGCGGTGCCGGCGGAGAGGTACCGGAGCCTCACCAGGCGGGTGATGTCCCCGGGGCCTTCGGCCGTGTCCCCCACCAGCATCGGAGACGTGCCGGTTCCCGCCCCGAGGTTCTTGCGAACGATCTTGAAAAGGTTTCCGGGACCCGGAACGATGGCGAGGTTGCTCAGCTGGAGCACGTCGTTCAGAACGTCCACGTAGTCCATCACCGTGTAGGTGCCTTTGAGGTTGAAGGTGAGCTTCGCCTGAATGCTGGGGTCGATCACGTAGTTGACGTTGAAAAGCTGAAAGAGGGTGGCGTCCAGGACCTCGTAGATGTCGGCGTTGTCGAACGCCAGCTCCAGGGGGATTCCCCTGGCCTCTTGGGAATCCTCGGGCCTTGCCGATTGGGCGGGAGGACGCACGGGCTGATTGCGCGGAACGGGTTCCGCCCTGTAGGATGCGCCCTGGATCCGGGCCGCAGCCTCCGGTTCCTCGGGCATTCCCACCGGCGTGACGCGATCGCCGGAAGGAGACGGCTCCTGGGCTTGCCGGAAAACCTGGGCGACGCCCGGCGACCTTCGCGGCGAACCCGGCGGTTCCGGTTTGCCGGGCCACGTGGCGCAACCCGCCAGGGACAGCAACACCGCCATGCCCAGGCCCATGCCGACATGTGTCATGAAAGTCCGATGCTTCCTGTGAACGTTCATCCGCGACCCCGCTCCGGCATCATCGTCAACGACCCGGCCTGGAAACGCCGGCCGGGTTCCATGTAAAGGGTTCCCAACCGCAGAGAAACCACCAGGCTGGCTTCCCGCGTCCGCCGGTACGTCACCCGCAAAGACTCCACCCGCACGGCCTTATCGAAGGACTCCAGGAATTCCAAAAGCTCCGCAAGCTGCTGCATGCTCATCAGGAGCTGGAACTCGATGCGGGCCACCGGGTGGTCCCGCCATTTGCCCGGACCCACTTCGGTATAGCGGCGAACCACGGCCCCGGTCTTTTCGAAATGAGCCTGAAGCGCCGACTGGATCTCGGCGTTGACTTCTTCCGGGGAGCTGCCCTTGGGAAGCAGCCGGCTCACCAGGGCCACCCGCCGCGTGAGATCGGCTCCCGACCCTCGCGATTTTTCGGCCTGAGCCAGTTCCGCGGCCAGCTTTTTCGCCTCGACCTGCAGGCTCGTGATTTCCGTTTCCAGTTCTTCCAGGGTTTCGGTTCGAGGCCCATAGACCCGGGCCCACCAGATGAGGGCGAGCGTCACGGCGAAGGCGCAAACGAGGCCCCACCGTCGGGTTTTCTTACTGAGTGCCGGCATGGCTGCGCAACCTTATGGTCAGATTGAACTGCTCGGTGCCCTCCGCAACACGGCTCACGGATCCCTGGAGTTTCACCTCTTCGAAGAGCTCCGATGCCCTCAACACTTCGATGACCTTGAGGGCGTCGGGGGCGCGGCACCGCAGGTTGAGGGCGTCCCCTTCGTACTGGACGCTCGGAAACCAGGTCCCCGCGGGAAGGAGGCGCGCCGCTTCGTTCAAGGCCGTGTAAAGCGGGTGCCTGTCCCGGTGGTAGGCGGTGACGTCTTCCACCGCTTTCCGGATTCTCGCCAGTTCCTCTTCGTTTCGGCGGATCGGTTCCAGGCGCTTCTTGATTTCCTGGATCCGGAGCGTCAGTTCCTGCACATCGCGGCGCATGGCCTCGATCCGCCGATCCGCCTGCCAAGTCCAGGACCCGGCCGCCAGGAAGCCGCAAAGAATCAGCGGAATGATGATTTTTCCAGGCTGAAACGTCTTGATCCGGGTGGGAGACGGGTCCACCTTCAAGCGCTGCCAGTCGCCCACGCCCACCGAAGCCACGGCCACCGCCGGGTTTTCGGCGATTCCCGGAGCCGGCGCCAGCCGGTTCCTGGGCGGCGCGGGATCCAGCGAGGAACCGACACCGTCCCACCGAAACAGCGGAACCGAAGGGTCGCTCAGCCGAGATGCCAGCAGCGTTCGCGCCACATCCGCCGGCTCGGAACCCGGCTCCGACGTCCAGGCCGCAGAAAAGACCATGCCTCGGGATTCGAAGGCAGCCAGTTCACAGTGCTTTCCCCGCTGCTTCAGCACGGCCGCGGGAACCGGATACCCCTGCAGCACGAACCATCGGGCCAGCCCGAAAGAAAAGGGAAACAGGCCCGCCAAGGACCGCTCATGACCCGAATGGCCTATCGCTTCCAGGTAAGGGTCCAGCACCCGCCTGGGAGCGTAAACGAAAAGAACGTGAACGGGTCCCCGCCCCCTTCGCCACAAGTGAACGTCAAAGTACACGTCTTCGATGGGTAGGTGGCTGTAAAGGGGCAGGCTGTTTTCGACGGACGCCAGGGCGTCTTCCAGCGGAAGAGGGGGCAGCGTGAAGTCCCTGCAAAAGAAAAGCGATCGGGGCAGCCCGACGAAAAGCTCCCGGTTCCGGCGGGACGGTACCTTTTCCAGCCAATGCTTCAAGGCGGGCGGCCCGCCCACCTGGAAGGACGCGAACGCCTCTTCATCCCCCAGGGAACCCAGCGGCCGCCATCGGCCCAGGCGCCGGGTGAAGGCGGCTGTGAAAAGTCTCTCTTCTTCGACGTAAACGCCGATGATTTCTCGAGCCATAACCCCTGGTTTCATCTCCGACGGCGCGGAAAGCCGAACCCCTTCTCACGCCCTCACCGCACTCCCGGAAGCCCCATGGAGAAAACAATCACCACCGCCGCCGTCACCGCGCTCACTCCGCTTCCTCACGGGCCTGGAGAAAGGCCTGGTGAAGGCCCTCGATCTTTCGCGAACCTGAACCGGCGTTCACGAAGACCAGCGCGTACCAGTACCCCGCTCCTCGCCCCGGGACGATCACTTCCACGCGGCGGACACCGCCGCCCAGAACCGTCAGCCCATCGGAAAGCGAATCGGGAAGCAGGCGGCTCCGGGCCGTCTCTTCCTCGTCCTCCACGCCGGCTTCCCCGTCCGGCCGGTACGCCGCTCGAAGCCTGGACGACGGATCGCCCCAGAACAAATCGGCGGTGACGCCTTTGACGAGAAGCAGTTCCGTGAGCAGCTTGAAGGGGCCGTTGGCCGGAACGGCGAAAGGATCCCCGTCTTCGTAGTCGCTCTCCTCCGCTCCGTTCAGCCGGACCAGATGGTCCGCGTCCCTCCAGTCCAGTATCGCATCGCTCACCCGCTCCCCGTCGTCCCGTTCCCGGTCCTCAATGAGCGTCAGGATCAGCTGGCGGATTTCCTCGTCGCCGGCCGTATTCAGGTTGATCCTTTCGCCTTCGTCGCTCACGGTCACCCACACGGAGTACCCCCCGGGTTCCAGCCGGACCCACTCTTCGGGCCGTTCCACTTCCCCCGGAAGCGGCCACCCCACCGTTGCCACCAGGTCCACCACCGACAGCAGGGCTTCCCGGTATTGAAGGGCCTGCCAGCCGTTGGACGCCAGATCGGCGCGCTGGCGATGCCTCCCGGCGAAATCTCCGGCCATGACCGTCATGAGTACCAGCGCCCACAGCACGAAAACGATGACCGTTCCGTCCCGGCGCCCAACCCGCCTCGGCGCATCCCCTTCTTTCACAGGTCGGACGTCCTCGTCAAGAAATACCATGTGCGGACTTTGCCACCCTTTTCGTCCAGTTGAAACCGCACCCTCACCACCGACGGCACATTGCCGGGCGTCTCACAGCTCCACCGATCCTCCCAATCCTCGGAAGCATCCAAATCCACCGGGTCCTGATCGGAAAAGCGCAGATCGAAGGCCCGCACCCCCCGGATGGCGCTCACCGGTTCGAGTTCTCCCTCCCAAAGATCCCCCAGCGGGTGGTAACGGTCGTCGATGTGCTCGCGGCGGGTCACGATCTGCTGGTAAAGGAGCAGCGTCTCGGATGCTTCATCGTAGACGCAGGTCACCCGCAGAAGCCCCTTCGCCCGGGATCCCTGCGGCGCGTAGCCGGTGAAGAACGAAAAACCGTGAGGCTCCCCGCAGAACGGCAGAAGCGCCTCCCCGCCTTCGGCTCCGAAGGATGCTTTCGGTACCAGGGAAAGCAGCTGCCGGTCCAGGACCGTCGGTATGGCGAGAAGGAGCGGCAGGCTCTCTTCCTGCTCGGAACCCCGCTGCCACACGCTGAGCGCCAGTCGCAACGAGATCGTCATCACCAAGACGATCACGGCGACCAGCGTCATGGCAATGAGGACTTCAACCAGCGTGAACCCGCTTTTCCTCGATCCGGCCATGATTCGGTTCCGCTCATTCCCGCCGGCGCCAGCGCTGGACGCAGTAAGCGCGGCTCGACCCCTCGCTCTCATACCTCACGCACAACTCCAGCTGCACCATGTTCGGAACCTCGACGGGTTCGTAGTCTTCGCGAAGCGAAATCTCCAGGGGGACGGCCGTCACCGAGTAGGACCAGCCCTCTTCCCCCGCCACTTCACCTTCCGCGCTTTCACGGCGCACGGCTTCCAGCATCAGGGCTTCATCGGAAAGCAGGTTGGAAGCGATGCGCGTCGCTTCCGCCAGCTGGTCGGAACGAAAGGCGAGGCGGCTCGAAAGGGAGAAATTCTGGAAGACGACGGCCAGACAGATGCTCAGGATCACCAAGGAAACCAGGACCTCCATGAGCGTGAAACCGCCGGGCGGTCGCCATGGGATCGCGGGCGGCACCTGCGATGGGTTTCCCCGGCGGACGTCACTCCTCGGCATTCACAACCTCGGCCAGCCCGGTGATCATGTCGATGCGAATCGTGTGGGGAGGCCTGTCGCCCATGGAAAACACGAGCCTACCCCCACTCGAAGAACCGTCCGGATAGAACACGATCGCGTGGCGATCGCCGCCGGCCGCCGCGATGCCTTCGCCTTCGATGAGCATCGCTTCCGGAATGGCGACGGAGCCTTTCCGACCCCCGACCCAGCAGCGGCGTTCGTCCTGCGAAAGGTAGAGGGCCGTGGGCTCTCCCCGCCCCACCGCCGTTCGGCGTGCGGTTCTCGCCAGTTCGAGGAACTCCTGGACGAACCGCCGGTCCTCCCGTCCGCTCAACCCCCGGCCCACGTGCATGAAGACCAGGGAACCGGCCAGGGAGACGATCACCAGCACCACCAGCAGTTCCAGCAGCGTGAAACCCTTTTCAGAAGGCGATTTCATTGATTCCGAATATGGCGGAAAGCATGGAAATGACCATGCCTCCGATCACCAGGCCCATGAAAAGAATGGCGGCGGGTTCCAGCATGGCGAGGTAGCGCTTGATCTTGACCTGGATCTGGGCGTCCAGCTCATCGGCGGTGGCGGTGAGCATGGCTCCCAGTTCCCCGGTTTCTTCGCCGAGCGCCGTCATGTGCACGACCACGGCCGGAAAGAGGCCCGTTTCCTTGATGAGCAGGCTGATGCGCTTGCCCTGGCGCACCTGCTGGTAGATGTGTTCCACGGCTTCTTTGACCACGTGATTTCCGGCGACGTCCCGAACGATGGCCAGCGCCTTGAGCAGCGGCACGCCGCTGGAAACCAGGGTGCCGAGCGTCCGCGCGAAACGGCTCACTTCCAGGTCGAGAAAGAGGGAGCCCAGGAGCGGAAGCCTGATGAGCCAGCGATGCAGGCGCCGTTTTCCAAGGGATGTCCGAACCGCCTGCCAGGCGGCGACGGCGACGGCGCCGGCGGCCAGCACGAGCGCCCACCACCACTCGCGAAAGAGGTCGCTGGCGAGGATCAGCATCCGGGTGGAAAAGGGAATGTCGTGGCCCATGTCGACGAAGATTTCGGCAAACCGCGGGATCACGAACCCCAGGATGGCGACCACCGAGAGGATGCCCACGCCCACGAGAAGCGAAGGATAGATGGCCGACGAAACGACGAACCGCTTGATCTCTTCGTTCCGCTCCAAGAAGGCGGCGAGCTTTCCCATGACCTCGTCCAGGACGCCGCCCACTTCGCCGACCCGCACCATGTTCACGTAGAGTTCACGGAACTCCGGCCTTGCCGCCATGGCGTCGGAAAGGCTCTTGCCGCCGCGGAGCGCCTCTCTCAACTCCAGGGCCATGTCCCGGACGGGTTTTTCGGCGGCCGCATCCGCGATGATGAAGAGCGCCCGGTCCAGGGGGATCCCTGCCTTGGTGAGATGCGCTAGTTCCTGGGTGAACCGAAGGAGCCCCACGCCCTTGACACGGCCCCTGCGGAACCCAAACGCCGCCGGGCGCTTCGGTGCGCCGTTGACCCAGCGGATGAGGTGAAGGCCCCGGGTCTGGAGCGAGAGAAGGAGAGCGGCCCGGTCCCTCGCTTCCTCGGTGGCCACGATCCGCCGGCCCCGGGAATCGAGTGCTTCGTAGGAAAACTTCTCCATCAGCGGGTCACCCTCAGCACTTCTTCATAGGTCGTGATGCCGCGGCGCACCTTGTCCAGCCCGTCCAAGCGCAGGGTCGTCATTCCGTTTTCGACGGCTTTCCGCGCGATTCCGATCCGATCGGCTCCCCTGAGGATCTCCCGCTGAATCACCTCATCCAGCGGAAGAAATTCGAAGATGCCCAGCCGGCCGCGGTAGCCCGTTCCGCCGCAACCGTCGCAGCCCTTCCCGCGCCAGTAGGAACCGTTCACAAGGTCCGCGGAGACTCCGAATTCATCCGCCAGGGCCTGCCGCTCCTCGTCGCTCACCGACACCTCCTCCCGGCAGTCGGGACAGATCTTTCGCACCAGCCGCTGAGCGAGCACCGCCACGACGGCGGAGGTGATCATGAACCGTTCCACACCCATGTCTTCCAGGCGGATGACGGCCCCGGGGGCGTCGTTGGTGTGGAGCGTGGAAAAGACCATGTGGCCGGTCAAGGCGGCCTGGATCGCGATTTCCGCGGTTTCCCGGTCGCGGATCTCCCCCACCAGCATCACGTCGGGGTCCTGGCGGAGAAAGGACCTCAGGCTGTGAGCGAACGTCAGTCCGATCTTCGACTGGACCTGGACCTGGTTGATGCCTTCCAGCTGGTATTCCACCGGGTCTTCCACCGTGACGATCTTCTTGTCGGGCTGGTTGATGGCACTCAGCGCCGCGTAGAGCGTGGTGGTCTTTCCGGAACCCGTGGGGCCGGTCACCAAGAGGATACCGTAGGGAAGCGCGATGGTGGCCTGAAAGCGCTGGAGGAGGTTGGAAGGAAACCCCAGGCGGTCCAGTTCGAAAAGCACGTCTTCCTTGTGCAGCAGCCGCAGCACCAGGCTTTCACCAAAAACGGTCGGGAGCGACGAAACGCGGATGTCCAGTTCCTGCTTGGCCATCTTGAACTTGATGCGCCCGTCCTGGGGCAGCCGCATTTCCGCGATGTTCATCTTGGCCATGAGCTTGATGCGGGACGTGATGGCGGCCTGGAACCGCTTGGCCAGGCTTTCCTGGTCGTGCAGCACGCCGTCGATCCGGTAGCGCACCTGAACCCCCTGGCGGCGCGGTTCGATGTGGATGTCGGAAGCCCCGAGATCCACCGCCCGGGAAATCAGGTGATTCACCAGGCGGATGATGGGCGCCTCGGACGCCATGTCTTTCAGCTGCTCCGGGTTGTCCCAGAGCTGCTCCTCCAAGCTCAGCCCTTCGCCTTCCTCCGCCTCGTCTTCGCCGAGCACCACTTCCGTTTCGTACCACCGGTACATAAACTGCGACAGAACGTCTTCCGACGCCTTGAAGACGGCCACGGGTTTCCCGTATACCGTGGCGATGATTTCCCGGGTATTGAAATCCAGGGGATCCGCCATGGCCACCTTCACCGCCTCCCGGGAATCGTCCAGCACCAGGAAACGAAACCGCTTCATGAAAGGCAGGGGAAGCGGATTGAGCCCCGGCGGGTTGTCGGGAAATCCGGTTTCATCGATTTCCGGAACGTCCAGCACGGGAACTTCCGTCCGGGGAAAGGCCTCCGCCGGCTGAGGCTCGTTGTCCGGGGCCGACCGCCCGATACGCTTCAAGAGATGTTGCATCATGGGGAACCCGTTACACCCCCTTCATTCAGGATCATTTGAAAAGGCCGGACTCGTGACAGCCCGAAACCGGCATGTCTTCCGCGTGGATCAGAGGTGGCACTCCTCGCCTCCCACGCGGAGCCGACCGTTGCGCCCTTCAACGGCCGCGGAGGCTTCCGGGCGCACGTCCAACCCGTCCCATCCCCACTTTCGCGTCCAGTATGTCACATTTTCACGCCGAG
>FWPV01001462.1_pt1 | contig 65604 bp, 53 predicted proteins | sample 2228371 | NCBI WGS metagenome assembly FWPV01 (sample SAMEA103939776, study PRJEB20133) | metagenome
CTACTATTTTTCCTGTTTATTACTCCATGGTGGTTGTACTGCTATTTCGAAAGAGGTGCTTTCTTCTACAATAAAAACTACCTCTACATAGCCTATGAAATGTTTGCAAAAGGGAAAATGAGTTGGAATGATTTTTGGTCTATTGGACATCAACAATATCATTCGCTCATCGATGTAATTTTTACTAATCCATTACTCTTTATAATAACTGTTCTTAAAAATGCCTACAACCACTTTCTGGGTGATATGAAAAACCTTCTCGGGTGGCATACAGGAATATTTGTCATTGCCGGATTATTCTTAATATGGAAAAACCGTGGTTCACAACCACAATTTGCATACTGGATTATCGGAGCTGCTTTTTACTTTATTCTTCTTCTTGTTTTTTATGGTGAACGATTTCCTCTTTTCTTAATTCCGATCTATATAACCATTGCATTACAAGCACTTACGTGGCAACCACTGACACATTACAAATTCTGGAAACGGATTCATCTCGGTGCTTTAATAACCTACATTCTGATTTTCTGGACACTCGTTCAATCCTATCAGTTTAATAGAGAGAATATTTCTTCCACTTCGCGCGAAGTACTATCGATTGTTGACCAGTTTAACAATAATATCAGTACAGTGCCCCATACTCCGATTGCCATCACTAAGAAATTTCCTTTTACATACCATTTTGGAATAACAATGAGTGTTGTTTTTGCATCTATTATAACAACAAAACCATTTATGCAGTATAACAGCCAAATAAATGCACAGTATCTGTGCTATGATTTTTTTGAGAATTCAATCAGAACTTTATTTTTTCCACTTCGGAAGCTGATACCAACATCTGAGAAGTTGCAAGCTCTCATATATATCGAACAACAAACCACAACCCTTTACAAAATATCCACGAAAACCAATGGAGAAAAACCATGACAATAGAATATCGTTGCCGTTATTTTAGGGGCGATATCCCTTGTAAACCTCATAAGCAACACGGCGTACATTGTGACGACTGCGCATATAAAGATATTACTAAAAACAATATTCTCATCATTAAACTCGGTGCTATTGGTGATGTTATCCGTACAACACCAATTCTCCATCGGTTAAAACAGGAATATCCTGATGCAAAAATATGGTGGTTAACACGTACTCCCGAAATTCTGCCTCATAATGTCGATGTAAAACTGCCTTTTACACTTGAGTCGATTATGACACTGACAGAGACTCCGTTTTACAGAGCATATAACTTTGATAAAGACAAAGAAGCATGCGCACTGATGAATAAGATAGATGCAAAGAAAAAATACGGCTTCACGCTTGTAAATGGTCTTTGTCATCCTATCAACAAAGCGGCAGCCCATAAATTCCTCACCGGTTTGTTTGACGATGTAAATAAAGCAAATACCAAGAGTTACCTCGTTGAGCTTTTTGAAATAGCTGGCTATGAATTTCAGGGTGAAGAGTATTTATTACCATTTACAGAGTGGAGTGATCCGAACTGGAAATTTTCACAAGGGAAAAAAGTTGTCGGCCTGAATACAGGATGCGGAGGTCGCTGGACGTCACGTTTATGGCCTGAGGAATACTGGGTAACACTTGCCAAAAATCTCAAAAAAGCTGGTTATGAAGTTGTACTCCTTGGCGGTGAACAAGAACACGAAAAAAATATGCGACTAGCAAAGAAGAGCGGTGCAAAATATTTTGGTCATTATCCGCTCAACGCCTTTATCAATCTTGTAAATCATTGTGATCTTGTTGTTACGGCAGTGACCATGGCGATGCATCTGACAATTGGATTGAAGAAAAAGCTTGTACTTTTTAACAACATTTTCAATAAGTACGAATTTGAATTATATGGTCGGGGAGAAATACTTGAACCTGATTTCGATTGCAACTGTTATTTCTCTCCTACATGTTCCAACAATTGCATGCAATATTTAAAACCAGAACGCGTTTTTGAAACAATCATAAAACTACTTCCGCAAAAATGAAAATTTTAATTCTCGGTACTGCATATCCCTGGCGTGGTGGAATTGCACACTATATTGCATTACTCGCACAACATCTGCAACATTCACAACACTCCGTTGATGTTGTAACCTTTACACGACAATACCCAAAACTTCTTTTTCCCGGAAAATCGCAGGAAGAAAGTGGTCATCCGGGAATTATCATTAACACCGAACAACTCATTGATTCCATAAATCCACTGAATTGGTTAAACGTTGGTTTCAAACTACGTCGTCGACACTACGACGTTGTGGTTTTTAAATACTGGTTACCTTTTTTTGCCCCCTGTTTTGGTACAATATGCCGAATACTAAAATACAAGAAACAAACAACAATCATAGCTCTTTGCGACAACGTAATCCCTCATGAACGAAGAATCGGAGACCATTTACAAACCCGTTATGCCTTTTCTACGGTCGATGGTTTTCTGGTACAATCAAACACAGTGGAGAAAGATTTACTCAAACTTTTCCCTGATGCAAAATACAGAAGAGTTGAACATCCGATCTATGAAATTTTCGGTGATGAGATTTCAAAACAAGACGCACGAAAGAAACTGAATATACGGCACCAAAAAGTATTGTTGTTCTTTGGATACATACGCCGTTATAAAGGTCTCGACATATTACTCGAAGCTATGCACTATTTGCAGGACGATCCACAACTACTGCTCCTTGTTGTTGGTGAATTCTATGACGATGAAGAATATTACCTTAAAAAAGCAGCCAAACTAGGTATCGGTACAAGTGTACAATTTATTTCGGGTTACTTACCAAATGAACAGGTAGCGCCTTACTTTTGTGCCGCCGATTGTGTGGTGCTACCTTACCGTTCTGCCACCCAGAGTGGTATCGTTCAAATAGCATACAACTTTAACAAACCGGTCATTGCTACCAACGTTGGTGGATTGTCTGAAATAGTCCGAAATAACGTTACCGGATTTATTGTCGAACCAGAGAATCCGCTTGAACTTGCCAAGGCAATTCGTTTATTTTACTCAGGTGATTATGAAACAGCATTTATCAACAACATACAAAAGGAGAAACACCGTTATTCTTGGAAAGCTCTAGTCGATATTTTTAACGAATTTGTCAATGAACTCAAAAAACAATAGTATGCACTACGATCCGATAAAAAACATTTTTGCTTCCTATCTTCGCAAATACCCATCATTCCGAAGAATATTCTATTTTGCACTCAATGTAATGTTCCTTCGTGAGTGGTATGTAAAACGAACTCTAACATTTCTTCTGAAACAGAAGAAGGCGCCCTTAAAAGTTTATGATGCTGGTTGTGGTTTCGGTCAATACACATACTTTATTGCAACTCAATTCCCCTTTGCGGAAGTATATGCTGTCGATGTAAAAGAAGATCAAATTGAAGATTGCAAGCGCTATTTTACTTTTCGTAATTTGCATCAATGTAATTTTTATGTTGAAGATCTAACAATTATCAAACACTTGAATGCTTTTGACCTCATCCTCTCTGTTGATGTTATGGAGCATATAGAAAATGATCTCCTCGTGTTTCAAAATTTTTACAATGCACTAAAGGAAGGAGGATTACTCATTATCAATACGCCATCCGATCAGGGTGGCTCTGATGCTCACGATAAGAACGATGAAAGTTTCATTGCTGAGCATGCACGTAACGGCTACAATGTCAATGAACTTTGTAGCAAGCTCACATCATGTGGTTTTACTATCGATTCTGTTGAATACACATACGGCACATTTGGAATGCTGGCTTGGAGAATCGGTATAAAGATTCCTATGCAATTACTCAATATTTCGAAATTACTGTTCATCCTATTGCCGTTGTATTACATCATTACGTTCCCTATCTTCTTTTTACTAAACCAAATCGATTTACATTCTAAGAAATCAGCCGGCGCAGGGTTACTTGTTGTAGCACGTAAAAAAGCAATATGAAACAATTACTTCTTGTCTCTTATTTCTGGCCACCATCAGGCAAAGCAACCATCCATTGGCCATTGTTCATTTCAAAATACCTGAGAAACTATAATTGGGATACATCTGTACTGACGGTCGAAGAAGACACCTTTTCTGCAAAAGATGAAAGCTTGCTAACGGTTATTGATCCAACAACATACGTTGTTTCCACCAAACCTTACGATCCATTCAGAATTTACCGAAAATTTATCGGAAAACGTGAAGATGAACCTCTTGTTGCATCTGAAACCATTTCGAAAAAAAATAAATCATTAAAACACAAAATTGCTGTATGGATACGAATGAACCTTTTTGTACCCGATGCAAGAGTAGGTTGGATTCTTTCTGCACCAAGTGGAGGAAAAAAAATTATTGCAGAAAAACATCCATCCGTTATTGTCAGCATCGGACCTCCTCACAGCTCACATCTTGTGGCAATGCGTCTGAGCAACCGTTATAAAATTCCTTTTATCCCAGTGCTAATCGATCCATGGGTCGACATTGCATACTATCGTGATTTCAAACGTCTTTCCTTGACTGTAAGACTTGACAACTTTTTTGAAGAAAAAGTACTTCGAACAGCAACTCATGTTATTTTTGTAACAAACGATACAAAAGACCATTACTGCCGTAAGTATTCCTTCCTCTCCAAAAAATCATCTGTATGCTATTGGGGTTACAATGAGGAATATTTTTCCGGTGTAAAAAAACAACCATCAGATGAAATTATTATTCTCCATGCGGGTAATATTTTTGATTTTCAAAATCCATCGCATTTATGGGGCGCTATAAAACAAGAAATTGATAATGGTAAAAAAATTTGTTTACGATTTGTCGGTACTGTTAGCCCAGGCATTCGTCAGGCTATCACTAATGCCGGTCTCAAACCATTTACAACGTATGTCGGTTTCTTGCCATATCCTCAGGTTGTGCAGGAAATGATGAACGCATCATACCTTCTTGTTTGTGCAACAGAACGGCGGCATGTACCCGGAAAGTTATTTGAATACATGCGAACAGGCAACAGAATCATTGCCTTTGGTGATGATAACGACGAAGTACAACAATTGCTGAATTCAACATCCAGTGGTATTATCTTCCCTTACTCTTATCACTGTAACGACATCTTTATAAAACTTCAGGAAATTACTCCGCTACCACAGAATGCACTTCTTTATTGCCGCGAACGAATTGCTCAACAGGTTGCAGATATTTTTGAAAAGATTGTTACTAAGACACACTAGTAGGTTGATTTGCTAGTGTTCTATTTGCCTGTAAACAGTATCTACTAATTCTTCGACATGTTGAATTGACACTTCATCTATATCCAGAAAAGAGCCATACTTATATTTCTGAATCAGATCTTTTGTTGAAGAACGAACAGAACTCAGTGCCGGTGGAAAAGCATAAAAAATATTATTATAGACTTCGGAAGGGTAAGTAAATCGTCCGTAATGTTCACCGTTTGAAATAACAATCACCGGTTTATTCAATGCAACACCAATATGACTTACTGCAGTATCATTCGATAGCACAAATAACGAGCATGCAATTATTTCTGTTGTCTCCTGCAAATTTGTTACTCCTACTTTCCACCGAATGAATGGTTTATTATCAATGAGATGTTGCTGTGAATTAAGCAACCTACCACCAACATAAATGCTTTCTACATTATAAACATTATAGAGATACTCACTGACTACAATAAACTTCGTTAAACTCCATCGCTTTTTTGTTAGCTGAGCATCCGGACATACCACAACATACTTGCCTTTTTCTTCCATTATAGGCTGGGATATGGAAAGTGAGGGTTTATCAATAGTTATTTGTATACCAAGATATTTTTCAAAAAAATATTTATTTCTGGAAAATTCGAAAACAACATTATCCGGAATCTCAATAAGTGTTGTATAAAAACGATTAAATATTTTCAGTTCCCACTCCTTTGAATTTACATCATCACCTTTACATCCAACTTTTTCGCGAGCATTTATACATCGTACAATTGAATCTCCAAGCAACGTGTTTCTTGAAACTGAAGGATATAAAACAATATCAAAACCGCGGGCACGTAGAGTTTTTAGAGTTTTGTATCTGTAGAATAAGCGCGACTGAAATTTTTTCGGCTCGAACCATATAAAACCGTCGATAACCGAGCGATCGTATGTTTCGGCAAACTTACTGAAAGCACTATTACCGCAGAGAGTTATTTTATAAGAGCGATATTTTGGGTGATTTTTTATAATCGATATAAAATTACGTAGCAGTATGTAATCACCAATACCATCCGGCTTAATAAGCAGTATAGAGTTGTTCACAAATAATGATTTTGAGAAACAAACAATACTATCAATGCAATAATAGCGTGCAAGACGAAATACATGAAGTGCACGAAGTATTTTCTTTCTTAAAAATACCACAACAGAAGCAAGCCACAACTTTCTGAACACCTTCTCAAGCTCAGTTTTTTCACAAGTACTCATTTTTAACCGCTCATTAATCGTCTTAATAGTATAAAAAGCTTCTTGATTTTTGTTGGACAAACGTTCTTGCGAAAAAGATATTGCTCTCTTTTACGATCGACTACTATATAGGATGGATGGCGTAATGGTAGTTCTATTGAATACAACGGTAAGCGAGCCTGTTCCACAAAAGAATCTTTTGTATGAGTTGCGCGTTTATCAAACCCGATATTCGTCACCAGATTCCTTACAGGGAGAATAGCCAGACCATGGTGAACTGAAACTGTAAATTGCCATTGCGTATCCCACGTATCGATTTTTCCTTCAGCAACAGCAATATATTTAGTTAAAAAGTGATTACTGATTGAGCGATTTGTAAATAAATTATGGACATCATTATTTCGAGCAACTTCCGACAGAAGCGGAATATTCACGTCATAGTTCTTCCACGCTCGTCTCCATGTTGCCCAACCCCAGATTTGAACAAGCTGAGAAAACACATATGATGTATCTGTTGAAGAAAAATTCCATGGAACAACTCCGCCAATATGCATAATGCGTTCGTCGTTACGATATTTTTCGAGTAGTTCGCTACAGTAAAAGAAAAAGCTTTCATCAGGCACTGTATCGTCTTCCAAAATTATTCCTTCTTCTACATTTTCAAAAAACCAGGTAATAGCTGAACTCACTGCCATTTTGCAACCAAGATTATTCTCAAGGAAGCGGGTTTTTAATGTGCAGTCCCAATCAATGCTATTGAGTACTAATTTTCTTGTTTGTTCACAGAGCTCTTTTTCACCTTGCTTTGTAGGTCTTGGTCCATCAGCTGCAACAAAAAGGTGTTTTGGTTGTACTTTTCGAATTGCTTCCAATACACGTGCAGTTGTATCAGGACGGTTGAAAATGAGAAAAAGAATTGGTGTTTCAAACTTCTTTTCCATAATTTTTTTTCACCGTATTAAGAATGTATGAAATCTCAACGATGTACTCTTTTCCAAAAATTCAAATACCTTTCTGTAGGTAGCAGGACCAAATAATTTAAGAAAAAGGTATAATATAGTTCCTAAGAAGTAGTAAGTTTTTTTACTTTTTCTGGAAGGCGTACAGCGCCGCAGTTTTCTGTAAAACTCTTTTCGTGTATCGTTAAAAGGATTACCATTGTATGCATCAGCTACCATTGCATAGAGACGACGTTCCAACAAATCTATTGGTTTGCCATCCTTGAATTGTCCATACGCATATTGAATTGCAGAATATTTTGAATACTTATTTTTATTCAATCGTTGTCGGTAATCGTCAAACAGTTTTTTAATTTCAGGATATGAAGATATTTTGATGTTGCGGTCATGTTTTGATATAATTGATTCATCTTTATAATCTAAAGAACTAAAATGGTAAAACACGAGAGGCTCTTTCTGATTGACTGTTTTATCGACTAGAGAGCGTTCGTGTAAATTCCATACACTCATATTATATCCTCTATGTTTCAGAACATACACATTATCGAACAATGCTATTGCAAGTTCTGCCCATTTCTGATCTACAAACAAACCAACAGATGGATCAACAAAGCATAAGTATCTGCAACGATGTTCCCACCATTTTAAAAAGTTCATTGTCTCTTCTGTTGCTGCCATTGCGACAAAACCCAAATTAAAAATTCCTGTATAAAGCATATTTTGCTCCCACTGTACTTTATCAAGATACGAAGTCGGATGTGGTGCAGGAGCAATAGCATGAGGTGTTACAACAAGGTTATAACTGTCTAAGAGGGCTATTGCTTCATCAAGCCGGTGATAAACACAAATATCAGGATCTAAAAACAATATTTTCCGATACCCTTTTTTAAATAGTGTTTGAAAGAAGTATGGTTTAACAACAGTGTTTAGTTCTGTAATTGAATACACAAATGCCATTTCACAAAAAGCAGGTATTTCTAATTGATCTGGATATACAAGCTCAAAACATCTTCTGTCATTTTCTATATCAGGGTGTGGTCGATCAACCAGTAAGTAATACAAATCAATATCATCATGTACAGCTCGTACTGACTCTAATAAAGTCTTACCAATTGAATAATAGTTGTTTGAAGAAACCGTACAGAGTGCAACGTTTTTCATCGTCAGATTATCCTGTTGTATAAAGTGTTATATCTGTAAACCTACACATCTTACCGGAACGATATCGATAATATATTGCCTTTATAAAGGTTTTAATAGTTGCCGGTATATCAATGTTTTCACCTTTTATTATGCGTTTATACAATATAACAACAATACTATAGATTAGTGATAGGAGAGGGTGTTTTTTATTATGTTTAACATGGTAATAAATATGAGCATATCTCAGACTTTTTATATTATCGTTAGAAAAAATATGACCATAATACTTCAAACCAGCAACGATACCACTCCTTCTTTCAATATTTCTCCATTTATCGGGGTGAAAATAATCAGCTGCTGTAACAACACCCACTGCAAAACCAGCAGATATAGCTCGTAAACAGTAATCAAAATCCTCATAGCCACAGAAGTAGTGAATAGTATCATAAACTCCAATTGATAATACTACATCACGGTGTACCAACAACCCCGCTGACGCAGCAACATCACACGGCACAATTTCTTTATCTAGTACCAAATCCTTCAGATTCCAGCTTTTATCGTAGAATCCATGGAGAGCTTTAACATACATTCCATTGTTATCAACAATTTTCGGACTCAAAATTTTGTAATTACTTTTGCATAAAAACGGTAGTAATGTTTCGTAACATCCAGGTCGAGGATATCCATCCTGATCGTGAAGCCACATCCATTCTGCTCCCAACTCGAAAGCAACAGACATTCCGACTGCAAATCCACCTGCTGAACCAAGATTTTTAAGAGTTTTCAAAAAAACTACCGGCAGGAGCTTTTGCTCACGATATTCATCAACAACATTTCTGATAGCATCGCTATTGTAAATACTGTTATCAACGCAAACAATTTTATGTTGGTTGTTAGTGTTGTCTTTTATTGCATTAAATAATCTACGTAATTCTTCTGCATTTTCATAAGCAACAACTATATGTATTACCCGGGGATGAATCATGTCACACGATGTTACTTATTCCATATACCACGCGCCTGACCAGTTATAATTTTTTTGGCTTGCAAAGGCCAGAGAACTGCTCCGGGTAACAAACAAAGACAAACAGCTAACATAACACCAGCTAAACCAAACGATGTATATTTAGCAATTACAATTGATAAAGGAATTACTATAATACTTGTAAAAACAGAGTAAATGAGAGATAAAGATACTTTGCTTGTACCATTTAGAAAATTTCCAAAAATTGTATTCCATGATACAAGCACAACATAGAACCCCATAACTATTGATAGGATTATCGGTACTTTTACACTCGTACCAACCCAGAGTTGGTACACATAATCAGACACAACTGTCATCAGTACAATACAAAGCACCAAAAGCAACCAGATTTTTTTTAATGCTTTAAATGTATTTAGAATCCACTGTGTATCACCTTTATTGTAAGCTTCTGTGTATGCAGACCAGAACGGTAATAGAATGTAATAGGTTATAATATAGACAGTGTTATAGTATTTGTATGCAATATTATAGACCACTACATCGGATGGAGAAAAAATTTGTGTAATAATAATATTTGAACTGGAGAACATTATGATAGAACTGATTTGTAGTATAAAAAATTTTGTACCAAGTCCGATCAATTCCTTGCTTCGGGCAAATTGTACCTGTTTTAAGCCGGGTTGAATGTGACGAAAATATACAAGAAAGCAAATAACCGTTGCTCCTGCCAATACAAGAGTGCCGGACAATCCTGTCACAATACTCATATTAACCAATGAACTTGTTGTAAAGTAAAACAGAAACAGAATTCCACCGACATTGAGTATATTACCAAGCAAATCTAAAAAACCAGTAACTGCAGGTTGCTGGTAAGCCATTAGGATAGGATTAATTAAACTCAGAACAAACCGAATGCAAAAAAATGAAAATGTTATAAGTGCAACCAGCATTAGATTATCCGATAAATCAGATGGTGCATTTAAAATACTATTCCAATCAACCAGAAAGGAAACAATAAGAAAGACTATGAACAAAGCTATAACAATTAAAACCATTAGAACATAAGAAGTGCTAACATATTCACGAGCAAGTTTAAAATTTTCCTTTGCTAATGCTTCTGCAAGTTTATTTCGGAGCCCGTTACCAAGACCGATATCGAAAAAGTTAAACCAGGTAATAACAGAACTTAAAGTCAGCCAAATACCATAACTTGTCGGAGTCAGGTAATTGAGTGAAAGAGGTACCAGCAGCAGACCTGTAGCCTGACTTAATCCACGAATGACAAACATTGCAAGAATATTTTTCTTTGTACGCGCAGTACGTTCGTCGCCTCCGATGAGCAGTTTTTTTAGTTTCGGATACAATTGACTATACGATGGGCTCATACGCCTTTTTTATATCGGGCTTTCAATGCAATACCCCATTGTACGGCATAGAAGAGAAGACCACCAAGCACAATAATATTTGTAATAAGACTAATTGTTTTCCCAATGGTAAATGTTAGTGGTTCAAAAACCATCGATATTTTATGTGTACCTTCGGGTACAACAAGACCACGAAACATGTAATTGAGTCGATAGATGGGGATTTCTTTACCATCGATATATGCTTTCCATCCTGCAGGATACCAGCTTTCGCTGATAAAGAGTAAATTATTCCCCGTTGCAGTAACTTCCAGCTCCAAATCCTGAAGACCGTATCGTGTATACCTCACTTCTGCTCCATTTTTTGGTGGTTCGATTGATTCATTCAGATCTTCAAGAACGTATGCAACATCGAGAGGATCGAATTTCATCCCTTTAATATTCTGCAGTATATTCATTGCAGTGGCTACTTCGTAACGATTAACAAAGAAAGAGCGTGGTAAATGGAATCGATTGAGGTACACGTATCGACTACCTTTATAAAGTTGAGCAAGAATAAAACTAGAATCCGGCTGATTTGAAATTATATACTTTACATTCATCAAGCCCCACAACAACGGATTTCCAAGACCTACTACATCGAACACATCCTGTATTTGGCGCATCTTGGCTCCGTGATAACCATATGCATTTTGGATTCTCCAGTATGCAAGGGAATTGTTGTATGGTGTACGACCATTTTCGAATTCGAGCACCCTGTAAAGTGTCGTATCATTTTTCAGAAGAAACTGAACATAGTCCGGTGTTTTAAATGTATCGGTCAATTGTTGTTTAGGATACATCTCTTTTGGTTTCTCATTCACTCTCCACAGATCAAATAACACCGCACCAATAAGTAGAACTGTTAGCATCGCAGGCGAAAGCTTTTTGTTCCAAAACGCTATGAATATCAAGAGCATTATGGTAATAAGTAAAAACAGTACTGTAATATCAGTTGCAACCATTGAAGTAACTGTTTTATACAATTCATCTATAACCATTGCATTATTTCCGTACGATTGAGCAAGCTCATGTAACGCATTTTCCTTTGAAACAACAAGCTGGTAGATGGAAATAAAAACATCTTTTGCGATAAACGAAAAAATAGTTAATGCAGCAGCGATGAGTGTACCGCGCCGCAAAAGTTTTTTGGTTTTATCAGGCAAAGAAAGTGCTTCTTTCATCAGCCAATGAAGTCCATAGGCTGCGAGTACAGGAACAAAAAGCTGAACTAATGAGAGCATCATTGATGGTACACGAAACTTATTAAAATACGGGAAGTAATAAAACATGAGATCATACAGCAATGGAAATTCCTTCCCAAACGATATAAGCAATGATAACAGAATTACAATTCCCATGAATTGAACAAAAGGTTCTTTCCGATACATCCAGAAACCCAAAATAGCAAGCAACAATATCGCAACACCCATGTACTGAGGAGCATCAACAAACGGTTGTGGACCAAAGTATGTATTAACGCGGACTATGTGATTTTGTGTTAAGATTCCCTGGTAATGGTGCGCCCCAAAACCGTATGCAGATGGAATAAAAAATGTAATCATCTCAGATGGAGAAAAAGACCAACTGGTGGCATAGTCATAATCTAAACCACCACCTTCGGTGACATATTCAGTTCCTTTTTCAACTTTTTCAAGTATTGGACTTGTACCACGAATTGAGTATTTGGAATACTCATAAGTCTGTAGGTACTGATCGGCTGTCATACCAATTGCAAGAATGGAAGCAAGTACGAATACAACTGCGGATCTTATTAACCCAACAACATTTTCTTTTTTGACAAGTTTTCGTACAAGAAAGTAGAGAAAGTAAATTCCAATTGTGAAGAACGAATAGAAAATCATTTGCAAATGTGTTGGCTTAAGTAAATAGTGCACAAGAACAACCAACAGCAATGTAAGCCATAAGCGGAATTTTACTTCCAGCTCTTCAAGAATAATCAAAATATAAGGAAGGAAAGCAATGACAGGTACTTTGGTCATATGACCAATCATTATAAAAACAACGAATGCTGTTGAATGCATAACAGCAAGACCAGCAACCAGAGCAACAATTGCATTCCGTAGCTTGCGATAAACAAGCAGATATACCCCGATTCCGAAGAGAAAATAATAGAAAAACACATAACCAATATCACAGTTATACAAAAAGATGTAAGAAAAATAACCTCGTATATAATTAATTATCATATCTGAAATATCGAAATAACGTGGACCAAAAACCGAAAGACTAGCATAACCAGGCATACCGCAAAATATATATGGATTCCAGAGTGGAAAAATTCCCTGCTCGTTTGCATCTTTTACAAGTGTTTCGAACGATTTTCCGGCTATTGTATCTGATGCAATAAATGTCTTGTTTTCATAAATAACCCCCCAGAAAAATACTATGAGGGATAACAACATTATACCTGCCACAACAACAAGCTGGAATTTTTTGGGTATCAACGGTAATTGCTCAAAGTTAAATTCCTGTCGGTTGTCCTTTTTCATACATTATCGCCTTCAATAATTGCTTGTTTCACTATTTATATCTACAAAGTGCAAGAAATTTGATTCCTTTTCAATATAAAAGATGAATGCATATACAGCATATATCACTGTAATCAAATATCACATTTTGATACCACTAACACAACTTTTTAGAATTGAATCCGAAATGCTATTTGCGTATAATATCAGAAAAAAAACTGAAAACGTATGCATATAGCCGATATACTGAAACAAAGCGGACCACAGTTTAGCTTTGAATTTTTCCCCCCACGAAGCGAACAATCTTCTCAGCAACTTTTTAATACAATTAAGGAACTTACACCATTAAAACCTTCATATGTAAGCGTAACCTACGGAGCCGGTGGCTCGACCCGCCGGTTAACACACGAGCTTGTGGTACGTTTACAAAAAGAAACACAGTTAACTGTTGTCTCACATCTCACATGTGTTGGTTCAAGTAAAGAAGAATTATATAAGGTGTTGAAAGCGTATGAAACTGCCGGTGTCGAGAATATTATGGCGTTACGAGGTGATCCACCGAAGGGGGAGACAGCATTTACACCTCATCCCTATGGCTTCAGGTATGCGGCTGAACTTGTTTCATTTATAAAAAAACACTTCCCGCAATTCGGTATTGGTGTAGCCGGCTATCCCGAAGGGCATCCCGAAACACCGAACCGTTTGAAAGAACTCGAATATCTAAAAGCAAAAGTTGATGCAGGTGCAGATTATATATGCACACAATTATTTTTCGATAACAGGGATTTTTACGATTTTTGTGAACGATGTGAACTTGTTGGTATTAAAGTACCTATTATTGCTGGTATTATGCCTATCACCTCACGTAAGGGTCTGCAGCGCATGGCCGAGCAAGCCGGGGGTGCTCGTTTCCCGGCTAAGTTAATGAAAGCAATTGCGCGCACAGAAACTGATGATGCAATCGAACAGATAGGAATTCACTGGGCAACTGAACAAGTGCTCGATTTGCTCGACCATAATGTCAAAGGAATTCACTTCTATACACTCAATCGATCAAAAGCAACAATTAAAATTTACGAATCATTAGGTGTTAAAACTTCCGACGATTTACGGAAAAATGCAACGATACAGTTTTAAGACGTTTTTATCCAAAGAGCAGAGATTCAACGTAACGTGCAATTGCAGGAGAAGATGTAAGTCCCGGTGATTCTATTCCAATAAGATTCACAAATCCGGTAAGACCAATTTCTTTTTCATGCCTGATGACAAAATCCTTTTGAGGTTCACCTGCGCGCTGAAGTTTTGGTCTGATACCACTCATGTCGGGTTCGATATCATCATCGGCAACAGATGGGAGAATTTTGCGTATAGATTTCGCAAACTCGGATCGTTTATTTTCATCAACTGAGTAATCGAGAGTACGATCCGGAAGATATTCAACATCGGGTCCGAACTTTAACCTTCCACCCCAATCAATAAGTGCATGGACACCTAGACCTTCATTCTGCGGTACAGGATAAACCAGACGAGATATAAGATTCGATTTTGATGGTTTTATTGAAAAGTAAGTACCTTTTGCATAAACCAGCCGATAATTCATTTTATCGATATCGATTCCGATTAGCGATGCTATAGTATCCGAATGTAAGCCGGCAGCATTTATAACAATTTCACTCGTTACAGTCGACAGAACTCCGTTTTCATTAAGCTGTAGCGCATATTCGCCACCATTTTTTTGCAATCCTACCACTTCACAATGTAACTGAATTGTTGCGCCGTTATTTTTTGCGGAGTGATAAAAATAATCCATCAGAGAATGAACGCTTACAACACCGGTAAAAGGAGAGAATAGAGAACCTACTGTTTGGATATAAGGCTCCAGTTCTAATGTTTTTTTTGCATCATAGAAAAAAAGAGTTACTCCGTTTTCTTTAGCATTAGCAGCTATTTGTTCAAGTTTGCCGAGTTCTTTTTCATTTGTTGCTGTAATAATCTTTGTAATTCGCTTATACGGCAGAGAATGCTGCTCACAAAGCCGATAGATCATCTCGCGTCCCTCAACGCATAGTAAGGCTTTCAGCGAACCCGGCTTATAGTAAATTCCTGCATGAATTACTTCACTATTACGACTCGATGTTTCCATTCCGTATCGTTCATTTTTTTCAACCACTAGAAGTGATGGATGATTTTTAGATAACCGTTCTGCTATTGCAAGGCCTACAACCCCGGCACCAATAATTGTAATTTCGAAATCCGCCATTCAATAATCCTTTATATATTATTTCTTTTCCTAAATAGTTGATTGCATACTTTTGACTCCGTATTTTATACGTGTTCATATAAACATACATGAAACAAAGGAGATATCAAATGGGTAAAGGTGATCAACGAACAAAACGGGGAAAAATCTTCCGTGGTACATACGGAAAAACACGACCAAAGAAAAGAAAAAAAGCTTCCACTCAAACGACTGAAACAAAGTAACGTTGAACCATTATGTGATAAGAGCGAAGTAACTCTTCGCTCTTATTTATTGTACACCAATCAGATTAACCAACCACAAGCTTAGCTCTGGCACATAAGTGATAAGCAGCAGAGCAATAGTTTCTAACAAAATAAAAATTAAAACGGCACTTGCAATTTTTAGTACCGGTTTATCAAACCTCAGGCTTGACATAAATAAATTAAGCCCAACAGGTGGTGTGATATACCCTATCTCAAGATTCGTCAGGAAAATGATTCCAAGATGTACAGGCTCCACTCCAAACGCTTTTGCAATCGGCAGAATGAGAGGTACAACAACGAGGATTGCTGAAAAAATATCCATCATCATTCCTACAAGAATGAGAAACCCATTGAGAATAAGAAGAAATGTCAACGGACTTGAAACATGTTCCTGAACCAGTTCAAAGAGTTGTTGTGGTACTTGTTCATCAACGAGGTAATTCGTTAAACCGAGTGCAACACCAATTATTGCAATAATTGCCCCTACTAACATCATGCTCTCAGTCATGACACGAGGCAAATCTTTTTTAATGCTTAAGTCCCGATAAATAAAAAATTCGACGACAAAGATATACATTGCAGTTACTGCTGCAGCCTCTGTGGCAGTAATAAAACCGCTGTAAATTCCCCCAACAATAATAAAGGGAATTGGCAACTCCCAAGCCGCCTCTTTTATTGCAACAAGTGCATTCCTCAGAACAAAAGGTACACGAGGTACATTTGCTTTCTTCCCAATCCATATACTATAGACCGACAAAATAAGAATAAGAATAAAACCAGGAATAACTCCAGCGGCAAACAGTTTATCGATACTTGTTTCAGCCGTCATTCCATAAATAATAATTGGCAAGCTTGGAGGAAATAATAAACCAATGCTTCCTGCTGCGGTTATAAGACCTAACGAAAATTTTTCCGGATACTGTTCCTTTAACAACATCGGGAAAAGCAATCCACCCAATGCAATAATCGTTACACCCGACGCACCGGTAAAGGCTGTAAAAAATGCACAGGTAAGAAGCACAACTATTGCCAGTCCACCACGAAACCAACCAAAAAGTGCCTGAGCACAATTAACAAGGCGCTGAGCTGACCGACTTTCGGCAAGCATATAGCCTGCAAATGTAAACAACGGAATAGCGACAAGTGTTGGTGTTTCTGCAATACGATAAAGTTCAATAATTACTGCAGAGGTATCGATGCCTGAGTTTGTAAACAAGTATAACGCAATTGCACCAATAATTGTAAACAACGGTGCACCAAGGAGAGCAAGAACAATCAATACTATCACAACTATCACAGACATTTCAGCTTGCTTCTCCTTTTATAAGATGTTGGCTATGCCTGATTACACGAACTGTAAAGTGAAAGATAAGCAAAGTATATCCTATCGGAATGATACTTTGTGCATACCATGATGGGATATTTTCATAAATGGTATACTTATCACTTATTTCGAAGCTGATAAAAGTAAGTGATGCACGAAGAAGGAAGTAGCAAACAACCGCTGCAAAGAAATCTGTTACAATTGTTATTGCAGTGCGAACCTTTGGTACAAAAAAGCGCGTAAATGCATCGACCGAAATATGCTTACCAGAATATGCGGCAAGAAGTGCCCCAAGAAAGCCTACCCATAATACAAGGTGACGTAAAACAATATCTGCCCAAATAATTCCACTGTGAAAAACATTTCTGAGTATAACCTGAGTAAAACCCAGAAGAAGCATCACTCCCAATAACAGAATAATTAACGCTGATTCTGCTTTTACAAGAGCAGATTCAATTGTTTGAAGTACCTTCATTTTTTGTTCTTTCGGAAATCATTGAGTGCCTTTTCCACTTTTTCCAAAAATGCAGCATCGTACAATCTGCCAACAAGAGAACGCCTGGCCTTGCTTCCAGTTGCTCTATACTCCTGAGCATCACGTTCATCAATTTGTGTAAATACAATTCCTCGCTTTTTTAATTCATAGAGACTTTGCTTATTATCCTTTCGACCGAGGAGTGTCAGCTTCTTCATATACTTTTTCCCATTTCGAAGCAATATTTCCTGAAGATCAATTGGCAAATTATCGAAATATCTCTTTGAAATAACAATAGCTCCGTTCGAACAGGTTAACGGAAAATCAACCATAAATTTTGCCTGATTGAACCATTGCAACGAAATACATGCATAAGGAGTTGTATAGAAGGCATTCACAAGTCCTGTTTGAAGAGATGTCCGTACATTGTCGATCGAAAGTGGGATAGGCTTGATATTCATCGAAGTAAAAGCAGCGTCTGCAACGGGATCTCCTTCCCATATCCACATCTTAAGTTGTCTTACATCATCTACTTTTTTAACAGGTGAGTTGCTGAAAATATAAACGAAACCGATTTCCACTAATCCAAGTAGGATATAACCATTCTCCTCAAACGCAGCCCGAAAATCCTGTTCCAGAGTTTCGTAGAGATGATCTACTTCATCAGAATTCTGTAGGAGAAACGGCGTATCAAGTACCCGAATACGGGGTGCAATTTCACCGAGTCCAACACCGGTAAAGCCGGCAGCATGGAGTTGACCTATTGCAATTTTGCGTACAACTGTTTTTTCGTCGCCTTGTGTCATTCCCGGATACATTCTAAATCCTACTCTACCGTTGCTCTCTTTTCTCACAGCTGCATCATATTCTCGCATCACATTCATCCATGTTGTACCGTCGGGCGAAATAGATGCAAATTTAATTGTGTATTGCTGAGCATGAATTGTTGTGACAGTACAAATAATGAGAGTTATTCCAATAATAAACTTTTTCATTGTTCGTCCTTCTTAAAATAAATCCTGTTGCTGATTACGTAGTAGTTTTGCTTTCTGCTTTGCTACTGCATTCGGAAGTCTCACCAAAGGTAATTCTTCTAAGGATGTCTCTTCTACTTCCTCCAACAGTTCATTAAAGAGCTTCTCATTCAGCTCCTGCACTGCATAGCTGCGGGCATAATAAACCTGAGTAAGGAGAAATTTACCATTGTTGATGGCACGTGCTTTTTCGAAGTATTCGCGGGCAAGTTCAGGGTTACCACCAAGCATTTTGGGTGTAGCTGCTTCGAGCGCACCAAGGAAAACATATCCGGCTCCATAGTAATAACTCGAATCTATTTCGATAACATATCGGATCATTTCCATTACTTTACCGATATCTGCCAACGCCGAAACATCTGTTCTTGTGATATTAATATAACTTCCCCAGTTGAAAGCTGTCCAAAATAAAGCTGGTATCTCTTTTTTAGAAAAAGTTCTTAAGGATGATTTGAATGTTTCTAAATCTGCATCAAGTGCTTTTTGAAACTGTTTGTTTTGCGTAAGCGCTCGCAATCCATATTCCTTTCCACGTAAATAAAAAAGACGAGCACGTTCGACATCCTCATCTTCACAAAACGCAAGACTGTATGCCTGATATCCTTGTGCTGCAAAAACAAGAAGTTCTTGATTATCGGGATCTGCTTTAATTAATGCTTCCAACAACTTCAATGTACCACCGAGAGATTCACGTGCTATTTGCAAATCACTCTCTTCCATATAAGCATCAATACCATTCCGGAGAATTCCGCTCATGCTCCGTACAGCTATCGTTTGTATACAACCTGAGAATAATACTATTACAAGGAGACTGATAACTATGTTTTGTTTCATATGTATTATATCCTTAAAGATCGTAAAAAATATAGTCAAAAATGTTAGCCTTTCAAAGGAACAATGATGAAACCTTTTTCACAAAAAGGAGAGTATCGATCAAACTGTAGTTATTTAATTGACAGGTTTTGAATTTTTGTTTTGAATTTCGTTTCGGAGTCGTTCGATTTCATTAACTTCAGCGTGATGTGCATAGAGAATACTGTAAAGACCGAGGAGACCTTTCACAGATGTTTCGAGGGAAGATGTTTCCTTTTTTAAACGCTGGAAAAGTTCTTCAAAGTTTTTACGATACTTTTCCGGCAGTACTTTTAAGTATTCATTCCCATGAATATCTATTTCCGAATAGATATTAGCAAAAGAATCGTTGATAAGGGGAGTCAGTGCATTGAGAACATCACGTACTTTATCAGTTGCCATAGCGTTAAGTGCAATTTCACGCATCCTCTCTTCTTCCAGTGCGCGTGCTATTCTCAATTCATAGCGTTCGCGTGTTGCATTGATAACAACACCAAGATGATAGAGGTCAAGGTGCTCTTTTCGAACATAATCGTAAGCACCTAGTTTCATTGCTTTGACAGCTACTGTTTCTGACCCCGCAGCAGTCAGCATAACAACTGGTGTGTTAATCTTTTGCTCTGCAATCCATTCCAGCAGTTCAATACCATCGACATCGGGCATTTCGTAGTCAGTAAGTATAATGTCGAAACGATTCTTTCCGCCAATCAAAAGCTTTTCTGCTTGCCGACCATTATTTGCAATGGTAACTTTATGATGAAGTTCCTCTTCAAGTTGTCGGGCAATGACTTCAGCAAAAAAGTCATCGTCATCAACAAGTAAAATATGTAATGGTTCTGTTGTCACGTATATCTAGTGTTTCCGAATGTAATGCCTCGCCCCTCAAAATAAATCTAACGAATACTCTTGTTATCTCCAAGTGCGTTTAAATAATAAATTGCCTATGGTATAACCATCGATAGCGATGCTTGCGCAACTTCAACAATAGGTCCAAAGTATACTCCGAGAATGAGTGTACCAGCAAAAAAGAGACCAAGTATAATTTTTTCTGATGTTGAAAGAACACACGGATTTGTGTGAGCGTCAGGATCGCGAAGATACATGTTGCGTACAACACGTGCATAGTAATACAGTGAAACAACACTATTAAGTACACCAATAATTGCAAGCCAGAACCATTTTGCATCAAGCGCTGCGGCAAAGATGTAAAGCTTGCCTATAAATCCGGCTGTTGGTGGTATCCCTGTCAAGGATACAAGAAAGACTGTCAAAGCACTGGCAAGCAGCGGAGAACGGTAACCGAGCCCTTTATACTCAATAATATCTTCACTCCCTGTTTTATTAGCTACCAGCATTACAACAAAGAATGCCCCCATGTTCATCAAAAGATACATCACAAAATAAATTAAAACAGCAGAAAGTCCTTTATCGCTCATTGCAACAACACCAATAAGAATGTATCCAGCATGAGCAATACTTGAATATGCCAACATTCTTTTAAGATTATCCTGCCATAGCGCAACAAGATTCCCAAGTGTCATCGTGAGCACCGATAAGATTGCCAAAAGCACTTGCCAATCGAGTTCAACCAAAGAAGCCCATTGAGTTGATGAAATTGAAGTAGAATCAACAAATATCATAACAAAGAAACGGATCAGCATAGAAAAGCCGGCAGCTTTCGATGCAACAGATAAGTACGTCGTAACAGTTATTGGTGCACCTTCGTAAACATCCGGAGTCCACGAATGAAAAGGTACTGCTGATATTTTATAGCCGAAACCGGCAAGAATTAATAACAGTGAGAGTGCCAGAGGAATAATCCCTACCTGCCCACTTTGGAACACACTGTTCATTGAAGTATATTGTAAAGTACCTGTTAATCCAAAGAGTATAGAAGCTCCATACAACATTAAGCCTGAAGCAATTGCTCCATATAAAATATACTTCATTGATGCTTCGCTGGAATCATGCGCTTCTTTTGTAAAACCTGCAAGGAGATAAGCAGAAAAGCTGGCGAGCTCCATAGCCAGAATAGTCATTAACAAATTTGTTGAAGCTGCCATAAGTGACATTCCAAGTGTAAAAGTTATAAGAAGTGCATAGTATTCGGAAATTCTTTTTACGGTTTGTTTTACTTCGAATGAAAACTGAGAGAACAAGACAATAATAATTGTACAAGTGATGAAAAAGATTTTGAAGAAGACAGCAAATGGATCGACCGCAATCATATCAGAAAAAATTGAGATTTGATTGCCAACCTGAGCCACAGACAAAACTATCGCTACAAACGAACCCAGAACAGCAAGCACCGTTGAAGAAAGTGCTTTGTTCCTGACAATCAATCCGGTTATCAAAATAAGACAGAACGTTCCGGTCAAAACAAGTTCTGGTAAAAAATACATTAATTGTTGAAGAACTATTTGTGTCATCATAAGACGCCGGTTTTCTCTCTTATGGAATCAATGTTGCTACGGTTGAACTTTTTGTGACAATAGATACAAGCGTATTAACAGATGTCGACATAATATCGAGCATGAGTGATGGGTAAACTCCTAAAACTATAACAATGATTGCAAGTGGTACAAGGGTAAACAACTCACGCCCGTTTACATCGGGTAACGATATCCATTTTTCATTTGGTTGACCCAAAAATACCCGCTGGAGAGTCCAAAGCATATATGCCGCAGTGAGAATGATGCCTACAGAAGAAATTATTGTTATCAGTCGAATACTATCATGTTGAAATGCACCAAGGAAAGAGAAAGCTTCCGATACAAAACCGCTCAAACCCGGCAACCCAAGCGCGGCAAAGAATGCAACAGTCGTCACGCCGGTATATTTAGGCATTGTCAGCGCTAAACCTCCGAACGCATCGATATCACGAATATGTGCCCGATCGTAAATAACACCGACAATTAAAAAGAGCATCGCAGTAATAGTACCATGATTAAACATCTGGAAAATTGCACCCATCATACCTTGTGTATTTAGCGCGGCCATACCAAGCAATACAATTCCCATATGACTAATGCTTGAGTATGCAATAAGTTTTTTGAAATCTTTCTGAGCCATTGCACAGAGAGCTCCGTAGATAATATTAATGGCTGCAAGAATTGCCAGCGGTACAACATATCGCTCTGCCATTTCAGGAAATATTGGATAACTGATTCGAAGTAATCCATATGTACCCATTTTCAAAAGAACGCCAGCAAGAATAACACTTATCGCGGTCGGTGCTTCAACGTGTGCGTCGGGCAACCAGGTATGGAATGGAAAAATTGGGACTTTGATAGCAAAACCAATAAAAAGGGCAATATAGGTTAATGCACGAAAGGTTGTACCAAGACCTGCAAGCAGCGAGTCCGGTTCATAATTTTGTGGATTCATCATTGCCAGCATATTGAATGTATGAATTTTTTCACCCGTAGAAGGATCGATAACGACGACACTAAAGTATAAGGCAAGCATTGCCAGAAGCATGAGTACACTTCCTGCAAGCGTATAGATAAAGAACTTAATTGCAGCATACTCTCTTCGTGGACCTCCCCAAATACCGATGAGAAAATACATTGGCAGCAACATTACTTCCCAGAACACATAGAACAGAAAGAAATCGAGCGTTACAAAAACACCCATCATTCCCGTATCAAGTAGCAGAAGCATGGCCATATACCCTTTCAGGGCTTTATCAATATTCCAGGAAGCAAAAACTGCGATAAAGCTTATAAGTGCTGTCAGCATAACCATTGGCACGCTCAAACCATCAACACCAAGGAAATATTCTATTTTGATTCTGCCAAATGATGTCGAACTCTGTACATCGATCCATGTTGCACGTTCGACGAATTGCATTCCCTCCTCAGTGTTAATACCCGTAAGAGAATAATCAAAATTCAAGTAGAGTACTATTGCAAGCACAACCTGAAGTGCTGTCACAAAAGCTGCTGTCCATTTCATCAAGCTCTGTGACTGCTTTGGTAACGAAAGCACGATGATCATTCCGACAATCGGAAGAAATGTTAACCATGTTAATATACCCAAACCTGCAATCGTCATAGCGTTTCAACTCCTATACATTTTCAACTCATCGAATCCACAAAAAGAAGAGCAAAACTCCCAGCAACATCCACAGTAGATACGTCTGTATTTTCCCTGATTGAAAGCGACGGAGCATGAGGCCAAACAAGCCCGACAAAGATGCTATCATGTTCACAACACCGTCCACAATTTTATTATCAAATCCGCCTGCCCCAGCGTAGAACAAAAAGAACGTGAGTGCCGAAACAGCTAACCCATAGAGACTATATTTTGCAACAGTAAGAATTGATTCAGTCTCCGGCAGAAGTGCATTCACTGTTTCCCATCCGATATAGAGCGACAGAATTGCTACCGCAGCGACATAAGCAAAAGAAGCAACCGAACGTTCTTTCCAGGTTTCTTTTACTCCATGTGTAATTCCTACCGTTACTTTTGCAACACCATTTACCACTCCGTCTATCACTTTAAAATCAAACAATGCAAGGGACTTCGCAAGGAGCTTTGTACCTTTGACTACAACAAATTCATACATTTCATCAATGTACCATTTATTGTATGAAATATTGTATAGTACAGATAGTTTCTCTGCAAGTACAGACGGATCAATTTTTTTCCAGTAATACATTGTAAAGGCTAACAAGATACCACCACCAGCCATTAACAATGAAAGAAGCATTGCAGGGACATGAGCGTGATGTAAAGCTTCGGTAAATACTTCATTCGAAGCAGCAGACAATGACATCGGAACAACTGACTCAGGCCGTTGTACAGCTTCGGCAAACCAACCCGACGAAGCACTGAGTGGATTAAAACTGTAAAACATAAAGAATGACAGAACAGCAAAAATAATCAACGGAACAGTCATTACTTTTGGTGATTCGTGAATATATTCAAATCTCTCTTTACTCGGATGAGTACCAAAAAATGTGAGGATAAGCAGGCGGAACATATAAAACGCAGTCATACCGGCAACAAGAAAAGCAAGAACGGGAATGATAGTATGACCTGTGAGAGAACCAAAAGCCATAGTACCTGCAAGAATTTCATCTTTACTTAAAAAACCAGAAGTTAGCGGTATTCCGGAAATTGCGAGCGTATAGATAAGAAACGTGTAAAACGTAACGGGCATTTTTTCTTTTAAACCACCCATATTCCTGATATCCTGTGGATCGGTATGATGGTCGTGCAAATGATGCAACGCATGATGCATCGCATAAATAACAGAACCGGAACCAAGGAACAATCCGGCCTTGAACATTGCATGTGTTGTGAGATGAAAAAACCCAGCGGTGTAAGCACCAATACCCAATCCCATAATCATATAACCAAGCTGACTAACCGTTGAATAGGCAAGTACTTTTTTAATATCGGTTTGTGTTATTGCAATGCTTGCTGCAAGAAAAGCTGTAAAAGCTCCGATATAGGCAATAACAAGCAATGCATCAGCAGTCATCATAGCGAAGGTACGTGTAACCATATACACACCAGCAGCAACCATTGTTGCAGCATGAATAAGTGCGCTGACCGGTGTAGGACCTTCCATCGCATCTGGTAACCAAACGTGAAGCGGAAACTGAGCCGATTTACCAACAGCACCACAAAAGACAAGCACTCCTGCAACTGTTAACCATGTTTCATTTCCAAAAGGTATAGTGCCGCTACGAATTCCCTCGAAGACAACATCGAAGCGAAAGCTTTTAAAAGTTGCATAGAGAATGAGAATGCCTATAAACATTCCCACATCTCCAAAACGATTAACAACAAAAGCTTTCTTTGCTGCATCGGACGCTGAACGTTTCTCGAACCAATGACCAATAAGTAAATACGAACTCAAGCCGACTAATTCCCATGCAACATAGAGTAACAAGAAATTATTTGTCAGTACAATTCCCTGCATCGAAAAAGTAAAGATTCCAAGGTAGGCAAAATAACGGCCGTAGCGTACATCTCCATGCATATAACCAATTGAAAAAAGATGCACAAGCGAACTGACAATACATACCACAGTCAGCATTATAGCTGTAACATTATCTATGAGAATTCCAACCTCAATGCTTAATGGACCAATTCCAGGTACATTTCCGAAACTAACCCATTGAACATTCGCCTGAATTGTCTCCGATGGATAAAGAGTAAGCTTACTAATGAAGATAATAACCGACAAAAGAAGAGTTATAAAAACAAGTGATGTTGCAAGCCAATCGCCATTACGCGGGATTATTTTCTGGAAAAAAATCAGAATAACAAATCCGGCCAGAGGTAATAACCATACATAGAGACTTAGTGAAACGAGTACATCTGTAGACATAATATATTCTGTACCCTCTACTCTTTCAGTTTATCAATTTCATCAACATTTGCTGTTTCAAAATTCTGATAAATATTTAGTACGATTGCTAATGCAATAGCAACTTCGGCCGCAGCGAGTATAATTACAAAAATTGCAACAATGTGACCATCGATAGATTGCGTACTGTAACGCGCAAACGCAAGAAAATTAATATTTGCAGCATTAAGAATGAGCTCTATACCCATTAATACCATAATTGCATTTTTACGGGTCAGTACTGCAAACAATCCCAGCGAAAATAATAAAGCACTGAGAATAAGGAAATGTGTTAACGACGGACTCTGAAGCCACAGAAACATTTCGTTCATAGCAATTCTCCCTCTTCGCCGGTTTTCCCTTTTTTATCTCTCCGTGCTATCATTGCTGCACCAACAAGAGCAACGATTAATAGTACCGATGCAATTTCGAACGGAAGAAGGTATTTGGTTAGGAGCAATTCTCCGATGCTGTAAGCTGTTGTTGAGTACGGTGGTATAGTATCATTAACAAACCATTCGTATGACCAAAAAACTCCTACCAGTGTGCCCGCTATAGCAGATACTATAATCAAAGCAGGAAGTACATGGAGTGTACCGCTTTTAATATCAACGTTTATTTGTCTGTTGGTGAGCATAATTCCAAACAGTATGAGTACTAAAATACCACCAACATAGACAAGCAATTGTGTAATTGCAATAAAATCGGCGAGCAAAAACACGTATAAGCCCGCAACACCAAAAAAAGCAAATAACAGTGCAAACGCCGAACGTACAATGTTTCTGCTAAAAACAACAGCAGAAGCAGCAATAAGCACCATCGCTGCGAAGATATAAAAAACTACTGTATAAATTGCGTCCATTGTTTTGTATACTAATTATTTAAATTATACTTTCGGTTGTTGATTACCTGATTCTCCTGCCTGAGGCGGCGCAGTTTTCGATTGTGCCGCTGCTTTTTTCGCTGCCTGTTCAGCTTCGTACTGTTGCAATTTCAGTTTTGCGGTTTCGATTTCTTCCTGCGTCATTGTTGCAAAACTGTAAACCAGATTCTTTCGTTCATATTCACTAAACTCATACACTTCGGTCATATATATACAATCCGTCGGACATGGATAGACGCATAAACCACAATAACAACATTTGGCAATATCAATATCGAACCGTGCAATGTATAACCGCTTTTTTGTATTTTTTGAAGTCATGCCAAGATCAACGTCGGGGGTTGACTTAATAGTTTCGATTGTTATACAATCAACCGGACAAGCCATCGAACATTGGTCGCAACCAATGCAATCATCAATATTAACAAACAACCTGTTTCGTGCACGCTCGGGGATCGCTTTTTTTACTTTCGGATATTGAATTGTTACCGAACGGGCAAAGAGGCGGCTTCCTGTTATTCGCATCCCCACAAGAACGGTATAGAGCGAATGAAAAATATTTCTAAAATATGTTACAACAGCTGACATTATTGATCCTTATATCAACACTAAAATTACTCCGATTATTATAAGACAAGCAAAGAGCCAAGGTGTTAATACTTTCCATGAAACATACATCAGTTGATCGACTCGTAAACGCGGTAATGTCCAACGCACCCAGATTTGCAAAACAACAAGCAAAAATGATTTACCTATAAACCAGAAAGCACCCCAAGCGGGGCCCGAAAGTGTATCTGGTCCGAATGGGCTTGCCCATCCTCCTAAAAAGATTGTTGTAATCAATGCCGATACTGCAAAGAGATTAGCATATTCTGCCAAATAGAACATTGCAAATCGTAAACCACTATATTCCGTAAAGAAACCCTGTACTAACTCTGATTCTGCTTCAGGTAAATCAAACGGGGTTCGATTTACTTCTGCAATAGAAGTAATAAACATTATTACAAATGTGATGAATGTAAACGGAAGTAGTAGTAACTTTTTCGTTAGTTCAAATGGTCCACCGAAGAGAATCCAATTCCATATTCCATTATTTTGGAATGTCGAAATTTCCTGTAAGTTGAGTGTACCAGTAATCATTGCTGCAATAACAACCGCAAGGGCTGTAGGAATTTCGTAACTCAACATCTGAGCAGCGGAACGTAACCCACCCAACAAAGACCATTTGTTGTTGGATGACCATCCTGCCATCAGAATTCCGATAACTGTTAAAGAACCAGCAGCGATAAAGAAAAAAGCACCAAGATTAATGTTTGAACCTGTATAGATAATTGTAAACGGCAGTACAGCAAAAGCAGCATACGAACCAGCAAACGTGATATAAGGTGCTAACTTAAAGAGCAACCGATCTGCTCGATGCGGAATGATATCTTCCTTCAACAAAAGCTTTATCATATCTGCAATCGGTTGTAAAACACCATGCCAGCCTGTTATCATATAAGCTACACGGTCCTGAATATGTGCTGCCATTTTCATTTCTGTATAGAGCACAACAAGAGCATATATTATAATAAACACAAGTGGCAATGCACTTAAGAGAATCGCCTGCACAAGTTCATTTGCAAGATATGTTTGTATTGTTTCAAGCATTGTTATCTATCCACTTCTCCAAGCACGATATCAACACTTCCTGCTATTAAAACCAGGTCTGCAACCATCGCACCTCGTGCAATTTCGGGCAATACACTGAGATTAACAAAAGCAGGTGCTCGCCCTTTAACACGGAATGGACTTGTAGTGCCATCACTGACAACATAAAATCCTAACTCACCACGAGGTGATTCTGTTCGTACATAAATTTCAGCTTCCTTATCAGGGCGAATTCTTTTTGGTATTGCAGAATGGACATCACCAGGTGGCAAACCTGCAAGAGCTTGTTCAATGATATTGAGGCTTTGTTCCATTTCACGCATTCGCACCATATGTCGGTTCCAGCAATCACCGATAGTACCAACTTCGCCTTTGGCAACCTGAGGTTCCCATTCAAATTTATGATAGACTGAATAAGGATCATCTCTCCGTAAATCCCAATTAACGCCGGAACCACGAAGCATTGGCCCGCTTACTGCATAATGTAAGGCAACATCTGTTGGTAAAATTCCGACATTTGCTGTACGCTTTACAAATATCTCATTGAAGGTCAGCAAATCGTTAAGCATTTTAATGCGTGGTCTGAAATACTTACAAAATTCACGTGCCTGTTCGACAAACTGAGGAGGCAAATCGTGTGAAAGACCACCTATCCAAATGTAATTGTACAGCAACCTGGCGCCACAGGTAATTTCAAAAAGGTCAAGAATTTTTTCGCGATCTATAAAGCAATAGAGAAATGGCGTGAATGCACCAGCATCAATTCCGTAAGTACCTATTGCAATAAGGTGACTTGCAATACGCTGAAGTTCAGCCATAATAACACGAATATATTCCACGCGTTCTGGCACTTCAATGTTGAGCATCCGTTCAACTGCAAGTGCATATCCCCATTCGTTTGTCATTGCCGAACAATAATCCATTCGATCCGCGTATGGTATTACCTGCTGATAGTTTGTCATGTGTTCGCAATGCTTTTCGAAACAACGATGCAGATATCCTATATGCGGAATACAATCGACGATTATTTCCCCGTCAACAACAATTTCAAGTCGCAACACACCATGTGTTGAAGGATGTTGCGGACCCATGTTGATAATCATCTCTTCCGTACGCAGCGTTTTACCTGTCGATGTTTTTATTTCTCCAGGCTTTACTGTATAATCGGTGGGAAGAGTTGGTGATTGTTGGAATACTTCTCTCATCGTCAATATGGTACTTTCATTCCGTGATAAAACTCCTGTACTTTATAATCTTTTCGTAACGGATGACCTTCCCAATCATCCGGCAACAGAATTCGGCGTAAGTCAGGATGGCCAGTAAATATAATGCCAAACATATCGTAAGCTTCCCGTTCGTGCCAGTTTGCCGTACCCCACACACTACTGACTGTGGGAATATGAGGCTGCTCCTTCGGCACAATAACTTTTAATACCAGTTTCAATTTTGTAACTGTAGAAGAAAGATGGTAGACAACACCAAGCGTGCCGTTGTTATAGTCCATCCCGCTTAAACAGGATAAATAATTAAATTGCAATTTCGGTTCGTCACGCAAATATAAGCACACTTCAGTAATTGCTTTTGCATCTATTTGAAGCCAGGGTTGACGTACATCGACCTTCGATACAAGTATTGCTTCACCAAATTTATTTTGTAACCGTGTTACAATATCGCTGACTTCCATAATTCTTATTTATGCTCTTTTTTGCGTAAGACTTTCACGTCGGATTTTTTCCTGAAGTTTTATGATTCCTTCGAGCAATGCCTCGGGACGAGGCGGACAACCTGGGACATATACATCTACCGGAATAACACGATCGACCCCTTTGAGTACATGATATCCATGTTCCCAGTAAGGTCCTCCGCAGGTTGCACAACTTCCCATCGAAATAACATAGCGTGGCTCCGGCATCTGATCGTAGAGCCGTTTAATTCGTTGTGCCATTTTAATTGTTACCGTACCTGCTACAAACATTACATCTGTTTGGCGGGGTGTTGCACGCGGAATAACTCCAAAACGCATGATATCAAAGTGCGAAGCCGATGCTGCCATCATTTCAATTGCGCAACAAGCAAGACCAAATTGCATTTGCCACAATGATGACAACCGCGCCCAGTTAAAAATCGACTCGATTGAGGTTATAAAAACATTTCCTTCACCAAATCTCTGATCTAACAGCCCCACTTAATCTCTCCGTTCTGAAACTACCTTAGTTGATTGCTGATGTGGTTGCGTTGGTTGTTGCAAAGATACCGTTGGAATAACAGGTTGGGGCTTATCCCAATTAAGATCTCCCTTCACCCAAACATATGCATATCCAACAAAAAGAATACAGAGGAAAACCAACATTTCGACAAAACCAAAAAGCCCAAGGTTTTTATAGACAAGTGCCCACGGGAAAAGAAACACAACTTCAACATCAAAAATTAAAAAGACAAGAGCAATAACATAGAATCGTACATTCAACCGTATCCACGGCGATCCTATTGGTTCTTCACCACATTCATACGTCGATGTTTTTTCAGGATAGGCACGAGAAGGGCGTAAGATCCATGCTGCAATAAGCCCCAATGCAACAAATACTAAACCTAAAATAAAGAAAATTAAAATTTTTCCAAATTCAGTGATCATTTCTATACCTTACGCGCTTCGATATAATGAGCTGAAAAGCACGTTCGCAATATAAAAGAATGTTGCTGGTTTGTCAAGAAAAGCATCCTTCTTTTCTGCAGACTGTTGTAAAGAAACAATCTAACATTTTTAGAAAACAATCAATAGAAGAATTGTTAAGCTGAAAAAACAGCGGGAGCCAAAAAGAAAAGAGTTTTTTATAAATCATTAAAAACGTTGAGCCCTTTTTAGAAGGGCTCAACGTTAGCCTAATTACTCCCACGAACCACTGCTTGTCAGAACACCCTGGTAATTATATTCTTGCCAACTTCCGGATCCATTGGCATTCCATTCAATATGAAGTAATTTCATCATTGTCGTGTTGACTAGTTCATATGAGTCTAAAGAACCACTTCCATTAGGATAATTGACAATTATTATACGTTGAATTGTTTGCGTACCCTGATTGTTTTTAGTATCCCACGTAGCTGTTTTTACACCCTGAGCATCTGTTTGATATTCTAAAGTATTCAAGAGAACTTTTGTATCCTCGTCATAGAATAACCAATTTCCGCTTTTACCATCGGCACTAATTACTCCCTGCCAAAGTATAAAGTTGTTGTATGTATTTGTATCTTGTGTACCATTAAAAATATACTGCCACCCTATACTATTATCGTTGTTTCTTTGTGCACGGAGTGTAATGGTAAGATTTCCATCCTGAATTATCCATTGCCATTGGTTACTACCCTGCTGAGCTGGCATTAAAGCAAACACCTGAATGGGCATAAAAACCGCATTTATGGCATTGGCATAATTTGCTGCATACAACGCGTGGTAAGTCGGATCAGTATTTGTTTTAGATGGTCCAGTAAAATTAACTGTTGGTATTGCCGGTGCTGTAGTTGTTGATGAAGCACCATTAACATTGGTAGTACTATCGTCCTTTTTACTATCACAACCAATTACTAATAGTGTAAAAAGGACGCCACATAATAATTTATATTTCATAGAAAATCCCTCCTTATAAATTGTGATTTGATTATAATGCTAACGTTATTACAATTAAATGTCAAGTTTGTGTTGTGACCCCTGCAACGGACTACAACCACAGAGAAGAGTTAAATCCATTATTGTAAAAATTCATATTATAATTGTAGTAACATATTCCTATCTCAAACATATCAATGCTAAAAACGACACCCTCAGAAAACCGTATAATATTCCACGCTCTCTGCATTTCATCCGACCAGCAGATATCATCAAAAACGATAATACCATCTGAAACGACAGATTTTGACAAAGCTTTGAAAATTTCAAGAGTACCATTAAAAGTATGATTCCCATCTACAAAGACAAGATCTGCCTTTATCCCTTGCTCCCGAAGTTGCAGTAAGCTCTCTGCAAATTTCCCTTCAATTACTTCGATGTTTGTTAATCGTAGATTTTTAAAATGATTCCTGGCTGTTTCAGCGATGGTTGTATCACCTTCCAACGTCAGTAATCTTCCCTTTCTGTTTAATGTTGCTGCTGCTGCTAAATACGCACCAGATATTCCGAGACTTGTACCAAATTCCAAAATACACTCGGGTTTGAGCTGAGTGACAAGTGAAAACAAAAGTTTACACCAACGTGCCGATTTAGACGAACTTCTGCATATTTCGTTTATTCGTCGTTTACGAATTTTTCCTTGAACTTGATCTCCTATTGCTCCATAGTCGATCATTTCAACAACTGTTGGTTCATTACAAAGTTTTTTTCTCAACAATTCAATAGCCTTAAACCATTCCTTCTCTTCTGTTGTAAAGTCATTGTGAACAAACCGTTGCAATGCTTCACCTGTGTACTGTATTTTTTCAAAGCCGCTTTTATGGAGTTCTGATAACAATGTGTTCATTGATACTACTTTATTCTTGAATATATATTCCGAAAATTTTTTCAGGTATGATCTATACGGACCCACAATTATTCTCCGATAAGAGTTATCATTAGAGTACGAGAGCCTCCATACGCTCTGTGTTCACCTAAATAGATACCCTGCCATGTACCAAGATTCAGTGCTCCGTTGGTTACTGGTATCGTAACACTGCTTCCGAGAATAGATGCTTTTAGATGAGCCGGCATATCATCATCTCCTTCAAGATCGTGTTCAAAGTACGCGGCACCATCAGGCACTGCTCTTCGAAAATGTGATTCAAAATCTTTTCGGACAGTAGGATCGGCGTTTTCGTTGAGTGTTAGTGATGCTGAGGTATGCAAAATAAAAATATGACAGATACCTTTCTGAATATTTTTCAGTTCGGGTAATTGCGAGAGTATTTCGTTTGTAATTAGATGAAAACCCCGTCCACGAGGCTGCAGACGAAGAACTTTCTGAATAACCATTCTAACCTCTCAAAACTTTTCTCAATTGAAGCATAGGTAACATAGGAAGAAAGAAATAAAAATTCCTTATCATTTTTCATCCGTGTAACTTCGGGAAGGAGGAATTCGTATATTTGAATGTCATCTTAACTACATTATGGAGGAATTATGAAACAATTCTCTCTTTTGTTTTCTGTGTTGCTATTCTGCTCAACACTTGCTTATTCTCAACAACCTTTTTCACCTTCACACCAACTTACAGCTTTTTCTTTTTCATCACCAGGATCTTATCGGTTCGGAATGTATGGTTACGATAATCCGGCTCTGCTGTCGTATGTTCATCAACCGGATTTATTTTTTAGTTGGAACGTGCCATCCGGTTCATCACATTCCCTCGATCACTGGGGACTTTTTACTGCTCTTCCATCTCTGGGATTCGGAATGATCCGAGAAAAATTACCCACCGGTACTGTTACTGATTATAAACTTTCCGTTGCAATGGGTAACAGAACCTTTAGCACAGGACTTGGATATGGATGGACAAACACGAATAACAGTACGTTAGATAAATCCTCTCTTCTGACTGCAGGTGTACTCTACAGGCTATGGTCTTTTGTTTCTTTCGGTGCAACGTATTCGCAGGCATTAAAAACAAACGGATGGGAAGTAACAGGTGATGTTGCACTTCGCCCTTTACGAAACGAGTTATTAACATTCTTTGGAGAATACCATCGTTTCGAAAACAATATCATCAAAGATAATTGGTGGTGTGTTGGAGCAGTTGTTGAACCGCTTGCAGGTATTCGCATCAGCGGGCGATATGCTTCAAGCGATTTTTTCAGTATTGGTTTTCATATCAGTCTTGGCAGAATTGGTTTCGAACATCAGCAACTGTTTTCTCATAAAAGTTCTCATCTCTCCAGCAGCTACGGTATCAGGCTTGGTGCTTCCGACAGATCTTTTCTGTCGTCAGCAGTTAAAAAACGCAAGTATGTTTCAGTCGATCTCAGTGGTTCGATCGACTATCAACGCTACCGACTGTTTGACGAGACAAAAACTCTGTCCTCACTGCTGAACACTCTCGATGCAGCAAAAGCTGACCCGTCTGTTGAAGGTATTGCAATCAACACATCCGGAATGCAAATCGACAGAGCAAAATTATGGGAGATACGTGATAAATTAGCCGATTTCAAATCGGCGGGCAAAAAAGTTATTATCTTCATTGATCGTGGTAACATTAACCTTTATCACTTTGCAACCGTTGCCGATTCAATTGTCATGGATCCTTACGGTTCTCTCGATGTTTCGGGCTATGTGCGCGACCGTACTTATATAAAAGGCACTCTCGACAAGCTCGGAATCGGTTTCAGAGAGATGCGTTTGTTCAAATACAAATCGGCTGCCGAAAGCTATTCCCGAGAATCGATGTCTGAAGGCGAACGAGAACAATGGCAGCAAATTCTTAACAGCTGGTACGAAGAAGTTGAAAAAGATATCTGTTCATCACGAAATATCACCCCAGAGCAATGGAGAACAATTCGCGATAACAACATCTACCTTCTTGCTGATGATGCAAAAAACCACCGACTTGTTGATGCCATCGGCAGATGGGATACCGTAAGTTCTATGATAAAACTACTGACTGGAAAAGAAAATAATATTATCTCACCATCGAAACTTTCGCTGCTTAACGCTCCATACGATGCACAGTGGGGAGAACCATCTAAAATTGCGCTCATATACGCACTCGGCACCTGTGCAATGGACGAAGGAATAACGGCACGGAATCTTGTCAAAGAACTCGAAGCAGCATACAACAACAAAGATATTAAAGCAATTGTGCTGCGTATCGATTCACCAGGTGGTGACGCACTTGCTTCGGACTACATTGCACGCGTTATAAAACAACATAAAGGAAAGAAACCTCTGATTGTTTCGCAGGGATTTGTTGCTGCTTCCGGTGGTTACTGGTTATCAATGTATGCAGATACAATTGTTGCAACACCGGGTACTCTGACGGGCTCAATCGGAGTTATCAATGCCTGGTTGTACAACAAAGGACTAAAAGAATCGTTAGGTTTTTCGATGGATAAAGTACAAATCGGTGAGCACGCAGATTTGAACGCAGGTGTACAATTTCCGATCATCGGAATCAAACTACCTGACCGAGACCTTAATGATGAAGAGGTAAAAATTGCAGACGCAACAATTCTATCACTTTATAAGAAGTTTACAAATCATGTTGCCGAAGGTCGTAAACTCACGCCTACTTATGTCGATAGTGTTGGTCAGGGACGCGTATGGACTGGTAAAGATGCAAAAAACTTAAAGCTCGTTGATGTTCTTGGCGGATTAAGTACTGCAATTGAACTTGCTAAACAACGAGCCGGTATACAAGCAGATGAAAAGATCGCAATTGTTGAGTTGCCAAAGCCGGGTCTTATAAACCTCAAGATGTTTATGCCACGACTGCTGGATATTCAAACATCACTTACTACAGATCCGACACTTGAACTTTTCAGATTCTATGCAAAGTATAATGGCGAGCCAATGCCTATTGTACCTCTTTCAGATTTATCAACCTTCAATGTTCTTAACAGTGTAACAAAATAATCCTTTTCAATAGCCCCGTCTGACGTAAGGCGGGGCATTCTCTTCCCATTTATCTTTCTGTCATTTCTTTATCTCTTAATAATCTTTTCAACGCCGAAATTTGTTTTTCTTTCAAACTCCATTTACATTATAAATTCATACGATGGCACAGAAATGTATCATAGTGCGTGGAGCAAGAGTCCACAACCTCAGGAATATTGACGTTGATATTCCACGAAATTCACTGACCGTACTCACTGGTCTTTCAGGTTCGGGAAAATCCAGCCTTGCATTCGATACAATTTATGCAGAAGGACAACGGCGTTACGTTGAAAGTCTGTCGTCGTATGCACGGCAATTCCTCGACATAATGGAACGCCCTGATTGCGACCGGATCGATGGACTTAGTCCGGCTATTTCAATTGAGCAGAAAACTGTCAGTGGAAATCCACGTTCAACAGTTGGCACAGTAACCGAAATATATGATTACCTCCGTTTATTATTTGCAAAAGTCGGAGTTCAGTTCTGCGTGCAGTGTGGTAAAAAAGTTCAACGGCAATCCGTCGATCAAATTATTAACGCAATTTTAAAATATCCCGAAAACACGAAGCTGTATATTCTGGCTCCAGTTGTACGCTCACGGAAGGGACATTACAAGGAACTATTTGAAAAAATCCTGAAAGATGGCTTCCTCCGGGTACGCGTCGATGGAAAATTCTATCAAATCGAAAAAGGGATGAAAGTTGATCGGTATAAAGTTCATAACATCGAAATCGTAATTGACCGTATTCAGCTAAAGGCAGATCAACGCACACGTATTGCCGGTTCTGTTGAAACTGCATTACAATTCGGAGAAGGAGTACTTATCGTACACGATGGAATAAAAGATCAACTCTTCAGTCAGCGCTACTCGTGTATCGATTGTGGTTTAAGTTACGACGAGCTTTCGCCTCTATCCTTCTCTTTTAATACACCAACAGGATACTGTCCATCATGCGAGGGATTAGGTGAAACAAAGGAATTTGACATTGATCGTATTATTCCGGATCCCTCTCTTTCTATTAACGAAGGAGGAATAGCTCCTTTTGGCAAGCCCCGCCCTATGTGGATTTTCAGACAGCTGAAAGGAGTAGCAAACGAACTGAATTTTACTTTCGACACTCCACTGAAAAAATTATCCCCCGCTGTACGTAAAGCACTTCTCTACGGAACCGGAGATAAACTTATTTCAATTCCATACGATTCCGACAACAGTGTACCCTCTGCTTACAGACACCGGTTTGAAGGTGTGCTGGGTATTTTACAATCAATGTATAACAACACTTCATCAGCTGCGATACGCCAGCAGGTCGAAGCATTTATGACATCAACAACTTGTAAAAGTTGTAACGGCGGACGTTTGAAAAAAGAAAGCCTTGCCGTAAAACTCGAAGATAGTGCCAGCGGACGTTTAACCTCTATTACAGAACTGGTTACGATGCCTATCGATGAAGCTGTTGCATTCTTCAAACAACTAAAACTCAACGAACGACAAACACGTATTGCCGAACCGATACTACGCGAAGTAAAACAACGTCTTGAATTTCTTCTCAATGTCGGATTACATTATTTAACTCTAAACAGACCTGCCTATACGCTCAGTGGTGGAGAAAGTCAACGCATCAGGCTCGCAACTCAAATTGGAAGTCAGCTTGTCGGTGTTTTGTACATCCTTGATGAACCAAGTATCGGATTGCATCAGCGGGATAACATTAAACTCATTCAATCTCTCAAAAAACTCCGCGACCTTGGTAACACCGTTATTGTTGTCGAACACGACAGAGAAATGATGGAAGAGGCAGACTACCTTATCGACCTTGGACCTGGAGCAGGAGAGCATGGTGGCAACATTGTAATAACCGGTAATCCATCAGAACTGTTGCGCAATAACAAGCCCCAAAACCAGCAATCTATTACTCTCAAGTATCTCCGTGGTGATCTATCAATTCCAATTCCCAAACAACGAAGAAAGGGGAACGGAAAACGTCTGGTATTAAAAGGTGCAACAGGGAATAATCTAAAAAACATCACAGTCTCTTTTCCGCTTGGTACATTTATATGCGTCACCGGCGTTAGCGGATCAGGGAAATCGACTCTTATTAACGATACACTCTATCCGATTCTTTCGAACCATTGTTACAATACACTTACAGTTCCATTGCCTTATAAATCCATCGATGGTTTGAAATATATTTCAAAAGTTGTAGATATCGATCAAACACCGATTGGCAGAACACCACGTTCAAACCCTGCCACATACACCGGTGTCTTTACCGACATACGAAACCTCTTTGCCAAGCTCCCGGAATCCCAACTCCGTGGCTACACACAGGGACGTTTCAGTTTCAACGTACGTGGCGGACGTTGTGAAGAATGTGAAGGCGCCGGATTAAAAAAAATAGAAATGAACTTTCTACCTGATGTATATGTGCCCTGCAATATTTGTGGAGGTAAACGATACAATCGCGAAACACTCGAAGTACGTTTTAAAGGAAAGTCTATATCAGATATACTTGAAATGACTGTTGAAGAAGCAATGACACTATTTGCCGATATGCCCCGTATTCATCGTTATCTCCAGACACTTTACGATGTTGGGCTTGGCTACATACGTCTCGGGCAACAGGCCACAACACTTTCTGGTGGCGAAGCTCAACGAGTGAAACTTGCAACAGAACTTGTGAAAGGCGGAAGCGGCAAAACCATCTATCTGCTCGATGAACCCACTACCGGTTTACACTTCGAAGATATTCGAATGCTTCTGAGTGTATTAAATAAACTGGTAGACAAAGGAAACACAGTAATTGTTATTGAACATAACCTCGATGTTATCAAAGCAGCAGATTGGATTATCGATTTAGGTCCCGAAGGTGGAAACGACGGTGGGAACATCGTTGCAACCGGAACACCAGAGGATCTTATCAAATCAACTACTTCCTTCACCGGTTTCTACCTCAAAAAATACCTTGAAAAAAAGTAACGTAAACCCTTTGCCATCACAACATTTACGTAATCCCACTCTATACAATTTTAAAACAGAGCTCACAGAACTATTCCATGAGTTCCCGCGGTAACAATGAATACTACAATAGAGTGTAACTAATACCAAGAGCAAGAGTTTGTTTGATTTGTGTACGTGCCTGAGTTTTGGGATCGTTCAGGAGATATACATTCAGATTTGCAGATACATACTTGTTTACTTTTGCTGCAAGGGTGTTATCACTACGAATTAATGTTTTTTTGAAATTATTGAGAGGTGCAAAAAGCTCCAGTTTCGAAGTCACAACAATATTTTCCATAAGTGTCCATCCTACCTCGGTTACAGATTCAACACCACCATCAACCAATATTTTTTTTCCTTCAGAGTAATTTCTGTACCTGCTTGTCACTATTTCTCTTACACCAACACCGAGACGTGTTTTTACTTTGGCTATTGGTTGATAACCTACTCCAAGCGATTGAGTAATATATGCCGGATCAAAAAAATCTGACACTGGTACAGAAGTACCATCTGAAGCAAAAACGACTCCCTCAACAAATTGTGTTTTTAATGATGCTGATGCATAAGGATTGATGTAAACACCTAATTTGTATGTCAAAACACTTTCCAGATCGATCTTATCATCTGTTTTCCGAATACCTTGTGACCCTAACTTTGCCTGACCGAAACCGAACTTATAACTATTAACCCATTCAATTGGCTCCGCTGAGTAGGTTGATTTTCCTTCGAGAAACAACGCATACGCAAGAGCATTTTCTCCACCCTGCGCCCAATCGGTAAATGAAACCTGGGTAAGATTTGCCGACATTATAACTGTGTGCTTCCATAATGTTTGCGCGGCTGTTGATGCAACAGCAACGTCAGTCTCCTGAGCAACAACAATGGTTAACATTAGAATATTCAATAGAACAGCGATTGTAGTTTTCATGGCATTACCTTCCTTTTACTATGATGTTTTTTTCAATTCAATGGCGATGTACAGTAAGCACATTTATGAGCATTTATCGGAATTGTCATTTTACACTCCGGACACTCTTTTGTTGTCGGTGCAGCCGATTCGGTCTCCTTTTTCCCGACCAATCTATTCATACTCTTTACAATTATAAACATCGCCATAGCCACTATCAGAAAATCAATAAACACATTAATAAACTGCCCATACTTTAAGAGCACCGCAGGTTTATCTCCTGTAGCTACTGCAATTGTTACCGACAAGTTACTGAAATCAACACCACCAACCAATACACCTATCGGTGGCATCAATACATCGTTAACCAGTGAACTGATAATTTTATTGAACGACGCACCGATGATAATACCAACAGCCATATCAACGACATTGCCTCTCATTGCAAACGCCTTGAACTCTTTAACAAAATGCATATTATACTCCTTTGATGAACGTGATACTTTGTGAATTACTTTTCATAACCAATCTTTTCGTAACCCCTTGATGATAGTTTTGCTCACCCTTCTGTAGAAATATACGCTACTAATATGCAATAAGCACTTCTCAATATCGACATAATAGTTGAGTTACAGCATCTGCAAATTGATTACTTGCATTTACACCATCATTTCAACAAATTCTTTACATCAAAGAAAGGTACAAGTCTATGAAAAATCTTATATTAACAGCATTTATAATTGCTCTTTGTATAACATCTTGCAAAGAGTCTGAACAAGTAAAGGAACATCAACGTATGACATTGAAACAACAAATCGAACGCTATGAACCGGTTGAGCTCACAGCCGATCTTTCGCAGCTCAGTGAAGGAGATCGCAAAGCACTTCATCACCTGTACGAAGCTGCGAGGCTCATGGACGAAATATTTTTGCGTCAGGTGTGGAGTAACAATCCATCGCTTCTTGCATCACTTCGTAGTGATACATCTGAAGAAGGGAAACTTCGCTTGGAATACTTCCTCATCAATATGGGACCTTGGTCGCAACTTGATGATGGTAAATCTTTTTTACCAAACGTACCCACACAACAACCACCGCAGGCAAATTTCTATCCAGACGACATGACTTCTGAAGAATTTACCCAATGGTTTGCGACACTTTCTCCAGACCAGCAGGAATTGGCTACCGGTTTCTTTACCGTCATTCGCCGCGATAGCAAAGGGACATTGTATATTGTTCCTTACAATGAAGAGTACAAACAATGGCTTGAACCAGCTGCACAGCATCTTGAACAAGCTGCTCAACTGACAACAAATAAATCATTAAAGAAATATCTGCAGTTGCGGGCAAATGCATTTCGCGCCAATGATTACTACGAAAGCGACATTGCATGGCTTGAACTCGATGCACCAATCGATGTTACTATCGGACCATACGAAACATATATGGACAAACTTTTCGGGTATAAAGCAGCTTTTGAAGCATTTATTACAGTGAAAGATAAAGAAGCGACAGAAAAACTTGCGCTCTTTGCAAAACATTTGCAAGCAATTGAAAATAATTTACCTATCGACAACAAATACAAAAATCCTTCTATCGGAACAATGGCACCTATTCGTGTTGTCGATGTATTGTTTGCAACCGGCGATGGAAACAGTGGCGTTCAAACAGCTGCTTTTAACTTACCGAACGACGAACGAGTAATAAAAGAAAAAGGTGCAAAACGTGTCATGCTCAAAAATATTCAGCAAGCAAAGTTCGAAAAAGTACTTGTACCTATCGCAAACATTGTACTCGAGAATTCACAGCTTAAGTACATCTCATTCGATGCATTCTTTACTCATATTCTTGCACACGAGCTTGTACATGGCCTTGGTCCCCACAACATTATTGTTAATGGTTCACCTACAACTGTACGCAAGGAATTAAAGGAACTCTACTCTGCTATTGAAGAAGCAAAAGCTGATATTACCGGTCTGGTTGCGCTTCAGTATCTTATCGATCAGAAGATTCTTCCAAAGCAACTGGAAGAACAAATGTATATAACCTTCCTTGCCAGTATGTTTCGTTCGGTAAGATTTGGTATAACGGAAGCACATGGTCGTGGTGTAGCAATTCAATTCAATTATCTTACACTCGAAGGCGCGATCATTATCGATGAAGTGCAGGGTACGTTTCGTGTAGATATTGAAAAAGCAAAAGAAGCTTCGCGTAAACTCGCTTCCGAAATATTAACACTTCAGGCAGAAGGTTCTTACATGAAAGCAAAAGCACTTATCGATCGGTTTGCTATACTGCACCCTGCTATGGAACGAGTACTCCAACGACTTGACACAGTACCTATTGATATTAAACCTATTTTCCCACTGGTTCCACCAAAAGAAGGAGCAATCCGGTAACGTGAAAAAACAGAAAAACAAACAACCTACAAAACAACCGATCTTGTTGTATGTTATTGTCACATTGTTATTGCTTACTGGTATTGTTATTGGTCTGTTTCAACTTTTATCAAAAAAGCAAACGGAATCTATGCCAGCAAAACCATCGTTTACAAAACATGGCGAAGTAACCTTCATCCGTGCAGACAATACTCCGATAGTTACAATTGATGTTGAAATTGCTGACACCGATGAAAAACGAGAGATTGGATTAATGGGACGTCCATTCCTCGATGAAAAACAAGGAATGTTATTTCTCTTCGATAAGGAACACTATGCATCGTTCTGGATGAAGAACACCATTCTGCCACTCGATATTCTTTATATAAACAAAGAGGGTGTTATTGTTACCATTCATCAGAATACTACGCCATTTTCCGAACAACATTACAACGCAACAGCACCAACTCTTTATGTAGTAGAAGTAAATGCTCACTTTACGACAAAATACAATATTCAAACCGGCGACAGAATTCTATGGCATCGTACTCAATAGTACACATTATTCCGGTACTGCATTATGACATTTCTTAATCCTTTTGCACTTGTTGGTCTTATTGCTGCCACAATACCACTTGTACTTCATCTTCTGAATCTTCGCAAACTCCGTACTGTTGAATTCAGCACGCTCCGTTTTCTCAAACAACTTCAGAGATCTTCTATCCGGAAACTCCAACTCAAACAGCTCTTACTTCTTATTATACGAACACTCTTTATTCTCTTCCTTGTACTTGCATTTGCACGACCAAGTATTGAAGGTAACATCCCTCTTTTCCTTAGCAAGCAAGCCAAAACAACAGCTGTGATTATTTTTGACGATTCATACAGCATGCAGGGAGGAAACGAAAAGGGTACTTCACTATCACAAGCACAATCAACTGCACAGAAAATTCTTTCGACATTAAACGACGGAGACGAAGTTTCAATTATCAGACTTTCGGAATGCCGTACACAAGCAGAGCCACAACCGGCGAGCTCCTACTTGCCTGCACTACATTCACTTATCAGACTTTCGGAATGCCGTACACAAGCAGAGCCACAACCGGCGAGCTCCTACTTGCCTGCACTACATTCACTTATCGAAAATATTGAACCTGTTGCACCACATGTTGAAATCGACAAGGCACTTGAGTTTGCACATCGTATTATTACTACATCGCTTAATTTTAACCGCGAAGTTTACATTATCTCGGATTTTCAGGATGGTCTTTTTGCATCACAACCGTCTCCCTTAAAATTTCCTGAAGGGACACAACTCTTCCTCTTTCCAGTAGGATCTCAGCCACAACGTAATGCTGCACTCGAAAACGTTGAGATACTCTCATCACTTTTCCACCATTCAAAGCCATACACCATCAAGACAACGATTATTAATAATGGTTCCTCAGATCTCCGTAATCAGACGATCAGTGTTTATCAGGAAGGCAAACGAGTTTCTGAAAAAAGTTTTGATGTTGAAAGCGGTAAGAAAAAGGAAATCGAATTTTCGCTCGTTCCTCAAAAGTATGGTGTTGTACGTGGACAAATAGTTCTCGAAGATGATGATTTTACTTTCGATAACCGACTCTACTACTCACTCACAATTCCAGAACAACTACGGGTTACAGTTGTTGGCAGTGGCTCTGATGTACGCTTTGTTACAACTGCGCTGATGGCACAATTTTCGGATACATTGTCCCTTCTGAACGTTAAAACTCTCTCTTTTGATCAGCTATCAACCCTTCATCTATCATCAACAGATGTTCTGATTCTTGTATCACCACCACATTTTTCACCACAACGGAGATCGATGCTACTATCGTTTCTACAAAACGGTGGCGGAGTTGTTTTATTTCCTTCATTTCAAACCGAAGCACTCACTACATCATTGTTACAACCTCTCAACGTAACAAAACTCGGATCTGTCGATGTATATCAACCCCAGCAAGTCTCTAATGTAATGGAATTCAGCTTTATTGATTACAGACACCCCTTGTTTTCCGAAATGTTCGAAGAATCAATTACCGACGCGCGCTCCCAACGGCGTACAGTTGAAGCTCCTCTTCTTCGTAGAGCAGTACAACTTATACCAACATCTCAAACACATATTCTCGCAAAGCTTCCCGATGGTAAACCATTCCTGACCGACGATAACGTTGGCAAAGGCCACATACTGACAATTGCTGTCGCACCGACTCTTGAATGGTCTGATCTGCCATTGCGGAGTATCTTTGTACCTCTTCTTCATCGGGCAGTACAATATTGTGCAATTCCTTACTCAGTTCCATTATTTGCACATTGCGGTGATGAATTACAATTTCCCAGCCATTCCGGATTTTCATCTTCATTACGTATTCTTACACCCGATGGCTCAATAGTACCAGTTGCTTCAGCATTAACCGGTACTGAATCTATTGTACGCTACAAACAGGCGTTGATACCTGGTATTTATTTATTAAAACATAATGAACAAGTACTTCGTGCTTACGCAGTAAACATTGATCCTAAAGAACATTCCCCTTTGATAACAAAGGAATATGAGCTGGAGAACCGTTTTAAAAATTATTTTTATACTTCACCCGCCATTTTTGTAGCAGATAACGAGCAAACAATAACTCAGAAAATTCTCGAAGCACGATATGGTGTTGAGTTGTGGTCTTACTTTGTCATACTTGCAATTCTCTGCGCAGTGGCCGAAATTATAATAACAAAAACAGGTGCATCAAAAAATCTGCAAAGTACAAATGATTGAATTAGCATTACCCGGAAAAGAAAAGTGTCTTCTGGTTGGTATAACAACTCGCACCATCTCTAAGGAACAACTTAACGAATCGCTCGATGAATTGGAATTACTTGCAGATACAGCAGGTGCGGTTGTTGTTGGCCGTATAACACAGGATCGCGACCGTATTGACCCAGCAACATTTATTGGAAAAGGGAAAGTAGAAGAAATTGCTCAACGCGTACAAACCGAAAAAATACCGTTAGTAATATTTGATGATGATCTGACTGCCGTGCAGGTACGAAATCTTGAAAAGGCTTTCCAATGTAAAGTGCTCGACCGGAGCGCACTTATACTCGATATCTTTGCAACACGTGCACGCACAAGCGAAGCCAAATGTCAGGTAGAACTTGCTCAGCTCGAGTATCTTTTACCTCGCCTGACACGACAATGGACTCACCTCTCAAAGCAATATGGCGGTATCGGTACAAAAGGTCCCGGTGAAACACAAATCGAAACCGACAGACGTCTCATTCGTACCCGAATCAGTCATTTACGGGAGCGACTTGAGCGAATTGCCCAGCAGCGACTAACACAACGTAAGAGCCGTTCCAAACATATACGTGCAGCTCTTGTCGGATACACAAATGTTGGCAAATCAACACTGTTGAATCTCCTCTCCGGTTCCGATGTCTTTGTCGAAAACCGGCTGTTTGCTACACTCGACCCTACTACACGAGTAGTGCCGTTGTCATCATCTATTTCTATTCTGATGACAGATACAGTCGGATTTATACGGAAACTACCCCATCATTTGGTTGCATCATTCAAAAGCACACTCGAGGAAGTAACAGATGCCGATTTGCTTCTTCACGTTGTCGATATTTCAAGTCCTTACTTCGAAGAACAAACACGCGTGGTTATGGAAACACTTGAAGATCTGAAAGCACAGGATAAAACTATTATCACTGTTTTTAACAAAGTTGATCGCCTGTCAGATCGCAGTTGCCTCCCGTCGCTTGCCGCACGATATCCGAACAGTGTTTTTATTTCAGCAACCCGTGGTATTAATATTTTAGGACTAAAGGAGATGGTACTACAGGTGCTGAAAAGAGATTTTATCGAGGAAACAGTATCACTGCCTCAATGGGATCAGAGACGAATTGCACAGCTCTATGCTTTTGCAGAAGTACTCGATCGTCAATACCAAGAAAACAATGTGCTTTTACGCGTACGTTTTGCAAAAAAAGATATAAACACTTTTAAGCACATCATGCTGCACAATTACTTCCAGAAAAACTAATGAGCCTTACATCATATTTTCTGTTCTTCAATTATTTGTCCGCTGATACTAACGCGCACCACCGTTAAAGGAATTGTACGACGACAATTCTGGAGCGCCTGTTTTACTATACGTACTAATCCGCTACAACATGGTACTTCCATGATTATTATATTCAACGAGCGAATCATTGACTCGTCTATGAGCTTAATAATTTTCTGTACGTATACTTCAAGATTATTGTCCAGTTTAGGGCAAGCAACAAGAAGTTTTTTCCCTTTCAGAAAGCGCGAATGGAAGTCTCCCATCGCATAAGCTACACAATCGGCACTTAACACAACATCTGCATTTCGAAAGTATGATGAATGCGGTGAAATAAGATGCAACTGAATCGGCCATTGCCGAAGCTCTGAATAAGAATATCGTTCTTCCGGTAAATTCACAGCATCTTTATTCCCGACGTTCGACATCTGGAGCTCTACAGACACTACTCCAGGGCAACGAGACATGCTCAAACCGGAGGAAAAGACCATATCGGGTATATCTTTTCCTTTACTTTTTAAGATTGACAGAGCTTCTTGATAATATTCTGGACTATGTTCAGACAGATGTTTCAGATGGGCAACAAGCACATCCGTACTCTGTTTAAGAATATTATCGAGCACTACTTTCTCATTGTATTCAGGCGCATCTCGCTCCTCAATTGTAATTGCATTTTTCGGACAATGGCCAACACAAGCGCCAAATCCATCGCACGCAATTTCACTTATCAAACGCGCTTTCCCATCAACGATTTGCAATGCTCCTTCTGGACAATTTGGTATACAGTCACCGCAACCGTCACACAGTGTTTCATCGATAGTTATAATTTTTCTCTTCATATTTCTTGTTTGTTGATAATGAATTGCTTCCTTTTTACTCAATAGTAAATTGTTATGTTTCCATAAATGACTTTTATAATTATTAAGATACCGTATCGACTTTCCATTTTATTGAACAACCAATAGATGGATACTGCTTTTCATCAATCGGTTTTCCATTCAACAAATTATCAATAGCTTCTTTCAATTCATAACGTGTAACTTTTGATTCTTCTTTCCAGTTATCATCGATTCTTCCGTGGTAAACAAGTTTCTTGTGTTCATCGAAAAGATAAATATCGGGTGTGCACTGAGCTTTAAAGGCACGTGCAACATTTTGTGTCTTGTCTATGAGGTACGGAAATGGTATTTTCCATTCCTCTATCTTTTGTGCCATCATAGGTGGTGCATCGTCGGGATAATCGGGATTGATGTTCGGATTAATTACAACAACTGCAATTCCCTTCTGTTGAGCTTCGGCACCTAACCGAATAAAGCGAGGCCACACTGCCTGTGCATAAGGACAATGATTACAAAGAAAAGCAACCAGTATACCTTTTACACCACTAAAATTTTTACTATCTACAGTTTTTCCTGATGGATCCTGAAGCACAAATTCGGGCATTACTGTACCCAACGGTATATCGAGAGATTCAACTGCCATAACCTAACCCCTTTCTTATTCTTGCGATTGTTTCGAACTTATCATACATTACAACACAATTCTTAGCAAAAGGATTCCCTATGAACAAAGCATATTACTTTTTCATTTTTTTAGTAGGAATTTTTATGTCGTGTACACCTTCAAACGATGAACTTCAGCTACAATCCTTTATTCAGTCACATGTTGCTATTGTAGCGCCCAAATATAAAGCTCTCAATATTGCAAGTTGGAATGCCAGTGCAACGGGCGAAAAACAGTACTACGATGAACAAGCTGCACTCGAAATAGAACTACGAACAATTTACTCCAGCAACGAGGATTTTGAGAAATTAAAAAAATGGAAGGAACGTGGTACTATATCAGACCCACTGCTCAAACGTCAGCTGATACTGCTGTATAATTCCTATCTTCCCAACCAGATAGATTCAGCTCTTCTGCGACAAATTGTTGAAAAGAGCACTGCAATAGCAAGCACGTTTAATACATTCCGCGCAACTCTGGACGGAAAAGAAGTATCCGATAATACGATAGAAGAAATTCTCAGAAAAGAAAAAAATTCTTCTCTTCGAAAGAAAGCATGGGAAGCAAGCAAACAAGTAGGAAAAGTTATTGCGCATGATGTTATTGAACTGGTGAAACTCCGTAACAAGGCAGCTCAATCACTTGGTTTTAAAAATTACTACGAAATGATGCTTACCGTTAATGAGCAAAACGAATCAGAGCTGATTAACCTTTTCGACAAGCTCGATTCATTGACAAGACCACCGTTCGAAACATTAAAACAATCACTGGATAAAGAATTAGCTCAACGATGGGGCATTGCTATCAATGAGATGAGACCCTGGCATTATCAAGATCGTTTTTTCCAGGAAGTACCGGCGGTTGGGACAGTAAATTTCGATCGTTTTTTTGAAGGAAAAAATATTGAAGAACTCGGAAAAATTTTCTACGCAAGCATCGATCTGCCAGTAGACGATATTTTAAGCCGCAGCGATTTGTATGAAAGAAAAGGGAAATACCCTCATGCTTTCGAAATCGACGTCGATCGAGCAGGCGATGTACGCGTGATGCTCAATATAAAAGACAATGAACGATGGATGAGCACCATGCTCCACGAGCTCGGCCACGGTGTTTACAGTAAATATATCGATTCATCTTTACCGTACCTGCTTCGTACAGAAGCTCACATTTTCTTAACAGAGGCAATAGCACAACTGATGGAACGGCAAGCACGCAATGCTCAATGGCTACAATCAATCATTGGCATTAGCGATAAAGAAAAGGAAGAAGTCGAACGAATCACAAAAGAAACACTCAGAATGAAATTATTGATTTTCTCTCGCTGGTCGCAAGTCATGGTGCGTTTCGAAAGAGCAATGTATGAAAATCCTGATCAGGATCTAAACTCGCTATGGTGGAAACTTGTCCAGCAGTATCAATGTATTACACCACCAGATAATCGGAATGAACCCGACTGGGCTTCAAAAATTCACCTTTCACAAGTACCTGTGTATTACCACAATTATCTGTTAGGAGAGCTAACCGCATCACAACTTCAGCACACAATTGCTCACAAAGTTTTGAACGCAACAACAACATCGATTAACTACTACAATAAATCTGAAGTTGGTAATTATTTACGTGAACAAATTTTTATGCACGGCGCACGTTACCGGTGGGACGATCTTATTAAACGAGCAACAGGTAAGCCACTAACTCCGGAGTACTTTGCAGAAGACATTCAGTAATTCAGACTTGTAATACAGTCACTGATTTATTGAATGCTTTTCCACTGTTTGTAGTACCAACGAAGTATAGAACAGCGTGAACAAGTTTTATTTCTTTCGGTATCTATTTTAAGAGGTTCATTGTACGGTACTGAACCTGCGTTTGAGCATAACGATCGCATGCGATTAATTGTACGATGTAGGTTCCTGATGAGTAACGCGATGCATTCCATTGCACGTTATATATACCAGCTTGCTGTTCTTCGTAAACAAGAATTTCAATTTCTCGTCCGAGCAAATCGAAAATTCGTAGTATAACAAAGCTCCGGCGCGAAAGTTCATAGGCGATTGTTGTAGAAGGGTTAAATGGATTCGGATAGTTCTGACAAAGTATTGTGCGTTGAGGAATATTTACTTCAGTAACAGTTAAAGAAGGAGAAGATGAAGTAATTTTAATTTCATCAAACCAGAGTTCGATATCCGAAAAAGCTGTGTGTTCAGCAACAATTTCGAAGCGATCAACATCGGTCCAGTCGAATAATCCCAGAGGTTCGTACCAACCATTATCCCACGCCCCATGTTCCGTATAAGAGGAAAGAGCAACAGTAACATTCTGCCACGTACCATTGAACAGACACCTACTGCTATCAATCGTTGCACGCATTCTCCATGGACGATCTTCATCACTTGTTTTTGAATCGACAAAGCGTACATCAAACGATACATCAGGTGTATGGCAGCGCACATAGAAAGACAACACAGAAGACTGAGAACGTAGGTAAGAAAGATCTTTGTTCGGTTTAAAATCAAAAGCAATAGCTTGATACTGATGTGCACCTTTCCAGTAAATGCAATATCTCCTCTCGAACGGATAATCCTGAGAATAGAAATCAAGAATACCGTTGCTGTAACTGGCATTCCGGATCTTTTCACCTATATAGTCGCTGTAAAGATAAATATCTGAGGTATCTGCCTTTCGTTCATAAGGCAACTGCGGAGGGATGTTCAGACCAAGCGCATAGAGCAAAGGGATATTGAGATCGTGTTCAAAAAGCTCATCAGAGTTTTTGTTAAAAACACCAAAACCACCCTGATAATCCCATATTGTCCAAGGTATGTTATGCTCTTCCAAGTACTCCCGTACTATTCTGTACCAATAAACTCTATCCGTGTCGGGACTGTTAGGCATATACACACCAAACTCACCGCAAAAGACAGGTACCTGTCTCGAAGTTTTGAAGTTTTTTGCTACATCAAGTTGTTGCTTTATTTTTGCAACAGTACCGTTTTGAGCATAGTAATTGTAAGCCGTTTCGACCCATGTTCCTCTTAATTCCTGTGGTAAAATGGGCATTCGTTCTGCACTGTAGGGAAACGGCACTTGAGCAAGCGATACCAGCGATGGTTCAACCCACGTTGCTCCCTGATGAGTAAAAATAAACGGATCGTAAAAATGAAAGGTGTAAATAAGATTCGTGTCGTTATAAACCGGCATGGCAAAAAGATTTTCGTAACTATTCCAGTTTGCTGCTCCGACAATAATTGTATGAACAGTATCGACCGTACGAATCCGTTCAATCACCCGTTGCTGAATTTCATTCCAGATTGCTTCACTGATTCCATGTGGTTCATTGAGTATTTCATAATATATATTTCGCGAACGTTCTTTATATCGGCTCGCAATCTGTTGCCACACAGGCAATAAAATATCAACTATAGTAGAATCTGTTGGTACAGCCGGATCAAACGAATGATTATCGATTATCAAATGTAATTCTAGTTCCTCAGCCCAGTCGATAACTTGATCGAGAAAATCAAATAAGAGCGGATCGACGATATATTCAGTCGGACCACCTGTCATTGCATGGAAATTGATCGGTAAACGTACAATATCAACACCGAGTGTTTTCAGATTTTCGAAATCTTTTTTTGTATACTTTGTAAACTGAATTTTCCGCGGGCTATCTTCCTGAAACCATGCCGAAAGATTTACTCCACGTGAAAAAGGTATTTGTTGAGCCAACAAAATACAGGGTACAAGTAAAAAAAGGAAGAATTTCATATACATCTTTCTTTTGAACTTATTTCCTTTTGTAAATTTCAAACGTCAATACGCGCGGTGACGAATACAGCGCTCTTATTGCTTCCGGAGAATTCCTGTCAACAAAATAACTCCAGATCATAAACCAGTTCCAATATGGTTGTTTATCGAGTATATGTGGTGGGGGCACATCACCGACTTCTGCAATTGAAATAATTTTTCCCCGTCCAAGTTCCACAAGTTCATCATGGTGACTTTGACGAAAGTCCTTATGATAAATATCAGAACCTAGTACATCTACAAATTCATTGCCCGGATAGTAATCCTCGTATGCAAATGCTTCGTCCTGCAACCGCTGCCGTGGTGCATTAGCATTCCAAACCCACAATAAATTATTCAGCCGATGATACTCTGTATAACGTTTGTACATCAGTTGATAAAGTTTCAAAGAACCTTCTGGTCCCGGTCTTCCACCCCACCAGAACCAAATCCCATTCAATTCGTGATATGGTCTCCACAAAACCGGTATATGCCGATCCCGAAGTTGTTGAAGGTAGTACGCAATGGTATCAATTTGTTCAAGCCATCTGTTGTGCAACAACGATCCCGGTGTGAGCAATTCTTTCCACTCTTCATCTGTCATTTCTGCCTGGACACTTTCTTTCCAACCAAAAGGCGGATTGTCCTGTGGACGACCAGCATGCCACATTAACGTTACAATATATCCTTCGTTATATTTCCGTGTTGCTTCTTCAACAAGTAGTTGTGCATTTCCATTCTGGTAGTAATGAATAAAATCAGCACCCCATACAGCTGGCTTTTTACCCGTTAATTCTTTCACCCGTTGCGGATAACGATCGGGAGTACGCACATCATTATGATGACCGGCGAGAATGTATTTTCCTTTGATAGAGTAAAGATATGCAAGAAGCTGACGAGCTTCCGGAGAAGCCTCGTTATTTACCGGCTCATATGTGTTATTTTTGTATTGTTCATTGAGCATAGAGCGCAACCGATGTAAACAATTAATCAACGAACGAGTGGTGTGATAATTCCCTTTCCAGATAGATGCTTTGGGAGCTGTGCGTTGTTGCGGTTCTTTATCCAAACCACCCCAATAAAAGCCACCGTGTATGGTATCGATAAGATATTGTTTGCAATAATTCCATTGTTGAAAGAACTTTTGTTCATAGTCCAGCGGATCGTTTGGATATAATTCAGCAAAGAGCAATAATGAATTGAGTGCCTCCACTTGTCCCCACCACTCTTTACTTTCTTTTATAATAACTGGCTTCGCCTGACCTTTATAATAATATCCCCGATCGTAAACACCGCCATTATTCGTATCCCACCCATATTGGAGTACATGGTCTACAAGTTTTTTTGCCACTGTCAATGTTCGTTCATCCGGCTGATTGTAAAGCACTTCCGATGCTTCAAGCATGAGATAGGCAGTTTCAATATCGTGACCAAATGAGATGTGATCAAAATATTCATTTCGTTTATGTAAATCGCGTGATGAATCCTGGTAAGAAATATGGTTCCACTCTTTTGTAAAAAAGAGTTTCAAAAAACCCCGTTCATCTGTCATCCGATCACGCACAAGGTGAAGTAATTCTTCTAATCTTGACCGCAGAAGTGGTGAATTCCACACACGATACAATTCGGTAAATGCCTCAAGGAGATGAATAGTGGAATTGTAATCTTTCGGTGGTGTGTTGAAATATCCGTCAGGTAACGGAACACTCTCGCGTGTTATAAATTGATAGTAACCGCCATTCACAGAATCGTAACTACAGCGTTCGAGCCAGTTAAATGTTTGTTGAGCCAGCTGCAATGCCTGTGTATCATGTGAAGCACGGAAATAAGTCGAAAGGCCATAAATTGCAAAAGCGTTCCCATATGCTTTTTTTAACATTGCTCCATCAGATTGCAATACCTCTCCGCTACGTGAAACGAGATCATAAAAACCACCATATAAAGAATCCCACAATGTGTTCTTTAGAAATTGCACTCCGTGCTGTGCAATTGTACGAAGTATCGTATCTTTCTGAAAATACATTGCTGCGTTCGACGTGGACCAGATATGACGCGCCTGAGTGACAAGAAATTTATTTTGTGCACCGTCAGGTTTCCAGTTGTACGAAAAATCACTCAAAAAACCACCATAGAGCGTATCTATGCTTGCAGAATACCAGCACGACAATTCTGTTTTCAATGCTTCCTTTAGTTCTTTTCTTACTTCACTCAGTTGCTGAACATGCTTTTGAAGTTCTTTCGGATAAGCAAAAACACCGAACACAAGTGTTAACATGCAAGTAGTCAATAAATGCTTATTCATACACATTCTTCCTTTTTTTATTATAAAGCAACAATTAATGTTCCCGAAAATGGAATTACAATTTTCACTTTTTTCAGCTTCCCTTCAGCTGTAGATTTCTTATTTTAATAATAGCATTATAGAATTAAAAAAATAAGTCATTAATGTCTATATAAAAGAAGAGAAAGCTTATCCCAGGAAAAGCAGATAATTTTTAGAAATATCTTCACTAACGGAAAAGCCTCTGAAATTTCTTCCGGTCTTTGTTCCTTGCTCTTCCATACATTTTGAAGTATATTTTTATTTACTCAACGGAGTAAAGAGTTGGTCGCTCTTTACTCTTTTGTTTATAGAGAGTGAGTTATATGGCTGAAATGAAAAAAATAAGAAACTTCTGTATCATCGCACATATTGATCATGGAAAATCGACACTTGCCGACAGGCTTCTGGAGTACACCGGCACCATTTCGTCGCGTCAGATGACAAAACAGGTACTGGATGATATGGAGCTGGAGCAAGAACGTGGAATAACAATTAAACTTCACGCTATTCAGCTCAATTATAAAGCTAAGGATAATCAGCTGTACACATTGAATTTAATAGACACACCAGGTCACGTTGATTTTACGTATGAAGTCTCTCGTTCTCTGGCAGCATGCGAGGGAGCAATTCTTGTTGTCGATGCAACACAAGGTGTCGAAGCACAAACTATTTCGAATCTTTACCTGGCCATCGACGCAGGACTTGAAATAATTCCCTTCATTAACAAAATCGATCTTCCCAGTGCTAAAACGATGATCGATACAGTAAAAAAGCAGATTATTGACCTTATCGGATGTCGTGAAGATGAAATTATTATGGGAAGCGCAAAGTCTGGCATCGGTACAGAAGAAGTACTCCAAGCAATAGTTCATCGCATACCACCACCAAGCGGAGATCCGAATGCACCATTAAAAGCACTGATTTTTGATTCAGTGTTTGATGAATATCGTGGTGCTATTGCATACGTCAGAGTGTTTGATGGAACAGTACGGGAACGAGATTGGATTCGCTTTTTCTCAAACGGAAAAGAATTTCAGGCCGACGATATTGGTATACTGGAGATGGAACGAAAGAGAACAGGCGTTCTCTCTGCCGGAGATGTTGGGTATATCATTGCTAACGTAAAAGATGTACACGACACAAAAGTTGGTGATACAATTACACTTGTCAGCAATCCGGCACCTGAACCGCTCCCCGGATATAAGGAAGCTAAGCCGATGGTATTCAGTGGCATTTACCCGACGAATGCTGACGATTTTTCTGAGCTCCGTGAAGCGTTAGAAAAACTTCGTCTCAATGATGCTGCGCTTGTTTTTGAACCGGAAACATCGGCAGCACTTGGATTTGGATTCCGTGCAGGCTTTCTCGGTCTGCTGCACATGGAAATAATCCGCGAACGGCTCGAACGGGAATACAATCAAAGTCTTATTAACACCGTACCCAACGTTGAGTACAAAGTGATTCAGACCAACGGCGAAGTAATATTTGTTGATAACCCCGCCTTGATGCCTGAACCAGTAAAAATTGAACGGATCGAAGAACCATTTGTTAAGGCACAAATTATAACCCCGACAGAATATATCGGGAATATTATGAAACTGTGCATGGATCGACGTGGTATTCACCGAAACACTACATACCTCAGTCCTGAACGGGCTGATATTCATTTCGAACTTCCTTTAGCTGAAATTATTTTTGACTTTTACGACAAATTAAAATCTCTTTCACGTGGCTATGCTTCTTTCGATTACGAATTTCTCGAGTACCGCGAATCGGACCTTGTAAAACTCGATATTCTACTCAACGGCGAACCCGTGGATGCCCTGTCGGTAATTGTACATCGTTCAAAAGCATACGAATGGGGAAGGAAACTCTGTAAGAAACTTAAAGAACTCATACCTCGTCAAATGTTCGAAGTTGCAATACAGGCAGCTATCGGTAGCAAAGTTATTGCACGCGAAACTCTCAGCGCAATGCGCAAGAATGTATTAGCAAAATGTTATGGTGGAGATATAACCCGTAAACGAAAGTTACTTGAGAAGCAAAAAGAAGGCAAAAAGCGGATGAAACAAGTTGGTCGGGTCGAAGTACCTCAGGAAGCTTTCCTTGCTGTATTATCTATGGACGAATAATAGAAGGACCATTCTATGTCGCAAAAAACAGACGCTCAGAAACAGCAACCACTTACTTTCAAACAAAAGGTAGTAGCATTCCTCAAAGAATTTGCAATAGTTATTGGATTATTTCTGATTATCAATAATTTTGTTATTGCATCGTTTCTTGTACCGACAGGCTCAATGGAAAATGAGGTACTCACCGGCGAAATGCTTTTTGTCAACAAATTTATTTATGGTGGTACATCACCCCGAAACATCCCTTTTACCGATATCCGCCTGCCATGGTTCCGTTTACCTGCGTTCCGAGACGTTAAACGTGGTGATGTTATCGTATTTGTTTTTCCAGGCAACCGTGATGAAGTGCAACCAAAGGAATTTACTTTTTACCTCAAACGATGCATTGGTATAGCAGGAGATACAATAGAAATCAGAAACAGAGCAGTGTACGTTAATAATACACTGATGCCGCTTCCACGCAATATTAAATTCGACCGTACTTGGGCAATACCTCCAACCTATGCAGATGAAAACATTTTCCCTAAAAATTCCGGCTGGAATAGTGACAACTACGGTCCTATTGTTGTTCCATATAAAGGAATGGTTATACATCTTACACCCGAGAATTACGATGCATGGGAAATATTTATTCAGCGCGAAGGTCACCGAATTCGACGCGCAGGCGAGTTGATTTACATCGATGGCAAACTTGCAACTTCGTACACTGTTGAACAAGATTATCTCTTTGGAATGGGCGATCACAGAGACAATAGCCTCGATAGCCGCTATTGGGGGTTTATTCCCAAAGAGAATCTGGTTGGTACTCCGATGTTCGTCTACTGGTCATGGGATTCGAACATTCCACTCTATGATATCTTTGGCAGACTTGCTTCGGTGCGATGGGGTAGAATCGGCTCACTAATAAAATAGCAACCGTTCGCTATGTCGGTGCAATATGATAAAGCTCAGATTCAGCCTCGAAAATATTTCCGAGATCTTATTGTAGTACTGACTTCTACAATCCTTACGGCATTTTTTTTAAAAACCTTTGTTATCGATGCATACCGTATTCCCACGCAATCAATGGAAAACACTCTCCTTGTTGGTGATTATATTTTTGTAAACAAACTTGCTTACGGCATAAAACTACCTTCTCTGAAAGCACCGGCAGGTATGAACGAAAGTGGTTATCGGCTATCATTTGGTCGTACAGTACGACGAGGTGAAGTTATTGTCTTCTACTTTCCTTACTCTTTTTCCTCAACTCGGGATATTTTTATAAAACGATGTATTGCTTTACCAGGTGACACCATAATGGTGGACAATGATCAATTAGTCGTAAAATCTCCTTCTCTCCCTTCACCTAAACTGTATCCCTTACAATCACAACAATATATGTACACTGCTCCTGCTCCCCATTTTACATTTCTTAGAAAGCATAATTATTATACAGTAATTCCAAAAAAAGGTGATACGCTCTTCCTCAATCCACAAAACATAGAACGTTGGCGAAGCGTTCTTGAACAAGAAAGTCATTCCATTGTTGTTAGAGAGGATTCTGTAATTCTTATTGACGGAAAACCTTCTAATCATTACGTTATTAAAAAGAATTATTATTTTGTCATTGGCGATAACATTGAGAACAGTTACGATAGTCGATATTGGGGATTTTTATCTGAAAAGAATATCATTGGCGAGGCACTCATGATTTACTGGTCATGGAATTATAACGACTCCTCAACAACTTTTAAGGAACGATTAGCTTCCATTCGCTGGCAACGAATTGGTACCCTTATACGTTAAGGTCTATGGCAGGACTGTACATTCATATTCCATTTTGTGAACAAAAATGTTTGTATTGTGATTTTTATTCCCTTCCACGTTCTGCCACTACCGCTGAAGACAGAGAGTTTTTTCTTTTATCACTAAAAAAAGAAATTGTTCTCCGCTCGCAAACAATAAAACCAGATGACTATTTGGATACTGTTTTTTTTGGTGGTGGCACTCCCTCGCTACTTACTGCAAACGATATTGATACAATTCTCAATACTTTTTCGAAACATTATAACATTTCATCCGATGCTGAAATAACCTTAGAAGCAAATCCGGGCACTCTATCAAAGCAACAGATGCAAGAATTGAGAGCTGCCGGCATCAACCGCCTTAGCATAGGTGTGCAATCGTTTCGTGATGATGAGCTCCGCTTTCTCTCACGTATTCATACTGCTGCTGAAGCAAAAACATCTATTCTTAATGCACAACAATATTTCGAAAACATTAGTATCGATTTAATTTACGCCCTCCCTCAACAAACGCTTCAACAATGGATAGCTACATTAGAATCAGCAATACATTTTTCTCTTCAACACTTATCCTGTTACACTCTTATTGTTGAGCCCAAAACACAGTTATTCGAAATGGTTCGGAATGGCGTGGTTCAACCGCTTGACAACGACACAGAAGCAGAGTTTTTTTTGTACACAAGTGATTTTCTGTCATCTTTTGGATATCAGCATTACGAAATATCAAATTTTTGTAAACCAACTTATGAATGCAAGCACAACCTTGGTTATTGGACTCACCAACCGTACCTTGGATTTGGACCATCAGCACATTCATTCTACAACAACACCCGCTGGTGGAATACACGTCATCTCTTTCACTACTGCTCTCTTCTCAATGAAAATAAAATGCCGATCTCAGGTGGAGAACATCTCAACGTTAAAGAGCTCAAAGAAGAAACAATCCTTTTGGGTTTACGAAGCCGTGGAATAAATCTGCAGGAATATTACAAAAGCTATAATGAAGATTTTATTCATTCACATAAAGAATACATTGAAACATTAATAACCAATCAACTGGCAATTATTGAATCATCAACATTCCGGCTTACCCCTAAGGGTTATGCAATTTGCGATGAAATATGTCAGCGTTTTCTTAATACTTACTAACGCATACTGGTTATCTTCACAATTGTGCGATTTATCACTGATATTGTTACTGTAGAAAATTAGCTTGCTTGCAAAATCCCTAAAAAAGTAAGGGTACAATTCAAAACTTTTTGGAGGCTGCACATCCATCACACACTATTGAAGGAAGGGCTTATTTATGCGTAACAATTTTCTTATTCTTTTTGTGATCATTAATATTATACTTTTCACCTCTCACTCTATAGCACAGAAAAAAACAAAACCAACAGGAGTTGTTACAAGTGGTGAAGAAATGGAAATAATAGGGTTAGGATTTGAAAAGAAAGCCGTACCAAATGCTTCTATTGAAATACGATTAGTAACTCCTCTTCTTCATCCTGTCGGTAGCGTACAAGAACCACGGAAATCACAAGCGAATATTCTATTAAAGACCAAAACCACTACAGACGCCCACGGTGTGTTTACTGTTTCTCTCAACAACCAATACCTCGATCAATTGCCAGACGACCTGATGTTTACATTTACAATAAAACCACCACAGAGTTTTGATGGTATTTACGATAATAATACTGTTACTATTACCATACAAAAACCTTCCGATGGAAAAATTGAGCTAGTCTTGTTGTTCGAAGTACCGACCGGCACTAAATCGAACAAAGGCACTTTTGCTGTTAGCGCAAAAGCCCAAAAGTAGACTTTGCCATTAATCATCTCTTATCAGGAGAACAACGAATTCTCCCGTACGAAATGTATATAATCCCTTTTACCTCTTCGTTTAAGACATTTTACTTATCTTATGCACCATATCGTGGCACAATCAAAACATAACACTTCTTGAAGTTAAGACCTTTTCCTTATACATTGTAATGTTTCAGAACCAATAAACTCATTGAATGAAGGTCTAAATATGGAACACAAAAAACTCAATAGAATTTTTGCTTTTGTTGTTTTAGTAATATCTTTGGGAATATACATTAAAACGTTATCGCCAACTGTTGTATTCTGGGATGTTGGTGAATTCTGCGCAGCAGCGTACTTACTTCAGGTACCACATCCACCCGGTGCACCGTTGTTTCTGTTAATTGCACGTGTTTCTTCCATGATACCATTTGTAGAGGATATAGCAGTACGGATGCATATCCTTTCGGCTATCGGAAGTGCTATTACATGTGCATTACTGTATCTAATCATTGTTGACCTCGTTACAATGTGGCGCGGTATTCCTTCTACTCTTTTCGATAGAATTGTCGTCTACGGTTCTGGAATTATTGGTGCACTTTCTCTTACATTCAACGGCACATTTTGGTTTAATGCCGTTGAAGCCGAAGTTTATGGCTTAAGTATGTTCTTTGTCAGTTCAATTATTTGGTTAGGATTACGCTGGTACGAAAGAGCAGAATCCGACACGGGCGATCGTTACATTCTTCTTATTGCTTACATTATTGGTTTATCTGTCGGTGTACACCTTCTGGCAGTGTTAACAATTTTTCCTGTTTTACTGTTATGGTATTTCCGCTATTATACATTCGAATGGAAATCTTTTCTCCGGTTTAGTATTGTTGCGTTAATTATTTTCTTCATCGTGTATCCGGGAGTAGTAAAAGAATTACCATCTCTACTCGATGGTGAATTTCAAGGCTTAAAAAGCAGTTTATTTACCTATGTTCCACCACTTCTTCTTTTAGGTGCTTTATATGGAGTCTATTATTCATACAAACAAAAACAACGAATGCTTCATGTAAGTCTGCTTGCCTTTCTTTTCATTGTGTTAGGTTATTCGACATACATAATGGTTTATATCAGAGCTAACGCCAATCCCCCGATGAATGAAAACGATCCCAGCACCATCAGCAGACTTGTATCGTATCTTAACCGCGAACAATATGGAAGTGCACCAATACTAAAGCGGCGCTGGGATCCCGATCCTGAAAAACAAGCCGCTCATCGCAAATATTCGAGTGATTTAGATTATTTCTGGCGTTATCAAACTGTACATATGTACTTCCGTTATCTCGGTTGGAACTATATCGGACGCGAAGGTGATTTCAAAGATGCCGGTGTGGATTGGAAACAATTATACATGGTTCCGTTCTTATTTGGGTTACTTGGTGCTTACTATCAATGGAAGAAACAGCCAAAGGTAGCTTTTACAATGCTTGCTATGTTTATAATTATGGGTGTCGTGCTCGCGTGGTACCAAAACCAACAAGAGCCACAACCTCGAGAACGTGATTATTTCTACGTCGGTTCTTTTTTTGTTTTTTCTCTCTGGATCGGAATGGGTGTTGTTGCAGTAGCCGATTTCCTAAAAGAAAAAATTTCGAATTTACTTTATAAAGATCTGGCTGTTTACTCAACGATTGCAGCATCGTTTGTGTTTATTCCTGTTAATATGCTGGTAAAAAATTATCACGAGGCTGACCGCACAGGCAATTATGTCGCATGGGATTATTCATACAATCTTTTGCAAAGTTGTGAACCGGATGCTATTCTGTTTACCAACGGTGACAACGATACATTTCCCTTATGGTATCTGCAGGATGTTGAGGGAGTACGACGCGATATTAGAATAGTCAATCTTAGTCTTGTCAATACATCGTGGTATATCAAACAACTAAAGCATAATGAACCGCATGGTGCTAAAAAAGTTCCTATATCAATCAAAGATGCTGACATCGAAAACATTCAACCAATTCAGTTCGAAACCCGAACGATGGGTATACCAGTGCCGCGAGAAGTTGTTGAACGATACCTCAATGAAAATCCATCATCTAATGCAATCATTGATTCATCCATTATCGAGGAAGGAATGCTTTATTTTACCATGCCCAGTACATTACGCTTTGGCAACATTTCTGCCATTCGTGTACAAGACATTATGGTCTATGATATAATTCGTACAGCGGCATGGCAACGACCGATTTACTTCGCTATGACTGTATCAGATGACGGGAAAATCGGTTTGCGTGAATACACACAACTCACTGGTCTTGCATTCAAATTAATCCCTGCCCGAAGTAAAGACTTCTGGTCAAATATCAATGAAAAATTGATTGATGCTCACCTCTTTACCGATGTTGAGAAACCTTCAAAAACCTATCAACCAGGATTTTTATGGCGGGGATTACAAGATAGCACTGTATACTATGACGAAGATACACGTCGACTTATCACAGCTAATTACAGGAACCTTTTCTTCTCTTATGCAATATATTGTACTCATATAAATAACCAGCGCGAAAAAGTATCAGCAATTCTTGATCGAATGGAACAAGTATTGCCGCCAAATACAATACCAATTGATTACCGTGTGAAGTTTGATCTCGCAACATTCTACGGAACGGCTGGTAACAAAGAAAAGCAAGAGAAATATCTCAACGACGTGGTAAAAGAGCTCGAGCAATTGACACAAAAACAATTGAGCGATCCATTGACGCAATATAATCCTTACGTTTTACTTTTCTTTACCTATATTGAGCTTAACCGTTTCAACGATGCAGAAAATATGATTTCAAAGATCCGTAGTGTTTATGCTTCTATGCCACAAATCGATCAGATAGCTCAACAATTAAGAATGCAACTCGATTTTAAGAAAGCTACAACACAGGATATAACTCGTAAATAATCGCTATTCCGGAGAGTCGGAGAAATAATGAAGCTACAGAATTCATCTCCACGCATTCTTGTGATTGCATTGTCGGGAATCGGAGATGCTCTGATGTTTTCTCCGGCTCTCCGTATCCTCCGGAAACGTTATCCTTCCGCAACCATCGATATTCTTTGTATGTTCAAGGGAGTCGAAGAACTCTACAAACGGAATTCAGATATTAACACAGTGCATTTCTGGGATTTTCTAAATACTTCTTATATATGCTCTTTAAAATTTATCCTTTCTCTCAGAAAACATTATGATGTTAGTATCAACGTTTATCCTGCAAACCGATGGGAGTACAACATTATCAGTTTCCTTATCGGAGCTCCTCTTCGTCTCGCTCACGAATACAATCATCTCAATTTTTATTCTCTTTATTTTCTCAACACATCCCGAATAAAAGAAGATGATTCCAGACACAATGTTGAAGAGAACATCGAACTGGTAAAATTACTTGACATATCTGTACCATCGACGTTACCGTCTCTCTGTGTTAATCTTACCGACGATGATCTTACAGCTGCTGAACAATGGTTACAAAATAATAACATAAACCAACAGTCTCCGATCGTAGGTTTTCATGCCGGTTCCGCTGAATTTAAAAATCATATTCGGCGTCGATGGTCGCCTGAAAACTATGCTGAATTAGGAAAAATTCTGATAGAACGATACAATTGTGCCATTCTTCTCTTTGGCGGACCGGATGAATACCGACTGAATGAAACAATAAATAAGCTTATGAACGGAAAAGCACACATTGTTAAAACATCGTTTATGACGACTGCTGCTCTTATTAACTGCTGTTCACTGTTTGTATGTAATGACACCGGCCTTATGCATGTTGCAGCCGGACTACAGAAACCAATTGTTACTATCTTTGCATACACAAATCCTGCGTACGTTTATCCATGGCAAACAACTTATAAAATGGTACGTCATGAACTCGAGTGTAGTCCGTGTTTTTATTATTCTCCCCGACCGGCACGATGTAAATGGAAAGAGAATCAATTCAGATGTATTACAGGTATTACAGTAGATGAAGTATTACATGCTGTTGAAGAATTACTTCCGAAAGGACCAAAACCATTATAATATATTTGGCGAGCCGACTATTCAGTTCAGCTCGCCACTACGCTTGTTACTTTTGTAACATCATTTTCTGCACCGAAACATAGTTACCCGCTTTCATTGCACAGTAGTAAACGCCACTGGCTAAATTCGATGCATTGAAAACGACCGAATGTCTTCCTGCTGAATACTCCTTCCCTGCAAGTTCAGCTATTTCCTGACCCAATGAATTATATACTTTCAGTGATACAAAAACATTTTCCGGTACTTCGAAACTTATCGTTGTTGATGGATTAAATGGATTTGGATAGTTTTGTAACAGTGCATAGTTCTGAGGAACTTCTATCTGAACATCTTCTTCCTCTTTTGAAACTGTTCCAAAACCAATATAACCATTGCAATGCAACCATTCGGAACGCACACCGCCACAACTATTAGCACCTGAATTCCATGCACCAGTGTTTGTATTTTGATTTTCTGCCTGTCGCACACTGCCGTTTACGGAAATATAATCAATTTGAACATCACGTCTGTTTGCATCATTGATAAAATGTACTGTAATACCACCTGTCTGAGACGTCGTAGCGGTATAATTTGACATACTCGTTGTTAACGTCCATGTTGCTAATAACGTTGCTCCGTTATTAATCCTCAGTTGTATCTGTTCACTACCACTGGTGCCACGTGCCCGAACAACAATTGTATTCGTACCACTCGATCCTCCGCCACTTCCACCACTACTTCCTCCACTGCTTCCGCTGGTACCAACCGTAACATTCGAATTACCACTGCTCTGATATCCTTCTGTTGCAAGGATCTGATAATTGTGCGAACCTAAATTCCATCCTCTGCTTGCCCAGGCATTTACGTGATTACTAAAGGTTATTGTACCACTTGTTCTCTTTGATGTACGTACACTCCAGTATTGATAAAATGTTGCTGTTCCCTGAATAGAAGGTTGATTAACACGCTGAGTACGGTACAGATCGTATGTACCGCCATCGCTGCTGACTGTACCGGATGATGAGGCTCCGGGAGGTCTCCAGCTACCCCAGCTATCAACAACGTAATATTCAATCAACGGATTTGTTGTCCAACCATACAAACACAAATAAGCATTACCACTTGGATTAAATGAGGCTGAGTACGATACTACTCGTGATGAAGAGCCGGGGTTCCAGCCTTTTCCACATACGAAATTTCCGCAGTTTGTCCATCGCACACTGTAGTTACCACCCGATCCCAGTGTCATCGATACAGATCCTCCGCCATCTGTCCAGAATGAATAATAGTATCCGTTGTTTGTACCAGTCTGATTACTAGTTATTGTTTGCGCTGTTAAAACCTGCACTACCATAAACGATTGTAGTAATACAACTATTAACATCATGTTTTGCTTTATTTCCATATACAGTACCCTTTCATAAAAATGTTTTTTTAATTTTCATTGAACTATCTTTAAACAATTTCATCTGTACAGTTAGGGCGGACTCAGGTACAATATCGAAAGTGACTTTAACAACCTGATATTTAGTGGAAAAATTCTTTTTGTATTTCTATTATTTATAATAACATTCGGCATACCTTCAGCGGAACGATAATTTTTTATTTCGTCCGATGACCAATATCCGGAAATTGCAGGTATCCGTTTCTTCGGTTGGTGATTCCTTTGTTGTGCTGTAACTTCTAAAAGTAAGTATTCTTCTGAAGTATTACTTATCTCTTATTGCTCTCGCTTCTGATAACTATGCCTTCA
>FWPV01001468.1_pt1 | contig 65548 bp, 57 predicted proteins | sample 2228371 | NCBI WGS metagenome assembly FWPV01 (sample SAMEA103939776, study PRJEB20133) | metagenome
ATTGGACACGTTGGCTGACGGGCAACGGTCTTTCTCGGGCAAGCACCGCTTCCGGTCATCTCCAGTTTGAGGCGCAGGTGGTTAAGGGAACCCAGAAATGGAATTACAACATCAGCCCAGAAGAGGATACCGTTGGCTTCCATGTCTATATGGCACAAGCACCAGGGACAACGATATGGGGAACTTGGCCGACCAGAATGTTAGGGGCGAATTGGAATAATGCCGCAACTTATGGAACTCTCATCTTCAGCCGACAACCGGTTGGTTTAGAAGCGGGAAAAATGGTTTTACGAGAGAGAATTAAAATCGCCAATCCTCTCCAGATGCCCCTTATCTTAAAGGGGGTGAGAGGGCTTACGGTCTATGATGCGACAGGTAAGGCGGTGAGAGAAATCAGGCAGACGAGAGACGGCGGTTTGGTTTGGGATGGTAGGGACAGAACCGGAAATCAGGTTCCGAAGGGGATATACTTCTTGAGGATGGAGTTTGAGAACGACGTCGCGACGAGGAAGGCGATAATTCTAAATTGAGACGAGATAAAAGAGACCCCGCACCGTAACTGGTGCGGGGTTTTTTATTTACCCTTGACTTTCTTATATTTTGGGTATAATTAACGGTGGCGAAAAGGTTTGGTGATATAATTTTGGGAGTTCTTATCGGCTCGCTCTCATTTCTTCTAATCTCCCTTTTTACCGAAATTCAGTTGCCTAATTTGATTAAGTCATCAAGAAAATCAATACGTTCAGAATCCCCCTCCCGTTCCTTTTATTTCCTACCAACAGGCGCAATTTCGGATGAGATTTCAAATTCCCGAAAGAACGCTATTGTCCTTGCTGCCCAAAAGGTGAGCCCGGCGGTTGTCTCAATCACGGTTACCCAAATAAAAATAGTTTCTTCACCCTTCTACTCACCTTTTTCTGACCCATTTTGGAGCGATTTCTTCCGGGACTTCTTTCCCCAAAGGCGCTTCCGAGAAGAAGTGCGGGGTTTGGGTTCTGGGGTGATAATCAGTCCGGATGGCTATATCGTAACTAATTCCCACGTGGTGGAAATGGCGACGGAGATTAAGGTGACATTGCCGGACCGGAGGGAATTTATTGGCAAGATCATTGACTTGGACCAAGAAAGGGATTTGGCATTACTAAAAATTGATGGGAAGGATTTACCCTATGCGCCACTAGGAAATTCCGATGGTTTAATGATTGGGGAATGGGCAATCGCCTTAGGCAACCCCTTCGGCACTTTAATCCAGGATGCCAAACCGACGGTAACCGTTGGGGTCATCTCCGCCTTAAACCGGACAATCTCCCCGGAGCGACTCGGCCGGACTTATGAGAATATGATTCAAACAGATGCGGCCATCAATCCGGGAAATTCTGGCGGTCCTTTGATTAACGCCAATGGCGAAGTGATTGGCATAAATACCTTCATCTTCACCCACGCCGGTGGCTCCGAGGGAATTGGTTTTGCTATCCCAATAAATGTCGTAAAAAGGTTTGTGGAAGAGGCAAAGAAGTTAAAGCCCGAAGAGCCAACCGAAAGATTTGAAACGAAACTTGGTATTACCGTTTCCGATATTAACCGGACTCTAAAGAAAAGGTATCGCCTAACCTTAGAAAAAGGAGTCGTTGTGGTGGGTGTGAAATCAAATACCATCGGTGAGGCGATTGGTTTAGAAGAGGGCGATGTGATAATCTCTTTTAATAACCAGAAAGTCTTTGATGCCCAAAGGTTTAAGGAGTTGGCGGATGGAGTGAAGAATCGAATTGATATGATTATCAACCGCCAGGGTGAAGAGATAAGGATATTCTACCGCTACTGAGGTATGAATCTTAGATATAAAACTAAAGAAATGGAGAGAATCTGGAAGGATAGGAACCGCTTCCGTTACTTTTTGCAGGTGGAAAAGGTGATTGCTCAGGTCCAATCCGAGTTAGGGATAATCCCGAAAGAAGCCTACCAGTATATCAAAAAGGCAAGATACAAATTAGCCGAGATTGAGAAGTTTGAGAAGATTACCGGACACGATGTTATCGCCTTCATCCAAAGTTTGGAAAGGAGTATCCCGAAGTATTCGGAGTATCTCCACTTCGGTTTGACCTCTTATGATGTTGTTGATACCGCCTTGGCTCTCCGTTGCCAAGAGGCATGTGATGTGGTGATTAAATCGCTCAAAGACTTAAAGGAGACAATTAAAGAACTCGCCCTCCGTTATAAAGAGACCCCGATGATGGGTAGGACCCACGGGATGCATGCCGAACCAATCACCTTCGGTTTAAAGTGTCTCTCCTGGTATACGGAAATCGGCCGGGCGATTGAAAGGATGAAGAGGGCAAAAGAGGAAAATTCCTTTGGGAAAATCTCTGGGGTCGTTGGCTCTTTTAGTCAACTTCCACCAAAGGTTGAAGAGGAGGCATTAAAGAGGTTGGCTCTGAAACCGGAGCCGGTCTCAACCCAGGTTTTACCTCGGGACCGATTTGCCTATCTGGTGGCGGTGATTGCCCTAATCGCCTCTTCCTTGGAACGAATCACCACTGAGATTCGAAATCTCCAACGGAGCGAAATTGGGGAAGTCTCCGAGCCTTTCTTTTCCGGACAGAAAGGTTCATCGGCGATGCCCCATAAGAAGAACCCAATTCTTTGCGAGAGGGTCTGCTCCTTAGCTCGCATTATCCGGTCCCAAATTATTCCCGCCTTGGAGAACATCGCCCTTTGGCACGAAAGGGATTTGACCAATTCCGCCGCGGAGAGAATTATCTTTCCCCTTTCTTTCAACCTACTTCATTATTCAATAAATATCCTCCAGCGGGTATTGAAAAATTTGGTTGTCTTTCCGGAGAGGATGTCAAGAAATATCAAACTGTCTCAGGGGCAATTTTATTCCCAAAGCCTTCTTTCCTCTCTAATTAGAAAAGGGGTGAAGAGGTCAAAGGCCTATGAGATTGTCCAAAGACTTTCTTTTCAGGCGAAAGGCGAAGAGAAGGATTTAAGTGAATTAGCCGAGAGTAGTAAAGAGATAAAAAAATACTTGAAAAAAGAAGAGATAAAGAATCTTTTTTCCCTATCCAATCTTTTAAGGAATGTTAATTCCGTATTTGAAAGGGTATGGAAAGAGGAGGAAAGATGATCGACTTTTCTTTCACCGAAGAACAGATAATGGTGCAAAAATTAGCCAAGGATTTTGCCCAGAAAGAAGTCTTACCGAGGATTAAGGAGAACGACCGGAACAGTTATTTTGACCGAAATATCTTAAAGCAGATGGCGGAACTTAATATCTTAGGACTCTCAATTCCTTCTAAGTATGGGGGAGCGGGTTTTGATTATATCGCCCTGGGTTTGGCCTGTGAGGAGTTAGAATATGTTGATACCGCTTTGAGGGTTATCCTCTCGGTTCATATTGGATTGAATAGTTTGACTATTCTTTCCTGGGGAACAGAAGAGCAGAAGAAGAAATATCTAATTCCCCAAGCCCGGGGGGAAAAGATTGCCACTTTTGGTCTAACCGAGCCAAATGCCGGAAGTGATGTCGTGGCGATTGAGACAAGGGCGGAAAAGAAGAACGGCTACTACGTTTTGAATGGTGAGAAGATGTGGATTTCCTTAGCCGATGTGGCGGATAATTTCTTGATTTTTGCCTGGACCGATTGGGAAAAAAAGAAGAGAAGAGACCATTCGGGAATTAGTTGTTTTATCGTTGAAAGAGGAAGGAAAGGTTTAACCACCGCTACCATTCACGGCAAATTGGGAATAAGAGCTGGAAACACCGGCTCAATCTCTTTACAGGATGTGGAGGTCCCAAAAGAGAATCTCTTGGGTGAAGAAGGCGAAGGTTTTAAGATCGCGATGTTCGCCATTGACCAGGGACGCTATACCGTCGCTTGGGGCGCGACTGGTCTAATTCGGGCTTGCCTTGACGCCTCGGTCAAATACGCCAACGAAAGAAAGACCTTCCAAGAGAATATTGGCCACCACCAGTTGATTAAGGAGATGATTTGCCAGATGGTCCAAGACTATGAGATTTCCCGACTTCTCTCTTTGCGGGCGGGTTGGTTAAAGAATCAGGGTTTAAGGAATACCAGGGAGACATCTTTAGCCAAGATGTATGCCTGCGAAGCCGCGGAGCGGGCAGGGAGTAATGCGGTCCAAATCCACGGCGCCTATGGGTTTTCCGATGAGTATCCGGTGGAGAGATATTACCGAAATGCGAAGGGTGCCCAAATCTATGAGGGTTCTCGGGAGATTCATAAAATTCTGCAGGCGGATTACGCCTTAGGTTATCGGTTAGATAAGCCACTGCGTTGCAATCTCCCAAAACCAGAGGGATAAGGGAGTTCCTATGGCGACGATTTATCTCAAATCCGGCGGTATGGTGGAATGCGAAGGCTACACAGTTAAAGATAATTGTGTCCGGGCAGTTGGAGTGAAATTTATCCAGACACAAATTCCGCAAGAAAAAGAGAAACAACCCGAGGCCGTTATTCCATTGTATAATGTTTTATATATTGTAAAATAGCTTAAATGTTGGGATTTGTCTTTCCGGGGCAGGGCTCACAATTCGTTGGAATGGGAAAGGACCTTTATGAAAATTTCCCTCAGGCCCAGAGAATTTACGACCAGGCGGAGAGATACCTCCAGATGGAGATAAAGAAAGTTTCCTTTTCGGGTCCCGAAGAAGAACTAAAAAAGACATTTATCACCCAACCAGCGGTTCTGGTCCATTCTATCGCCTGTTTGGAAATTCTGCGCGATAAAGGTATCTATCCAGAAATCGCCTTCGGTCATAGCTTAGGGGAATATACCGCCCTTTACTGCGCCGGGGTATTTGATTTTCCTTCGGTTTTGAAAATTGTAAAAAAGAGAGGCGAGTTGATGTTTGCCGAAGGGGAAAAGAATCCCGGGACGATGTCGGCAATAATTGGCTTGAGGGAAGAGAAAATAAGGGAAATTTGCCAAAGGGTAAAAGGAGTAGTTGTTCCGGCAAATTACAACGCCTTCGACCAAATTGTCATCTCTGGTGAAATTGAAGCCGTGAAGGAGGCGACTGCGGAAGCAAAACGAGAAGGAGCAACGAAAGTAATTTCCCTACCGGTCTCCGGCGCCTTCCACTCGCCTCTCCTGGCGGAATCAGGGAGATGGTTCAAAGAGTTTCTTGCCCAATTTGAATTTAACGAACCAAAAATTCCTGTAATCATGAATAAAAGTGGGGATATTGCCCGAAGGGTTTCCGAAATAAAGGACCAACTTTTTGAACAACTGAACAATCCAGTTCTCTTTACGACAATGGTCAAGAAGGCCAAAGAACAAGGATGTAGCAAATTTTTAGAAGTTGGTCCGGGGAAGGTCCTCCAAGGTCTGATAAGAAGGATTGATAAAGAGATAACAGTTTTCCCCGTCGGGAGGAAGGAAGAGATAGAAAGAATTTCCGAGCTTGTCAAATAACTTTCACTCGGATTTAATCTCAAAACCCAACGAGAAAGGCAGGGGTCAAGGGGTGAATCTTAGGGTTGAAAAGAGACCCCTGCCCAATCATTAATTCATCTTTTTAAAGATGATTTCATCTAACTTTCAACCATAATTTTAAAACCCGAGGGCGGTAAATCCGAAGCTGATTTTAATTCCAAAGCAATTTTAAGGCGTTTGATGAGTTTTTCTAAATCTTCTTCCCATTCTTCGGTGAGATACTTATAAAGAAAGTGGGAGACAACGACTTTTACCTTTTTACCCTTTATTGTCTCGTCTTTGGCTAAAAGTTGATTTTTCAATTTAATTACTGCCTCGTACCGGTTAGGTATTCTCCCCCGGCCGTTACAGGTAGGACAAATCTCAAAAAGCGAATCAGAAAGTGACGGTCTTATTTTTTCCCGAGTCATCTCTAAAATTCCGAAGCGGCTAATTCGGGCAAAGTCCGATTTCGCTCGGTCATTTTCCAAACAGAGTTTCAACTCTTCAACCACCCTTTCCACATTCTTTGGTTCCCGCATATCAATGAAGTCAATAATTATCAGTCCGGAGAGGTCACGGAGGCGGATTGCCCGAGCAATCTCGGACGCCGCTTCTAAGTTAGTTTGTAAAATCAAGGTTTCCGGGTTCTCTTCCCGAGCGAAGCGGCCGGTATTGACATCAATCGCCACGACCGCTTCGGTTTGGTCAATGGTAATGAAACCGCCACTTTTCAACCATATCTTCCTCTCTAACACCCTCTTTAACTCTTCCTCCACGCGCATCTTTTCAAAAATTGGTTTCTCGCCTTCGTATAATTTAAGCAAGGGAACCGCATGCGGAATAATTTCTTTGAGGTAGGAGAGGAGAAGGTTATAAGTTTCTCGGTCGTCACAGTAGATAACCTCGGTTTGCGGATTGAGTAGTTCTCGGACCATCCTTATCGGAAAGGGCGGCTCCTCGTAAAGCCGAGCCGGGGCCTTGGTCTTTTCCCATCTCTCCTTCACCCTTTCGTAGGCTTTCTCCAAAAGCAGATATTCTCTTCTCAAATCTTCTTCTTTCGCAAACTGAGCCGCGGTTCGAATTATTAAGCCGATGCCCGGTTTTTTTATTCGCCGCACCAAATCTCGCAACCTCAGCCTTTCTTTCTTTTCTTTTATCTTTTGAGAGATGCCAATTCGGTCAATGGTTGGGAAATAAACCAGGTAATGACCCGGGATGTGGACATAAGAGGTAAGCCGAGATCCCTTATCCCCCATCGGCTCTTTTACCACCTGGCAGAGGATTTCTTCTCCCGGACTAAGAGTGAGTCCTTCCTCTTTAACTTCTTCTCTTTCTAAGAACGCCTCATCCGGAATCTCGGCTAAGGGAAGAAACCCGTTCTTTTTTAAACCAAGATTAACAAAGGCGCCCCGAAGACCTTTTACAATATTCTCAACTCGTCCTTTATAAATCTGGCCAACCTCGCTCTTTGTGTTGGGACCTTCAATGTAAAATTCGGAAAGGCGTTCACCCTCAAATAGGGCACAGCGGTTGTCGTGGTAATAGGAAGAAAAACATATTTTGGAACTCATCTTCATTTCTCTCCTCCGTAAAGAATCATCTTTTCTAAATATCTTCTAAGGGAGTGTAAATTTTATTATCCCTTAATACATAGTTGTCTCTTCGCTCAATGTCAAAAAGTCTTATCGCCTCTTCGGTTAAACCAAAGAGCTGAGAAAGGAGCGAAAAGAGACGGATTCCGGGGGCAATCCGGACGAATATCAAAATCCCCGATTCACCCGAAGTTGGAGAGCGATCAAAGTCAATTTGGTAGACAGCGGTTACCTTTTTGCTTCTCGTTAAGACTTCGCCTTCATCAAAACGAAATGGGGGTTGAGGCTTTAGCCAATATTCCGCCAAGTTTATCGCTTTGCCTAAAGAAGGAACTTCTCTTCGGATAACCCGCGTTTCCAGAATTTTCATATCCTTAGGTAGGAACGGAGCCAAATCGCGAGTTATATTCCCCGAATAGGAAATCGCGACTTGTAAATCACAATATTCGCCCCGGGAGGTAACGCCAACCGGGAGCGGTGGACCAAAAGAGACTAAGGGATGAGGGGAAAAGCCAGAAGAGAATGCTACTGGTAATTCCGACCGGCGCAATATTCGGTAGATTTGCCGAACGATATCAAGATGGGAGGCGTAGCGAAAATTTTCCCCAACGGTATATTTAACCCGATAGGTCACATTCTTAGTATCGGTTAGAAATATCTTCTTCCGGAAAGCAGCTGGTCCTTCGGCGGGAATGAAGTTTTTCTCTTCTTTTGGGGATAGTTCTTTTTGAGAATTCTCTTCTCGCCCCGGGCAAGCGCCGCATTCGGAACAGTCCGATTGGCGACAATCGGAAGTGAATGTTGACCTCTCGGCTTTTTCCGCTTCCCGACGCAGAAATTCTTTTTTCACCCCAACATCAATAAAATCCCAGGGCAGGACTTCCGAATAAGGTCTTTTTCTAAGATATTCCCTAGGATCGACTCCGCTCTCTTGAAAACTGTCCAACCAATCTCGGTAATTAAAAAACTCGCTCCACTCGGTGAATATCGCCCCTTTTTGATAGGCAGTGAGAATTACCTGATTAAGTCTTTTGTCACCCCGAGCAAAAATTGCCTGGATTTGTGCCTGGTAGGGGTTTTCCCACTTCGTCTGGATATTCCGCCGCCTCGTCTTCCTTTTGAGCAACGCCAATTTTGCCAATAAGGTCTCAATATCCGAAAATGGCGCCCATTGCAAAGGGGTGTGCGGTTTGGGCACAAAGGGTGAGACCGAAAACCGAATTTGCAGCTGCCTAAACCTTTGCGCGGCGTCAGTAACAAATCGACCAATTTCTTTCACATCCTCCTCGGTCTCATCAGGTAAGCCGACCATAAAGTATAATTTTACCCCAAGCCAACCAGCCGCCGTCGCATTCGCCAAAGCCTGAAAGATACTCTCTTCCTTCACTTCCTTATTCAAAAAACCCTTTAGGCGGCGGCTGATTGTTTCGGGAGCAAAGGTAAGGCCAGTCTTCTTTATCGTCTTTAGCTCCTGAGCCAAACTTAAGGAAAATTCCTCTCCCCGCATTGAAGGGAGGGAAATTGCTACCCTTCTTTTATAAAGGAGGGCATTCAGTTGAGTGAGGAGGTTTAATAAATTTGGGTAATCGGAAACCGAAAACGCCAAAAGGGAAACTTCCTCCCAGCCGGAATTTCTTATTCCCCTCTCCACCAGGCGAAGGATCTCTTCTGGTTTCCTTACTCGCGCCGGACGGTTAATAATTCCGGCTTGACAGAAACGACAACCCCGGGTGCACCCCCGCATCACCTCAATCGTCAACCGGTCGTGAACCACTTCACAAATTGGGACGACTGGGGGGAAAGGAAAATCCTCCTCTTCAAAAAATTTTACTAAGCGCCTTTTAATGACCAAAGGCGAGTTTTCGTGAATAAGAGGGACATAAACCCCTTCAACCTTAGCCAGAGAGGAGATTAGGTCAGCCCGATTTTTTCGATTCCAATTTTGATAAACGGCGCAAATCTCCCTTACCACCTCCTCACCGTCACCGATACAGAAGGCATCAATAAACTTACTCATCGGCAGGGGATTGACACAACAAGGACCACCAGCGATAACCAAGGGATGAGAGGAGTTGCGCTCCTCAGAGCGTAAAGGGATTTTCGCTAAATCTAATATATAGAGGAGATTGGTATAAGAGAGCTCGGATTGGAGGGAGAACCCGAGGATGTGAAATTGGGATAGAGGGGTCTTTGTCTCAAGGGAATAAAGGGGAATGCCTTTTTGCTTTAGTCTTTTGCCAAAATCGGGCCAAGGGGCATAGGCTCTCTCGGCAATGATTGATGGTTCACGATTTAGGATATGATAGAGTATCTTTAAACCATAATTTGACATCCCAATTTCGTAGAGATCCGGAAAGATGAGGGCGAAAAGGATTGAGTTGGCGTTCTTCTCCTTGATTATTGAATTATATTCGCCATTCGTGTAACGAATCGGCTTTTGCACCAGGGGTAATATCGCTTTTAATTCTTTATCCATTTATAAAAGTCATCACGATTAAATCTTACTTAAATTTTTCTCTTAGTCAAGGTTTAAGGGAAATGAACTTTGATTTGGTTAACTCCTGGGGTGAAAGACCTGATAGACCTTCTTCAGATACTCTCGGTCGATTTTTGTGTAGATTTGAGTCGTGCTGATATTAATGTGCCCGAGCATTTCCTGGACTGCCCTTAAATTTGCTCCGCCTTCTAAAAGGTGGGTGGCAAAGGTGTGGCGAAAAGTGTGGGGCGAGACCGGTTTAGTTATCTTGGCTTTCTTTACATAATGATTCAATATCTTCCAGAGTCCCATCCTTGACAATTTTTTCCCTCGGTGATTGAGAAAGAGATAATCGGTTGGTTTCTTTAGGTATTTGGGACGAGATAAGTTCCAGTAATCTCTAATCGCTTTAATCGCCGGCGCCCCGATTGGGATCGCCCTCTCCCTCTTCCCTTTGCCGAAAACGACCACGTAACCATCATCAAAAAAGAGATTATTAACTTTCAGATTGAGGAGCTCTTCCGCCCGCAGACCACAACCATAAAGAATCTCAAACATCGCCCTCGCCCTTAGCCCTTCATGATTAGCATCCGCTTCACAAGTCTTGATTATCCTTTCAATCTCTTCCACGGTTAAAACTACCGGCAACTTTCTCTTTACCTTGGGTAGTTCAATTTCTTCCGTTGGGTCATCTTCAATCAAATTCTCTTTTTGCAGGAAGCGAAAGAAATTGCGAAGGGAGGTGATTTTTCGGGCAACCGAGGCGGAACTGAGATTTAGAGAATGCAGCTTCTTTACATAATCCCTTATATCTCTCATTGTGATCGCCGATAAGTTTTTGTCGTTGACCATCATTAGGAATTGCCGGACGTCGGCCAGATAAAAATCAGCCGAAAATTTCGTCAGCCCCCTTTCGCTCAGCAAGAAATTGCTAAAACTCTCCAAAACCGAAAGAAATCCCTTCTCCATTTATAAAAGACCGTCAATCATCTTTTTCGTTACCACTGTGTCCTTGAGATAGATTTTATCGTCCCTTCGGGGGTGGTTGAGATTATAATGTAAACCGCGCGATTCCTTCCGGGCGATTGCCGAAACCGTAATCAAGAGGCCAACAATGACCATATTCCGGAATTCCCAGAAGTTTGGGTGAAAAGGTGGTTGCCCTTCTTGGTCAATTCTTTGCCAAAGGGTTTTTAAAAATTTTAGATTCCGCTCTAAACCAGAATCGTCTCGGACGATACCGACATTTTCCCACATCGCCCTTTTTAATTCCCCGGTTAATTCTCTTATCACTCGCTCCTCAATCGTTCCACCCGGGGTCAACTCGGGTTCTGATTGGGACGGGGGGGAGAAGACGGAGAAATTCCCCTTGAGCGCCTTTTCCGCCGCCCGGTTGGCAAAGACTAAGGTGGAGAGGAGGGAGTTTGAGGCCAAGCGATTAGCCCCGTGCATACCCGAATAACTGCATTCCCCAACCGCAAAGAGCCTTTTTAGATTTGTCTCGCCATCTTGATTAATCAGTAGACCGCCACAAAGGTAATGGCAAGCGGGCACGACCGGAATCATCTCCTTGGTGATATCAATACCAAAATTGAGGCAGGTGTGATAAATATTGGGGAAGCGCTCCTTTAACCGAGTTGGGTCCAAATGGGTCAAATCTAAAAAGACATATTCCTTTTTCTCCCTTTTCAGCTCATTATAACAGGCGCGGGCGACAATATCCCTGGGGGCCAAATCGCCGGCTTCGCTGTATCTCGACATAAATGGCTCCCCTTGCCAATTTCGCAGGATGCCACCTTCGCCCCGCACCGCTTCGCTGATTAAGAATGCCCGGTCATCAATTTTGTGGCCAAAGAGGGAGGTGGGATGAAATTGGATAAATTCCATATTACAAACCGGCACCCCTTTGAGAAAGGCTATGGCAATCCCGTCACCCGTGGCAATGGATGGGTTGGTGGTGTGGAGGTAAAGTTGTCCGATCCCCCCAGTGGCCAAAAGAGTTACTCGAGCAAAAATCCTTAGCGGTTCATCATTTTCTCTGTTGTAGACATAGGCACCCAGGCATTCGTCATCTTTGACGATTAAATCAATTGCAAAGTGTTGAGGACGGATTTCAACTCGTTTCTTCTCTTTTAGGATTGAGAGCAATGTCTCCTCAATTGACACGCCGGTGTAATCTTTGGCGTGGACAATCCTCCTTCGGCTATGACCACCCTCCCGACCTAAATCAAATCTCATTCTCCCTTGGGCGTTGTAATAAGTAGAAAATGGCACCCCCAAAGAGTATAACTCTTTTACCAATTTTGGACCGGTTTCAACCACCATCCGAACGATTTCTTCTTTGGCTAATCCCTCCCCCGCCTTTAAGGTATCTTGGAGATGAATCTCTGGGCTATCGTCCTCGCCCAAGGCGGCGGCTATCCCGCCCTGGGCATAATTGGTATTTGATTCGGCCGACTCCTTCTTTGTCACCAAAATTACCTTTCCGGCATCCTTTACCTTATTGGTGAACCATAAACCACCCAGACCACTGCCAATCACCAAAAAATCGGTTTCAATCGTCTTCATCATTTCAAATTTGCCGACTTCCTGATAAATCTTTCAATCGCCTTAGCAGAGTGAGGCGAAACCAACCATCTTTCCCTTCTCTTCCCCCAAGACCGAAAGATTGCCTTCAAGTTGGAGAGGACCTGGTCTTTCTTTCTAACTCTCATACAAGATAGTATAAGGAAAAGAAGAAACTTTTCAACCTTTCTTTGCGATCAGACATTTCATTAGGCTTTGGTTTAGACCTTCGGTTGGACTTGAGATTGGACTTTCAGTTGGAATTTCTTCTAGGCAAGAAAAGAGATAAAAATTGAGACCTTTGCTTAGTCATTTGATTATTCCTTAAATTATTTCTTCGCCGGCTCTCTTTTTCAGGTCATTCATCAGTCAAGGAATTAAACCAAGGAGGCGGTAGAGGGAACAACCCCCCACCCTTTTTGAAAAGTTCAATAAGTTGCGTTAGATGAAGGAGTAAAAGAAAAAAACCTCTAATTGAAATTGCAAATGACACTTGCTTTTTAAGTATTGAAAAATTAAAGGGTTATTGAAAATTTGGCTAGTAATACTTGCATTTCTAAATTCTTCTTTTAGTTCTTGACAAGATATTAAGCGTTTGTAAAATCTGGTATGGATTCTCAATTAGTTGGTAAACTCCTCAAAGGATATCGGGAGAAGGCCAGGCTAACTCAAGAAGCGGTGGCTGAGCGGTGTGGCCGGAGCCGGCAGTTGGTCTCGCTCTTAGAGAGAGGCGGGTTAAAAGACCCCCCTTTTTCTCTGGTTCTCTCTTATCTGCAAGCGGTCGGAAGACCTCTGGTGAAGTTCGCCTCGGACTTGGAAAGAGAGGGTTTTGAAAAGGAGATAAGACCATTGATAAGAGAAGAAGAGTTGTCAAAAGAAACAAGGCGGCGGGCAGAGCGATATGCGCTCGGGAGAAGATATTTTAGACCCGGGGTGATAAGTTTCCCAGAATACGGCAAGGAGAGGATTAGGAGGGAATTGAAGGAGCGAGGAGAGGAAGAGAGCGAAAAATTGGCTCTCGCCTTTGCTGAGGAATACTTCTTTGGCTTAGAGAAGGCAAGGGAGGACGAGACTTATCTCCTCCGGTTGAAAGAGATCCAAGAGCGGTATAAGGAGCAAGGGTTGAAGTTGCCCCTGTTGTTAAGGGTGATTCAGATTACCGGTAAGGTCTGGCGGAACGAAAGGAAGAGGGTTTGGGCCCAAAAGCCCCTCCCTCGGGAAAAGGAGAACGAGATGACCATAGGCTATGCGAAGGCGGAGATGAAAAAGGAGGCGGTCTTAAATAAGGTGAAGGAGTTTCTATTCCAAGAGAAGGAGGCGATTGGGGCTTGGTTTGAGGTCTATCTTCGGGTCGCCCGGGAGTTCTACGGGGAGTTGCGAAGAAGAGAGTTAACCGAAGAGGAGATTAGAGAGTGGGAAGAAAAGAAGGTGAAAGAAGGTGGTAAGGAGAGGATAATCCGAGAGATTGTAAAGATAATCTCCGAAGAGTTTAGAACTTATAGGTGAGACCGAATTTCGCCTCCGGCCAAAATCGGAATTGATAAGAGAGTCTTTTTCTCTTGTCTAAGAGATAACTGCAATCAAAGACCGAGAGCGCCCGAAGCAGTAAGTTTCCGGCAAGGAAGAACTTTGCCCTCAGATGATAACTTCTCGCTTGCCTTCGCATCCGCCAATAACTAATCCGGGCGGAATCGGATTCCCATTGCCAGGAATCTTCTCCGAAATAGCCGTGAGTCTCTAAATACTCCTTCTGTTTCTCCGGGTCATTGGGGTAGCGACTCCGAGCTTCGCGCCGGCAAATTTCGTTAAACTCAAAGGAGGAGTTGTATTCTTCCAGGGATTTGTAGTACTCATCGCCTTTTTTGTTTCCGTTGGCGCTTGCGTGCCCAACCGCAAAGAGAATCGCATCCCGATTGAGAAAGTTCCCGAGGTTTTTGGCAGTGAAGAAGGAGAGCCAGAATAGACCATCGGCGAGAAGAAACAATTCACCCCTTACCCTCTCTTGCAAAAGTAGTTGCCCGGAACCGGGCAAGACCCCTGAGGATAGGAGATAACCCCCCTTGGGCAATTTCCCCGAGGTCAAGGAAAAAAGCAAAAAGGTAATCGCCATTCCTTTCATCTTCGCTCCTCAAAACTTTATCATCTTTCTTCTCTCCACCCTCTCCCCTCTCCTCCACTCTAAGAAATAGACTCCTTGGCGGAGAAAGGAAAGATTCTCTCGCTTTCTCCCTTTAACGTCGTAGATAATCGCCCCTTTTGGGATTTTGCCCCAGTTTGGGCAGTAAAGAGGTGAAAGGGGATTAGTTCGGGTTAGGGGGCGAAGATCTTCTAAAAGGGAGAGATAAGATAATTTGACCACCTTCCCATAGATGTCCCAACCTTTATGGCGCCGGTTGTCAATCCAAGAGAAGGCGATTTTATTCTGGTAAGTTTTTATTCCCTGCCCAATTAACCACTGGTTATTACCGGGAAAGGAATCGGGATTATTAATTAAGAGGTTTCGCCCAATCCGCCTGCCGGTTGAGTCAAATCTCTGGGCGTAGATGTCTAGGTCCCCGTCTCCTTTTCTGCCATCGCACCAAACAAAGATGATATCGCCGTTTTCGGCGATAGTTAAACTGGGCGAATATTGGTCCTCTTCGGTCATATCGTCATTCACCCGAAAATTGCCTCCAATCCGATTTCCGTTTGCCAAGAATGACTGGGCATAGATATCCACATTCCCCTCCCGCTCATCTTCCCAGGCGAGGGCAAAGTAATTCCCACCCTTAGCGCAAGCCGGATAACCTTGGAAAGATTCGCTTGTCTCGTTCACCTTAAAATTATTGCCCATCGGGTTGCCATTTTGGTCATACAACTGGGCGTAGATTTCAAAGTTTCCTTCCCGATTATCCATCCAAGTGATGAGGAAATCGCCGAACTGATCATAAGCACAATAGGCGTACATCTGGTCACCCGTGGTTATTTCATTCACCCGGAAATTTCCGCCGATTGGGTCTCTTTGAAAATAGCGCTGACCGTAGATATCCCAATTTCCATCTCGGTTGTCCATCCAAACGATAAGGAAGTGTCCGGCGCTATCGGCGCTCACGATTGGATACCATTGGGTGTTATTCTGATTATCATTCACCAGGAAATTATCTCCCATCCGGTTTCCGTTTTCATCAAAGAATTGGGCGTAGATATCTGATTCCCCCCCTCGGGTGTCGGTCCAAGTAATCAGGGTCCTTCCCGAAAAATCCCGGGCGGTTGAGGGATAAAATTGGTAGGAGAGATTAATCTCATCATTAACCAAGAGATTTTCCCCGATTAGGTTTCCTAAAGTGTCAAATCTTTGACAATAGATATCAATATCGCCATTTCGCTCGTCTTCCCAAGCAACTAAAAACTCCCCCTGCCCCGAGACCGTAATAAAGGGACAGCGTTGGTGGGTGGAGAGGCTGTCGTCATTTACCCGAAGGTTTTCCCCGATTCTCACTGTCTCCCTTAAAACTTGACAATAGACATCCTGATTTCCCTCCCTTCCGTCTTCCCAAACCGCCCAGATATTCCCGTCTTCGGTCACGGTAAGGGCGCCCATTCCTTGGGGGGCAGTGGTGTTATCATCGTTAATCTTAAGGGTGGCTAAACGATTGCCCAGGGTATCAAAGATGGTGAGGAAAATGTCGGGGTTGCCAAGGCGGTCGTCGGTGTAGAGGCAGAAGATCCGGCCGTTTCTGTCCAGAGTCAAGGCGGGTTGAGACTGATTGCCAACTTGGATTTCGTTCACCAGAAAATTTGCGCCAATCCTTGTCCCATCGGATAAAAACCTTTGGGCGTAGATGTCGGAATTTCCCGCTCGCTCATCCGCCCAGACGATGATGAAGCTTCCGTCTTCTCCCATCGCCACTTCTGGGTCCCCCTGGAAGCGGTCGGTATTGTCGTCATTCACCAAAAAGTCGCCACCCAGCGGATTACCATTTTGGTCAAATCGCCGGGCATAGATATCCCAACTCCTCCCTCGTCCATCCTGCCAGGCAACGACAAAATTCCCTTCTCGGTCCGCGGCGCCCGAGGGATGGTATTGGAGCCAAGTCCCCTCGTTGATTTGAAAGTTATTCCCGATTCTTCTCCCATCATTGGCAAAGATTTGTCCATAGATATCCCCGGGGTCATTTCGCCAATCATCCCAGACGACTAAGAACCTCTCCTCCCCTAATTGGGTCAAGGAGACATTCCTCTGGTCAGTTCTCGTCTCGTCGTCGTTCGCCCGGATATTGTTCCCAACCCGATTGCCATTCGCCTCAAAAATTTGAACGAAGACATCGGAATTGCAATCTCGCCGGTCCTCCCAGGCTAAGACAAAATTGCCATTAGCGAGAAGGCAGAGATCCGGCTCGCCCTGCCATTTTAACCCCCGGTCGTCATTTACCCGGATATTTCTTCCGAGACGATTCCCAATTAGGGAGAATCTTTGAAGTTGGACATCGGAATTGCCATCCCGGGTATCGCTAAAGGCAATCACCACTTCTGAACCCCCACCGACTCGGGGGTGAGATTGTTTGGCTCCGCCAATTGAATCAAAATTGAGCAAAAAATCGTCTTTGATTAGACTGTCGCCCTTCTCTTGGCAAAGAACCCTTTTCCTTTCTCCCCCTCTTCTCTTTTCCAGCCTCTCAAACCGGTTCAATCCAACTCCTTCCCGGGAGGGAAGAGAAGAAAAGAGAAATTGAAAGAGAAAAAAGGGGATTAGAGACCTCACTTCATCACCCCGAACTTGTAGAAGCGGGGTTTCTTCTCATCGGCTACTTCCAACTTTAGGATATAAACGCCACTCGCTAAGGATTTGGTTGGCAGGACAATCTCTTGGGCTAAAACGGAATTGAGACTCAACTCGCCTTGTAAATCTTTCAAGGGCTCACCGGTAATGTCTAAAACCTTCCATCTAATTTTCAGGGGTGGTTTTCCGGTCTTCAGTCTCAAATAACCTTCTTTTCCACAGGGGTTGGGATAGAGATAAAATTCTTCCAGAATCTCTTGAGAGGGAATTGGGAGCCCTGATGGTCTCTCTTGATAAAATGGATTGTTATGCGGCGTGAGGAGAACCTTCCCCCAAGAGGCTTTAGTGCTCAAGGGAAGGTTGTAGACATAGAGCATCCCTTCTTCATCCGCTACCGCCATCTCTAACTTCCCATCCTGATCAAAGTCAAAGAGTAAGGGTGGAGTGGAGACTGAACCGTAGGTCGTTAAGGGAAAGTATTTAACCAATTGGGTTGATTTCCCATTTATCCCTAAAACCCCGTTATCCGGAGAACCGAGGACAATATCTAAGATCCCATCGCCATCTAAATCGCCAATCACCGGGGAGGATTGGAAGATAAATGGGAACTCTTCAATTATTATCCAACCGGAAACGACTTCTTCTCGTGTGTAGACCGAATCAAATTCTTTGGGATAATTCTTCACCAGAAAGCCCAAGGGAGAAAAGGCATAGACTTTATTCTTTGCCGCCGAAACGACATCTAAGTAGCCATCCTGGTCAATATCGGAGAGGGCAAGAGAAGAAAAGGAGGGATAGTCAATTTGGGCTCTTTGTGACCTTTTTATCTCCCCGGTATCGGAAAGGATTAATAATTTATAACCCTTCGTCTCCGGCACCAAAACCACGATTTCTAACTTCTCATCTAAATCTAAGTCCGCGGCAATTGGTGGTGATGGCGGAGGAAAAGGTCTTTCGGAAAGGGAGAGCCCTCTTTTTATTCTTCCTTCACTGATTAAATATAAAGTATTATTTTGGCTGAGGGCAAAAATCTTGGGATTTATGGAATCAATCACGACTAAACCCTTTAATGGTGAGGAAAGGAAGAGAGGAAATCCAGGGATTGTCTCGCCATCGCCCGTAAAGGCATAGAGATACATATCCTCGGAGCCAAAGATAATATCTCTCTTCCCGTCATTATTTAGGTCATAAAGGGTAATTGGACAACTTATCGGTCCCCGACTGGCAAACTCGCGCAAATTTTCGCCAGCGGAAGAGAAGATAAAGACCCTTCCCCTCTCCCCTCCGGCCACCACTTCTAATCTCTCATCGGCGGTCACATCACCGATGGCAAAGGGTATCTTGGTTGAAGAATTGATATAGGCGAATGGGACATCACCATAAGGATTTCCGTCTTCGGCAAAACAATAGAGGTCACCGAGAGTATCTTCGCACACCAATTCAATCTTTCCATCTAAGTTCAAATCAGCGCAATTTAGGGAAAAGATGGGAACCGACATCTCCTTTGGGAAGTTTTGGCGGAAGAGTTCCGAAGAGAAGGAGATAGACATTATGGAATCGGAGTGACCGATTGAATCAAGACCGGAGTGGACGGCGATGAGATGGAAGGTCTTACCGAAGTAGCCGTCCGAATTTGGGTTGGTGCTGGGAGAGAGGTTATCTAAAAAGCCCCCCTTAAAAAACGGGTCAAACTTAGAACCGAAAAATTCGTAAGCAGAAAATTCAAACCAACCGTCAAAGTCTTGAATCCCATCCCCTTCTTCCAAATCCACCCCTTTATGTTTTGGGTTGATGTTGATTGCGTTATAAGGACCGTATTGGGCGATAACCCCTTCATCAATGTGCCAAATCAAAATCCCCGAGCCCGGAAGAAAGAAATCATACTCCCCATCCTCAATCCTCACCAAAACCCCATCCTCCCGCTCAACGACAATCGTATCTTTCTTCTTCACATCAACTTGCCGGTTTTCAAGCAAGAAGTATTCGGAATTGTTAATCGGTATTTTGACAATCGTCGGGTGGAGGCTATCACCAACCGACCGAAACCGGGAAGAGTCCATACTCGGGCAATAGATTGGGACACTCGCTTTGGGCATTTTCAATACCAGAGGTTCTAGCCAACCGAACAGGATTTTATGGAATGGGTCAAGAAGAGAAGGGATTGAACCCGGAGGGGCACCCGCCCAATAGTCACCAAGCCAACCACCATAACCCATCAAACTCCAAGCCCCAACCCCCATTGAATAACCGCTAACATCATAAAGGTCATAGGCACCTAAGAGGTGGGCGAATTCGTGGACCAAGAGACCCAACAAACCGGTCATCCCGTATTCCCCAAAATAGGCGGTATCCTGCCTCGCCATCTCCGGCAGGATGGTGGCGATATCAATCCGGGTGCCGTCATCAGTTAAAATGTGATCTTTACCCAAATAGTAAGCCAGTGCCTCCTTACCAATCGTGGCGGCGTAGAGGTCAAATGGACTATTACCTCTCACATCAGTTTGATTACAACTGCCCGCGTGGAAGATAAGAATCTGGTCATAGTCTCGCCAATGAATGAGGGTGTCCTGGTCAGCAATTCTTATCGCATCCGCCATCAGCCGACAGAGCCCCATCTCAACTCCGCTTAACTCATAGTAAGGGTGCTTGTGCATGGAGTCGCCGTAATAGAGCATTGAATTGGGAAGTTGATAACAGTCTAAAACTCCTTCCGGCATCACCTTAAAGTCAATATAGAGTTTGCCGTAAGAATTATGGAGGTAGTAATTCCGAAGTGCCTCCAATTGCCTCTCAAAATATTTTTTGGTATGAGGGGGGTCATAAAATAGTCCGTCTTCTGGGGTTAAAAAACCGAGCAAATCCATCTTCCCGTTTCCGGTGGTCAAGGTATCAAAGTCCTCTTGGAACTCAACCCGAAGGGCTAAGACTTTAACCGTATCAACCGCTACCCCTTTTCTCTTTAATCTTTGGAAGTTTCTAACATTTGGATTGCGGTAAGACTTAAAACGACCAAATTTTTTGACAATGCTTTCTAACCTCTTGACCATCACCGCCGATGGTGGGGTATTACTCTTTCTTAGCACCAGGGGTGAACCAAATCCAAATCCAAAAGTTAGAAAACAAATTATGAAAAAGAGGAATTCTCTTATTTTCAATCTCATCCCTTTTCTCTAACGGAGAGGGAGGGATTCGAACCCCCGGGGCTTTCGCCCACGCGATTTCGAGTCGCGCGCCTTCGTCCACTCGGCCACCTCTCCATAAAATTTAGGCAAGACGTTTCTTCTGGAAAAAATTTCTCATTAACTCCCTTATCTTCTCTTCTTCAACGCCCCCGATAACTTCTACCTGATGATTAAAGAGTTTATCTTTCACCAGATTAACAACCGAACCGCAGGCCCCAAACTTTGGGTCCGAGAGACCGAAAAAGACCTTTCTGATTCGGCTCAAAATTATCGCCCCGAGACACATCGGGCAAGGCTCCAGGGTGCAATAGAGGGTAGTTTCGTTGAGGCGCCAATTGTTAAAGAAATTCGCCGCCGCGGAAATCGCTAAAATCTCGGCGTGGGCGGTTGGGTCCTTTAGGCTTTCGGTCCGATTGTGCCCCCGTCCGATTATCTGATTCTTAAAGACGACAACCGCCCCCACTGGCACCTCATCTTCTTCATAGGCCAGAATCGCTTCCTTAATCGCCTCTCGCATAAAAAAATCCTCTCGCTTCACGCTAACCTCATTGCGCCTGAGAGGGCTCGAACCTCCAGCCTGCGGATTCGTAGTCCGCCGCTCTATCCAGTTGAGCTACAGGCGCATAGGGGATTATAAATAAAACCCCCAAAATTTCAACCGCCTTCTAAACCCGGATAATTATATTATCAATTAACCGCGCCTTAGAGAAATATACCGCCAAGGCGATTAGGACCTCTCCTTCAATCCGCTCAACTTCTCTCAAATCTTTTGTCCGGACGATAGCGATATAATCAATTTTGCCGCTCGTCTCATTAATGAGGCGGCGCATCTCTTCAATTATCACCTTCGCCCTTCTCACCCCCCGCTTAATCATCTCCCGGGCGGTCATTAATGCCTGATAGAGGACGGTTGCCTCTTTCCGCTCCTTTTCCGAGAGATAAACGTTTCGGGAACTCATCGCCAAACCATCCTTTTCCCGGATCGTTGGGGCAACGATTATCTTCACCGGGATATTTAAGTCCCTCACCATTCTCCTGATGACGAAAGCCTGCTGGGCATCTTTTTGCCCAAAGACGGCAAAGTCGGGCATTATGATGTTAAAGAGTTTTGTCACCACCGTTGTCACTCCCCGGAAGTGTCCGGGACGAGAACGACCGCAGAGCCCTTCGGTTATGCCTTCCACATTCACATAGGTGGCGAAATCTTCGGGATACATCTCTTTCTCTTTTGGATAAAATAAAATATCAACCCCCTCTCTGGAGAGAAGTCTTTTGTCTTTTTCAATCTCTCGGGGGTATTCTTTAAAATCCTCTTTTGGTCCAAATTGCAGAGGATTGACAAAGATACTGACGACACAGAGGTCACTTCGCTTTCGGGCAATCCGCACAAGAGAGAGATGACCTTTGTGGAGATAACCCATTGTTGGGACAAAACCAATCACCTTTCCCACCCGCCTCGCCTTTTGGCTAATTCTCACCATCTCATTCACCTTCTTAACTACTCTCACCTCTCCTCAACACCCCTCATCCTCGTGGAAACTATGTTCCTCTTTTGGGAACTCCTTCTTCTTCACTTCTTCAAGATAACTCTTGACCGCGGACCTTATCACCTGATTTAAATTGGCATATTTCTTCACGAACTTTAACTTTGGGGTATCAGAGATGCCGAGGATATCGTGTAAGACTAAGATCTGCCCATCGCAAAAAGGACCGGCGCCAATCCCAATTGTCGGTATCCTTATCCTCTCACCCACCAACTTCGCCACCGTGAGGGGGACTTTTTCCAAAACCAAGGAGAAACAACCAATCCCTTCTAATTTTTGGGCTTCGGTCAAGAGGCGCTCCTGCTCCTCTTTTGTTTTCGCCTGCAACTTATAACCACCGAATTGGTGGACCCACTGGGGGGTTAGACCTAAGTGTCCCATCACTGGTATCCCCAATTTTACCAATCGCTCAATCGTGGGAAAGACGACCTCCCCGCCTTCAATCTTAACCGCTTGGGCACCGGCTTTCAAAAAGAGACCGGCATTTTTCACCGCTTCTTCAATTCCGATCTGATAGGAGAGGAAAGGCATATCAGCAACGATGAGGGCTCTCTTCACCGCCTTAGCCACCGCCTTGGTATGGTAAAGCATTTCCTCCATCCCAATCGGGAGAGTGGTTTCATAACCATAAAAGACATTGGCGCAGGAGTCACCGACTAAAATCACCTCTACCCCGACCTCATCCAAGATTTTGGCGGTTGGGTAGTCATAGGCGGTGAGGGCAACGATTGGCTCTCTCTTTTCTTTCATCTTGATTAGGGTCTTCGTTGTAATTTTACTCATTTCTATTGTCGGGCAAAATATCTTCTCCCTCTCTTTGTTTCCAGCATCACCGGGAAGAAACTTTCAAAGTCATCCTCCCGATTTACTAAATCAAGTTTTTCAACCTTAACGATTAAAAGGGGAGATGAATCCCAATGCATAAAGAATGAGTTGTATTCCTCTAAAAGCGCCGCAATATATTCCGGCGGTATATTTCTCTCATATGGTCTTCCGACTTTTTTGATTCGTTCCAGAACCGTTGCCACCTCGGCTTGGAGATAAATGACCAAATCCGGTTTAATCAGATTCTCTTTCAATATCTCATAAATCTTTTCGTAGAGGGCAAGCTCACTCTTTTTTAGATTGAGATGAGCATAAATCCTGTCTTTCTCAAACAGGTAGTCGGAAACGACCCTGGGCGAGAAGAGCTCCGGTTGTTTTAGGGTAAGTTGTTGTTTGTAGCGCTGCAAAAGGAAATAAATCTGGGTTTGGAAGTTATAACTGCTATCTTGATAGAAGAGAGGTAAGAAGGGATTTTCCTCTTCTTCCAAAAGGAGGCGGGCTTCCAGCCGTTTCGCCAATTTCTTAGCCAAAGCCTTCTTCCCCAAAGCGATTCCCCCTTCAATCGCGATGTAGTTTAACTCTCTTTCCGACATTGGAGTTGCCGCAAAAGTTCTTTGATTTTCTTCTTCAATTGGGGATGGCAAAAATCAGGCGCGATTTCGGCAAGGGGCTTCAAGACAAACTCCCTGCGGGGAATTTCGGGATGGGGGACTTTCAGGTCTTTTTCTTCAATCACGCTCTGGTCGTAGAACAATAAATCAATATCTAAGGTTCGGGGCGAATTCTTAAAGAGACGGATTCTCCCCATTTTCTGCTCAATCTTCTTAATTAAAGAGAGGCATTCCTCTGGGCTCTTCTCAGTCTCGCCCTCAATCACCATATTAAAAAATCTTGGCTGGCAAGAGAAACCGACTGGCTCGGTCTCATAAATCCTTGACCTTTTCAAAATCCTTATCCCCATCTTCTCCAAGAGAAGACAACCCCTCTCCAAGTTCTTCTTTCGGTTACCTAAATTGGAACCAAGAGAAAAAAATATTCCTCTCACCTTTCCTCCTCAGGAAAGAGAAGCATCTTTTTTAATTCTGGGCTTAGACCTTTTCCGTATCTCCCAGTAAATTCACCTCTCTCTTTTCTCTCTTTGAATGTCTTTAAACCAATATGCTTAGCCATCTCTTCTTCCGCATCCTTTATCTCATTCCTATAATTTAGGAGCCTCTTCTCAGCCAGTTTAATATATTCCTTAGATATCTCTATCAAGATAAAATTGCTGCCCAATATCTTCGCCGCGACTAAGGTTGTGCCACTTCCACAGCAAGGGTCAAGCACTACCCCTCTTTTTTCGTCTAAGATCGAGTAAATTACTCGGACCGGTAGGGCTAAGGGGAACGGGGCTGGGTGAGGGTTCTTCTGCTTTGGTGGAAATCGGCAGATAGAAGTCAATAAAGCGTGCTTCGGTTTTAGTTCCTCCCCAATCATTCTATCCCAAATTACCTCTTGCCGAATTACCCATTCCGTCTTCCTCGTTGAGGACAGCGACTTGATTCTTCTGGTAAAATTCTTTTGGGAGTCTATCGCTTGCCCCAGAATATTTGACGCTGGTTACTAACCAACCTTTCTTATTTTCGCCTTTATTGTAGGGTGGAGATGTTATCCCAACATCCAGAATTTCATCTGGCAATCTCTTTAAGGTGGTGAGCGCATCCCTTTGGATTATCTTATTTAGATACTCCTCCGATTTCATTTCGCCCATTTCTCCAAAAAATTGATAAAATCCCTTTACCAGATGTGGTTGATAGCTCTTTAATTCCTCTTTCTCTAAGAGATAGATAATTTTTAGGTCGGGGTAATTGATATTGGTCCGATAATCAAAATCGGCACTTCTAAGAAATTGCCCCTTTCGGCAATTCAATGATATAGATGAGTTTGCCATCAACAGAGCCCCTCACCAAGAGATTCAAACCTTCCTCCCTTTTATCTTTGGCTAATCGGGCGGGGGTAGAGGATGAGTTTTTGTCATTTATGCATATCGTCAATAAATCAATTAACATCGCAATAAGGTTAGCTTTTGACTTTCCCAAAAGGTAGTATTCAATTCCGGATGGCTCCGGATTGAATAGGGTCTCATCAGATTGGCAAATTCTTGATTCATCCCCTCTCCCCTATTACATCGGCGAAGGTGTAAAAACCTTTCGGTTTTTTAATAATGAACCTTATCCCTTCAATCACCCCTCGGACAAAGGTAAAGCGGGAGAGGGCGGTGTGGGAAATCTCTAAGACTTCTCCCGGACCAGCGAAGAGGACTTTATGTTCCCCAACGATCTCCCCGGCCCGCAAAGAGAGAACCTCAACCCTTTCGCCCCTCTTCTCCTCAATTATCTGGGCAATCCTCTTGGCGGTGCCACTCGGTGCATCCTTCTTCTTTTTGTGGTGGCTTTCAATTATCTTCACATCGTAATCCCTTGGAAACTTATGGCTGAAGTGAGCAAGGACTTGGCAGAGGAGGTTCACCCCATAAGAGAAGTTTGGAGAATAGAGGAAAGGGAGATATTCCCCAATCTTTTTCAACTCGTTAAACTCATCCTCCTTAAATCCGGTAACACCGCAGAGGTAAGGTCTTTTCTCCTTTATTACCGTCTCTTTATTAGTTAAGACGCCATTCACCTCAGAAAAGTCAACGACCACATCCCCCTCTTTTATCACATCTTCTAACCGGTCGGTGATGAAATTCTTTCCGAAGGGCAAGCCAAGGCTTGGGTGTCCGGTCTTTTCCACCCCATAGATTACCTCCATATCCCCCTCCTCCCTTATCTGCTCCCCAATGGCGCTTCCCATCCGACCGCAGGCACCAATGATTATCACCCTTATCTTATCTCCCTGGGATAAGACCATATCTTGCCAACTCCCTTTTGATGAGCTTAAAATTCTCCTCACTCGGTGGAAAGAGGGGTGGTCGCAAATCCCCAGCCGGCATGTTTAATATATTCATTGCGGTCTTGATTGGGATTGGGTTCGTCTCAATGAATAAGACCTTCATTAAGGGGAATAGTTGGTAATGGATTTCCCTGGCCCTTGTCATTTTCCCCTCTAAATAAGACTCAACCAACTCTTGGGTCTTCTTGGGCAAGATATTAGATATGACCGAAATCACTCCCTTTCCGCCAACTGCTAAGATTGGCAAAGTGAGCGAGTCATCACCGGATAAAAGACTCACCCGCTCCTGGCACCTTTGGATAATCTCTGAGACCTGGTCTAAACTACCCGATGCCTCCTTAACGCCAACGATATTCGGCAAATCGGTAACTAGTCTCTCAATCGTGTTCGGCAGGATATTCACCCCGGTCCTTCCGGGGATATTATAGATAATGATTGGGATGTTGACCGATTCCGCTACCTTTCGGAAGTGACGGTAGAGACCGTCCTGAGTCGGTTTGTTGTAATAAGGGGAGACAACTAAACAGCCATCGCAACCCAAATCCTTCGCCTTCCTCGTCATCCTTATCGTCTTCTTCGTATCATTCGTCCCGGTTCCGGCAAACACGAAGACCTTCCCTTTCGCCTCCTCAACGGTCGTTTTGACGACTAACTCCCACTCCTCTTCACTCAAGGTTGGTGCCTCACCAGTTGTCCCACAGGGGACAAGCCCTGAGATGCCATTTTCAATCTGAAATTTTATATTTGCCCTTAACCCACTGACATCAACCTTTTCCTCCCGAAATGGTGTAACCAGGGCGGTATAGCACCCTCTAATTTCCACTTTCTCTCTCCTTGCCTCCTTTGGGGATGATTATCTCATCAATCTCCGACCCTTCTAAGATTTCTTTTTCCAAGAGTCTCTTCGCAATCAAATGTAATTTCTCAATATTCTCCCTAACAATCTTTTTGCTCCGTTCGTATGCCTCCGCGACAAACCGCTTAATCTCATCGTCAATCATCTTAGCGGTCTCATCGGAGACATTTCGGTGGAGTCCCATCTCTCTTCCCAAGAATATCTCCTCATCCCTCTTCCCTAAGGTGAGGGGACCTAACTTCTCCGACATTCCCCATTCGGTGACCATCATTCGGGCCAATTGGGTTGCCCGGTCAATATCGTCTTTGGCTCCGGTTGAGGTGTCAGAGAAGACCATCTCTTCAGCGGCTCTTCCGCCGAGCATCACCGCCAATTGATTTAGGCAGTAGGTTTTAGAATAAATCCTTCGGTCATCAATTGGCAACTGTTGAGTCGTCCCTAAAGCCCTTCCCCTTGGAATAATCGTGACCTTATGGATGGGGTCGGTTCCCGGTATCATCTTTGAGACCAAGGCGTGACCGGCTTCGTGATAGGCGATCCACTTCTTCTCCGGTTCGGAGATTAAGAGGCTTCTCCTCTCCACGCCCATCAAGACCTTATCTTTGGCGTCTTCCAAATCTTGCATCTCAACGACCTCGTGCCCACGACGGGCGGCCAGGAGTGCTGCCTCATTCACCATATTTGCCAAATCCGCCCCGGAGAAACCGGGTGTGCCCCGGGCCAAGACCTTCAGGTCAACATCCTTTGCCAAAGGAATCTTCCTGGTGTGGACCTTTAGAATCTCTTCTCTTCCCTTAACATCCGGTCGGTCAACGACAATCTGCCGGTCAAACCTTCCGGGTCGCAAAAGAGCTGGGTCTAAGATATCCGGGCGGTTGGTCGCGGCCATAATTATCACCCCTTCGGAGGTGTCAAATCCATCCATCTCCACCAAGAGCTGGTTTAAGGTCTGCTCTCGCTCATCATGGCCACCGCCCAAGCCCGCTCCCCTTTGGCGCCCGACCGCATCAATCTCATCAATGAAGATGATGCAGGGGGCATTTCTCCTCCCCTGCTCAAATAAATCCCGAACCCGAGCCGCGCCCACCCCAACGAACATCTCAACGAAGTTTGAGCCGGAGATTGAGAGGAAAGGAACTTCCGCCTCTCCGGCGACCGCCTTGGCTAAGAGGGTCTTACCCGTCCCAGTTGGTCCAACCAATAAGACACCTTTCGGAATCCTTCCGCCCAACCTCTGAAACTTCTGGGGCGCCCTTAAAAAGTCAATCACTTCCCTCAACTCCTCTTTTGCCTCATCAACCCCCGCCACATCGCCAAAAGTCACCTTTGGCTTATTCTCGGTCAAAATCCTCGCCCGACTCCTTCCGAAGGTGAATGCCCGGTCCTGACCAGCGGTCAAACGCCGAATGAAAAAAAACCAGAGACCGACAAGTAAAACCCAAGGGATGGCACTCAATAAAATATTGGTCCAAGGCGAAGACGGCTTAGATGAGACCAAGACCTTCTTCTCAACCAGCTTCTGGACTAAGGCCGGATCAGGAAATGGGATATAGGTCTTAAACTCGGCGAATCTCTTTGGCGGGGTCACTCCTTCCAATTCAATTTCTTTCTTTAGCTTTCCGGATATCTCCTTTTCCGTAATCAGGACCGTAAGGACATTCCCCTTCTCCGCCTCTTGAATGAATCGGGTGTAGTCAATCAAGACCTTCTCCTTCCTCTGCGACCCAATCAAGTTCCAGAGGAGCCAGACGAAGGAAAAGAGCAAAATCCAGATTAAGAGAGATGAGGCTAAACCTTTATTATTTGGTCTCTCCATCTTTCAATCCTCACTTCCAAGACCTTCTCGGTCTTATCTGAGACCTTGGCCCGGTTTGCCCGCCTCAGACCCAGGACCCAAAGGAGACCCTTCTGATCAACCAGAATCGGGAAGTTGCCCTTGAGCCTCTTTGGCACCTTAAAGTCAACAAACAGGTCTTTCAACTTCTTCCTCCCCTCCTCATAGTCTAAGAAGTCTCCGGCTCGCCAACTCCTCAGATAGAGGGGCGGAGAGATTTCCTCCCAATCAAAATACTCCCGATCCTTCCTTCCCATCTTTAGTTCTTTTAGACCCTTCATCTCTAATCGGAGGTTAAGCCCAATCTCTGGGATTTCATTCACCCTCCCCACCGCCAACTGGCGACTAAACCCTTTCCCAAAATCCCTCTCCCCAATAAAAATCCCGTGTCTTTCCCTTACCGCCCAAAGACCGCCTTTAAGAACCGCCTCCTTACCGACCGGTTTCTCAACGAGTTCAATCAACCTTTCCAAATCCGCAAAGGGCATATCTTTAAAAAACTCCCGCAAAATCCTTCTCCTGATACATAAATTATAAGACAGAATGCCATTTCTGTCAAATATTCTTCCCCCTTTAATCCTTCTCACCTGAACCCGGTTTAACTCACTTTCCACCAGTTCCCGTAAGAAGGCGTCCTCCGCTTGGAGAATCTTAGCGGTCTGCCGCATCGTCTCCTCCAGATTCGGATTGAGACCCTTTAAAAAAGGGAAGACGATATGCCGGATGTAATTCCTCGGCTGGGATAGAGAGAGGTTTGTCGTATCCAGGACATAAGCGAGATTATACCGGTTTAAGAACTCCTCAATCTCCTCCCTCTTCAGGTCAATCAGTGGTCTAATAATCCTCTCCCGCCTCTCGGGGATTCCCGCAATTCCCGATAGACCCTTCCCTTGGATTAGAGAGAAAAGCATCGTCTCCGCATTATCGGTTGCGGTATGAGCCAAGGCGATATAATCCAAGCCCTTCTTTCTTCTCTCCGCCTCTAAAAGCCGATAACGAATTAGCCTCCCCGCCTCCTCTAAGGATAATTTCCTTCTTTGGGCATAACCCTTCACCTCGGACCTCTTCACCAGAATCGGAATCCTTAATTGACGGCAAAATTCTCGGCAGAACTCCTCATCTCGTTTTGCCTCCTCTCCTCTAATCAGATGGTTTAAGTGGAAGGCGAAGAGTTTCAGATGAAACCTCTCCTTCAAGAGATATAAAGAGATTAAAAGAAAAGTTGAGTCCTTTCCTCCGGAAAGGCCGACCAAAATTTTATTCTCTCTATTGAGATTCACCTGCCTCTTTAGGGCTAAGATTACCTTCTTGATAATTGGCTCCTTATTAAAGGACCTCTTTAAGACCTCCAACTTCTCCAATAGATTCATCGCCAATTATAGATTAAGTTATCAAATTAGCAAGTTATCTCTTGAATCGCCTCCGGACCGCTAAGAGGAAAAGAGTCAAGACCGTAATCCCCAAGGCTCCTTTAATTATTGAGAGAATAGTCGTCGGCAAAGGATTTCCCTGGTGTTGGGCAATAAACCGGAAATAGCCAGGGATGAGATTGACAAAGGCAAAAGGCAAAGCCTTAAAGAAAAAGTCAAAAATAAATCTACCCGTATTAGAAAAGTCAAACTTAAGCAGATAATTTACCTCCTGCCCAGAGAAATTGAATCCAGTAAAGAGATATAAAAGACCACTAATCAATAAAATCCCAATCAGCCAACCAAATGCCCTTGATGGTGATTCACCATAATCACTAACCAAACCATAAAGGCAGTGGAGTATTTTAAGAAACCCCTTCAACCTTCTTCTTCTCGCATTCATCTCAAGGCGATAGAAATCTCCGGCATCCGGATATTCTCCCATCGCCTCATAAGCCAACCTGATTTGCCGATAACACCGTTCAATCTCCTCGGCTTTACCTTCTGCTTTCTCAATTTTTTCATAAACTAAATCCAATTCCTTATACTCCTCTCTATTAAATATATCATCAATAATCGTCTTCTTCTCTCCCCATTTCACCCGAATGAAGTCAACCCTTGACCGGATAATATGAAAATTGGTCTGCCAGAAAGAGACATTTGAGAGATCAAAATCCTCTAATAAGAGATGCCCATTTTCCCAAAATCTTAGGTCCCGCAAAAGAATAATTGGCGTTATCTCATCATCTCTTCTCTCCCTGCTTGGTTTCTGAATCTCCCGAATCCGCAAGAAAGAAGATATCTCGCATCGGGTAAAGTCAAGAAGTTTTACAATTGATTCGGTGAAATCTGCCTCCTTATGAAAATCTGTAGCGGAAAATCCCCTATTTCTAAAAACACCGCCTCACTAAAATCTGCCTCTCTAAAAATTTCGCCCCAATAAAATATGCCTCCCTAAAAAATTCCACCTCCCAAAAATCTGCCGACTCAGAAAATTCCGCCCAAATAAAATTTGCCTTGTCAAAGACAAGTTCTCTAAAATTATGGTTCCCGTCCATTTCCGGAAACTTAAAGCCAATGAATTTCCAAATCTCTCCTTTTTTAACTTCACTTTTATAATAATTTAATAAGTCTTCATCCCGCTCTATAAAAATCCAAGCCTCTCTCCAATTAAAAAACCCCTTAACCTTTTCATCTTCGCTAACTTCCATTAAGACGATTAGGTAATTGGCAAGGTTTTTCCAGAATTCATCCGGGTCTTTCTTCTCTACTGGCAAATGGAAGGAACAATATTCTTCCCCTTCCTTTGCCTCAAATGGAGCAGGAATAATAGTCAAAAAACTCATACCGACAAATTTTTCCCATCCCCAATTATAAAGCCTTTATCAATTCAGTCAAGTCTCCGTTTTCGTCATCCGACCCGACTAAAGTATAACCTTTGACACAAATATTTATAAATACTTAGAAATGCAAATCTCATTTACCAAATCTTAAATAAATATTTGATTTTTTGATACTTAGAAGGCAAATGTCATTTGCCTTTTTAAATACCCTCTTTTCTTTAAGCATTTAATTTTGCGAAACTTATTGAATTTTTTCTCAAAAGTAGGGGGTTGTTCCCTCTACCGCCCTTTCAGTCTAAATCCCAAGGCTAATCCTTAGGCTAATAGACTCCCTACTAGAAGGGGTAAAAGAAAGCCCAATTCCAAGCCTAACTGAAAGCCTAACCCCGCTATCCCATCTTGAGCCTAATTGAGAGCCTAACCGAAAACCGCGCCCCAAGCCTAATTGAGAGTTTAATAGAAAGCCTATTTGCCAAGAGAAGATGGAAAGGGGAGCCTACTATCTAATTGACCCTAAGACTTAAAGACCTCTTTCATCGCCTCCTCAAATATCTCTAAGGCGACATCCGCCTCTTCCTGTGTCACAACCAAAGGTGGCGAAAACCTTACCGTTGTCGCCCCGCAACCAAGGATAATGAGCCCCTTCTCAAAACACTTATAGACAACCGCATCCCTCTTTTCCGGAATCGGCTTCTTGGAGATTGAATCCTCAATCAACTCAATCCCAATCATCAGCCCCTTACCCCGGACATCCCCAATCATCTCAAACTTGCTCTGGAGTTTCTCCAACTCCTTCATTATGTATTTTCCCATTTTCTCCGCATTCTCAATCAATCCATTCTCCAAGAGGTTAATCGTTGCCATTGCCGCCACGCAGGAGACCGGATTACCGCCAAAGGTTGAGGCATGGGCACCCGGGGACCAATTCATAATTCCCGGCCGGGCAACAAAGGCACCGAGGGGCATACCTGAGGCAATTCCCTTGGCCAGGCAGTAGATATCCGCCATCACCCCGTAGTGCTCAATCGCAAACATCCGACCGGTCCGTCCGAAACCAGACTGGACTTCATCAACGACAAATAGGATGCCATATCTATCGCATAGTTCCCGGATTTTCTTAAAGTAGTCATCTGGTGGCACGACATAGCCCCCTTCCCCTTGGATCGGCTCGGCAAAGAGGGCACCGACCTCCTCTGGTGGCAAAATCTTCTTAAAGACCTCTTCTTCAATATACTTTACACAGTAAAAATCACAACCGGGATACTCTAAATTGAAGGCGCACCGAAAGCAATAAGCATAAGGGGTATGATAGACACCGGCGATTAAAGTACCAAAACCCTGCTTCTGGACAAACTTACTCCCGGTTAAAGACAGGGCACCCATCGTCCGACCGTGGAAAGAGCCAAGGAAGGCAAGGGCATAGGGTCTCTTGGTGTGGTAGCGGGCTAACTTAAAGGCACCTTCAACCGCCTCGGCTCCGGAGTTGCAGAAGAAGGTCTTCTTATTCTTTCCCCCGGGGGTAATCTCCGCCAACTTCTCCGCCAATGCCACCTGCTGGGGGTAGTAGTAGTCGGTTCCGGAGATGTGGATTAGTTTCCCAGCCTGCTTCCGAATTGCCTCAACCACATCCGGATGGCAGTGACCGGTGGCGCAGACCGCAATCCCGGCATTGAAATCCAAGAACTTATTCCCATCCACATCCCATAACCAGCAACCCTCACCCTGCTCAATCACCGCCGGGTAGGAGCGGGTATAGGATGGAGAGATATATTTCTTATCTTTCTTCAATATCCTCTGGGCCTTAATTCCAGGTAACTTCGTCGTAATCTTTGGCTGTGCCATTTTTCCTCCAAAATCCAATAGCTCTAATAAAAAGTATTATACCCAAGATAGAAGAAAAATCAATCCCAAGGGAAAAACCTTGATTTTCTGAAGAGAAATCAATGGTTATTGACAAAACGAGATATCTTTGTTAAAATAACCTATGCCTAATTTGTTCGCCCGGTTTTGGCGGTGGCTATTCCCCCCCTCTCCCCCAAAAGATTTTTATTTCTCTCCCCAACCGTTAGGTCCAAGATTTGAATGGGTCTCACAAGATAAGATTCGCATCCTTGAAGGATTTTTCCAAGACCGGATCTTTCGGGTCATTCCGGAAATTGAGCCAAAGGACGCCCATTTCTTCTTAGAGCTGGATGGTCGGGTAGTGGGTAAGGTTGACTTGGAGCGAAATGCCCCGGAGGCGACCATCGTCCTCTGGAATATCGTGGTTGACAAACCACTCCGGCACAAGGGTCTGGCTTCAATTTTAACTTTCATCTCTTTCCGAGAACTCCTCCGGCTTCACAATCAGGCGTCATTCTTTATCCGAATGGTCCGGTTGATAAAACCATCGGAAAAGGATATAAAGGCTCAAAATGTTGGTATCGGGGTTATCGCCAAAAAGTTGGGGTTCTCTCCGGAATATGACCTGCCCCGGCTCTTTTTGGAAAAGAATATCGTGGAAATTACCCCCCTGCCCCCTTTTGAAGATATCCCCCCGGCTTACCGAATTGTCCTCCGTTCCTATCCATTGGTTTTGGTCTCCTTTCTCGTTGACCCCAAGACATCCCATCCCCTTGAAGAGGATAACCCGCTTTACAAAAGTGTCATCACCCCGGAGGTTGCCCGGGTATGGCTTTCCAACGGAATGATAATCATCGGTAATGGCAACTACCTCCTAAAAAGAGAAGGCTTAAACCAGATGATTAGCCATTTGGCGAGAAACGAACAAGAGGCGATGATCTTCTATCGGAAGATAAAGCCTTTATGAATCCGTTTATTGACTCCATCCATAATTTTATGAAAGGACCGATAGTTGTCCGATTGAAGAAAGAGGTTGAAAATTTCCGCATCTTCTCCTCCGAAGACCTTTTGGCGATGACCTATCTCTATCTCTTAAAATTCATCGGCTCTCTGCCCGACTGGTATCTCCGGGTGAAGCCCAGGTTTGGTGAGAAGACCCCGGATTTAGTCATCTTTACCCAAGGGTTACCCCAAGTATTCATTAAGACCGAATCCTTTCTCATCTTAGATAACGATAACTATTTATCCCCAGAAAAGATTGAGATGGGGCTTAATGAATTGAAGGAGTTGCTCAATATCTGGGCAAAAGATGGCCGGGGTTATCTTTTAGCCCTTTTTGATTATGGGGAGAAATGGTTTCTGCCATTTCGGGAAAAGAATATCTTTCTCGTCACCCTCAATGTCCGGGACATTACCCCTCACCCCCCCTGGCGGAAGAGATGGGACGATTTGAAAAGGACCCTCCGCTAAAAGAAATTAGCTAAGGGACAGTTTTGACAATCGGGTTCTTTTCGGCAATAGGTCTTGCCCAATCTCACAAAGAGGGCGTGGAACTCATTGTAGAGTTTTGGCTTGCGGGGTAAATTCTGGTGGAAGAGCTTTTGGCCGGTATCATAATCCGCTTCCTTATTGAGAATCTTATGTCTCGCTAAGACCCTCTTGGTGTAGGCATCGATGACAAAGAATGGTCGATTTAAGGCATAGAGTAAAATTGAATCGGCGGTCTCTTTCCCAATCCCTTTTATCTTTAATAACTCTCTTCTTAAAAGATCGCCCCTCTTCTTTGCCAGATTTTCTATCTTCCCTTGGTATCGCTCGGTAAGAAATCTGATGAACTCTTTGACCCTTTTCGCCTTGATGTTATAGTAGCCAACTGGTCGTAAGAATTTTGCTATTTCGTCTTCCTTTTGGAGGTAGAGTTTCTTTTCATCCAAAAGTTTCTCCGCTTTTAAGTTCTTAATCGCCTTCTCCACATTCTTCCAAGATGTATTCTGAGTCAAAATTGCCCCGATGATAATCTCTAATTTCGTCTCACCCGGCCACCAATTTTGCGGTCCGAAATGGCGATAAAGAGCTTGGTAGATTCTAAGAAAGAGCTTTTTTCTTAGTGCCCGGCGCACTCTTTTGGCTCTTTACCCAGAATGAAGTATTCGTCTCTTATCTGGGGGCATCGGGGATTAGCCAAGAACCCAGTGGTGACGCACACCTTTCGGACAACCAGACTCTCCGGCGGAGAAAAGTCTTCCTCGGGATAATCCTTTAATGCCTCCTTCATAAACTCCGCCCAAATCGGACAGGCGACAAGACCGCCGGTTGCCCCGGGGAAGATGGTCTTCTTCTTATCATAACCAACCCAGACCCCGCAACAGAGTTGGGGGGTGAAGCCAATAAACCAGGCATCGGTAAAATCATCCGATGTCCCGGTCTTTCCCGCCGCCTTCCTTAGAAATCCGAAACGACGGGCTAAATAACCAGTCCCCTCATCTAAGACGCTCTCCATCGCCTTCGTTACGAAAAAGGCGGTTTGGGGAGAGATTACCAATTGGCTCTGGGGGAAGTTCTCCTCAATCACACCTTCTTCGGTCTCAATCCTTTTGATCAAAATCGGTTTTACCCGCCGACCGTAATTGGCCAGGGTCGCAAAACTGAAAGTCATATCCCAAAGGGAAACCTCAGAAGAGCCTAAAGCCAGAGAGATGTAAGCGCGCAGAGGACTCCTTATCCCAAGACGATAGGCATAGTCCCTGACTGTCTCCGGTCCTAACTTTTCGGTCAGTTTTACCGCAATCACATTTCGGGAGAGAGCTAAAGCGGTTCTCAGGCTTAGAGGACCAATATAGCGATGGTCATAATTCTTTGGCTCATAAGGTTCTTGTAGACCGACAATTGGAATCCTTATCGGGGCATCCTCCTCAATCTGCGAAGGGTGATAACCGTTGTCAAAGGCGGCGGTGAAGACAAAGACCTTAAAAGCCGAACCAGCCTGGCGGAGCATCTGGGTAACCCGATTAAACTGGCTGTGCCGAAAGTCCCGACCACCAACCAAGGCTCTGATATAGCCGGTTTTTGGGTCAACCGCCAGAAGTGCGCCTTGCAAATAATTTGGACGCCCCTCCCCAATTTTATAGTCACTCTTCTTCACCCGGAATTTATATCTCTCTTCTATCTCTCGCAACTTTGTCTCCAAGACGATATTCGCCTCCCGCTGCAGTCTTAAATCCAGGGTGGTATAAACCTTTGCCCCCCTTCGGTATAAAAAATCCTCTCCGTATTTGTCCTCAAGGTAAAGCCTCACCATCTCCATCGCATAAGGCGCCTCATTCGTCGACTTCCGGTCGACTAAATCCAACAGGGTTGAAGAGACCGCCTTTTCGTAATCCTCTCGGGAAATTTTCTTCGCTTGGTGGAGGCGGCGCAAAAATAGGTTCCTTCTCTCTAATGCCTTTTCCGGATTGCGCCGCGGTGAATAACGCTCTGGTCTTTTCACAATTGAAGCCAAAAGGGCGCCTTCGGCAATCGTCAATTCTTTAGCTTTCTTCCCAAAATAGAAGTTGGCGGCCGCCTCCAAGCCATAAGTGCCGTGTCCAAAACAAATCTGGTTAAGATACCGCTCTAAAATTTCGTCCTTGGTCTCCGACATCTCTAACTTAAAGGCTAAGATTGCCTCTTTTATCTTTCTCTTGATGCTCTTCTCCGGGGTGAGAAACATATTCCGGGCTAATTGCTGGGTAATGGTTGACGCCCCTTGTTGAAAAGAGAGCCTCTTTAGATTATAAAAGAAAGCCCCGAGGAGTCTAATGACATCAATCCCCGAATGCTGATAAAATCTTTTGTCCTCTACGACAATGAAACAATCCCGAAGGAATTGAGGGATTTCCTCTAAGGGGAGGAAGACCCGCTTCTCGCCACCAAATTCGTAGATGAGTCGCCCCTGGTCATCAAAGACCTTGGTCGTTAAGAGTGGTTTGTAGCGTCGGATATCTTCAATGGTTGGCAAATCCCTTCCTAAAAAAGAATAGAGGGAGAGGATGACGAGAAAAAATAGAAGTAGACCAAAGAAAAAACCAAGGAGGAAAGCCTTTTTCATTAAGAAGGTGAAGCCCCTTTACTCACTAAGTGATTGCGCCAATAATTCGGCAATGTCCTCAATTTTGATATTCGCTTCCTCGCCCTCAACCTTTACCGCGTCCTCCAAGGTGGAAAGGCAGAAAGGACAGGCGACATAAATCTGATTTACTTTTAATTCTCTTGCCTCCTGAATCCTCCTTTGGGCGAGTCGCTCCTTAACTTCGGATTCAATCCACATCCGACCACCACCTCCCTCACAACAGAGAGACCTCTCCCTTGAGCGGTCAAATTCCTTCAGCTCCTTTAAGACTTTTGTCAAAAGCGTCCGGGGCGGCTCATAGATTCGGCTCATCTTGCCAAGAAAACAAGGGTCATGGAAAAGTCCGGTTGATTCCATCTTTTTGAGTGATGATTGGAGTGAATCGATTCGTTCGCAAAGAAAGGTGGTGTAGTGGTAGACGGGAAGAGAAAGGGAATATTCATTCTTTAAGGCATTATAACAGTGCGGGGAGACGGTGATAATTCCTTTTAGCCTTCGCTTAGCGAATATTGCCTGATTCGCCTCTCTCAATTCAGCAAATAGACCAACCTCCCCCATTCGCTTTATTTCACTCCCGCAACATGTCTCTTCTTCGCCCAAAATCCCGAAGTCAATTTTTAAGAAATTGAGGACCTTGACCAAGGAAGTCGCTATCTTTTGCATCCTGGGGTCAAAGGCGTTAATACAACAGAGAAAGAGAAGATAGTCCGCTTCATCCCCCTCTTTAAGGACCTTCACCAACGCCTCACTCTTATTAACCCACTCAGCCCTTTTCTCCCTTGGTTTGCCAAAGGGATTTCCGTGGAGAAAGGTGTTCTCTAAGGCTTTAATGAGCGAGGAAGCGAGTCGCCCCTTTTCCACAAAATTAGCTCTCGTCTCTAAGACCAGGTCTAAGGGTTCGCAGGACTTCGGACAGCGGAGATTACAAGTGCTACAAGTGGTGCATTCCCAGACGCCAAGTCTTTCCCCATCGGTGGGAAGGGAATTGGTCAAAAGGTAGGAGTAGAGGAGGCGCCGGATATTAAGGGGAGACTTTACTGCCACTGGGCAACCACCGGAACACCGACCGCACTGAATACAGTTTGCTAAAGAATTTGTTTTATTCATTCCGAAATGACCCTTTTCAATTCCATCGTTAAAAGGGGGACGACTTGAAATAAATCGCCAACGATACCATAATCCGCCACCTTAAAGATATTCGCCTCCGGGTCCTTATTGATGGCGACAATCACCTTTGAGTTTAACATCCCGACCAGATGTTGGATTGCCCCGGAGATACCACAGGCGATATAAAGCGTTGGGGCAACGGTCTTACCCGTCTGTCCAACCTGAGCGGCGTGGTCGCGCCAACCGGCGTCCACCGCCGCCCGGGAAGCACCAACCGCCCCTTTTAAGACCTTGGCCAAATCTTCTAAGAGGCGAAAATTTTCTGGACCCTTCATCCCCCGGCCTCCAGAAACGACAACATCCGCTTCGGTCAAATCCACGGTCTCGGTAATCTCTTTTATCACCTCCTGAACCTTAATCCTTAAATCCCAGTCGCCCGGAGAGACCTTCTTTATCCGGTAATCCCCTTGACTCCTTCCGCATTCCGAAACCGTCACCGCTTTGGGACGGATGGAAAAGAACACCGGTGGTCTCAATTGGAGGGCGACTTCTTGAATTACCTTTCCGGCAAAGATTGGCTTCTTGGCTAAAATTTTTCCCGCAGTCAATTCTAAGCCGATGAGGTCCGAGAGAAAAGGGGCGGTATATTTTGTGGCTAAGAAGGGAACTAAATCCCTACCCTGGGCAGTGTGAGGAAAGAGACAGAGAGAAGGTTTTTTCTCTTCAATTAATTGAGAAAGGACCTGGGCATAGGCGGAAAGAGAGAAGAGGGAGAGGCGGGAATCGGGATAGAGGAAGATTTCGTCGGCGCCAAATCTCTTCAGCCCCAAAACCGCCTCCTCTTTTATCTCCCCGAAAAGAGCAACCCCTACCTTCTCGTTCAAGACCTGGGCGAGGGAATAAGCTAAGCAACTCAACTCGTAGGTTAGTTTCCTAACCTTTCCCTCTTTCTGCTCACCATAAACTAAAATCATACCCAATTCTATTTAGGATTTCTATTCTGTCAATATTTTGCTGTCTCTTTTCTAAGTTGACATACTCGGGAAATCAGGTATATTTGCCTATGCGAAAGATTGTTGAGTGTGTGCCCAATGTGAGCGAAGGAAGAAGAAAAGAGGTTATTGATAAAATTCTGGCTTCGGTCCTTTCGGTCCCGGATATCTTCCTCTTGGATACGGAGATGAACCCTGACCACAACCGAGCGGTAATTACCTTTATCGGTGAACCGGAGTCCTGTCTGGAAGCTGCCTTCCGTTTGACAAAGACCGCCGCCGAACTGATTGACCTCAACCGGCACCAAGGTGAGCACCCCCGAATTGGGGCGACCGATGTCGTTCCCTTTGTCCCGATCTCCGGAGTAACGATGGAAGAGTGTGTGGAATTAGCTCGGCGATTAGGCAAGAGAATCGCCGATGAATTGGAGATTCCGGTTTATCTCTATGAGCAGGCGGCCACCCGTCCGGAAAGGGTTGACTTGGCGAATATCCGAAAAGGAGAGTTTGAGGGTCTAAGGAAAGAGATAAAAATAGACCCAAACCGTGCCCCGGACTTCGGTCACCCAGAAGTCCACCCTACGGCTGGGGCGACGGTCGTTGGTGCCCGGTTTCCTTTAATTGCCTATAATATCAACTTAAACACAACCGACTTAAATATCGCCAAAAAGATTGCCCAGGCAATTCGGTTCAAGGACGGTGGTTTTCGTTATGTCAAGGCCCTTGGTTTTGAGATTAAGGAGAAGAATTGCGTCCAGGTCTCAATCAATATGACAAACTACCAACAGAGCCCACTCTATCGAGTATTTGAAATGGTGAAGAGAGAGGCAGAAAGATATGGGGTAATGCCAAAAGAGTCAGAGATCGTTGGCCTCTGTCCAATTGATGCCCTTTTAGAAAGCGCCATCTATTATTTGCAGTTAGACTCGTTTCGCTATGACCAGATTTTAGAGAATCGCCTTCCGCAAACCAGAAGCCTGGCTTCTTTCCTCGGAGAACTATCCTCTCCTTCCCCAACCCCGGGTGGCGGGGCCGCATCCGCTTTGGCTGGTTGCCTCGGCAGTTCCCTTTTGATAATGACCGCTAATCTCACGATTGGGAAAAAGGGGTACGAAAAGGTGGAAGGGGAGATGAGAGAATTGAAGAACCAATTAGAAGTTATCTCTTCGCGCTTTTATAACCTAATTGACTTGGATAGTCAAGCTTTCAATCGGGTGATGGATGCTTACAAGGTCCCAAAGGAAAAAGGCGAAGAGAGGGAAAGAGCGATTCAAGGAGCCTTGAAAGGAGCGGTCGCTGTCCCCGAAGAGATTTTAGAAAAGGCGGCGGAGTGCTTAAGCTTGGCGAAGCAGAATGCGGAAATGTGTAATAAAAACTCCATTAGTGATGCTGGTTGTGGAGCCAATTTTCTTTTTACGGCGGCGAAAGGCGGATTTTTCAATGTGATGACCAATCTCCAATCAATTAAAGATGAAGATTATAAGAAGGATAAAGAGAAAAGAGCGAGAGAGTTGTTGACCAAAGCCGAAGACCGCAACAAAGAAGTGGAAAGGGTGGTCTTCCGAAGAATGGGAATTTCTTAAAGAATTGGACTGCGACCTGCACATCCACACGACATATTCGGATGGACTCCTAACCCCCGAAGAGGTAGTTAAAATGGCAAGAAAATTGAACCTCAGGGCGATTGCCATCGCCGACCACGATACCGTGAAGGGAATTGAATCGGCCAAGGAAACCGGAAAAATTTTGAAGGTTGAGGTTATCCCCGGCGTGGAACTGAGTTGTCTGGTTGAGGAGATTGATGTCCACCTCTTAGGTTATTTTATTGACTATAAAAATGACGACCTAATCGCCTTTTTAGAAAAAGCGCAACAAAAGAGGATTGAACGCGCCGAAAAGATAATTGGGCGGCTATCAAAACAGGGTGTGAAGATAGAACTGGAAAAAGTGTTAAAGGCGGCGGGTAATGGGAGTGTTGGTCGACCACATATTGCCCAAATTCTAATTGAAGATGGTTATGCTAATGATATGAATGAGGCATTTATTAAATTCATCGGTTATCACTGCCCGGCATATGTTCCCAAGATGGAGATCACTCTTGCCGAAGGGGTGAAATTAGTAAATAGATATGGTGGCATTCCGGTTTTGGCTCATCCTGGGACCTATAATTTTGACCAGATTATTGATTTCGCCATTAAAGTTGGGGTAAAGGGGATTGAAGTCTGGCATCCAGAGCATAGTCCCGCCGAGGTGGAATATCTAATGGCGATAGCTAAGGAATATAACCTGCTAATTACCGGTGGCTCGGATTGCCACGGGGGGAGAAAAGGGAAGATACTGATTGGCGAAGTGCGTATCCCCTACCGATATCTAACCGCCCTGAAATGGGAAACCGCAAATCTTTTTTGAGTCATTTTAGAAAATGTTGCCTTTTCTCTTTAATATCTTTTTTTTTCTAAATGATACCCACTATGTTGTTATCAACTTTGATGATGGTTTCTATTCAATTTATCAATACGCCTATCCCTTGCTCCTTTCCGAAAAAATTCCTTTTACCATCGGCCTAATTACCAAAACCCTCTCTTGGCGGAGGCATAATTATTCACCTTATTCTTATCTGACGATTCCCGAGATTAAGGAAATGGTCTCCGCCCTTAATTGCGAAATTGCCAGTCATTCGGTCAACCATCAGGATTTGACGAAATTAGACTCTCTCTCCGCCCAAGAAGAGATTTCCCGCTCCAAAAAAGAATTGGAGGCAATTTTTCAAAGGAGGGTGAGCGGTTTTATCTATCCGTATGGGCGTTATAATCAAAATATCATTCGGTGGGTCGTGGCCAGTAATTACGCCTATGCCCGTTCCGTAAATTTTGGGGAAGCGAATTTCTTCTCTCCCTACCAATTATCGGTGAAAGAGGTCCGCCGGAAGACAAAGCTCAAAGAAGTATTAAATTTTATAAAAAGAAACCGGTTTTCCATACTCCTTTTTCATCGAATAGTGCTGCAACCAAAATACTTCACCGATTATGGGATTGATGATTTCAAAATCTTAATTACAACTTTGAAATCAAACCCCGAGGTGAAGTTTCTTACCTTAGAGGGTTTAGCCCAGAAGTGGTTAGAAGAATTATTGGAAAAGACGATTCTTCCCCGCGACCGCAAAAAGAGATTTCAATTTTTTCAGAAGGTAGCAATTGACATCCTCTCCTATTCTAAGAGATAAAGACTTAACTTTTCGCCACTTTTGATATTTTTGGCATAAAAATATTTAATATTTTCCCTCTCCCCGAGAAAGATATCAATTCTTTTGCCAATAATCTTTGACCCGATGTCGTGAGTGTAAAAAAGTCCGGAGTGTCTCTTTTCGCCAATTCTCATTTTGGAAACGGAGGGGAGAAAGACAAGGGAACCTAAGGGAATGACTCGTGGGTCGGAGGCTAATGATTTAAGGGGGATGAGGAAATATCCCTTTCCTAATGGTTTCTCTACTATCTTCACCCGTTGTTGTTTCTTCAGCCAAGCGATGAGTCGACCATCTTTTAATTGGGCACAGGATTCAATTTTAAAATCTTTAACAAACTTATAAGGAAAGTAACCTAAAAGTTTACCATCGTTTGTATAGAGCGGCGTCGTCCGACGACCAGAATAATCTTCTTCCTTTACAATCCAATAGAAAGTTATTTTGAATTCGCCCAAAAACTTTGCGGTTGAAACCGGCAATTCCTTTTCCACTGGTTTAATCACAAAACTGGGGGGTGTTACCAACTGAAGTGGCGCACAAGAGAAAATGAGAAAGAATAGAAAGAGATATAATCCTTTTCCTTTCATAAATCTTATTAAGGATAAGGTTAACAAAGTCAAGGCGCACTTCGCCCGTTATCAGGAAAGGGATGGTAGAAGGGGAAATAATTACCCGACTACCGCCAAAGAATAAAACTTTTGGTTTGAGCAAATGGCGGGAAGATGATTTAAGGAATTGATTAGAGATTTATCTCTTGACTTGGCTTCAGAGGTATTGGTCTTTTTCAAAAGGGGTCGATAACTACTCTAAGGATGACAAGTTTTTAGCTTGGCGCCGATAATTTTGGCTGATTTAGAAATGTTTAGCTCGGTTTTGGGATAAATCCCTTCTTCATTAAAAATTGGACTTCTTCCCTTGCCTGCTTGATGATTTCTTCTGCCTTTTTATATAACTCTTCCCGACTCAGCACAACTTTCGCTACACCCTGTTCAATTGCCTTCATCCCAACCGCACAGGCTTCCCGAGGGAATACCTCCCAATCGTCCATCGTTGGAATTAAATAATCTTCTCTTAACCCTCTATCTTCCGCCACCTGCGCCAATTCCTTAGCCGCCGCGATGCACATCTCATCGGTAATTGTGCGAGCATTCACATCCAAGGTTCCTCGGAATATACCGGGGAAACCCAAGGAGTTGTTCACTTGATTCGGAAAATCGCTTCTTCCGGTAGCGACGATTCGCGCCCCCCCCTCTTTTGCTTCCCAGGGCCAAATTTCCGGGATTGGATTCGCACAGACAAAGAGAATTGGGTCCTTCGCCATTCTCTTAATCCACTCCCTTTTAATTACACCTGGACCGGGCTTAGAGTATCCAATTACAACATCCATTTCCTCCATCGTGACCGGAATCGCATCTTCAATCTTCTCAGTCTTTCTCCCTTCCGCATTGGTCTGGGCGATTAAATCCTTGGTATAGGGAAAATGCTTTTCAAAATCCGCTCGGTCCTTATGGACGATCCCATAAATGTCGCACATCACGATTTTCGCTGGGTCAAACCCATAGGTAACCATCACCCGGAGACAGGCAATTCCTGCGGCACCGGCACCAATCATTCCAATTCTCACCTTTTTGACATCCTTGCCAACGATTTTTAGGGCATTGATGAGTCCAGCGAGTGTAACCGCGGCGGTCCCTTGTTGGTCGTCGTGCCAGACTGGGATATCGCACTCCCGACGTAATCGGTCAAGGATGTAGAAACACTTCGGTTGGGCGATATCTTCTAAGTTATATCCACCAAAAGATGGTTCTAAGAGTTTGGCAAATTCAATAAACTTATCCGGGTCTTTTGTCCGAACCGCAATTGCCACCGCATCAACTCCACCGAGATACTTAAAGAGAAGTGCCTTTCCCTCCATCACCGGAAGGGATGCCTCCGGTCCGATATCACCTAAACCTAAGACCCTTGTCCCGTCGGTTAGAACCGCAATCAAATTTGCCCGATTGGTATGTTCCCAAACCCTTTCCGGATTTTGGGCGATATCCTTGCAAGGCTCCGCAACCCCCGGGGTATACCAGATGGCAAAGTCATCGAAATTCCTTATGGCGCATTTGGCGGTTATCTTCACCTTCCCTTTATAGAATGGGTGCAGTCTTAAGGCATCTTCGCCAGGTTTTTTTGCCTTGGCCAAAAGTTCTTCTTCGGTTAAGACCTTTTCCCCCTTCGGTTCTACTACTCTCTTTTTCGGCTTAACCTTTGGCCTTCTCTTCATCTTTACCGTCTTTTTTCTCTTACCTTTTGCCCTTCTCATCTTACCTCCCTAACGGGTCTGACTTAATGCTTGCTTTGGTGGTTTAATCACAAAGGTAATTACCGCCCCCAATAAACAAAGGATACCGGCAACCCAAAAGGCCAAGTTATAAGTTTTCGTCTTCTCCAATACTTGGGGAGCAAAGATGTTGCCTAATAAACCACCAATTCCGTAGGCGGTGAAAACAAGCCCGTAATTGACACCAACATTCTTTGTCCCGTAGAAGTCAGCGGTAACCGCCGGAAAGACCGCCAGATAGCCACCAAAGCATAAACCAACCAAGGAAATACCAATCCAGTAGTAGAACGGGAGGGATTTAATTGAGTTATAGAAAAGGACCGCTATTCCACAGATTAGAAAGATGAGGAACAGGGCTTTTAACCTTCCTAGCTTGTCGGAGATACTTCCCCAAAAGATTCTCCCCAAGGCGTTAAAAATTGCTAAAACGCTTACCGCTATGGCCGCGGTCTCTTTTGAGACCTTGGCTAACTCCTGGCCAATGGGAGAAGTCTGTCCAATTATCATCAAACCGGTGGCACAGCCAAAGAAGTAAATTAGCCAGATGAGATAGAACTGATAGGTAGAAAGCATCTCTCCTGGCGTATAACCATAAGCGGTAGCGGTGGAAGTTGTTGATGGTATCCAACCCTCTGGTTTATAACCTTCGGGCGGATTCCTTAAGATCTGGGCACCGATGAAAACTAAAATTAAAAAGACAACTCCAAGAATTAAGAAGGTATTAAAGACATTAACGCGGTCAATCAAACTTTGGGCAACCGGGGCAAGAATCAAGGCGCCAGCACCAAAGCCAGCAACCGAAATCCCAGTGATCAGACCCCGCATATCCGGGAACCACTTCACGCCGGTTGAGATCGGGCAGACATAAGCGAGACCGATTCCAATTCCCGAAATGACGCCGTAGGAGCAGACAATGCCGGGAAAACTTCGGGAAAGACCGGCTAAAATGAGCCCCAATCCTAAGAGGATGCCACCAAAGGTCGCCACTAACCTTGGTCCCTTCTTATCCTGCCAACGACCACCGATGATGGTCGCAATCGCAAAAGAGATTAAGACTAAAGCAAAAGGTAAAGTTGCCTGGGTTGGAGTAAGTTTTAAAGGCTCTCCCTGAAGAGGTTTTCTGAATACTGACCAGGCGTAAATGGCACCGAGACAAAGTTGGATAATAATCGCGCCGACCATTATCAGCCAGCGGTTAAAAGGCTTCTCTTCCATTTTCTCCTCTCCCTTAATCAAAAAGCTGATACTTACCTTTATTCCTCTAAGGTTGAGATGTCGCCAATCGGCAGATTCAGAGCCTCTGCCTTTAAGAGGCGCCGCATAATCTTTCCGGAACGAGTCTTGGGTAGTTTATCTCGGAACTCGATTTCCTCGGGTCGAGCAATCGGACCGATTTCTTTTGATACCCAATCCTTTAACTCTTTATTCAGTTCTTCGGAAGGTGTATAGCCAATCTTTAAGACAACATAAGCCTTCGGCACATCCCCCTTCACTTCGTGAGGAATACCAATAACCGCTGCTTCCGCCACCGCTGGGTGAGCGACCAAGGCACTTTCCACCTCCGCGGTTCCTAAGCGGTGGCCAGCAACATTCAAAACTTCGTCCGCTCTTCCTCGGAACCAGAAATAGCCATCTTCGTCAATTGTGGCGGAGTCACCGGTAAGATAGACACCGGAAAAACGAGACCAATAGACTTGTTTGTATCGCTCTGGGTCTTTATAAAGGGTTCGGAGCATTGCTGGCCAAGGCTTGGTGAGGACCGCTAAACCATTCTCGTTTGGTTTTATTGGTTTCCCATCAGAGGTATAGACCGTTCCGGCAAATCCCGGAAGGGGTTTGGTTGCTGAGCCTGGTTTCAAAGGGGTGATTGGTAAGGGGGAAACGACAAAACTCCCGGTTTCGGTCTGCCACCAGGTATCCATAATCGGGCATCTCTCTTTCCCGATATTTTTATAATACCAGCGCCAAGCCTCTGGATTTATTGGCTCACCGACGGAACCTAAAAGCCGAAGGCTGGAGAGATTGTGCTTATTCGCCCATTCCTCACCGTAGCGCATATGCATCCGAATCGCCGTCGGCGAGGTATAGAGGATAGTCACCTTCTCTCTCTCAATTATCTTCCACCACCGTCCCGCATCGGGATAATCCGGAGCACCTTCGTAAAGGATAGAGGTGGCACCAAGCATTAGGGGGGCATAAACGATGTAGGAATGTCCTGTCACCCAACCGATATCCGCCGCGCACCACCAGATATCGGAATCCTTTATATCAAAAACGAACTTAAGCGTCGTGTAGGTGCCGACCGCATAACCGCCGTGAACATGAACTATCCCTTTCGGCTTCCCGGTAGTCCCGGAGGTATAAAGGAGATAGAGAATATCCTCCGAATCTGTCTTCTCCGTCTCACATTCCGTTGACTCGTTCTCCGTCAATTCATTCCACCATAAATCCCTTCCTGGTTTCATCTCCACCTTAGCATTTGCCCGATTGAAAACAATCACCTTCTCAATCGTTGGGCAGTCATTTAGCGCCTCATCGCTATTTGCCTTTAGGGGCACCAACTTTCCTCGTCGATAGCCGCCATCAGCGGTAATCAAGACCTTTGCTTCGGAGTCTTGGATTCGGTCTTTTAAGGCGGTAGCGGAAAAACCGGAAAAGACGACCGAGTGGATTGCGCCAATCTTGGCGCAGGCGAGCATGGCGATTGGTAATTGAGGAATCATTGGGAGATAGATTGTCACGCGGTCACCTTTTTTCACACCCAATTTCTTTAAGGCGTTAGCCAGTTTATTCACTTCGCGATATAGGTCGGAATAAGTCCAGCGCCCAACCTCTCCGGGTTCACTTTCAAAGATATAGGCAATCTTATCCTTGCGGTTCGTTTTCATATGTCGGTCCAAGGCGTTATGGGCGATATTAATCTTCCCACCAACAAACCACTTGGCAAAAGGCAAATTCCACTCAAAGACGCGTTGCCACGGCTCAAACCACTCCAACTCTTTTGCCATCTCTCCCCAATACCAAACCTGGTCCTCCGCGCGTCTGAGAAGTTCATCAAGGTCTTTTATACCAAATCGGTCCATAAATCTCTTGATATTGCTATTCTCCACTATCTCTTTTGGTGGATAGTAAATCTCTTTCTCTTCAGCCATATTTTAATTTCCTCCTATCTTTTCTTTATCTTTTTTTATAAATCAAAGTTTCATTTTATTAAAAAATGGGAAAAAGTCAACTCCACCTTCTTACAAGATAGAATTAGATTTAAAGATATCAAAGAAACGGAGATTTATAAGCGACTCAGAAGTTTAAAATCTTCTCTACCTCTTCCTTGTCCACCTCGGTAATATATTGGATACCGCTAATTTGAGCCGCCTCTCTGGTCAAAGCGGCAATATCATCGCGGCTGATATACTCTAAAGAGAATTTCCGGCTCCCGGCCATCAGCTGTCTTAATCCCTGAGCCAATCTTTCGTAGTAGGTATATAGACCTAAGGCCCCGGGAGGGATTTTTTCAAATTCCGTATCACCTAGTTTTTTTCGGAGTTCGCTGGCGGTGACGAAAATTTCTTCCTTAGAACTGCCAAATCGTTCCACATAGACCGGTAGTTGTCCCTCTTCAATTGCTCGTCCAATTGTCTTTCCCACCATTGCCGCACAAATTGGTCCTCTTGCCATCCCAATCAGTTTGACAAAAGGCGCACCCAGAGCCAAGCCTTTAAAAATCTGGTCCTCTAAGACGAAACCCCCGGCGACCGCTAAGGCGGGGATATACTTCCCTTTGTCCGCTAAACGTTTGGCAAATTGATAAAGAAGCGAATGCAACTCAACTGGTGGCACACCCCATTCGTTCATCATCCGCCAAGGACTCATACCCGTCCCGCCACCAGCGCCGTCAACCGTCAACAGGTCTAACTTGTATTTTGAGCAGAAGACAAGGGCTCGAGCCAAATCTGCTGGACGGTAGGCACCAGTTTTTAGAAAGATATATTTCGCCCCGGCTTTTCTTAGTTCCTCAACCCTTTTGGCAAAAGATTCCTCGGTAACCATTCCCACCCGAGAATGACGCTCGAATTCCTTAAACGAACCACGCTCAAATGCCTTAATCACATCCGGGTCGGTGGGATTGGGTAAAACAATATAGCCCCTTTGGTATAAGAGTTGAGCCTTTTTTAAGTTCTTTATTTTCACCTCGCCACCGATATCCTTAGCACCCTGCCCCCATTTTAGTTCAACGCACTTCACGCCTAATTTCTCAATTGCGTATTCTTGAACCTTCAAACGCGTATCCTCAATGTTTGCTTGGACAATAATCACCCCGTAACCGCCGTCCTGATAATCTAAAAACAACTTCACCCGTCGCGCGAGGTCAACCGTATCCACCACCCGGCCGTCTTTAATTACCGCCTCTGGGTCCATACCGACAACATTTTCGCCAATCGTTAGTCCAGTTCCTGCTAGAGCCGAGCCAATTGCCAATCCTTCCCAATTATTCTTGGCGATATCAGTTGAGCCAATTCCTGGGATAATCCAAGGGAACCGAAACTTTATCCCGTTATCGTGGCCAAATCGCACCTCCAAATTGACATTAGGGAATATCGCTTTGTCACTATCCGCCTCAATCCCATAGGCACCAACCGTTGTTCCCATTATCGCAAAGTGGGAATAGTCAACCGGGAAATTCTTTTCCGCGGCGGTTGTAATAAGACCAAATGGTTGGGGATAAATGACCTCGTGACCACGGTAGGCCGATTTACCGATTTCACACATCCCAATACAGCCGTCAACGCAAGTAACACACATCCCGGATATTGGCGTTATTGAATCTTCCGTCCGGTTTTTGGTTAAGGTTGCGGCGGAAGAGTTTATTCTTGATAGAGACATTTTTACCCTCCTCTTATTTTCCTTCGTTTTTATCTTTTACTTTCATCTCGCAGGCCAGACAAGGATCCATATAACACATCATGTCATTAAACTTTTCTCTTTCTAAACAGGGTGGGCTTAAATTAGCGCAACCACCACAAATCGCCCTTTCCGGCTGGTTGTAGGTGCAACGCAATTGACAGGCTGGGCAGATATAGATGCATCCTCCGCAAAGCCGACATTCTTCGGAGCGAATGTCAAACGGCGTGCTGATTCTTCTCTTCTCCCCCCGCCCTTGGAAGCCGATCGCCTTTGCCATCATCTGCTCCTTACACATCCGGACACAAAGTCCGCAGAGGATACAGTCCTCATATTCTTGCTTAAATCTTTGCTGACGAACATTATGGGCGGAAGCCAAATCTTGAATTGTCTTTGACTGGGGACAAGAGGCAAGAAGTAGTTCTAAGACCATTCTTCGTGCCTTAATCACCCGAGCTGAGGCGGTCCTCACTTTTAACCCTTCCTCAACCGGATAGGTGCAGGAGGAGACCAACTTTGCCTTCGGTCCTTCGCCAATCTCCACAACGCAGAGCCGACAGGCGCCATAAGGAGAAAGTCCTTCGTGATAACAAAGAGTCGGAATTGGGAAGCCAAAAAATCTCGCCGCTTCTAATATCGTGGTCCCCTTTTCTACTTTCACTCTTAAACCGTTAAGGTAGAAAGTTATCATTTATTCTCCTTTATTTCACTTCTACCGCATCAAATTTACAAACATCACGACAGGTGCCACATTTAATACATTTAGCCTGGTCAATAAAATGTCTCTTTTTTTTCTGCCCACTGATAGCCTCACTCGGACAATTTCGAAGACAAAGTCCGCAGCCCGTGCATTTCTCATTGATGAAGTATTGGATCAATTCCTTGCATACACCCGCTCGACACTTTTGGTCTTTTATATGTTCTAAATACTCTTCCTTAAAATACCGAATTGTGGAAAGCACCGGGTTGGGTGCGGTCTGACCCAGACCACACATTGTGGTATCTTTTATCACATAAGCCAATTCTTCCAGTAAATCCAAATCCCCTGGTTTTGCCTTTCCCTTTGCGATCTCATCTAAAATCTCAGACATCCGTTGAGTTCCTTTCCGACAGGTAAAGCACTTACCGCAAGACTCGTCTTTCAAGAAGTTGGTGAAGTATTTGGCAACATCAACCATACAGGTATCTTCATCCATCACAATCATCCCCCCGGAGCCCATAATGGAACCGGCCTCAGTTAGACTGTCATAGTCAATCGGTAAATCGAATCTCTCCCGTGGGATACAACCACCAGATGGTCCGCCAGTTTGGACCGCTTTGATCGGTGATTTACCGCTCGGACCACCGCCGATATCATAGACAATCTCTTTGATTTTTATTCCCATTGGCACTTCCACTAGACCCGTGTATTTTACCTTTCCAACCAAACTAAATATCTTTGTCCCGGTGTTATTTTCGGTCCCAACCTTAGCAAATTCCTTGGCGCCTTTCAGAATGATTTCCGGAATATTTGCCCAGGTCTCAACATTGTTAATCAGGGTTGGTTTTCCATAAATTCCTCTTTCAACGGGATAAGGTGGTCTTTGGCGCGGTTCGGGAAATTCTCCTTCAATTGAACGCATCAGAGCGGTCTCTTCCCCACAAACAAATGCCCCAGCCCCCTTTACTAAACTGATGTCAAAAGAAAAACCGGTTCCTAATATATCATTACCCAATAGACCCAATTCTTTGGTCTGCCTTAAGGCGATGAGTAAATGTTTAATCGCCAAAGGATACTCGTTTCGGACATAAATAATCCCTTGCGTGGCACCGGTGGCGAATCCGCCGATAATCATCCCTTCAATTATCCGATGGGGATTTCCCTCCAAAAGGCTTCTATCCATATACGCCCCGGGGTCGCCCTCGTCACCATTGCAGACAACATACTTACCTCGCCCGTTTGGTTGTTCCGCCAACATCTCCCACTTTTTCCCAGTTAAGAAACCGGCTCCGCCTCTTCCCCGCAAACCAGAAGTCTTCACTTCTTCAATTACCCACTTTGGATTTTTTTCTAAAACCTTAATTAGGGCAGAATAGCCTTGGTCTTTGATGTAATCATAAATTCGGATTGGGTCAACTTTCTCATTATGAGAAAGAATCGTTCGCACCTGTTTTTTAAAAAAGGGGATATCCACCATTCTCTCTATAGGCTCCTTCTTTAATGAGTCAACAAATAAGTATTTTTCAATAACTCGGTCTTTAGCCACTGCCTCAATAATTGCCACCATTTCCTTTATTCCAATTTTTGGATAAAAAATCCCTCGCGGTTCAACCACTACAACTGGCTCCATCTGACAGAAACCATGGCAACCCGTAATCCGCAATCTAATTCGGTCGGTCATCTTTTTAGCCAAGAGTTCCTTCTTTGCCACTCGGATTAAATCATTGGCGCCACTGGCTTGACCACAAGTGCCCGCCGATATGATAATTGTCGGAAGTTCAGCCTTTTGGCTAAGCAACTTATTTTGGAGAGATTTAAATTCATTAATTGACTTTAACCTTTCCATATCCTTACCTCACGCAAACGATGCCCAGTCTTCTTCTTTTAGGTTCAAGATATGACCACGACACCCACGCCGCGGACAAATTTGAACAGTTCCTCCACCACTAACAATCATCGGCACCATTGTTAGTCCACACTCCGGACAGTTAGTTCCGCCGGTCAATTCCGCATGACAATGGGGGCAGAAAAAGTTAACAACGACATCTTCGGGAATTTCGTATTCGGATTTGACATTATAACTTCCGTAAAGTGAAGATAGCCGGAGCCATCCGTGTTTTTCGCCAAAGGCGACGGTCACTCGGATAGAGGGATAACCGTCAATTAGATATTCCTTATCCAGCAATCGGTGATTACAGTGAGGACAACTCACCTCTACTGGGAAAATCCTCTCATCGGTTTCAACCTCAATTTTATCTAACCCTTCCTCCACCTTTCTTAATATTGCCTTCACCTTTGACGGACTAACCTTAGAAAAGTAATGACCATCAACCACAACGATTGGTCCCAAGGCACAAGCCCCAAGGCAATTGACTCGCTCTAAGGTAAATTCCCGGTTGGGTGTTGTCTCACCACAATTAATCTTTAATTCCCTTTCCAATTCTTCGGCTACCGCTGGACCGCCTCGGACATGGCATGCGGTTCCTAAACAGACCGAAATTAGATGCCGCCCCGTGGGCTTTAGTCGGAAGAAGCGATAAAAGGTCGCTACGCCATAGATATCAACTAAGGAACGACCAGTATTTTTTGCCACTAATCTTAATGCTCCCTCCGGGAGGTAACCATATTTTGTTTGTATCTTCTCCAAGATGGAAATTAAACCACCGGCTTCACTTTTATGCTCCTCAACAATCTTTACCGCTACTTCCGGAGAGAAGGTCTCACCACTAAATTCGTCACATTCAAGAATTGGTCTTCCTGGTTCCCGAGGGAAGGTGCAAGTTGATGCCTTTAGACACGTAGCACAAAGTCCGGCTAATTTCTTTTCATTTTTTTTCATAAAGCTTAAAAATTATCGAACTAGCTTTAACGATACTCTTCACAGTGCCAAACGCCGCCTTCCGGTTTGGGGAAAGTGCAATTCTCACGGTTATCGCAATCCCGGCACAATCCTTTATATTCGTCCATCAAGTGGGGGCGGATTTGAATTTTTGGTTTGGCAGTCTGACAAAAAGAGATGACGGGTATTTTAGGATATCCCTCAAACTCTTCACAAGTTAAAACCGGTCTTTTCTTAGGAAAAGTGCAAGTCTTAACCTTATTACAAGTGACGCATAATCCTTTGAGGCGATAGCGTGGCGCCCGCCACTGCCGGATCGTCTTTTTACCTAAGCGCTTCTTCTTACCAATTAAGGTCTTCATGCTATCCTCCGGCAATTTCTTCTCACCTAATTAAAACAGCAATTTTGATGCCAAAATAAAGTGTTTTTAATAAAATATAAGTTTTTAAAAATCAAGCAGATGTTTTTCTAAGAATAGATAACAAGATTCTTTAATGAGGAAAATTTGGGGAAATTTGAACCAGTGGGGAAAAAATCCTCAGTCTCTTTTAATCTTTTTGATTTTCTCTCTTAGGGTCTTGCGGTCAATACCAAGTATCTTTGCTGCTCGGGTTATATTCCACCCAACATTCATTAAAACCTGGCGAATATGCTCAAGTTCTACCTCCTCCAAGGTTTGGTTAATTTGGTTTCGCTGGAGGACGGAAAAACGCATTAAAGAAGGTAGGTCCGAGACCTCAATCACATCTCCTTCCGTCATAACAATAATTCTTTGCAGGACATTTTCTAACTCCCGAACATTTCCCGGCCAGGAATAGGTTTTTAAAACTTGCCAGGCGTTGTCGGAAAAAGTTGGTGTTTTGCGACCCAATTCCTTACTAAATTTACTCACGAAGTGATTAATCAAAAGCATTATATCGTCACCTCTCTCCCGGAGGGGCGGGATATCAATTGTGATAACACTCAGTCGGAAATACAAATCTTCACGAAAGGCGCCTTTCTTGACTAAATTAAGTAGGTCCTTATTTGTGGCCGCAATAATTCGGACATCTACCTTTTGGGGTCGAGTTGAGCCAACCATGTAAACTTCTTTATTTTCTAATACCCGTAGGAGTTTTACTTGCATTCCTAAACTCGCTTCACTAATCTCATCAAGGAAGATTGTCCCGCCATCGGCCGCTTGAAAGAAACCGGCTCGGGATTCAACCGCTCCGGTGAAGGCACCTTTCGTATAACCGAACAGCTCACTCTCCAATAAACCTTCGGGGATACCACCACAGTTTACTGGGACAAAAGGAGAAGACGCCCGGGCACTGGAGTAATGGATGGCTCGGGCAACCAATTCTTTTCCCGTTCCGCTCTCCCCAGTGATAAGGACATTTGCCGAAGTAGTAGCCGCCTTTTCAATCATTCGGAAGACCGCGCGCATCACCGGAGATTCGCCAATAATTCCTTGAAAACCAGTGACCTTTTTGCTCTTACGGCTTGCCCGTCGGAGGTGTAGTTTCTTTAATACCCGTTCCACCGCCGAAGAGAGTTCTTTGTCGGTAAATGGTTTGGCAAGATATTCTTCCGCTCCTGTTTTCACGGCGGTCACCGCGCCTTCAATTGAAGGATAACCGGTAATCATCATCACCTCGGTATCCGGGAAATTTTCTCGGATGTGCCGCACCAAATCAAGACCGCTTCCTCCCGGCATCTTGAGGTCAGTTATCACTAAGTCAATCGGCTTTGTCTCAAGGAGACGAATCGCCTCATTGACATTAGTTGCGGTAAAGACCTGATAATCCCGAACCGTCAGATTTCGGCGAAGTAATTCTAATGTTTCCAAAACATCATCAACGACCAAAATCATCTCTTTCCGTGATTGATTAGACATAATTCGTATTCATTATTGGAAACTGCACCTCAAATTTTGAGCCGCCCCCAACTTCACTTTCCACTTTGATTTGACCGCCATGAGCGGTTACGATACCGTGAACTACTGGTAACCCTAAACCGGTGCCTTGTCCAACCTCTTTGGTTGTAAAGAAAGGAACAAATATTTGTCTTTTCACCTCTTCGCTCATCCCGATTCCCGTGTCTTCAATGATTAGCGATGCATATCTTTTTGACCTTTTGGTTTGGATGGTCAATCTTCCTCCGTTAGGCATCGCTTGAATCGCGTTGACTACCAAATTAACTAAGACCTGATGGAGTTGGGAAGGGTCAGCAGTAATTTCTAGTGGTTGGGACGAAAGTCTTTTAATAACCTCAATCCCCGCCCGGAGACAACGGGATTCCAAAAAGTAGAGTCCATCCATCACAATCTGATTCAAATCAACCTTCTTCTTTTGAGGTGGTAGCTGTCGGGCGAAAAACATCAGTTTTTTGATAACCTCCCGGGCATGGAGGGATGCCTTTATTACCTTTTCCACATCCTCAGTTAAGTGAGAAGGCAAGGAAGGAGATTTTTTTATCAACTCAGCAAAACCCAAGATATTTCCTAACGGCTCATTTAATTCGTGGGCAACCCCAGCCGCCAATTGCCCAATTGTTGCCAAGCGGTCCGCGTGTCGCAACTGTTCCTCTAATTTTGACCTCTCGCTCTCCTCTTGCTTTCGTTCAACCAAAAGGGTAATCTCCTTTGCTACCGTATTAATCAAGTGCCGCTCCTCCTTGAGAAATGGACCCTCATCCCTTTGGGGGCGTTTTTCCGAATAATTTACTTCTACCCATCCCCTCTTCTTTTGACCAACAATTATATCGGCGGTAATTCTATCAACTCCTTCTTGGTAATTAGGGGTAGAGTAAGAGACGCCATCCAAAACGATTCGTGCCGAGGCAATCTGAGGATAGAGCCAAGCCGGGGGAAGAAGTTTAACTATTCGGAAAAGGATTTCGGAAAGAGAGATTTTGGGTTGCCCAACTAACTGGGCGATTCCGTAAAGACAAGTCAATTCTTTAATTCTTTCGCGCAGAGAAATCTGGGCACTCCGATAGGCAAAGGCAACTCCTAAAATTGAACCAAGGTCAGCATAAATTTCTTTCTCTTCCTTTTTGAAAAAACTCTGGGACCGACTTCGCAGATAAAGAGTTCCAATTCGCTTCTCACCCACCCTCAGGGGAATAGAAATTTGGCCGGAATACTTCCCTCTCTCCTTTAACCGAATTGGTATATCCTCAGATCCAAGGATTTTAATTTCCCAATTTGATTTGGTCGTGTGAGCCCAATTAGACCGTCTTGCCTGGGCGATAAAATGTTTATCATTTTCTTTTAGACTTATTTCCACCATATCCCAACCGGTCACCTCGCCCACCATTTTTGAAACTTCTTTTAAAAACTCAAACCGCAGGATAGGTTGATTGGCGAGATTGAGAACCTTATTGATTAAAATCCGGAGGTTTGCCCGAGATTGGGAAGGATTTATCTTTCTCCCCATCTCAATTCCCAATCAATTTGCCTTATTAGATTTTGAAAGCCCATCGGAAAAGATTATTGAGTGAAAGGCATCGCCAAGGTATAGACTCCATCTTCCCATTGGGTCTTCACCGGGTAATTCATCCGGTTCTTATGGAAGAGTTTGTAAGCGCGCACATTCGTATCTAAGACATAGCCGATAAAGCCCTTCACTCCTTTCATCCGAGCCACCCGAATCAAGTATTCAAAGAGGGCTGTGCCCACGCCTTTATTCTGCCAATCGTCTCTAATGACAATGGCAAACTCAGCAAAACCAGTTGCCTTATCTAAACTATACCGAGCCACGCCAATTATCGTCTCCTCTCCCCCCTTCTTGACCACCGCCACAATCGCCATCTCACTTTCGTAATCAATATTAACAAACCTCTTTAACTTTTCGTGGGGCATCGCCTGAAGATAGGAGAAGAAGCGATAATATACCGTCTCCGAAGAAAAGGAATAGAAGAGTTCCCGCATCAAGGGCTCGTCGGTTGGTTTTATCGGCCGGAAGAATATCTTCTCTCCCTCTTTTGTCTCACCCCATCCTTCCAATTCTTCCGGATATCGCACCTCGGCTAAAATTTCGGGTTGGTCCTTATAGATATAATTAAATTCTTTCGCCTTTCTCAATAATTCGGCACGAAACTTAGGGTGGGCAATGGAAATTAAAGAGAGCGCCCTCTCCCGAATTGTCTTCCCGTGGAGATGAGCAACCCCCCATTCCGTAACGACATAGTGGACATCGCCTCGGGTCGTCACCACCCCGGCTCCTTCGGAGAGGGAAGGAACAATCCGGGAAATTGTTGTCCCTTTCCGGGTGGAAGGCAAGACGATTATCGGCTTCCCACCCTTAGAGCGCGCCGCCCCCCGAATGAAATCTAACTGACCGCCGATTCCCGAATAGAACTGATGACCTAAGGAATCGGCGCAAACCTGACCGGTTAAGTCAATCTCCAAAGCGGAGTTTATCGCTACCATCTTCTCATTCTGGGCAATCACAAATGGGTCATTGGTATAGTCAACCGGGTGAAACTCAAAAAAAGGGTTATTGTGAAGATAATCGTAGAGTCTTTTCGTCCCCATCGCAAAGGAGGCGATGACCTTTCCCGGATGCAAACTCTTCTTCTCATTGGTAATCACCTTCGCCTCAATCAGATCAATTAGACGATCAGAAAAGACCTCCGTATGAACCCCTAAATCCTTTTTACCCTTCAAAAACTCTAAAATGGCGTTGGGCACCCCACCGTAGCCGACTTGGATCGTGGAGCCGTCTTCAATCAAATCCGCCACATTCTTGGCGATTCGCTTCACAATCTCCGGTGTCGCTTTCACTGAATATTCGGCGATTGGCTCCTCTGAGTAAACCAAAATATCAACCTCATCAATCTTGATAAACGAATCGCCTAGAGTCCTAGGCATATTGGGGTTTATCTCGGCGATTATCATCTTGGCGACCTCACAGGCGGGCTTAGTGATATCAACCGAAATGCCAAAGCTGCAATAACCGTGTTCATCGGGTAATGAGAGCTGGACTAAGGCACAATCAATTGGCACCCGTCCGCTCCGGAAGAGTTGGGGAATCTCGGAAAGGAAGATTGGGGTATAATCCGCCCTCCCCTCCCAAACCGCCTTTCGGACATTGCCGCTGATAAAAAAGGCATTGGCTCGGAACTTTCCCGCTAACGCCTCTTCGGCATAGGGAGCGACACCAAGAGTTAAAATATGGGCAATCTCAACATCTTCGGCGGGTGCCGAAGTGAGCGCACGGACTAAACTCTGCGGGGTAGCGCAGGCAGAGCCGATAAAGACCCGATAGCCCGATTTTATTGTCCGAATTGCCTCTTCCGCACTGACCAACCGATTTTTCCAACTAATTTTATTCATATTTGATTATAAATATTTTACCATTCCTGTCAATAAAATCTCACTCTCCGCCTCTTGCCAAAAGATAAAGAATGGGTATAATAACAAGTTAGAAATGGGAGGAAAAATGAAAATTGAGCAAGTTGGTGTCATTGGTGCCGGAACGATGGGCTCGGGGATTGCCCAGGTCTTTGCCTTTTATGGACACAAGGTCCTCCTCATCGATATTGAAGAAAAGTTTCTAAGCCGCGCGAAGGAAGTGATTGAAAAGGGATTAAAGAGACAAGTGGAGAAGGGGAAGATTCCCGAGGAGAAATTGAAGGAAACGATAGGCAATATCACCACCACTACCGACTACTCCGCCCTCCGCGGCTATCCCTTTGTCGTTGAAGCGATTGTTGAAGACATTGCCGCCAAAAAGGAAGTTTTCGCGAGATTAGATGAAATCCTGCCCCCGGATGCCTTCATCACTTCTAATACCTCAACCATCTCCATAACCGAACTCGCCTCGGCCACTTCCCGACCGGAGAAGGTCGCCGGGATGCATTTTATGAACCCAGTGCCGGTAATGGTCTTAGTAGAAGTAGTGAAAGGTCTCAGGACCGCTGAGGAGACAATCAATCTGGTCTGCGATTTAGCCAAGAAGTTGGAAAAGACACCAGTGGTGGTAAATGACTCCCCGGGTTTTGTCTCCAATCGCGTCCTACTGCCAATGATTAACGAAGCCATTTACTGCCTTTACGAAGGGGTTGGGACAAAAGAGGCAATTGATACGGTGATGAAGTTGGGGATGAATCACCCAATGGGACCACTCCAACTGGCGGATTTAATCGGTCTTGATATCTGCTTAGCCATCCTCAATGTCTTATACCACGACCTCGGGGACCCAAAATATCGCCCCTGTCCGCTTTTAAAGAAGATGGTTGAAGCGGGTTATTTAGGAAGGAAGACAAAGAAGGGTTTTTATGAATACGGATAAGAAGTTTGAATACAAAATCCAAATCTTAGAGGTCCACTTAAACCCAATCTTAACTTTAGCCCGCTGGAAGATTATTGATGACGAAGGGAACACCTATAAGGAATTTAAGGATATAATGGATGTCCTCAACCGTTTAGGGGAAGATGGTTGGGAGATGGTCAATTGCGTCTCTGGCTCCGACCAACAAGGGACAATAACTAAGGTTTTGCTCTTCTTCAAGAGAGAGAAGAGAGATGCGCTTTAACCCAGTAGACCTATTTCTCCTCTTCTTAGTCTCCACCGTTGCCGGAATTCAGTTTCTGCGGGGAAAGAATAATTTTGGGCTCCTCTTCTTTGAGACCGCGGCGGTAATTGGTGCCTGTAAAGTTGCTTACGATGCGGCAAAATTGAACTATCCCTTCGCCCTCTTCTTTTTTGGCGCCCTCATTCTCTTTCTCATCGTCGCCCGGCTCCTCTCGGGTTTTTTGCCATTCTCCTTCGGTCTCTTTGATTTTGTCCTCAGTTTCTTTTTCGGCATCGCCTGGGGTTGGGCGTTTGGTTTCGGTTTGATGCGTTCCCTCTTGCCCCAAATTGCAAAGAGCCCAACTCTCGTAATGATGGTCCGGACCTCCTGGATGGCTTCCCAAATTATCTCTCTTGGTGTCTTCCGAGAACTCCTCGCCCTATTCGTCCAGGCGAAATATCACAATCTGCCCTTTAAGTATTAACTCTTTTCAGGACGAGGCAAGTGACTTGCCACCTAATCCCAAATCGGGAGAGGAACTTCCCTAAACGGTCATTCGGCTTTCGGATGGAAATAACTTCCGAAAATAAGACCTTTCCCGCGGGAAATAAATTTTCCAATTCTCTCTTGCTTGGACGAAAACCGGTATCAATCGGGTCTGGGTGATAACGATAGAACCTCGGCACGGTAACAAAGAGATGGCCGTTTGGCGCCAGAAGACCAAAGACCTTCTTTGCCACCGCCTTTGGTCTCTCTAAGTGCTCTAAGACATTAGTCAGGAATACCAAATCATAAACCTCATCGGACGAGAAATTGGCAATATCCGCCACGATATCAATCCCCTCTCCGGCTCTTTTATCCAAGTGGAAGACCTTAACTCCCCTCGCCGCTAAAAAATTGAAGATTTTCTCTTGGTATGGTTGTTTTCCCCTTCGGAATGCCAAATCCCCCGAGCCGAGATTTAGAGCCTTCTCCCCCCCTCTCAAATCAATCTTTCTTAACTTCTCCAGAATCCAATCCGCCTCTTCGGAAAACATCAGAATCTATTCTTGAAACTCCTCAAAACTCTCAACCTCCCGCAACTTGCCAATATCAAATCGGGCAAGATTCTTTAAGAAGGCATCAATCCCTTCATCAAAATTAAACTCCTTCTTCTTCTGCCGGTATGGGTTATGGTGGGCGATGAGAAACTGTTTGAGAAAGAGCATTTTCACCCCTTTCTCTTTTAACTCGTTAACCTTCTCATTAACTCTTGGGTCAACCTCCTCCCCAATTCTCTTTGCCCGCCTCTCCCTCTCCCTTATCGCCTCACTTAGTGGTTGAGCGAGAAATTTCTCAATCCGCTTCAGGAATGGAACATAAGAAGCCCCGGAGAACCTCTCCCTCTTTTCATAGATTATCCCCAAGGTGGCAAAGTAGGGCTCCTCAAATTCAAAAGATAAATCTATCTCTGAAATCCTATCCCCTTCCCTCGCTAAGAAATAGCGATACATCTTTATCACCTCTAAGGACTTCTCCTTGATATTGTGGGGCTTCTCGGTATTAAGGGAGAGGATTTGGGCTAATACCCTCTCTTCGGGGATGATGATGGCGGTAATTTTCTCTTTTCCCAACTCCTTCATCGCCTGAAGGCGGTGGTTGCCGTTTGGGGTCCAATATCTCCCGTCTTGGCAACGGACTAAGATTATCGGGTCTAAAAAACGCCCAATCTTTTCAATTGAATTCTTTAACCGGGTCAAATGACTTGGTGAAATTTCCCTTTGAAAAGGTGTTGGCTGGCAGATTTTGATTGGGACCAGACCAAAGACCTGCCTCTTCCCGAAAAACGGCTCTTCATAAATTGCCAAGATTTCAACCCCATCTCTTTTTAGGAGTTCAAAAAATCCTTTCTTGCTTAACTCCTCTTTTGCTTTCTCCTTTGGCATAATTGATTATAAAAAAGAGAGCAAAAAGCCAGAGGCGGGGCGCAAGCCCCGCCTCTTTACCCTCGCTTTTGGTTTCGGTTCATTTCATCCTTCGGAGTATCTCCGCCGCCTCTTCGTTATAAACCGCCAAAACCTTGAGGTATCTCTTATAGATTTCTTTAGCGGACCTCTTCTTCGGCTCTAAACGCTTTGCCATTTGCGTCCCTTCACCAACCTGAACATCTCCTCCTCTCTCATTGGCACCAACCCAAAATCCCTTGGCGCCGTTGATATTTCCCTTAGAACCCGCCTCCGGTTTCGGACCATTCACCGCACCGATAAAGATATCCAAGTAGCCATCTTTATTAAACCAAGAACCAGGAATCGTGAGTCTTGTCTGACTCGTATAGATTGTGGTATCTTTATAAAAATAATACCAACTGGTATCATACTCAATAAGAACCAGATACCAGTTGGCATCCTCGGCCTGGGTCCAGGATAGATTCAAATCCGCATTTTTGGCAATTGAATTAGGGATTGTGGCTGTGAAATCACCAGGGACCTTACTGGTCGCATCCGCATTCCCGACATCGGTTGTAACTTTAAGTCTCCACTCGCTCTTCGCTGGTGGGATTAGGGTGTCTGAGGCGTAAAATTCAAAGTCGCGACCAACTTCTCCAAGAACCTCAAGGTCTTTATCATTCAATTTGACCTCTATCTTATTGAGAATTGGGTCGCACATTACCGATACCCAGGTTGCTCCGTATTGATAGGAATCGTAAACCGCGCGATAAACAACTCCGGAAATGAAAAGGTTTACGGTCTTGCCGCAACCGAATATAAGAATTAACCCTAAGGCAACTAAGACTAACCGCTTCATATACCCTCCAAACATATTTGTAACCTTGATTATACAAAATAAAATTCGTTTTGTCAACCCCTTCCCGATAATTTTTAAGTGATTGACTTAACAAGAGATAAAATGCCAATGAGATTAGCAAAGACAATTTAACTTTTTTCTAATTAAGCCCTTCATTTCACAAGGCTTATTGAATTTTGGGAAAAAAGTGGGGGGTTGTCCCCTCTACCGCCTCCTTGGTTCAATTCCTTGGCTGATGAATGACCTGAAAAAGAGCGCCAGCGAACAAGTAATCCAAAGAATAATCAAATGACTAAGCAAAGGTCTCAATTTTTATCTCTTTTCTTGCGCAGAAGAAATTCCAACCGAAAGCCCAGTCCCAAGTCCAACCGAAGGTCTTGACCCAATTCTAATCGTTGGGATAATAAATCCTTGAAAGGCATCTCTGAATTTAAACCCACCCTTGACTTTCAAAAGACTTCTTGTAAGATATATAATAAGAGAGGTAGATATGCAAGATACATTAGAAGAGAGAGGACCCAGAAAAAGGGTTCGTAATATCTCTTATTTCATTTTAGTATCAGTTATAGGCCTACTCATCATCCTTGCCATCTTCGCCCTGACAAAAGCCGGTAAGGTAAAAGTTCCCAACTTTGTTGGACAGAACTTCCCTGAGGCGCAAAAGGTTGCGGCGGAAAAGAAGATTCTTCTTATTGAGCAAATGAGGGAGAATAGCGATAGTCTCCCGGTCGGTGTAATCCTATCCCAAAATCCAAAGGAGGGTTCTCTAATTAAGGAGAACGAGACCGTCTGGGTTAAGGTGAGTAAAGGTCGTTTGACCAATGTCCCAAGGCTTATCGGGTTTAAAAAAGAGGACGCACCCCCCGAACTTGAGAAATCCGGCTTAAGATTGGGAAGGATAAGAACTATTCCATCCGACACCATCCCCAGAGGGAGGATTATCAATACTTCACCACCACCGGATGCCGAGGTTGAGAAAGGGAGTTCGGTAGACCTCATCATCAGTTCTGGACCGAGGGTTATTCCTCCCCCACCAGTTCCAACCTCCTTTATCCGGCCGACAATCCAATTCCAGTCCTTACAGGTGAAGGAACCGGACCGGAGGGGCTTCAATTTAGCGGTCGGTCTCTCCGTTGACAACCCAAACCCCAGCGAGGGAAAAATGAAAGGCTTCTATTATAAACTGGAGGTTGGAGACTACTCCTTAGGGAGCGCCACCTACTATTGCAACTATTCCTTAAACCCAAATGGAAAGACAGACATCCTCCTCAATGTGAATGTCCGCTATGACCGCCTTGCCAAAGCCGCAATTGGCTTAATGGAAAGGGGTGAGGTAGATTATAAAGTGCGGGGCTATTACATCTTGGAAGCGGGAGGCGGACGCTCAATTGAGCCGGTTGAAATCCGGGGTCGTTTCAATCTGAGAGAAAAGGTTGGTCCTTTCTTAAGGCAAATCCTCTCAAGGGAGGGTCAATAAAGAGAAGCTTCTTTTATCTCCTCTCCTCTCTTCCTCAACTGCTCTCCCTTCCTCAAACAATCTCTCCCTTTCTTCCTCTTAGATATCGCCCCGGTTGGATTGGAGTTATTTGAAATTCCAGCGAAATTGGAATTAAAGGTGACAAATCCCTATCCGGTTGACCTCGTCATCTCCAATATCAAATACGAGATTATCATTGAGGGTAACACCTTCTTAAAGGGTGAAAATACCTTAGAGACGACAATCCTAAAGAAGAGTAGCAAAATCATCTCTGTCCCCTTGGCGATCAGCGCGGAGAAGATTCCGGAGAGCATAAAGGCGATGATTAAGAAGCGGGGGGGGCGAGATATCAGATTCGGGGCTCTTACACCATCGCCTCCCAAACCGAAGGGAACTTTACCGTCTCTTCCTTGTTGAAACCGTTTCTGAAGAAATGAGGCTCAAATGAACCGGAATATCCTCACCATTTCCTTGCTCCTTATCTTCCTTATACCATAACCGAGATAAAACCTAAAACCTACACTGTGAAACTGACCTTTCCGGGCTATCAAACCTATACCACAACCATAACCATTGCTAAGCCCCCGCCATCAATCAAAGCAGATATTAAGGTTGAGTTCGCTAATGTAATTATTGAAACAACACCGGAAGGCACAGCGGTTTATCTGGATGGTGAATATAAAGGGACCGTTGACATTAAAAGATGTTTCATTTGGCCCGCATCAAATAAAACTTACTTATCCCGGATACAAGGATTATACCCAGACAATACGAATCATTGAGAAGTTGGTATGGAGAGCTGGATTCAAAACTTATCCAGCTGGCTCTTGGTCGTCTCCGGACTGGCTCAATAGCGGTAACGATGTCGGCTATGTTGACAATACTCTTATTACTTTGGTTCTAAGAGTCTTAAACTCTATTGGAGAGGGAGGGAAGAGAATCTTCCTAAGAAGGTTGTGACTACCGATTAGCGTTATCGGCATAAGATAATTCCACGGGAAAGGTAAAGGTTTCCTTTATGGCTTGGTTAGGTCATATCCAACATACCAACCCCAATAACCTGCCCCGGATGGTATTAAGAAGGGTCGCGTTAACGCGCGTCTTTTGTTTGACGAAAGGCAGATAAATTAGTATACTTACAAACAGATATGCTCGGTGAAGTGATTGGCGACTATAAGATACTTGATAAAATCGGTGAGGGGGGATTCGGGGTTGTCTATAAAGGAACCCACAGACTGACCGAACAGGTGGTGGCGATAAAGACGATTGACCTTCTCTTAACCTATGACCCAAAATTTAAGGAGCGATTCTTTGCCGAAGCCAAAATCCAAGCGAAATTGAGCCATCCCAATCTCGTCGTGATGCACAACTTCTTTGAGTTTGGCGGTCGGTGTTACATCGTGATGGAATACATAGAAGGGATGGTTTTGCCGGGCGGACGGAGAGTTAAGACCTTATACGACCTAATTAAATTTGGTCCCCTACCCGAAGAGAAGATATTATTCTATACGAAGCAAATCCTCTTTGGTCTTGGCTATGCCCATAAGAAAGGTGTCCTCCACCGGGACATAAAACCCTTGAATATCCTCTTCACCGAAGAAGGAAATTTGAAGATTGCCGACCTCGGCATTGCCAAGATTGTTGCCGGGGAGAAGAGTGTCTCGGTCTCCGGAACCAGGGTTGGGACACCCCCCTATATGTCGCCCGAACAGGTTTTGAACGAACCATTAGATAAGACATCCGACATCTACTCCTTAGGGGTTACCATTTATGAGATGGCGGTTGGCGAGGTGCCATTTAAGCCAACATCAACAACCTCGGTAGAGAAACAGCACCGATTTAACCCACCGCCACCACCAAGGGAGAAGAACCCAAACATCTCGCCGGGTTTAGAGAAGATAATCCTAAAGGCACTGGCGAAGAACCCGGAGGATAGGTTCCAGACCTGCGACGAGTTCCTCTCCGCCTTG